>Ga0310810_10002416_pt1 | contig 20063 bp, 14 predicted proteins | sample NCmetagenome_FD_207641 | JGI IMG/M metagenome (GOLD analysis project Ga0310810, IMG submission 207641) | Soil microbial communities from experimental microcosm in Duke University, North Carolina, United States - NC | ecosystem: Engineered > Artificial ecosystem > Soil microcosm > Unclassified ...
TTATGTCTTCATGTTTATCACGGAATATTTTTAATGTTATTTCTATTTCTGTCATATTTCTCGGAAAACCGCGGTATAGCCTTTCCCTGACTGATGTAATTCCCAGTTCTTCCCGGGGCGTAGCATAGCTGGCATTAACCAGGCCGGCAAAATCAAAATCATATGGAATTGGATAAGGTGGTGCAAGGGTATCGGCCTTTGGCCTCATCAATTTCATATTATGAAAACCCGGCACCGACCAATCCGTATTCCCGATCATATACTGGAAAATATCGACGAGGTTCATCGTTGGTTTGTCTGTCAGGTTAGGGTGAAATGCCGGTGCCTTCACCTCCTTGCATTTATTCCTTTTAGCCATGTCACCCATATCTTCTATCAAAAACCCATACTGACTATAGGATTTCACTTTACCCTTCGTGTCGCTATAATTAATATGCAGCAGGCGCACACGAAAACTCATCTCGGTCAGGAGGTTGTAAATCTTGTAAATTAGAAACTCTTTTAATACGAGCCTTTCGTCTGCCGGTCCCGTGCTGCATCCGCATACGAGCTTGAGTTTACGGAGTGGCGCCAACTTAGAGGTTGTATTTTTAAAATCGAGCTTCATGGTTGGCATAAAACAGTTGGTTCTACGAAACTCACCCCTCGCGGTCAGTTGAATATCCTCAGTCATGACGGTGCTGTCCGGGAAACGAACGGTGACGGTAGCCGGCTGATAGGTGTCAAGCTTTTTAGTAGTTACCAGTTTTTTTAGATCAGTGGCCATATCCATATTGATCAACTGATCTTCCTCAAAAAAAGTAACGTTATTAAGTGGCGGTTGCGCTGGTAACTTAAACGTGATGGTGAGAAATACGAATAAGCAGTACCATTTAATTTTTCTCATGATAATTGCAGGTTAAAGGACGGGAAAGAAAATTACATAAAATTTCTTTATGACAGCCTCAACATTTTTAATTCGAAATCCTGTCGTTTCTGAGCTGCTCATTTTTTTACTTCTTCAATCACCTTTCCGACACAGCCTCCGGGCATCTGGATGTGTAGCAGGGCGGCAATCGTTGGCGCAATATCCGTCATATAAGTTTCCCGGTTTGTCTTTCCTTTTTTAATACCCCAGCCATACCACAGCAGCGGGATATGGGAATCATAGGGATTCCATAATCCGTGCGTCGTTCCGGTATTACTATAAGCGTCAATGAACTGTGGGTAAAGAATCAGTTGGATATCCCCGTTTCTTCTCGGAAAATACCCGTTATTGATCATATCTCTAAGGCGAGCGGGTAGGGGCACGTTGTTCAGGTCACGTAGTGAAAAGCATCGGGCGATTCCGGGTTCACTTGTCAACTTGTTCACTATCCATTCAATTAACTCGGTCTTATTCACTTTTGCCGAGTCCAAACGGGGATGGTTGAGATGCAATTGATAATTTTCGTTACTGACTATTATTCCATCAAGGTTATATTTCTCCTTTAAACTCTTATTGAGATTACTTGTCGTGGTAGCCAGGAACACGCGACCGGCAGGGATTTTATTTTCCTGCATAAATTCGGGTACTTCTGCTACCCCGTGATCTGCCGACAGGAAAACCGTATATTGATCTTTACCCACCTTTGCGTCAAGATAGTCCAGCAGACTGCCAAGCTCCTTATCTAATCTTAAAAAGCAATCTTCCTGTTCGACAGAATTTGGCCCAAAAGTATGACCAACATAATCCGGCGAAGAAAAGCTGATTGCAAGAAAATCTGTGTTGTTGTCGTCGCCCAGCTTTTCACCGTCTATTGCAGCTTTTGCAAATTCAGCCGTCAGTGTATTGCCAAAAGGTGTGACAGGTAAGGTGCCATAATTCTTTCCAATAAATGGTGTGAGATCATAGGGGAATTTATCGCCAAGCGGTTTTCCCTTATACTTTTTATCATCTGCTGTACTTTGCGTGTACGTATTGACATCATACATAAGGTCCCATCCCTGGCGGTAATATTTATCGACCCATTTATTTTTATTAAAGTCATTCACCCATTTTGGCAAGTCCTTCATATAAAAAGTGGAAGTAATCCAGTCGCCTGTAGTGTTGTCATACCAGTAAGCTGCATTGGCGCTATGGCCCGCCGGAAGGATGCCCCCGCGGTCTTTTATGGCGATTCCTACTACTTTACTTCGGAAATTGGTAGCAAGCCTGAGTTCATCGCAGATGGTTGTTACCAGTAAATTTCGCGGACTCATTCTTCCCAATGTAGACGAACTGCCAACGGTCTGAACGGTGGCGTCTTCCGTACAGTAGACAGTTCTCATTAAGTCTCTGTCCCACCAAAAGTTACCCGTGATCCCGCTAATTGCCGGTACAGAGCCCGTGTAAATGCTACTGTGTCCGCAGGCAGTGACGGTCGGTATGTAGGGTATGAATGTATTTTCGCAACTAAAGCCGCCGTTCAGCAGACGCTTAAACCCCCCGTTGCTGGCATACCTCTCGTAATACCTGTAGAGGTAGTCCCATCTCATTTGGTCTATCACTATACCAACCACAAGTTTCGGTCTTTCGATACCCTGGGCATGAGCTCCAATACCAATAATTAACAAGATGATAGAAAGCCGGATTGATCGCAACATTATTCCCCTGTTTTGGCAAAAATAGGAGATTATACGTCTAGAGGTTAGTTGTCGCCACGGGACGGTAGCAAAAAATAAAATAATAAAATCCGGATTTCATTGTCAACGTCTTAAATTAATTTGCGAAATGCAAACGCAGCCAAGATCGAGAGGCCTCCCACCAGCCACCAAAGAACTGTAAAGCTTAAATGTTGGGCAACCTGGGCGCCGCCAACCGGGCCAATCGTCTGCGCTGCCGACCAGGCCATCGTATACAATGCTGCATATTGTCCCCTGGTTGTTGAATGGGTTCTGCTGATCCAGTAGCTGTTCATAAAGGGCATAGAAAGGATTTCGCCAAATGTGGAACCAACGATCATAATTGATGCGACCATAAATCCGGGCCCCGGAAAATTTAAAAACAAAAATGATGCTCCAACCAATGCTACACCTGCCGTAATATAAATTACGTTCCTTCGCTTGCCTTCCAGTTTATACACAAGTACCATTTCTACCAGGCCAATGATCACACCATTTAACGCCATTAGAAAGCCGATGAATGGTTCGGAAAGATGCAGGTTTTTCTTAAAATAAACCGGGAGATTTGTGAATAACTGAAAAAAGCATGAAGCAAATATTGTGGTGATCAGGATAAATGTTACAAAAGTACGGTCACGATATGCTGACGTTCTCGGGATAGCAACATGCTGGGCTTCTGTTGCCGCTTTCTGAATAACTGGTTTTAAAAAAATGAGCATAACGGTTGCTGCCAGGATATTTGTAATTCCGTCGACCCAAAACAGCAGTTCATAATTTATTTTGGCAAGCACACCGCCCGTTGCGCTTCCCACTGCCCAGCCAATATTTATGGCTAAACGATTGAGTGCATACGATCGGGTCCTGTTTTCGGCAGAACTGTAAAATGCGATTGCTGTGCTATTCGCAGGACGAAATGCTTCGCCCACAAAACTTACAAGAAAAGTAAATAAGCAAATGAGCGGATAAGTCTTCATTTGTCCCAGCAGGATAAAGAGGATTCCGCCACCGGTTAGCGTGATCAGCTGAACGGGATAATAACCGATCTTGTCCGTCAGCCTGCCTCCAAAATATGCGCCGCAGAAAGCTCCAACTCCAAATAATCCAAATACAATTCCTGCTTGTCCTATTGAATATCCGATTGCGGGACTGGTAAGATAAAGTGTCATAAATGGTACTACCATTGTACCACTTCGGTTGATCAGCATGATGAGCGATAATAACCATGTAGAACGGGACAAGCCTGAATACGCATTGCGATATGTAGTGACCGTAGTTTTGATCATAAAAAGCTCAGCAAAGTTAGATGCGTAAGGAACAAGCTGTTCGGCACCAATACACAAAGGCGGCTTGCATTTAAACAAAGGCTTTTGTATTTTTAAAACACAATCTTATCCCGTGAAAATTGCAAACAAAAGCATTGTTGTATTCACACTGCGGGTACAATCATTTCGGATCCGCTCCGTGTTACCGGCCATCTGCATGTATATCTGCTGCCTACTTTCCTCAGCCTTTGGCCAGCAAAATTCAATTTATTTAGAGATGGCTTCAAAAGGACCACTGTATTCCATCAATTACGATCGCATCTTTAGACAGGGTGAAACAATTGACTATAGTTTCCGGTTAGGCTTTTCTTTTGAGCGGGATGCAATTTCATTTCCTATTGGATTCAACTTTATCACCGGTCATGATGAGCATCACGCTGAATTCAGCCTTACGCTCATCCCATATTTTCATTATTATGATACACAGGAGGCTTTGAATTATACGGATAAATCGGACAAATATATTTTTCTTCATCCCGGCGCAGGATACCGGTTTCAAAAACCTGGAGGTTCTTTATTTCTAAAGGCCGCTGTTGGACCATCACTAGTACTGGACCCCCGGAAGGGTGATTTTTGGAATATGGACCCAAAGGTTTACTTTTTTGGAAGTGTAGGCGGCGGAATCAGCTTTTAAAGACGTCAAGGAAAAAACCTCCCAATATCGGGTGATAGTTTTGGGTCGTGGCTACGGGTTTAGTTGCAGGTATTTGGTTTTTGATTCTCAGAGTACAGGAAATACTTTACAAATTGTATTTTCCTAAAACTTAAACCAATGACCAAACCCGCTGCTCTGACCAACAACCAAAATCTTTGAAAAGCTGGCAGCCCGTTAATGAATTCCTATTTCATTTCAGGCATTGCGATTGATGCAGTTGAGATCGTTGAAAGCAGTCTCAAGGCGTTTTATAAAGCTGTCTTCACCTTTGCGCAACCATACGCGGGGATCGTAATATTTTTTATTAGGAGAATCCGGACCTTCAGGATTACCCAACTGTCCCTGCAGGTAGGCTTCATTTTTTTTGTAATTGTTTAATACTCCTTCCCAAAATGCCCATTGCAAGTCAGTGTCCAGGTTCATTTTGATCGCTCCATAACCAATTGCCTCCCTGATCTGATGCTGGGGTGACCCACTGCCGCCATGAAATACAAAGTAGACGGGCTTGGGCCCGGTATTCATTTTTTTCTGAATAAACAGCTGACTATTATTCAATATCTCGGGACGCAGCTCCACATTGCCAGGCTTATAAACACCATGTACATTACCAAATGCCGCTGCAACTGTGAACATTTTTCCAACTTTGTTAAGTTCTGTATAGGAGTAGGCAACATGTTCCGGTTGGGTATATAATTTTTCATTTTCGACGTCGCTATTATCGATACCATCCTCTTCCCCACCTGTTACGCCAAGTTCGATCTCGATACTCATGCCCAGCGGTTTCATTCTTTTATAAAATTCTACCGAAGTATGAATGTTTTCTTCAAGAGGTTCTTCGCTCAGGTCGAGCATGTGGGAGCTGAAAAGTGGTCGTTTCTTTTCTTTAAAAAATTGCTCACCTGCGTCCAGTAATCCACTGATCCATGGTAGCCATTTTTTTGCTGCGTGATCGGTATGCAATACCACCGGCACTCCGTAATATCCTGCAACGTTATGAATATGCAATGCACCCGAAACACCACCCGAGATATTTGCCTGCATTTTATCATTAGGCATTCCCTTTCCTGCGAGAAACTGTGCGCCGCCATTTGAGAACTGAATAATGACAGGTGAGTTTACCTTGGCGGCAGTTTCGAGTGTAGCGTTGATTGAGTTAGTGCCTATGACATTGATAGCGGGTAAGGCAAACTGGTTCGCTTTGGCGTCGTCGTAAAGGGCTTCCAATTCTTCACCGAACAGGACGCCTGAACTGTACTTTTTCATTTTGCTGGTCTTTTAATAATAATAAATGCGGTATAAGTTGGCAGCGACCGTTTAAATCGGGGCGAATATACTTATTTATTCCAAGCCGACTAAAAATGCAAAATTACAGGTGGCATCGCAGCATAGAAGTTGTTTTTTCCTTATTGAACCATATAGAAAGATAGTTCACATAGCAATACATACATTGCTATGTGTCTTCTACTGTGTCCTATGTCGCATGTGGTTTAAATAATCAAATTGAGGCAATGCATAATGATTTTGGATTGAGACTTGCCACTTATTCAGACACAAAATTTAGTCGCTGTTTTTTCCGAGGTTCTTTTGTACCAGCATCAGGTTTTTTTGGAGAATTTGTTTCAAATGTCTTTTTACGACCTGGCCCATCGACTGGCATTTACCAAAAAGTTTTGTATTAAGATGCTCGCCAAGTTCTTCTTTTAATTGGTCAATTTTTTCAGGTGTAGATATGTCATCTTTAGACATAATGTCAAATAACTCCTTGATCCGATAACGGGAGGATGCAAGCCTGAAGGTAATTAAAGTTCGTTCTTCTGCCTGGTATTGCGCGATAGTCTCGTTATTAAGATGTTTCAGGCATAGATCAACGAACGGGTAGTTTTCTTTAAAGAACTGGGGTAAATACAGCTTTTTACGACCCTCGTATGACTGCTGGTCAAAATCAATTGCCCTGATGCGATACTGGTAGTCTTCAATATCCGGAGTGATGTCAATCACAAAATTGTAACTGCGCATATCTCCCAACAGGCGCACAAAACAACGCTCGTTGAAGCGTACAAACTCCTTCGCCAACCTTATTTTGTTGGTATGTGGAGCATCAATCATTTGTTGAATGAACACGTCCCCGGGAATGCCGGGGATGTGCTCTTCAACTAACGTGTTTTCGAAAGTGAAAAAGGTGATGCGGTTAGGAGATAAAATGTGTTCCAGCTCCAGGCCATAGATTCGTGAAGCATCCGCTATCTTGATATAATAATGATCGTAGTTATCATTGTACTTGTTCACGATCCGGATGCGAAAGGGATGTGAGTTGCCGAACGTGCAATAATCTATGCGTGCCACGTCGAGGTGACTGGTGAAACTAAAGTCACCTTCTGTTTTAAGAATGGCATAGATCTTCACAAGACCGTCCCGTATAAAATCCCATTCCCGCTTATCATAAATGGTCTTTTCCCAAAGGGTATCCTTACCGTTTTTATCCTTAATGGGTACGGAGAATGTATAATTGAGCAGGTCTTTGTATAACACCGGCAGCTTCACTTCGCGGCCATGATGTTTCAGATAGGAACGCAACTGCGGGTTGACGGGGAACATCGGTTTTTTTTTCGATGGTCGGTCACTATGTTGCCAGTCATGCTCATTTACAGGCTCTGCAAAACTCATATATGGAAGTTACGAATAAAGAAGGTTAAGCTTCTTACGCCAGACCGCTTCTTCCGATGAATATTGTTAATTGTAGGTAAACTGCACATGATTCAGTTTATCGTGATGCAAAGAATTTCGATTGCAATTTTTCGAAATAAGCGGGCGCATACTGCAAGCGGCTGCCATACCAGCTGAACATTTGTCCATCGACCACTTCTATTTTCGGATGCCTTGACGCGTCGTTTAAAATTCCTGACCGGATTTCGTCAACATGTTTTTGTTTGAATGGAAATGGTTCTGATGAGAGCAAAACCAGGTCCAGGTTCATTTTCTTTAATTGCTCAATGCTGATTTCCGGATACCGGGTCTGATCGGCAAATGCATTTCGAAGACCTGCTGCTTCCATCATGCTGTGTATAAAAGTATCGCCGCCGGCAGTCATATAAGGATCATTCCAGATAAGGTATAAGGCAAGCGGCTTACGTTCCGGAATACTGATTTGAAAAAAATTGGTTTTAATTTTTTTTATTAATGCTTCGGCTTGAACGTCCCTGGATGTGATTGATCCCACTTTCGTAATCATATCACAGGCGCTTTCTAAATTATTCACGTCGCTTATCCAAACGGGGTACCTGGCAGCCAGTTCTTCTATTTGTTCTTTTACATTCTCTTCTTTATTGGCGATGATCAGGTCGGGCTCTAATTCGTCAATAATTTTAATATGCAGGCTTTTTGTACCGCCTACTCTTGTTTTTGTATAAAACCATGCTGCCGGATGAATGCAAAATTTTGAGATACCGATGACTTCGTCATCAAGACCTAAATCAAAAAGAAGTTCTGTTTGGGAGGGAACAATTGATATTATTCGTTTCGGAATGTTGGTGAGGGTAACTGATCGGCCGGCCTGGTCTTTATAAACCTGCATGCTTTTGCTGCAAGGTAACCAATTCGATTTGAGAAAGAGTTATTCGTTCGTACTCTTTCTCAAATCAGTATTGGCTGATGCCCGTCCTTGAAGAATAACTTTATCAGAGCTATGATGATTGAAATGTTGTAATGAACTGCAGGGAGGAATGGATTTTCACCGCGCCTCCTGCTAACACGTCATCCTCTGGTGGGGGAGGGTTAGCAGGAGGGTTCCGGATTGTCGTTTAATTTTTTCATGGATTTGGACACGGTGACTCAACCTTTGGTTTTTCGGAACTGGATTGGTTTTCCGGGGACAGGATTCTAACAATTCTGGTTTTCTTAGGGATCTTGGGCTGGCTTTCTTCGGATTCGGACTTTCTTCTGGACGTTGGATCTTGCAGTGTCTTTCAAGGATATCGAAGGAAATAAGAAGTTGATCGTTAACAGCGTCAGAACCTCGGTTTTTCTATGGGATAGGATTCTAAAAAAATGTTACTGGACGGTTGGTAATTCAGGACGATTAATTGGATTTGTTACTGATTGAGCTAATCAATCAACTTCTGAATCAAAAATAGTTGTGAAACGTTTATCAAAATAGAGCAAATCAACTCAAACTTTAGACGAAATTTTCTACGGGGTTTTGTAGTAAACCCGCACCCAAAAATTGCGATAACAACGTGCCGGTTTACCGTATTTATACGAAAAAATGGCAATACAGGGGCAAACGCTTGAGCTGAATCAATAAAAATGAATGCGTGATCATTTACCCAATGCCTGGAGCACGTCATACTTCGTTACAATATGATAATTGCCGGCTTCATCTTTGGCCAGCACGGCTCCATTGCCCTTGTTAATTAATGAGCTTAATTTTTCTACCGGAGTATCAAAAGCCACGAGAGGTAGCAATGGTTCCATTACGTCCGCAACTTTGAAATTCTTTATTTCAGGGTTGTGGAACACTTTTTGAAATAATCCTCCTTCGCTAATAGCACCAATTGGGCCGTCACCGTTCATTACAGGTATTTGTTCAATATCATACTTCTTCATCAATTCGACAGCCTCGGAAACTGTCTGTCCAGGTTCTACCGTAATTAACCGCTTTGTTCCTCTTGCACTGACAACATCCTTGAATGTTTTCACATCCAGGAAGCCACGTTCGATCATCCATTGGTCGTTGTATATTTTAGCCACATAGCGGCTGCCATGATCATGAAAAATACAAACAACAAGGTCATCTTTCTTTAAGTTTTGTCTCAGTTGAATGAGGCCCTGGAGGCAACTACCCGCACTATAACCGCAGAAAATACCCTCTTCTTTGGCGAGTTTCCTTGCCATGATGGCTCCATCTTTATCTGTCACTTGTTCAAAATGATCAATTACGCTCATGTCATAGTTCAGCGGAACGAAATCTTCACCAAAGCCTTCGGATATATAGGGATGAACCTCGTTCATATCCACTTCACCCGTCCGAAAATATTTAGTGAGCAGTGAACCGTAAACGTCTATTGCCCAAACCTTGATAGCGGGATTTTTTTCTTTTAAAAACATAGCCACCCCTGTGATGGTGCCGCCGGTTCCTGCGGTGCACACCAAATGTGTGATCTTGCCATCAGTTTGGCTCCATATTTCGGGACCCGTTGTTTCGTAGTGCGCCAACCGGTTTGCCAGGTTGTCATACTGGTTCATATGATAGGAATTGGGTATTTCTCTCGCCAATCGTTTCGCAATGCTATAATAGCTTCTCGGGTCTTCCGGTAAAACGTTCGTGGGACAGACTATCACTTCCGCACCAACTGCCTTTAATATATCAGCCTTTTCTTTTGATTGTTTATCAGTCGTAACAAAAATGCATTTATAACCCTTCACAACGCCGGCTAAGGCAAGTCCCATCCCGGTATTACCACTTGTACCTTCAATGATCGTACCGCCGGGCTTTAGCTTACCTTCTTTTTCAGCGACTTCGACCATCTTCAGTGCCATGCGGTCTTTGATCGAGTTGCCGGGATTGAAGTAATCCACTTTGGCCAGCACCGTACACGGAACACTCTTTGTAACCTTGTTGAGTCGGATCAAAGGGGTATTGCCTATCGTTTCCAGTATATTATTCTTAATATCCATTTCCTGGTTTTACGTTTCAAAGTTAATATTTTGATACAAGCGAATGGGGTTGAAAAGAATCAAGGGAAATTCTTCTACACACCGGCAACATTGTTAATATTTTTCAATGCCTGAAACTAATAATCTGGGATAATTCTACTGCTACAAATACTTCTTCAATTGCACAAGAATTTCGACCAAAAGGCGTCAAAAAAGTGAATCGCATAGCCAACAGATGATAAATCTAATATTACTTTCAAACAGGCGGCATGAAGTTTTTTCGGTTTTTCATAATATGTGTCTTATTATCTCCGGGGGTTAACGCGCAGGTTGATCGGGACCAGCAGCCCACAGGCGAAGCTCCCGGGCTGAGAATTAATAATAGCCGGTTGTATGGAAAGCTTGTGGACAGTAAAACAGGAAAAGGAATAGAAGCGGCGTCAGTGCAGTTGTACCTGTATCAAAACGACAGCCTGATAGCCGGAATGTTGACAAAGCCCAATGGTGATTTTAGTTTCGAAGACGTCGAAGCACAGGACAGCCTGAAAATAATAATTACAGCCATCGGGTATGACTCAGTTGAACGAATGATCGAATCAAATAAGGAAGGCCGGTCAACAAACTTTGAAAGGGACCTTGGCAATATAGCGCTACAACTGAAAACAAAGGAACTTGGCAATGTAACAGTCGTGTCGAATCGCCCGGCACTGGAACTTGGAATTGACCGAAAAGTTTACAACGTATCGAAAAGCCTCGTATCGACAGGAAGTACCGGAATTGATGTGATAAGAAATATACCATCCGTTTCCGTAGATATAGATGGGAATGTTACATTGCGAAACAGCCCACCACAAATTTTTATCGACGGACGGCCTACTATCCTGACCCTGGATCAGATCCCATCAGAAAACATTGAAAAGGTAGAATTGATCACTAATCCATCAGCAAAGTTTGATGCGGCCAGTGCAGGCGGGATAATCAATATCGTGCTTAAAAAAAATAAACGTGTTGGTCTCAATGGAATTGTGAGCGCCTCCGTTGGCGCGCCCCGGGTAGCAGGAGGAAATCTCAATCTCAATTTGCGCCAGGGGAAATTTAATTTCTTCCTATCAGGCTCACTCAATCAATTTGGCGGAAAAGCAAAAACCACGGCCAACCGGATCAATAAATCCGATGGAATTGTAGAGGATTATTTCAATCAGTACACAACCAACGATCGTTTGCGTCGTTTTCAATCCATTCGTTTAGGCGCCGATTATTTTATCGATAACAGAAACACTTTAACTATTACGCAGGATTTTGGAAAGGGCAGTTTTCAAAATGACGAGCTGCAGGACCAGGAATACCTCGATAGTGCGGGTATTGTTGAATATTTTGGCCGAAGGACGGCGGATGCGCATTCAATCTTCAGGCGAAACAGCACACGGCTTGGTTATAAACATAATTTTCTCCAGGCCGGCCGGGAATTGACCGCCGATATAACCTTTAGCCAGGGTAGTAATGATGAAAACTCAGGAATCATTAATGAGTTCTTCTACCCGGACGGTTCCGAATATAAACCTTCATCTGTGGTAAGAAACGACGGTAATGCGGACAACAAGCAGCTTACGTTCCAGGCCGATTACATTCATCCCATCAATGAATATACAAAATTCGAAGCCGGTGCCAGGAGCTTCCACAATGCATCAAAGAGCTATTTTAATGCATACGATGTTAATAGTGGATTTGAAACGAAACTGCCATTGAGTAATAATTATGAATATGACGAAATGGTGAATGCATTGTACTTCACGTACTCCGGCAAAAGAAAAACATTCTCTTATCAGCTGGGTTTAAGGGCCGAGCATTCGAAATTTGACGGATTGCTTGTTGACAGCGCTCTTAAATTTGGTTACGAGTATCCATCTAAACTTGAAAATGCCTGGGATGCACTTTTCCCGAGTGTATTTTTCACAAAACAATTAACGGAGAAAGATCAGTTACAGTTAAATTATTCCAGGAGGATACGGAGGCCCGGCTTCTGGCAGCTCAATCCCTTTATTGATATCAATGATCCCGTCAACCTTCGGCAGGGCAACCCGCAATTGAGACCCGAATTTATTAATTCTTTTGAGCTTAACTACAGCAGGGATTATGAAAAAGGCAATTTTCTGGCCCAACTTTACTTTGCAAACAACCCCGATGATATAACGCAGTTCAGTGACACGATCAGCACAGAACTCTATAACCAGTTGCAGGATGCAGGCGTTGCTCCCAATGCCATACTCAACACATTTATCAATGCGGGCACTACAAATCGATACGGAGCGGAGTTTACACTGCAGCACCGGCAAAATAAGAATTTTAATATTATATCATCGGTCGACTTTCAATACCGAACAGTGCAGGCCAGCACTGGTGAAATAGATCTGAGCAATAAAGGTTTGAGCTGGGAGGCCAGCCTTACCGCCGATTACAAAATAGAGAGTAAGGCTACATCTTTGTTAAATAATCTTGGATTTCAGCTAAACGGCGAATATGAATCATCGGAAGTTATTCCGCAGGGCCGAAGGACCCCGGAATACAGGCTAGACCTGGCCGTAAGGAAAGAGTTTTTGAAAAAAAATAAAGCCTCGCTGACTTTTGCCGTCAATGATGTTTTCAATACGCAACGATGGGGAACGATTTACGACACAGAAACTTTTTACCAGGAATCCTATCGTCGCTGGAATGTGAGAAATTTCCGCGTCACATTCAGTTATAAGTTCGGAAAGGCTGACTTCTCTTTGGCTAATCGCAATAACCGGGGTGGGGGCGACGATGACTAATAATTAAAGAAGCTGTCCTGAACGGGACAGCTTCCTCCGGATAAAAACAGGCTGCTTCTTTATATTTTAATTCCAACAGTCAACATGATATTTCCGCCTGTTCCTTTTACAGCGGCAAAAGTGTTTGCTTTGTCCGGCAGGCGATAGGGAAAGTTGACGTCTTTTTGAATGCCATGAATATAAGTGAGGTCAACAAAAAAACCGGCATCGCGATAACCAAGCCCGCCACTGATAAACATTTTACTACCTTTTAGTTCTTTGTCGTTATAGGGTGACATGTAATATGCGAACCCGAGGCGTGTCATTATTGTCGTAAATTTCAATTCTCCTCCCACCCGAAAATTAAATGCCCCCTTGTAATACTGCTTGACGACTTCATTTAAACCTTTGTAATAATTATCATCCGTGCTTGCGTCCTCAGCGCTGCGGAATCTATTGCTGGTGTAGGTCACGTATTCAACATCGGCTGTGAGGAAACCCTTTTGTTTTCTCACATCTTCTATTTCACGCAATACATACGAACCGCTAAGCATAAACTTCCACGGCGTAGTCAGGTCATAACTGTATTTCGGAGTTTGGTCGTTTGTAAAAATCTCTGAGGACACGGTAACGGTTCCCGGCGTGGTGCGATAGTTTTCAGTGTTGACGGCCATAGTGGCCTGGTACTTATCCTCCAGGCTATACCACGTTGGCGTATGAACTGTAAAACCGAGTCTTACAAGATCTGCGGGTTTGACGATAACACCCAATTTGAGATTAAGACCTACACCCTTTGTCGTTAATTTTTCAGACATCTCGGAAAAGTCAAAGTAATTATCATTAATACCAGTAGCGTCCGTTTCTCTCAAAAGACTTTTCTTTTCATAGCTGACAATGGGTATTCCCAGAGATCCGCCGATATACAATTTATCATCCATGTTGGCTGCATAGCCTATCGCAATTTCTGTGATGCCGCCGCTGGTTTCAATGCTGTTAGCCTGGTCAACCAGGAATGCACCACCGCTTTTTAATTGGTCGTACGTCGGGAGCGCTACCACGTCGGGATTAACGTTGCCACCCAGCGTAGCCGTGTCAATAAGGTATGTGTACACCGCCATGCGTGTTCCCAATGAAACATTATTGTTACTTAAGATTTCATCCAGGGATAAGCCACTGGCTGCAGCCTGTGCGGCGTATTGTTCTGCGTAGGAACTGTAGTCATTCTTCCCAGTATAATAGACCTTGTTTGAAAAATTAGCGGTACGTGTTACTGCAAAGCCCATTGCCTTATTGGTCCATCTTCCTGAACCACGCCATCCTCCAACGACGCCACTGGCTCCGAGGTTAAAATTCGATCCGTCATCAGTTGCCTTGGTTCCGCGATAGTCGCTTTTATTTTTCAGGAAATAATATCCAGGGGAAAGAACTACTTCGCCGGTCTTAAAAAAGCCAATGCCCGCGGGATTTACAAAAAGTGCTGATATATCTCCCCCGAGAGAGCCCATCGCGCCCCCGACAGCATTGACTCTCGCTGTACCATTTGTTGGTTGCCATGAATATTTCAAAATGTCCTCAGGAATTTGGGCAATTGATGAAAATGAAAGGAGAATGGACAAACCGAGTAAGTATCTTTTTTGCATAAGTCTAGCTTTATCAGTTATCAGACAGATACAACAAGGGAGGAAACACTCAAGTGCAATACTCAAATACCGTTTCCTCCCCATAAAAATGTTTTAGAATTCCGAGCTACCTGGACGGCCGGGATACACTGCCACCACCTCCGCCACCACTACTTCGGCCACCACCGCCTGAAGAGCCTCCGGAGGACGAAGGTGAATAGGATCTTGAAGGAGTTGAATTATTTGAACCAGAGTTATAGTTGCCCGAATTGTCATTGCCGGTGAAAACTTTTCTTATGGACTCTCCCAAAGAATTCCGGCTATTTCGGTTGCTATTCGTGTTATTGTAGCGGTTATAATAACTATTATTCAAACCTTTGCTGACCGCCGAAGAAGAACTATTTCCGCCAATGTTATAACTGGCGGGATTGAATACGAGGGCCCTGCTTGGCGGCGTATAGATTTTCGGGCTTTTTGTGATAATCACTCCGCCCGGGTAATATGGAAGGCCTCCGTAATAAGGATTATAGTGACAGTTCCATGCAAAATAACTATTCCACGGGCTGCTTAGGCTGTAATAGTTTCCAAAGGAGTTATAAGCGTAAGCATTGCTGAAATAGTAGTCATCGAGAGTTGACCAGCGATACCGATCTTCCACGCGCATCCGGAGGAAGCGATCTTCATAATAATCTTCAGCTCTTTGCGCGGTCTGCTCTTCCTTTTGTTCTACCTGCACGTATTCAGCCGCCTTACGGGTAGGCGAATAATATACATCATCCGGAGTTTGACCTGTCTTGTAAGCAGAAGTGCAGCTACTAAGAACTGCTACGGTCAATGCTAAAAGAGTAAAGGATTGTTTCATGTCAAACGGTTTTATCGGTTTATGTTGAAGTTACTACTTTTGTGCGACTTTATTTTTTCCAAACGGCCGTAAGTCAAATTTACAGTCATTGATTGCAAAATATTGCATAACATGCTGTTAATATAAACGTAAAGATTTCACCGGGAAAGAACGCGATCCCGGAAACGAAGCATCACCGTTACGGGTTGCCTCTTACGCCGAAAGTAAATACAAAACTTATTTAAGATTAAGAATAGAGGAAAGTCATATGAGCAAAGAAATTACAACAAGAGCACAGGATTATGCACAATGGTACAACGACCTTGTTATAAAAGGTGAACTTGCCGATTATTCGGCGGTAAGGGGTTGTATGGTAATTAAACCCTATGGATACGCACTGTGGGAAAACATGCGGGATGCATTGGACAAGATGTTCAAGGATACAGGACATGTGAATGCCTACTTTCCGTTGTTCATTCCAAAAAGCTTCTTAAGCCGGGAAGCGGCCCACGTCGAAGGTTTTGCAAAAGAATGCGCCGTCGTCACTCATTATCGTTTGAAAATGGATGAAAATGGCGATGGATTGATCGTTGACCCGGAAGCAAAACTCGAAGAAGAGTTGATCATAAGACCAACAAGCGAGACAATCATCTGGAATACCTATAAAGACTGGATTCAATCATATCGCGATCTGCCCCTGCTCATCAATCAATGGGCAAACGTAGTACGATGGGAAATGAGAACCCGGCTGTTTTTACGAACCGCGGAATTTCTTTGGCAGGAAGGTCATACTGCACATGCGACAAAACAAGAAGCTGTTGCAGAAGCTGAAAAGATGCTGGAAGTGTACGCTACGTTTGCCGAAGAATTTATGGCGTTGCCGGTTATTCGTGGTAAGAAAACAGAAAGTGAGCGGTTTGCCGGGGCGGAAGAAACGTATTGTATCGAGGCAATGATGCAGGATGGAAAAGCCCTACAGGCCGGGACCTCCCATTTCCTGGGCCAAAATTTTGCGAAGGCTTTTGATGTGAAATTTTCGAACAAGGACAATCAACTTGACTATGTGTGGGCCACTAGCTGGGGTGTAAGCACCAGGTTAGTGGGTGCATTGGTGATGGCGCATAGTGATGATGAAGGATTGATATTACCGCCAAGAATCGCACCGTTGCAAGTGGTTATCATACCTATTTATAAAGGTGATGAACAAAAAGCGCAAATTGATAAAAAGGCGAATGAGATTACCGGCAATCTAAAACGTCTTGGTGTACGCGTGAAATACGATGACAACGACAACAACAGGCCGGGCTGGAAGTTTGCAGAGTATGAAATGAAAGGAGTGCCTGTACGTTTGGCCCTGGGAGCAAGGGACCTTGAAAAAAATGTAGTTGAAGTTGCACGAAGGGATACGAAGGAAAAAAAGACAGTAGGTTTAGACGGTATTGCTCAATATGTTGATGGATTATTGCTCGAAATTCAACACACTTTATTCAATAAAGCAAAAACATACCAGCAGGAACACGTCACTCCCGCAGATACCTGGGATCAATTTGAAAAACTACTCGATGAAAAAGGTGGGTTTGTTTCGGCACACTGGGATGGTTCAGCAGAAACAGAACAGGCGATCAAGGAAAAGACAAAGGCAACGATCCGCTGCATACCCGATAACAACAAACTCGAAAACGGCTCATGTATTCTCACGGGGAGGCCTTCGTCGCAACGGGTATTATTTGCCCGGGCTTATTGATAACGCTGCAGAAAAAGAAGCCATTCCAAACGCGCCTGATCGTTTGATGCCGTATTCCAACAATCTCAATATGCCAATCAAACTGTCAACCTGGGCCCTGGAGACGACTGACAGTTTCATTGGAACAGTCTCATTTTATATGTAACAAAATTTGCCGCTCTCAGTCACGGCGGTTAAATTTATATGGCTTTTCATTTGTTTACCACAATTTAATTGTTATGGAACATCAACAGGATTCATCGCTCTTTGGTATGAATGTGGACCAGGTAGGTAAATCTCACCTTGCTGACGCAGCAAGGTGGGCAAAATTTCTTTCCATTATGGGTTTTATAGGATGCGGCCTCGTGGTTTTGATTGGTGTTTTTTTTGGCTCAATTTTCGGCATCCTGACCACAGGGTTGGAACGAAACAGTCCATACGGCAATATGCCCAATTCTGCTCCATTCGGAGCTGCAATGGCATTTATTTATATCATTATTGCGCTTATCTATTTTTTTCCTTGTCTTTTTCTTTTTCGCTTTGCATCAAAGATGAAATCGGCCTTGGCCTCGAATGACCAGGAAACATTGAATATTTCCTTTCAGAATTTAAAAGCTACATTCCGTTTTATTGGTATTCTGACCCTGATCGGGCTGTGCTTCTGGTTACTGGCTTTTATCGCAGGACTCCTAGGCGCAGCAACCGGTGGACGCATGTAGCAAATGTTTGGGGAAAAGTAATGATAGCTGCTATCGGGAACTGTCATTTTACCGACAAATAATTGTAATCCTTCAATAACACATCGAGGAACTCAAAGGGCTGCATGGATGTTTCAATCTTGAGATGATTTTTTATTTTGTCGCTGGCTGCGGCAGCCATTTCATAGTCGCCTTTTTTGCGTGCGGTTTCTAAAATATTCTTAATCGCATTAATATCCCTGTCGCTCAGCTGCATGATCTGCGGAAACACCGGCGTATACGCGTCCGAAACTTCCCGGAAAACTGTTTCTTCAATGCTGGCCTTTCGGCTGGTTCGTATAAGTATAGTGCGTGCGAGCACGTCACCCACGCGCTGACCTTTTCTTGATGAGACCACAAGGACAATATCCGTTATTAAAAATCCCAGGACGCCCAAAATAAGAAAGGTTCTTTCCATCTCTCTGAAATCCGGGGCGCTCGCAATTACGAATATGATGCCTACTATCCACACATCGGAAACACGCAGCAACCACCGGATAAGAAACTGGCTGATACTCGCCTTTCCTCCATTTTCATTGACGACCCGCAGTCCCATTATTTTCTTTCCAATACTTTGTCCGTTCATTGTTATTTCGAGAACCACATGATAAATAAAAAGAGGCAGAAAAAGAATCACGGCTATAGCTTCAAGATTATAGCCAGTGTTCCCATCCATAACGCCGGAGCTATTCGCTATGGATTTGAAGATTTCAAAGGCAATTCTCATGTAACAAAACTGAATTACCATATCGATCAGGAGAGAGATCAATCTCCGGTAAAATTCAGGGATCTCAAACTCTACATCGATGTTAAATGACGTCGGTATTTTTATCACGGACATAAATCGACACTATCTTGGGCGTTAAATTAGATGCTTTTCATTAAAAAGTCCAGATTTTTACCTGGCCTTTAAGTGAAGATTGAGACGAATCATTCGCTGTTTGCTTTTTCCCGGTCAGTTTAGGCAAAAAACAAATTTGAGCGGCATACTTTCATGTTTTCCAAAAAACTGTATTTTACAAGCTAAACGCTGTACTTGAGAGAAGCTTTATTCATAAAGAAGAACCGGGAACGATGGCTCAAGAACCAGCATAACCCGGCTGACGACGCTGATGAAATGGCCAGGGATTTTACCCAATTGGTAGACGATTTAGCGTATGCAAAAACCTTTTACCCGTCCAGCAAAGTGACCGGCTACATCAACAGCCAGGCATCAAAAATCTTTCTCAGCATTTATAAAAACCGAAAGGAAGAATCGAACCGTTTGGTGAGATTCTGGAAGTATGACCTGCCCCTAACCATATTCAAGCATCACAGGGTTGTTTTATTTACGTTTATCATCTTTCTCATTTTTTTTAGCATTGGTTTTTTTGCGTCTCAACAAGACGAAGGTGTGACGAGAAGCATCCTGGGTGATGGATACGTTGACCAAACTATCGAAAATATTGAAAAGGGTAATCCATTTGGAATTTATGAGCAGGGCAACCCGTTTCTGAGTTGGCTCAACCTGATGATCCATAACATCAGGATATCGCTGCTCGTGTTTACATCCGGGGTATTCGCGGGCATACCTAGTTTGTATTTAATGGTACAAAATGCAGCTATGGTGGGTGCGTTTGATCAATTTTTTTCCGCAAAAGGACTTGGCCTCCAGTTTTTCATGGTCGTGTTTGTGCATGGCACACTTGAATTAACGGCGATAATTATTGCGGGGGCCGCAGGCCTAATACTTGGGAAGAGTTTTTTGTTTCCCGGCACTATCCGCCGTATCGACGCGTTTAAGCAGGGAGCAAAAGATGGCGTAAAGATTATGATAGGATTGATGCCCGTATTTGGATTGGCCGCGTTCTTCGAAGGATTTATTACCCGTCTTTACAACGATATTTCGGTTTTCACGACCATCATTACTTCGGCGTCTATTGTATTTGTGATTTGGTATTTTGTAATCTATCCCATACGGATTGGCAATAGCAGGGCTGTGAAATTAAATGACGAGGATGTTTAAGTGAGCATACTAAAATTTACCATATCGCGCCGGGCAAAAACAATCGGCATATTGCTTTTCTTTCTCTCATCGTTACTTTACAGCGCTGCCCAGGAAGGCGA
>Ga0310810_10002418_pt1 | contig 20060 bp, 20 predicted proteins | sample NCmetagenome_FD_207641 | JGI IMG/M metagenome (GOLD analysis project Ga0310810, IMG submission 207641) | Soil microbial communities from experimental microcosm in Duke University, North Carolina, United States - NC | ecosystem: Engineered > Artificial ecosystem > Soil microcosm > Unclassified ...
CGAGCCCGACCACGAGAATTCCGGCCGCAATCAGCACAAACAGGCGTGTTCGTTTGGTCATCGACACCGCTCCCTGCTGGCTATACGAATCGTTGGGTGCATCAGTTCCTAGCGTTCAGGCGGATTACTGATCTAACACATATTCTCGCCGCTCGACGGCCTTCCCCGCCAGGGTCAACGAAACCGCGATAGCGACGGCCAGAGAGACAAGACAGGTCAAGGCTGAGGGGGTACTCGTAAAAAACGCCTGAAGTAGCGAGGTGACGCCCTCGGCGGGCATCGCGTGCGGAACGAGCGACTGGACGTAATACATGAGCGTGAACCGCCTCATGTATCCCGGCATGACCAGGGCGAACTGTTCCCAGCCAAATGCGAAGACCAACCCGACGATGAGCGGCCGCTTCATCACGGCGCCGATCAGCGCGAATAAACCACCGTATGCCGCGAGACCGAGCGCCAGCAGGCCGAGATCGGTCAGGAGCATCGTGAAGCTGCCGCCGATCTGCTGGAACGGGACGATCAGGAAATACACCAGCATCACACCGGGGAGCACCACCAGCGTCGTGCAGACCAGATACGCGAGGTACTTGCCCACTAACACCGCGCCGCGTCGAATCGGACGCGTAAAGAGATAGGTGATCGTCTTGTCTTCGACTTCATCCGCGATGAGCGACGTGCCATAGAACACGCCGAGCACGGGCACGATGAACCGCAAGAAGAGCAACCAAATCATCACTCCGAAGATGGCGGTGTAATCCAGTCGTTGGCCGTTGAGCCTGAATGGCGTCACGCCCATGGAGTCGACGATGCGTATCACGGCCGCAACGAGCACGGGAGAGCCGACAACGATCGCCAGAAAGACTGTTCGACGCGACCACAACATCTCGCCCAGCGAGAGCTCAAACACTCGCCAGGCGCCGCGCATGAACGATGACGAACGAGCCGGCGGTCGAGTATCGAGCGCAGTCATTGCTTCACCAAGTACTTGAACACGGCCTGCAGGTTGTCGTCCGGCGACGTGACCTCGTCGATGACGCCGGCTTCACCCGACGCCGCCATCTCGGTGAGGCGCGCATAGAACGCATCGGGTCTCGCCGTTTCAACGGACACGGCACCGGGCTCGAAACGCATGCTGATCACACCGTCTTCGACCAGCAGTGCGCGAGCCAACGCCTTGGGATCCTCGGCGCGAATAAACACTGAGTGTGGATGGGTGTCGATGAGCTCGCGAATCTGATGGACGTTGCCCTCGGCGAGAATCCGCCCGTTGTTGATCAAGAGGATGTTCGACGTCATCGACTCGATCTCGTGGAGGATGTGGCTCGAGACGAGCACGCTCTTTCCCGAGCGCCCCCACTCGCGAATCAGGCGAATAGTTCGTCGTCGCATCAACGGATCCATGCCGCTGAGCGGTTCGTCGAGAATCAACACGTCGGGCTCGTGCGCGAGCGCCTGCGCCATCTTGACGCGCTGGCGCATACCCTTACTGTAGGCGCCGATTTTTTTCTCAGCAGCGTCGAGCAGATCGACGGCTTCAAGCGCGCGTCTCGCTGCCGCTTCGGCTTCAGCAGGCTCGAGGCCGTTCAGCGCAACGAGCGCGGTGACCCATCCGAGTCCGGTCATCCGTTCGTAGAACGCGTCCTGCTCGGGACAGAAGCCGATGCGGTGATAGAGCGCCGGATTTCCCCAAATCGGTTCGCCGAGAATCTCGATGGTGCCTTTGCTCGGCTTGAGCTGGCCAGTCACCAGCTTCATGAATGTGGACTTGCCGGCGCCGTTCGGGCCAAGCAGACCGGTGATTCCTGGCGGCACCTTGACGGTGACGTCATTCAGTCCCGATACCTGTCCGTACCACTTCGACAGGTGCTCAGTGGAAATCACCGGTTGTCCTGCGGGCGGTGAGTCCGTCACGCTACGACCTCGACTGCGCGTATTCGCCGCTCGAGGATCACCAACGCCACACCGACGATCACAAGGACGACGACGATCGCGACATAGACCGGCACCGCGGGCTCGACTCGCGAGCGAAAGATGCCATTGGCGATGACATCGAGCATCTCGCCAGGCGAGATCACGGCCCACTTGCGGCTACCGGTTATGGCCCGCAGTACTTGGTACATGGCCGCGGTGAAGAAGACGATCCCGGCGTACATGACCGCCACGAACCGGCGGCTCTTGCTGAGCGAAGAGAGCGCGAGAATCGCGCACGCCGACAGCAATGCCTGGATCAGCGAGTACAACGTGATGGCCGGCAGCAGGAACAGGTTGGCGCGCAGGAATGTCACGCTCCCGGCGAACACGATCTGCAGGATGAGCAACACCAGCGCGGGAACCAATGTGACGCCGAGCACGAAGGCCAGCGGCGGCACCAGCTTGCCGAGTACGTATTCGACACGGGTCAGCGGCTTCGACAGATACAGTTGCAGCGCATTCGTGCGGCGATCATCGGCAATCAACCCGGACTGCATGATGACGACGAGGAACACAAACAGCCCCTGCTGTGAGAGGAACTCCCGGAAGGTGTCAGGAGTGGCGGCGAGGAATTCCGCCACTTGTGCGTTGGTTGACGCGAAATAGAACTGGACGGCCCGCACGACGAACGGACCAAAGCTCACCAGCAGCAAAATCTGAAACCACCGGTACTGGAACAAGGACGCCATGTGCGAACGCGCAATGATCCACCACGCGCTACCGTGTGGCGCCCGCGTCCCTAGATAGTGTCGATACCCCTGGTCGTGAATGGGCACGTCAGACTTCCCCTACGGCCTTGGCGAACACGTCTTCGAGCGTCGGCACGCTGGCCCGCAGATGGCGGACCTGCACGTTGTGCTGCGCCGCGAGCGTGAACAGAAACCGCGGGCCGCGCTCGTCGGGTACGAACACCCGCATCACGTCCTCATCGGTGGCATGACACTCGAGGCCGGCAGCACTCATCGCGGCCAGAAACTGATCGGCAACGCCCTTCACCCGCAGCTCGAATACGCGTCCACTCGGGCCCTTGAGCGTGGCAATGGGACCCGCGGTGGCGATGCCACCTTTGTCGAGCACGACCACGTGGTCGCACGTGTACTCGACGTCCGGCAGCAGGTGCGACGAGAGAATCAGATTGATCTGCTTGTTATGGGCGATATCGCGAATGAGCTCGAGCATCTCGTCGCGCCCTTTCGGATCCATGCCGTTGGTGGGCTCGTCGAGAAACAGCAGACTGGGATCGTGCACGAGGGCCTGCGCCAGCTTGATGCGCTGCTTCATGCCCGTCGAGTACTGCTCGATATTGCGATAGCGCGCCTCGCCGAGGCCGACGTAATAGAGCACTTCGTGCGCACGCTGCATGGCGTCGGCCGGCGGCAGACCACATAACTCGCCGCAGTAGGCGACGAACGTCACGGCGTTCATACGAGGGATGTGAGCGTCGTTCTCCGGCATGTAGCCGATACGCCCGCGAATCTGCAGCGGTGATCGGCGGACGTCGAGGCCGAGAACCCGCATCTCGCCGCTATCCGGTGCCAGCAGGCCCAGCAGAGCCTTGATCATCGTGCTCTTGCCAGCCCCATTTGGACCAAGCAGGCCGACGGCACCGCTCGGAAACGTCGCGCTCACATCGCGCAACGCCCATTGGGCTCCATAGCGGACACTGACACGCTGCAGATCGACGACCGGCGTCATCGCCTGACTCATACGTTATGGCCGGCCAGATCGTTCTGAGGCCGTCTCGCCGGAGCCTTGGGCGGAGGCGGATTCACAGCGTTCCTCGAAGGCCGAGCAGGTCTGCCCGTTCGCGCAGAAATGTGATCACATTCGTGACGTGCTCATCGAGCGGCAGGCCCAGCTCCTCCGCGCCCTGACGCAGGTCGTCGCGGGAGACGCCCTTCGCAAAGGCCTTGTCCTTCATCCGCTTGATCACCGAAGACGCCTCGAGATCCAGCACGCTCTTGCTCGGCCGCACCAACGAGGCCGCCGTCACAAAGCCTGCCATCTCGTCACAGGCGAACAGCGATTTTTCGAGCGGGCTCTCACGGGCGACGCCGGAGTACTGCGCATGCGACAGGATCGCGCGCATGACCCATTCCGGATACCCGCGACGCTGCAGCTCTTCGCAACCGCGGAACGGATGGTTGTCGAGCGTGGGATACCGTTCGTAGTCGAAGTCGTGCAGGAGACCGACGATCCCCCACTCCTCTTCGTTCGCGCCGAACTTCCGCGCATAGCCCCGCACGGCGGCCTCGACTGCCAGCGCGTGTTTGCGCAGGCTCTCGCTCTTGGTCCACTCGGTGAGCAGCGCCCAGGCTGCATCGCGTGACAGCGGATCTGACATCGACTGGTGGATCTAGTGGTTCGAAGACACAAATAGTTTAGTAGTCACAACAAGCCTTCGATGGCACGCGGCCGGGCCGCGACAACGCGGGCTCCCCGCCGCGCACGCCTGCGCGGTGGGGTGCGAGCGGAGCGGCCGAAAAAGTCCTCGAAGGATATACCACTAGTCTTGCCCCACAGGGGGCGGGATGTCGCGCGCCATTTCGAGCGCACGCTCGATGACCGACAGCGCTTTCTCGGTCAGCTCGTATTGCGCGAACTCCGACGGTTCGGCAAGCACCGCTTCGGCGACATCCGAACCCGCGCGCAGCTCGCCGCCGACCGGCCGACACAAGTAGTCGATGAGTACGAAGTGATACAGGACGCGCCCCTCCTCGTCACGGGTGATGCGGTCCAGCACTTCGACGACCGGACCGACTTCGACCACGAAGCCTGTCTCCTCTGTCATCTCACGAATCAGACAGGCCTCGAGCGTTTCGCCGGTCTCCACGGCGCCGCCAGGAATGCTCCACTGGCCGGCGAGTGGTTCGAAGCGACGCTTGACGAGCACCACGCGGCCTTCATGCACGATGATGCCGCCGATGCCGACGTAAGGCCGATCCGGATACCTGCGGTCGCTCATTCCCCCATCACTTTAACGACAACGCGTTTCTTGCGCTGGCCATCGAACTCGGCATAGAAGACCTGCTCCCATGGGCCGAGGTCGAGCTTGCCGGCCGTGATCGGCAGCATCACCTGGTGTCCCATCAGCGTGCGCTTCAGATGCGCGTCGGCGTTGTCTTCGCCCGTTTGATGATGCCTGTAATTCAACCCCGCTGGTGCGAGTTTCTCCAACCAGACCTGGAAGTCGTGGATGAGTCCATCCTCCCAGTCGTTCACGTACACGGCGGCGGTGATGTGCATCGCCGACACGAGCACCATCCCTTCCTGCACGCCGCTCTTCTTCACGATCGCCGCGACCTCGTCGGTGATCCGGACGAACTCCTGACGCTGTTTCGTGTTGAACCAGAGGTAATCGGTCGCAGTTTTCATCGGCTTACAGTTTCAATGACGCGTCCGCACTGAGCGCCCAGTCCGATCGCTGGCCGGCGCGCAGTCGGCGCAATCCTGCCGCGGCAATCATCGCGGCATTGTCAGTCGAGAGCGCCAGACTCGGAATGAACACCGGGATCTCGCGCGACTCGCCACGCGTCCTCGCGTCGGCGCGCAACCGGCTGTTGGCCGAGACGCCGCCGGCGATGCCCACGCTCCGCGCGCCAGCATATCTCGCCGCATCGAAGAGGCGCTCGACCAGCGTCTCGACGACAACGCGCTGGAAGCTGGCGCAGATATCGGCGATCTCGGCTGTCGGCAACGGTGCGTCCGCAGCGAGACCGAGCGACTCGCGTCTGGTCGTCACATAGCGAAGCACCGACGTCTTCAGGCCGCTGAAGCTGAAATCGCGGCGTCCAGGCAGATGCGGCTGGTTACGATCCGCATGTGTAAGACGGGTTTTGGGAAACAGGATTGCGCGATCGTTCCCGGCGGCCGCCATGCGGTCGATCACCGGGCCGCCGGGATACCCAAGTCCCAGCAGCTTCGCCACCTTGTCATACGCCTCGCCCGCTGCATCGTCTCGGGTGCGGCCGAGCAGTTCGTACGAACCGGGCTCAGTCACGCGATAGAGACTGGTGTGCCCGCCTGAGACGACAAGAACCACGGCGGGCAGCGGCAGCTCGCCGTTCTCGAGCACGAGCGACTCGATGTGCCCCGCGAGATGGTGGACGCCGATCAGCGGAACCGCGCGAGACCAGGCCAGCGCTTTCGCGAACGACAGACCAACCAGCAGCGATCCGACGAGGCCGGGGCCACTCGTCACCGCAATGGCATCGTAACCGGACGCGCCATCCGAGAGCGCGCGTTCGACCACGCCGCAGATGTCGCGAATGTGTTGTCGCGCTGAAAGCTCGGGCACCACGCCGCCCCAGGCGCGATGGATCTCGACCTGAGAGGCGACGACGCTCGAACGCAGTCGCCAGGGACGATCAGCGTCGCCGGTCTCTTCGACCAGCGCCGCCGCGGTTTCATCGCAGGAGGTTTCTATACCAAGAACAACCATGAGTAATTCAAAATGCAAAATTCAAAATGCAAATGGAAACACAGTCAGAGGTTTTTGCATTTTTCATTTTGCATCTTGCATTACAGAGCAACGCCCAGCTCGAAGAGCTGGGCCAGAGATTCCGCAAAAGGCGCGCGCGCAATGCCGCGCTCGGTGATGATGGCCGTCACATACTGCGCTGGCGTCACGTCGAACGCAGGGTTGCGAATCTGCGCGCCGTCTGGCGTCAGACGGTTCGACCCGACATGTGTGACCTCGCGCTCGTTCCGCTCTTCGATCGGAATCCGGCTGCCGTCGGGTGTATGCAGATCGACCGTGGACAGCGGGGCCGCGACGTAGAACGGAATGCCGTGCTCCTTGGCCAGCACGGCGACAGTGTATGTGCCGATCTTGTTGGCAACGTCGCCATTGGCGGCGATGCGATCCGCACCGACGACGACCAGATCCACCTGGCCCTGCCGCATCATCGCGCCGGCCATGTTGTCGGTGATGACCGTCGTGTTGATGCCGTCCCTGACGAGTTCCCACGCCGTCAATCGTGCGCCTTGCAGAAACGGCCGCGTCTCGTCCGCAAGCACAGCGATCGTTTTCCCCTGTTCGGCCGCGGCGCGAATGACACCGAGCGCCGTCCCGTATCCCGCCGTCGCGAGCGCCCCCGCGTTGCAATGTGTCAGGATCCGTGCTGACGAGGGCACCAGCGTCGCGCCGTGTGCGCCCATCGTCCGGCAGCTTTGCACGTCCTCGTCGTGAATCGCGCGCGCTTCCGCCACGAGTCTCTTCTTGATCTCGTCCACCGACTGGCCATCCTGCGCGGCGGCGGCAAATGTCTTCTTCATGCGCTCGATGGCCCAGAACAGATTTACCGCGGTAGGACGCGTGCCGGCCATCAAGTCGCAGGTCTTCTGAAACTCGGTCGTGAACTGCTTCGTCCCGGTGGCACGGCTGCGAGTCATGCCGACGGCGATGCCCATTGCGGCAGCAACACCAATCGCCGGCGCGCCGCGAATCACCATTGTCTTGATGGCCTTGGCGACCTCGTTCGCGGTCTTACACGTGACGTAGACCTCGGATGCCGGCAGCTTGCGCTGATCGATCATCACGACCGCGTCGTCTTTCCACTCAATCGTCGGAAGCATCGAGATCGATGATATCGCGTAGAGGCGGGTCTTCAGACCCGCCTACAGCAATCGCGCGTCGAAGGGCAGAGGCAACAGAGCCTTGAGTTGGTGTCGGCCCGTCTCGCGCTTGAGGTTTGCGAGGATCACTTCGAGATCGCCGCCGAACTCCCAGAGGATCTGACGGCACGCGCCGCAGGGCGGCGTCGGGGCCTCGGTGTCGGCGACAACCGCGACGCGGCGGAATTTGCGATGGCCTTCTGAAAGTGCTTTGAACATTGCGACGCGCTCGGCGCACACCGTCAGCCCATACGTCGCATTCTCGATGTTGCAGCCGGTGATGATGATGCCGGTTGCCGTTTCGAGAGCGGCGCCGACCTTGAATCCTGAGTAGGCGGCGTGCGCGTGACGGCGTGCACGTCTGGCCGCGGCCACGAGCTTTCCACTTTTCAACTTTTCCACTTCTCCACTTCTTCCACTTCTTCAGAGTCGCTCAATGATTCCCTCAAGTAAGGAGATAAACGACCCGCGCACACGGCGCGCCGTCTCCATCACCTCGTTGTGATCGAGCGGCTGCGGCAGGACGCCCGCCGCCATGTTGGTGATGCAGGAGATGCCAAGCACCTCGATGCCCATGTGACGCGCGGCAATGGCTTCCGGCACGGTGGACATGCCCACCGCGTCGGCGCCGATCGTGCGGAACGCGCGGATCTCGGCCGGCGTCTCGTAGCTCGGGCCATGCACGGCAATGTAGATCCCGTGACTGACGGCCACACCCTTCGCGCGAGCGGCCTCGTCGGCGATACCGCGCAGCCGTCGCGAGTAGACCTCGCTCATATCCGGAAAGCGGTGGCCGAAGCGCTCGTCATTCGGGCCCACGAGCGGATTGCTTCCAAGGAAGTTGATGTGATCGTCGATGACCATCAGCGCACCCTGGGCGAAGCTGGTGTTGATGCCACCGGCGGCATTCGTGAGGATCACCTGCTTCACACCGAGACGCGCCATCACGCGCGTGGCGAAGACGACCGTCTCGAGCGAGTGCCCCTCGTAGAAGTGCGCGCGTCCAGCGAGCGCCGCGATCCGCTTGCCGGCCACAGATCCCACGACGAGACGCCCGGCATGGCCGATGACCTTCGACGCCGGCCAGTGCGGCAACTGCTCGTACGGCGTCGCCACGGAGTTGAGGAGCGTGTCGGCGAAATCACCGAGACCGGAACCCAGAACGATCGCGACCTGCGGCAACGCACCGCATCGGGCTCTGACCGCGGCGGCGGCCTCTTCGACCCGATCGAACGTCGTCACAGGAGCATCCCGGCGATGGTGGCAGTCAGAAAGTTCGCAAACGTTCCTGCCAACATCGCGCGGAGACCAAGCCGGGCGAGGTCATGTCGGCGCTCCGGCGCCAGCGCGCCGATGCCGCCAATCTGGATGCCGATCGAGCTGAAGTTTGCGAATCCGCAGAGCGCGAAAGTCGCAATCGTGAACGACTTGGGATCGAGCATCGGCTTCAGCGGGCCGAGCTGCGAGTACGCGACGAACTCGTTGAGCACCATACGCGTGCCGAGCAGGTTCCCGACAGTCGCCGCATCGTGCCACGGCACACCGAGCGCCCACGCAATGGGTGCGAAGACCCAGCCAAGAATCAGTTGCAGGCTCAACTCGAACCCGAAGGCCTGCCCAATGAGCCCCAGGCCGGCGTTCAACAGGGCGACGAGTGCCAGGAAGGAAATGAGCATCGCGCCGACGTTGAGCGCCAAGTGCAGACCTTCGCCAGTGCCACGGCCAATCGCATCGATGACGTTTACGTCTGTCTTCTGAACGACGAGCTTCACGGTCCCCATCGTTTCGGGCTCGCCGGTTTCGGGCACGAAGAGCTTGGCCATCATCAACGTGCCCGGCGCGGTCATGATTACCGCCGTCAGCAAATGCTGCGCCTCGACGCCAAACAGGATGTAGGCCGCCATCACGCCGCCCGAGATATGCGCCATGCCGGCGGTCATCACCGTCATCAGCTCGGACTCGGTCATGCGCGGCAGGAACGGCCGTATAGTCAGCGGCGCCTCGGTCTGCCCCATGAAGATACTTGCCGCGACATTGAGCGACTCAGCGCCGCTGGCGCGCATGAAGCGACGCATGATCACCGCGAATACGCGCACGATGATCTGCATGATGCCGAAGTAGTAGAGCATCGCGAACAGCGCGGCGATGAAGATGATTGTCGGCAGCACCATGAACGCGAAGATGTTGGCGTACTGGCTGCCCTCTGGGCCGAGCACGCCGGTCACGATCTTCGGCCACACCGCCGGGTTGCCGAGCGGCCCGAAGACGAACGAGGACCCGACAAAGGCGAAGTCGAGAATCTTCGTGATGACGCCGCCGAGACTCTGAAACACGACGCGTCCGACCTCGGTCTTCAACACGATCAACGCAAACAGGAACTGCAGGCCGAGCCCCCATGCGACCGTGCGGTAATCGATCGCTCGGCGCGCCGAAGACAGGCAGTATGCGAGGGCGAGGATCAATGCGAGGCCGGCGATCGCCTGAATGCGCGTCGCGCCAGCGAACCCTAACGCGACAGCGAGAACGGCGATCGCCGCGAGCCCGCCAAGAACCAGCAGATCCTGCCGAGTCCACTCCTGACGCGCGCTCGCCACGGTTACCGTCTCAGTCACATGGTCTCCTTCGTCGTGGCTCAATCAACGAACGTTGCCCAAAATCGTCGGACGCGGCGTCGGCGGCTCGTCTCCGATCGTGATGGCGTCTCGGCACAGCGCCATTGCGGCATCGACTCCTCGCCCACCACGGTGATGCAGTTCCAGGAGCGGGTGCCCGGCGGCAACGCGTTCGCCGAGGCGGACGCAGGTGATGATGCCAACGCCGTGATCGACCGACTCCTCGACCTTGTTCCGGCCCGCCCCGAGGACATTGCTCGCCCGCCCGATCGCTTCGGCCTTCAAGGCCGTGACATAGCCTTCTCGCGGCGCTCGGCAGATCTCGCGATCGGGAGCTGACGGCAACAGCGAATAGTCGTCCACGACGCGCGGGTTACCACCTTGCCGCTCGATCATCCTGGCGAATGTCTCGAGCGCGCGGCCAGAAGACAACGCATCGGCGACACGACGCGTGGCCGCCACCTCGTCAGGTTCCCGTTCGGCGAGCACGACCATGCGCGAGGCGAGATACGTCACGGCCTCGGTGACCTCCGCTGGCCCCTTTCCTTTCAGCGTATCGAGACACTCGACGATCTCGAGCGCATTGCCGACGGCCCGGCCGAGCGGCACATCCATATCGGTGATCACCGCCTCGGTACGCACCCCGGCGTGACGGCCGATCGCCACCATCGACGCCGCGAGTGCCCGCGCACGATCGAGGTCTTTCATGAATGCGCCGTCACCGCACTTGACGTCGAGCACGAGCGCGTTGCTGCCCTCAGCGAGCTTCTTGCTCATGATCGACGCCGAGATCAACGGAATGCTCTCCACGGTGGCTGTCACGTCGCGCAGCGCGTAGAGCTTCTTGTCTGCAGGTGCGAGCGATGCGGTCTGACCAATGATGGCCGTCCCGACGTCACGAAGCGCCTGTTTGAACTGGTCAATCGTCAGATCGATCCGGAACCCGGGGATCGATTCGAGCTTGTCGAGTGTGCCGCCCGTGTGCCCGAGCCCGCGTCCGGACATCTTCGGCACGATCGCGCCGCACGCTGCGGCGACCGGCGCGAGGATCACGGAGATCTTGTCGCCGACGCCGCCGGTGCTGTGCTTGCCGACCTTGATGCCAGGAATGTCGGAGAGGTCCACACGATCGCCGGACCGTACCATTGCGTCGGTGAGCCAACCGGTTTCCTCGTCGCTCATCCCTCGCAACACGATGGCCATCAGCAGCGCTGATGCCTGATAGTCGGGGATCGATCCGTCGGTGACACCGGCGATGAAGGCATCGATCTCGCTGCGCGACAGAGCATCACCGTCGCGCTTGCGGGCGATGGCATCGACAAATCGCATGGGGAAGGGCACAGTATAAGGCCTCGCTCCAGTAGAATCCTGTATGGCACATGCCGTCGACGACGCCGACGACCGAGCCGATGTCCGCGGAACGAAGCGGGCTGCTGGCCGAATTCGCCCGCGCCTGTAAAGCCGCGGCTCGGGCAGTTTCTCTCTATCCGGGCGCGCATCCCGCCATCGGCGGCTCCCTGTCCCGTCTGGTCTCGGCCTCAGGACGCCTCACGAGTGACGGGCGCGTCGTATGCAGCGTGCATCCCGACATGCTGGCGATCGAAGGCGAGGCACCGGTGCGTCCCGATCCGGCGATCGGCGAACTCGCCACGCTGTTACATGAACGCCTGATCGGCGAGTTGACGATCCAGCGCGAAGCCGATGCCGAAGACTGGCGGGCGCTGCTTCTGTTGCTCGCTCGTGCTCCAGAGGATTTGCTCGCCGAGGGCGGGATCGGCAGCGCGTGGGTCGGCAGCGGCCGATCGCACTTCGAGATCCGCGAGATCGACTACGCCGAAATGCTGCGCGAGCGCGCCGGCGGTGAGAAGGCGCAGTGGGATCGCATCATCGCGCTGTGCTTGCAGGGCGATACCAGCGGACTCGACGACCTCGCGCTCGAATCGCTCCTCGAATGCCTGAGCGACCCGCAGCGATTTGGCGATCTGCTCGAGCACTTCCAGACATCCGAGGCTGTCGAAACGCTCAGCGTCAGCGCGCGGGTGGCTGCGCTGCTGCAGTTGATGCGGACTGCTCTCGAAGCCGCCAAAGCCCGCAACCCCGCGGCCGCCGAACAGGCGCTGCAGACAATGGCCGATTCGTGCGCGCGACTGACGCCGGAGATGATGCTGGCGATGCTCGGTTCGCGGCAGTCATCGAACGCCGATGATGCACAGATGGCCAACGATCTGATGCAGCGAATGAGCGATCAGACCGTCGCCTCCTTCGTGGCACGGTCGGTCACGACCGAAAAGGGCGCGACGGAACGTCTCGCACATGCGCTCGAAGTGCTCGTTCCTGAAGCGGAGCGTAAGGGACGGGTCCTCGAACTTGCGCACGAGGAGGCCCGGCACAGCGAGGGTGCCCAGGAGGAAGGCTTCGAGCAACTCTGGCAGAGCGCCGCCGACATGCTCAGGTCGTACTCGGACGCCACGTTCGTGTCCGATGAGTACGACAAGGAGCTGACGGCCGCGCGCGCGCAGGCGCTCGAGGTGGAGCGCGTGTCCGACGATCCGCCGGAGCGCGTGCACGCCTGGGTCGCAACCGTCTCCGAGTCGGCGTTGCAGGATCTCGATCTCAATCTCCTGCGCGATCTGCTTCGAATCGAACATGACCCGGCACTCTGGGAAGGCATGGCGTCGGTCGTCGTGGGTGAGATCGAGCGTCGCGTCCTCACCGGCGATGCGCCGAGCGCACATGCACTGGCTGAGGCGCTGGTAAAGGAAACGACCGCTGACGGTCGCCCTGAGCTGCGCGCAGTCGCGACCCGTACCGTTGAACGTCTGGCGGCGGGACCGCTGGTGAAACATGTTGGCGCGAGCCTCAGAAAGGTCGAAGAGGTCGAAGTCGAATTCCTGAATCGCTTATGCCACACGATCGGCGCCGGTGTCGTACGCCCGCTCGCGGAGCTACTCGCCGTCGAGGAAAATCCAAAATCCACGCGCCGTCTGCGCGAGCTCTTGCTCGGATTTGGTGCTGCAGGCCGGCAGTCGGTCGAGAAACTGAAGAACTCTCCGAATCCAGCGGTGCGTCGCACCGCGATCGATTTGCTCCGGGCGTTCGGCGGTCAGGAAGCGCTGCCCGAATTGGTGTCGATGCTCAACGACGCCGACCCGCAGGTGCAACGCGAATCCATCCGCGCCATCGTCCAGATCGGCACGAACAACGCGTATGCCGTTCTACAACGCGCGCTGGTCAGCAAGAGTGCGACACGCGAGACGGTGCTGCAGGAGCTGCTCGGGCTTCGGGATGACAAAGCCGCGCCCCTGCTCTGCTACGTACTCAAACAGACGCAGCCGACGGGCAGGTTCCTCAAGGTTCATCTCGACATGATCGACGCGCTCGGCAACCTGCGTGGTCATCCTGAATCGATTCGCACGCTCAAACAAATCTTGTACGGCGGCAGCATGTGGACACCGTTCAAGACTGCCGCACTCCGTCGTGCTGCTGCATCGGCGCTGAAGCACATCGGGTCGGACGAGGCCGCCGCGGTGCTGGACGACGCCATCGCCACAGGCCCGCGCGGCGTTCGCAAAGCCGCGAAAGCCCAGGTCGGCACCGCCCTGCGGCCAGAGACCAAGAAGACGACGTGAACGCCACCGAACGCGCCCGACTCGCCGACGATCTCTTGCGACGACTGGCTGCGGCGATTCGCGGCGCGCAACTCTACGCGCCGGGCCATCCGCTCGTCAGACGCAGTATCACCTCGCTGCTCGAGACGCTGGCCACCGCTCACCAGCACATGCCGTCCGTGACCATCGGCATCGTCGGCGAGGACCTGGTCGTCGGCGACATCCCGATCCGCGAGGCTGCGGCCACGATGGGCGAGCTGATGCGGCGCGTGCAACAAGCGGGGATCGAGCGCATCGTCATCGACCGCGGCGTGCAGAGCGACGAGATCATGCGGCTCGTCGAGACCGTGTCGCGATCGGAGTCAGGCGACCAGACCGCAGCGCTGTCCCATCTGCCGCACATTCGCGTCGGCCGGCTGCAGGTGGATGAGCAGACCGAAGCGGGCGTTGGCGACATCGCCACATTCCGCAGGCTTTATGACGACGCCGTGAAGGTCGCCGAGACGTTGTGGGAAAGCGCCGGCGTCGAAGGCATTCCCGACGCGGACGCCGCGCGCGGCATGGTCGATTCGCTGGCACAAGCGGTGGCGCAGAACCGCACCGCGCTGCTCGCCCTCACCGCGCTCAAGAACTACGACAACTACACCTTCACGCACATGGTGAACGTGTCGATCCTCACCATGGGCCAGGCACGTGGCGTCGGGATCGACGGTCCGCTGCTGCGTGAGTTCGGACTTGCCGCGTTGATGCATGACATTGGCAAGGTCAAAACGCCGAACGAGATCCTGAATAAACCCGACAAGCTGACTGAGGAGGAGTACGAGATCCTCAAGCGGCACACCGTTGATGGCGCGCAGATCCTTCGCAAGACGCCGGAGATGCCGACGCTCGCCCCGGTCGTCGCGTTCGAGCACCATCTGCGCGCAGACGGGACCGGTTACCCCAGCGCACAGCGCGCGCAGCTGAATCTCGCGACAACGCTGTGTGGGATCGCCGACGTCTACGACGCGATGCGATCGCAGCGTGTGTATCAGCCGGCATTCCCGACCGACCGCATCCTGGCGGTGTTGCAGCGCAACGACGGCAAGCAGTTCGACCAACACCTGGTCCGGCGCTTCGTGCAACTCGTGGGGATCTACCCCGTTGGCAACATGGTGCGGCTCTACAACGGTGAAATCGCTGTCGTCATGAAAGCGCATGCCCCCGATCCGTATCGGCCGCGCGTGCGCATCCTGATGACGGCCGACGAGATGCCGCTGGCGAATCCGATCGAAGTCAACCTGTGGGAAATGGCTGAAGAGCAGGACAATGCCATTCAGGCGCCGCTCGATCCCGCGGAATATGGCATCGATCCGTTGTTACAACTCTGAACCACGCACAATGCACAATGCTCGATGCACTCTTATAGGATCCTCCTAATGCGTCGAATCCTTCCCCTCATGGCCGGCGTCTGCCTGTTCATTGTGGCTTTCGCATTCGATGGTGCCTCGCTTGGCGCCGCTGACTCGCCGCGTCTGATCGTGACCCTCGTCGTCGATCAGATGCGCGCCGATTACCTGCAGGTATTCAACAAGCACTGGCGCGGTGGGTTCCGCACGCTCCTCGACAAAGGGATGGTGTTCGAGAACGCTCGCTACCCATATCTCGTCACCGTGACCTGCGCCGGCCACGCGACCATTGGCACAGGCGCGCTGCCGCATCGCCACGGGATGATCAACAACACGTGGTGGGAGCGGAAGGAACGAGCGCTGACGGGATGCTCCAGCGATCCGGCGACGACCGACATCACGTATGGCCGTCCAATTCGACTCGGGAACAGCGCTGCTCACCTGTTGGCACCGACGCTCGCTGACGAATTGCGCGCGCAGAAGCCCGGCTCCCGGATCGTTTCGGTTTCGATGAAAGCGCGCAGCGCCATCTCGTTGGCCGGACGAGCGGCGGATGCAATCGTGTGGTTCGACGATCCATCCGGATCGTGGGCCACGTCGAAAGCATTTGCCTCGGAGCCGGTGCCAGCAGTCAAGGAGTTCGTCGAGAAGAATCCGTACGAAAAGGACCTCGGCCGCGTCTGGACGCTTTCGGGTCCGCCTGACTCGTACGTGAACCGCGATGCCGGCGTCGGCGAGCGCCCGTTAGCCGGATGGAATGGCCTGTTTCCGCATCCCATCAACGGTCGAGGCGGCGTAGACGCGCAGTTCTTCGCGCTCTGGCAGGCGACGCCGCTGGCCGACGTCTATCTCGGCAAGCTCGCTGCGTCCCTGGTGGACAACTTCAAGCTCGGTCAACGCGAGGGCACTGACTTCCTTGGCGTGAGCTTTTCTGTCCTCGACGATGTCGGTCATTCGTTTGGACCTGACAGCCGCGAGGTCGAAGACATCCTTCGACAGCTCGATGTGACGTTAGGCACGCTCATCGCGCATCTCGACGCCAAAGTCGGACGCGCGAATTACGTGCTCGCGCTCTCGGCGGATCATGGCGTTGCGCCAATGCCGATCCCACCGCGCGGTGGTCGCGTGGCGACCGAAGACGTACGCGAACGAATCGAGGACGCACTGAGAACCGCGTGGGGACCGCTGGATCAGGGCACCTACGTGGACGCCGTGAACTTCACCGATGTGTATTTCGCGGCCGGCGTCTATGAGAAACTGCGGATGAACGAGACGCTGATGGCGTCGGTTATCAAGAGCGTCGAAGAGATTCCCGGAATCTTGCGCGTGCTTCGCACCGATCAACTCTCGGACAAAAGCCGCGATGCGATGGTGCGCAGTGCGGCGCTCAGCTACTTCGCCGGTCGAAGCGGCGATTGGATGGTCGTCCCGAAGGAGTACTGGTTCATGAGCCCGCGCGCGGTCATCGGCACCACGCACGGCTCACCCTATGAGTACGACACGCACGTTCCGATGATCTTCTTTGGCGGCGGCGTCAAGGCGGGACGATCGAGCGCCAACGTCACGCCCGCCGACATCGCCCCGACGCTGGCCGATCTCGCGGCCGTCAAGCTGCCGATGGCCGAAGGGAAAGCGGTGCTCGGCGGCGAGCGCTAGCCGCTCGATGGCCTCATCCTTCACGCACCGCGTGCTGGCCGCGGTGCGTCGCATCCCACCCGGACGTGTGGCCACGTATGGCGATATCGCAGCACTTGCGGGCTCGCCCCGCGCCTGGCGTGCGGTCGGCACCATCATGCGCGAGACCCGTGACCCCGCCACGCCGTGTCATCGCGTTATCGCCGCGGGCGGCGGACTCGGCGGTTACGGTGGCAACCTGCAGCTGAAACGCGAGCTCTTGCGGGCCGAAGGGCTCGAGGTCGGTATGACGCGAGTGCGAGATTTTGCCCGCGTCCGTTGGCAACCACGGCGAAGCCGCTAAACGCCCAACGACCAACTCCCAACGCCCAACCACTCCAATTCCCAACTCCCAATTCCCAACGAGATATTTCGCAGCTCTGGCGCCATTGATGGTTGGGTAAGTTAGGCGTTTCCTTGGGGATTGGGATTTGGGCGTTGGGAGTTCCGCTACGAACACGAACCATTCGTAGCGGTGGGCCGTCTGTGCACTGTGTGGCAATGGTGACTCCTTCGGCGCCGCGGCAACCCGCCGCCACAACCGGCCCGTCTAACCCCACAGGAGACGTGAGAGCGGTCGATCTCGAGCTGGCCCAGCGCTGCCGGCGGAACGATGCGGGGGCCTTCGAGGAGCTGTATCGCGCGCACGCCGGGCGCCTCTACAACCTCGTGTTCCGGATGGTCGGGTCCGCCGATGAAGCCGATGACCTGTTGCAGGACGTCTTCCTGCACGCCCATCGGAAGCTGGCGAGCTTCCGGGGCGACTCGAGCCTGGGCACCTGGTTGTATCGTCTAGCCGTGAATCATTGCCTCGACGTTCTTCGGGGCCGGCAGGCGAAAATGACTCGCGTCACCGATTCGCTGGACGAGGAAGGCGCCAGCGAGCCGGCGGCCGCGTCGCCAAGCGTGCCGACGGCGGTCAGTCGCATCGATCTCGAACGCGCGATCGCCAGGCTCCCCGAAGGCTGTCGCGCCGCATTCGTGCTGCACGACGTCGAGGGGTTCGAGCACAACGAGGTCGCACGGCTCATGGGCGTGTCGGAGGGAACGTCGAAGTCGCAGGTGCACAAGGCGCGCATGAAGCTGCGCGCGATGTTGTCGCCCCGCAGCGGGGCGAGCGGATCGGTTGAACAGAGTTAGGCCATGAGCTGCCAGGATTACGAAGCACAGATCGGCGAATACGTGGACGGCGCGATGAACGAGGCCGAGCGGGCGTCGTTCGAGTCGCACCTGTCGACGTGCGCGTCGTGCCGGGCAGTCATCGCCGACTTCACCGTGATTCGCGCGGCAAGCCTCTCGCTCGAACCACGAGTACCGCCGCCGCACGTGTGGCACAAGGTATCAGCCGCCATCGACGCGGAGCCAAAGCCGTTCTTTGGTATGGGCGGCACGTGGTGGCGAGCATTCGCGCCGGTCGCCGCGATGGCGATTCTCGTCTCGTCGCTGACATGGACCGCCGCGCAACTGGCGATGGCACCGCCGACCACGACGGACGCGCAGCCGACCTCGGCGGCCGGTCAGCTGCCGGGCACTCCGAGCGAACCGGTTTCGATCGAGGCGCAGTATCAGCTCGCCGAGCGCGATCTCACCAACACGATCGAAGGCCTCGAGCGGATCGCCGACGATCGCTCCGCGCTCGATATGGAAACCGCGGACGTGCTGAAGGCAAACATGACCGTCCTCGACGGCGCCATTGGCGAGAGCCGCGAAGCGTTGAAGAAAGAACCGGAGAACGATGTCGCGCAAGAAAGTCTGTTCGAAGCACTGCGCAACAAGGTGGCACTGCTGCAGGACACGATCGCGCTCATCAACGAGATGCGGAAGGGCAATCAGGAAGGTGCCGCCCGCATCGTGTCAGGACTGAATCAATGAGACCCATGTATCGACAGGCGTGCAGTGCCCTGATGGTGCTGGCGTGGATGGCGGCGCCCGCGGCCGCACAGGACTCGAAGTCGGCAGACGCGCGCGCGCGCGCCGACATCAGCCGCGAGATCGAGGCGCAAATCCAGCAGCATATCGAGCTGGCCGCCCGGCAGATCGAACACCTTGTTGACAACCATCTCGACGACATCATCGACGAGGTCCACCGCGCGATCGACAAGCAGGCCGGAAAGATCGACATCAAGGTCCAGAACAAGGTGGCCGTCCTCGCGCAGCGGCAGGCGGGCGAAGCGGCGCGCCGTGAGGCCCAGCGGGCTCGCGAGGCCGAGCGACGCCGTCGCCAGGACGTCCGCAGCGGGCAGGAATACACCGAAAAGCTTTCGAAAACGCTGCGCCTCGGGAAGAACGGCACCTTCGATCTCCAGAACGTGAGCGGCGACATCGTCGTCACCGGCGGTGGCGGCAACGATGTGCGCATCGACGCGGTCAAGCGCGTGCGGCATCCGAACGAGTCGGAAGCGCGCGCCCTCCTGCAGGCGATCGACGTGCGCATGGAAGAGCGCAATGGCAATGTCGAGGTGAGGACCGACTATCCGCGTCGCAACTGGTCCGGCGGTGTGGACTTCACCGTGGCAGTGCCTCGCGATGGGAATGTCATCCTGCGCAGCGTGTCGGGCGACGTCCGCGTCAGCAACCTGAATGGCGATCTCCGCGCCGAGACGATCAGCGGCGATCTCATAGCCACGGCCGTCAAGCGAATCCGGCAGGCCAAGACGATTTCCGGCGACCTCGAGATCACCGATACGGACGCCGATGATGTGACCGCATCAACGGTCAGCGGGACCCTGCTGGCGCGTAGCGTCAAAGCCCGCTCCGTGGATCTGCAATCCATATCGGGCGATGTGCGGTTGACTGACGTCCAATCGGATCGTACCTACGTCAAATCGATCTCGGGCAGCATCGATTTCTCGGGACAGTTGGCGCGAAACGGCCGCTACGAATTCCAATCGCATTCGGGCGACGTGCGCGTTTCGCCACTCGGATCGCAGGGGTTTTCCCTCGAGGCTTCCACCTTCAGCGGCGACTTGCGATCCGACTTTCCGCTGACGATGCAGGGCAACTCACCTAATAGAGCAAATTGGCGTGGCCCAAACCGGCCTCCACTCCGCGGTACATTCGGCGACGGCGGCGCAGTGATCTCACTGCAGTCCTTCAGCGGCAGCATCACCATCGTCAAGCGTTGATCGGATCGTTCGGGTCGTTCGGATCGTTCGGATCGTTCAACGCAAGTTGAAGTCGAACGACCGAAC
>Ga0310810_10002419_pt1 | contig 20059 bp, 19 predicted proteins | sample NCmetagenome_FD_207641 | JGI IMG/M metagenome (GOLD analysis project Ga0310810, IMG submission 207641) | Soil microbial communities from experimental microcosm in Duke University, North Carolina, United States - NC | ecosystem: Engineered > Artificial ecosystem > Soil microcosm > Unclassified ...
ACGTCCCGCCTTGCGTGCGCCTCGGCCGTGGACGCCGTCGCAGGGCGGGCGCGATGGTATACTCGCGGTCTCCCTGCTTTCCTGAGCCTGCCGCCGCCGCTTGCGCGGGAATCGGCTTCGCACAGTCTCTCCAAAGCCACTGTTCTTCGTTGCAACTGGAGAGCTGACGTGCCCCAGAGACGTCCGTCGCCTGTCCGTCCGCCGCCGTCCGGACGGCCGAAAAACCGGCTGCTGGCGAATTTACCCGACGAGGACTTCCGGCGTCTCCGCCCCCATCTCACAACGGTTCCCCTGACCGTCAAGAACACGCTGCTGAAACGCGGCGCGCCGATCCGGTACGTCTACTTCCCGAATGGCGGCGTCTGTTCGGTGACGGCGATGATGAAGAACGGAAGCGCCGTCGAAGTGGCCACGGTCGGCGACGAAGGCATGATCGGGATCGCGGCCTTCTTCGGCGGTCTGGCGATGCCGGGCGAGTCGATGGTGCAGGTGCCGGACACGGACGCCGAGCGGCTGCCCGTCGAGGTGTTTCATCGCGAAATGGATCATCGCGGTGCGTTCTACCATGCCGTCAGCCGCTATTCCCAGGCGACGATGGCGTTGATGATGCAGTCGACGGCGTGCATGGCGCTGCACGGGGTGCAGGAGCGGTGCTGCCGGTGGCTGCTCATGACGCACGATCGCGTCAAGACCAACAAGTTCACGCTCAGCCACGAATTTCTAGCGATGATGCTCGGGGCCACCCGCCCGACCGTCACCATGGTGGCGCGCCACCTGCAGCGGGTGGGCGTGATCCGCTACACGCGCGCCAGGATCGACATCCTCAATCGCCGACGGCTGGAAGCCATGTCCTGCGAGTGCTACGCGACGATCAAAGCCGAGTTCGATCGGCTCGGTCTCTGAGCACGCCCCTGATGGCGGTCACCGCGTCCGACCCGGATGCGGCGATCCGATGCCGTCCGCTGCGCCGCCGGGTCGATGGATGGCGGCGGACACGGCGTCCAGCAGATCGTCGGGATCGAATGGCTTCGTGATGACGCCGGCGGCGTGCAGCGCGTTCGCGTGCGCCACCGCATCATCCTCGCCGGTCACCAGCAGAAGCGGCACGGCGGCGCATTTCTCGGGCAGCGATCGCCGCTCGCGGCAGAACTGCCAGCCATCCATCACCGGCATGTTCAGGTCGAGCACGATCAGGTCCGGACATTGTTCGCGGAGCCGTTGAATCGCGTCCTGCCCGTGTCCCGCGACCACGACGTGATAATCGTGATCGGTCAGCAGCAGCTCGGTCATCCGGCGCATCTCGGGATCATCGTCCACGAGCAGCAATAGCGGGCCCGTGGAGGCGGCGGCGGGCGGCGGCGGGCGCTCGCCTGCCGGCGCCTCATTCTCTCCGACGAATTCCGCCCACCGTTCGGCGAGGAGCACGCAGGCGATCTGTGTGTCGAGGGTGTAGATATGGCCGACGCGGAACTGGACGAGCGACACACCGTCGATCGTGCCGATGGGTTGCGCGAGTATTCTGAGCCGCATTCGCCCTTCCTGCTTCTGGCATGCAGACCGGGGCGGGCGACTCGTTTCGAGCGCGCCGGAGGGATGTCCCGCTAAGTGTAAGCAAGCCGAAAGTTCACAGCAAGCTGAGCCGGGTGCGCTGGATCAGGTAAGCATCTGGGCGTCGACGTGAAGATTCGCGCTCCAGCTGATGAGCGCGCGGCCGGGCGCCTTTCGATAACGAGCGGCGATGCCAGGTGTCATGGCACCGCTGCCATGCAGCGATTGCTCACGAGGCGCGCTCGAACACGACGGTCTGGCCGGGAAGATTGGGCGTCGCGACCCTGCGGGCGAGAACCCAGGCATCCGAATGGCTGGTTCGGGCAGCCGTCGATTTGGGGTTGGACCACCACTGCCGGTCGAACCGCGCCTGGTCCGGCAGCGCGAAACCGATCAGCGATTCGATCTGCCCGAACGTCAGCACGACGGTGTCGGCGTACCGGTTGTGCAGATAGTTGTAGAGCAGGAGATACCTGCCCGACATAACCGGTTGCGGCTCCGGGTCGGGCTCGCGCGCGAGAGCGGTGATCGGCCCGCGCCGCGCCGTCCAGTTCCACCAGCGGGCTCTCATGCGTCTTGCTCGAGCAGCTCGGGAAGGAAGGCCATGGCCTGCTCGCGGTCGTCGAACCAGCGTTCCGTCGGCGGAATCGGCAGCCTGTCGCCGGCCACGAACCGGTCGGGCAGGCGCACCAGCGCGAATTTGCGCGTGACCGGGTGTTCGTAGAGGGTGTACTTCATGGCGCGTCAGACGCTCGCCTTTTCCGCGGCCTCCGACACGAGCGCTTCGGTGGTGAGCATCAGCGAGGCGATGGACGCGGCGTTCTGAAGCGCCGTGCGGACGACCTTGGTCGGGTCGATGACGCCGGCGCGCACGAGGTTTTCGAACGTGTCGTTCAGCGCGTTGAAGCCCTCCTCGGCCTCCATGCCTTTGACCTTCGCCACGACAACCGCCCCTTCCCGGCCGGCGTTGGTCGCGATCCAGCGAAGCGGCTCCTCGGCGGCCCGGGCGACGATCTGCGCCCCGATGTGCTGTTCAGCGTCGAGCGTCAGCGCCGACAGCGCGCGGCACGCGCGGAGCAGCGCGACGCCGCCGCCGGGCACGATCCCTTCTTCGACCGCGGCCTTCGTGGCGTGCATGGCATCCTCCACCCGCGCCTTCTTCTCACGCATCTCGGTTTCGGTGGCCGCGCCGACCTTGATGACGGCGACGCCGCCGACGAGCTTCGCGAGCCGCTCCTGCAGCTTCTCCCGATCGTAGTCCGACGTCGTCTCGTCGATCTGCGCGCGGATCTGCCGGACGCGGCCTTCGATCGCCGGCTTGGTGCCCGCGCCGTCGATGATGGTCGTATGGTCCTTGTCGATGGTGATCTTCTTCGCCCGGCCGAGATCCTCGAGCGGCAGGCTCTCGAGCTTGATGCCGAGATCCTCGGTAATGGCGCGGCCGCCCGTCAGGATCGCGAGGTCCTCGAGCATCGCCTTCCTCCGGTCGCCGTAGCCCGGCGCTTTCACCGCCGCGACTTTCAGCGTCCCGCGCAGCTTGTTGACGACGAGCGTCGCCAGCGCCTCCCCGTCGAGGTCGTCGGATACCACGAGCAGCGGCTGTCCGCTCTTGGCGACGCGCTCGAGCACGGGCAGCAGGTCTTTCAGGCTCGAGATCTTCTTTTCGTGGATGAGGATGACGGCGTCCTCGAGCACGACCTCCATGCGCTCGGGATCGGTCACGAAGTACGGCGACAGGTACCCGCGATCGAACTGCATGCCGTCGACGATCTCGAACGACGTGTCCATCGTCCGGGCCTCTTCGACGGTGATGACGCCGTCCTTGCCGACCTTCTCCATCGCCTGGGCGATGATGCCGCCGATGGTCTCGTCGTTGTTCGCCGAGATCGTGCCGACCTGGGCCACCATGGCGCCGCTGACCGGCTTCGACATGGTCTTGAGCTCCGCGGTGATGACCTCCACCGCGCGCGCGATGCCGCGCTTCAGCTCCATGGGGTTCGCGCCGGCGACGACGTTCTTGACGCCCTCGCGGTAGATCGCCTGCGCAAGGACGGTGGCCGTGGTGGTGCCGTCGCCGGCGGTGTCCGACGTCTTGCTGGCCACCTCGCGCACCATCTGCGCGCCCATGTTCTCGAGCGCATTTTTCAGATCGATTTCCCTGGCGACCGTCACGCCGTCCTTGGTAATGGTCGGCGATCCGAACTTCTTGTCGATGATGACGTTGCGTCCCCTGGGTCCCAGGGTGACCTTGACGGCGTCGGCGAGCTGGTTGACGCCGCGGAGAATCGCCTGCCGGGACTCGTCGCCGTACGTGATCTGCTTTGCCATGATGTCGATCTCCTACGATGCCCGGCCATCGCCGCGGTTTACTGCTGGTCCTGAGAATCGTCGAGGTCGCGGCAGCTTCTCGTGATGCGTCGAGCCGGCGGCACCGATCCCGGGAGAGTGGCAATCCCGTTCCCGGCCGAGTTCCTGAACGGCGATGAAAGTGTGGCGGATCTGCATGTGCGCTCCGATCGAAGGCCGAAGTGGGCCCGTCGGCGCGCACCCGGAAAGGGGGCACTGCTCGAACGCTGGCTGGCTCAGTGCGGTGTGTCGGGATCCACTATACACGATCGCGTGATCGTGCGCCTTCACCGACGAGCGGCAGCGGCCGCCGAGCGCGCGCCATCGCGGTATACTGGCGTGTCTAGGCTTTCCTGAGCCCTGCGGCCATCCAGGCTTCCAGCCCTCACAAAAGCACACCCTGGAGGGCGCCTGCTACTCAACCAGTCCATTGCCGCCGTTCCGGCCGGCGCGGGTGCGCACCCGGGTATCGGGGGTGGCACAGGCCGGGCCGTCGTGCAGACGGGCCTGCGCCCGTGACGTGGAACGCCGATCGCCGCCGCCGGAATCGCGAGCCGCCGCCCGTCGAAAAGCCGCTGCGCGACGAACTCCTGAGCATCGAAGGACTGGAAGACCGCGCGCTGGCGCTCGCTGCCAGCTTCACGCTCGATTCGAACCCGCGACGGCGCGCGCGCAACATCTTCCCTCGATTCGAGGACAACGTCCGCGTCCTGCGTGGCGCCTACCGCACGCTGGCCGACGACGTGCGGACCGGACAATTCGTGGCGTCGGCGGCGGAGTGGCTCCTCGACAACTTCCATCTGGTGACGGCCGAGGTCGCCGATATCCGGCGCAACCTGCCCCGCACGTACTATCGCGAGCTGCCGACGCTCGCCGCGCGTGAGCAAGCCGGCCACGCCCGCATCTACGCCGTCGCCGTGGAGCTGGTCCGGCACAGCGACAGCCGTCTCGAACGCCAGCAGCTCACCCACTTTCTCAGGAGCTACCAGCGCGTCGCGCCGTTGACGATCGGCGAGCTCTGGGCGTGGCCCAGCATGCTGAAGCTCGCGCTCATCGAAAACCTCCGGCGGCTGGCGGACGAGATGTTGACGGCTCGCGCCGAGCGCGACGCGGCCGACGGCTATATCTCGCGGATCGAGGAGAGCCCCGAGCAACCCGTGCTCGCGATGCCGGCGTTCCTCGATTCGGCGTTCATCGTGCAGCTGCTCCACCGCGTCCGGGAGTACGGGCTGCGCCTGCTGCCGATTCGCGCCGCCGTCGACGAACACCTGGCGGCGCGCCACACGACGGCCGAGGATGCGATTCGCGCCGAGCACCAGCGCCAGGGCATCACCCAGGCGTCGGTGGCCAACGCGATCACGAGCCTTCGTCTGTGCGCCACGCTCGACTGGCAGCCCTACGTCGAGTCCGCGAGCCTCGTCGAGCAGGTGTTGCAGCGCGATCCGGCCGGCGCGTACGGGCGGATGGATTTTCTGAGCCGCGATCGGCAGCGGCAGGCGGTCGAAGAACTGGCCGCGCCGAGCGGCGACGCGCAGGTGCGCGTCGCGCTGCGAGTGCTCGAGAGCGCACGGCAGGCCGCGGCCGCTGGATCGGCGGCGGATCCGGCGGCCCACGTCGGTTATCACTTGATCGGACGCGGACGGCGCGACCTCGAGGCAGACGTCGCCTACCGGCCGGGCCTTCCCGCGCGGACGCGCCGCGCCCTGTTGAGGCATCCGTCGCTCCTGTATCTCGGGGCGATCGCCGTGCTCACCACGATGTTCCTCGGAGCCGGCGTCGGATACGCCCGGCAGGGCGGCGCATCGCTTCCGGTGCAGGTCGCGGTCGCGCTGCTCCTCCTGCTGCCGGCGAGTGATTTCGCGATTCTGTGCATCCAGCAGGGCACAAGCCGCCTCATCCGGCCGAAACGGCTGCCTCGCCTCGATTTTTCCGAGGGCGTGCCCGACAACGCCCGCACGATGGTGATCGTCCCGACGATGCTGACCAGCCTCGCTGGCGTCGACGCCCTGGTCGACCATCTCGAGGTGCTCGCGCTCGGCAACCTCGATCCGCACGTCCACTTCGCGATTCTGAGCGACTTTCCCGACACGAGCATGTCCGACATGCCCGACGACGCGGCGATCCTCGAACGCGCGACGACGCGCGTGCAGCGGCTCAACGTCAAACTGGGCGCCGACGATCGGTTCTTTCTGTTCCATCGCGATCGGCAATGGAACGCCAGCGAACAGGCGTGGATCGGGTGGGAGCGGAAGCGCGGCAAGATCGAGGAGTTCAATCGTCTGCTTCGCGGTGCGACCGACACCAGCTTCTCGACGCAGGTCGGCCGCCTGGACGTGCTGCCGTCGGTGCGCTACTGCCTCACGCTCGATTCCGACACGCGGCTGCCGCGCGATGCGGCGAAGAAGCTGATCGGCATCATCGCCCATCCGCTCAATCAGCCGCGCTTCGACCCGCGTCTCGGACGGGTCACCGAGGGCTACGGCATCCTCCAACCGCGCGTCAGCGTGACGATGGCAAGCGCGGCAGGGTCGCTGTTCGCCCGCACCTATGCCGGCCATACCGGCGTCGACCCGTACACGACCGCCGTGTCCGACGTGTACCAGGATCTGTTCGACGAAGGGATCTTCGCGGGCAAGGGACTGTACGACGTGGACGCGTTCGTCCGCGCGCTCGAGGATCGCGTCCCGGAGAACGCCCTGCTGTCGCACGATCTCTTCGAGGGGCTCTACGCCCGCACCGCGCTCGTCACCGACGTCGAGGTGGTCGACGACTACCCGTCGAGCGTGCTCGCGCACGCCCGGCGCCAGCACCGCTGGGTGCGGGGCGACTGGCAGATTCTCTGCTGGTTGCTGCCGCTGGTCCCGTCGCGCTCGGGCTGGCGGCGCAACCGGCTTCCGCTGATCGCCCGATGGAAGATTCTCGACAACCTCCGGCGGAGCCTCGTGCCGCCGGCGACGGTTGCCTTGCTCGTGGCGGGTTGGACGGCCCTCCCCGGGCGTCCGTGGGGGTGGACGGCGGCGGCCCTCGCGTCGCTCGCCCTGCCGATCCTCATGCACGGCCTCGAAACCCTCGCCGGGCCGCGTGAACAATCGTGGCCCGACTTCGTCCGGGGGACCATGGCCGATCTGACGACGGCGGCCGCCCGATCGGGCCTTCAGCTCGCGTTCATGGCGAATCAGGCATACGAACGGCTGCACGCGGTCGGCGTGACGCTCGTGCGGCTGGGCGTGACGCGTCATCGCTTCCTCGAGTGGGAAACGATGGCGGCACACGCCGCCCGAGGCGGACCGCCGCGGCTGCGCGCGTTCGTCGCCGGCATGCCCGCGAGCCCGGTCCTGGCGATCGGTGCCTTCGTCGCCGTGGCGGCCGAACGTCCGCAGGCGCTCCCGATCGCGCTGCCCGTGCTGGCGCTGTGGGCCGTCGCCCCGGTGATCGCGTTCGCGCTCAGCCGCCCGGCGCCGCGGCGCCGCGCCGGCCTGACGCCGGCGGATCGGGAATACCTGCGCGGCGTCGCCCTCAAAACGTGGCGGTACTTCGACACCTTCATGGTCGCCGAAGACCACGGGCTGCCGCCGGACAACGTGCAGATGGCGCCTGACGTGCGCGTGGCACACCGGACGTCGCCGACCAATATCGGCCTCGGCCTGCTGTCGACCCTCGCGGCCCACGACCTCGGCTTCATCGACACGGCGACGCTTTTGGGCCGGGTCGACACGACGCTGACGACCATCGAGGCGCTGGAAAAGGTCGCCGGCCACCTGCTGAACTGGTACGACACCCGCACGCTCGAGCCGCTGCTGCCGCGGTACATCTCGACGGTCGACAGCGGCAATCTCGCCGGCGCGTTGCTGACCCTTGCGAATAGCCTGCAGCCGCTCGCCCCGGCGCTCGCCGCACGGGCGGAGGCGCTGTTCGGCGCCATGGATTTCGCGTTTCTGTACGAACCCAAACGCAAGCTCTTCACGATTGGGTACCGTGTCGCGGATGCCGAAGGGCCGGGGCGGTTCGATCCGTCGTACTACGACCTGCTGGCGTCGGAAGCCCGCCTGGCGAGCTTCCTGGCCATCGCCAAGGGCGACGTGCCCGAGGCGCACTGGTTCCACCTGGGGCGGTCGATCACGAACGTCCACGGGGCTCCCGTGCTGCTGTCGTGGAGCGCCACGCTGTTCGAATACCTGATGCCGCTCCTGCTCATGCGGAGCTACCCGGACACGCTGCTCGATGAATCGTGCCGGCTGGCCGTTCGCCGCCAGAGAGACTACGCGGCGGACCGCGGCGTGCCATGGGGCATCTCGGAGTCGGCCTACAACCTCGTCGATCGCCACGACAACTATCAATACAAGGCGTTCGGGGTCCCCGGGCTGGGGCTGAAACGGGGGCTGGGTGATGAGGTGGTCGTGGCGCCCTACGCCACGGCGCTGGCCCTGACGATCGAACCTCGGGCAAGCGCGGCGAACCTCCGGCGGCTTGCGCAGCGGGGCCTCGAAGGCGACTACGGCTTCTTCGACGCAATCGACTTCACCAACCGCGAGCCCGACGCCATCGTCCCGGCGGGGCATGCCGCGGGCGTCGTCGTGCGGGCGTATCTCGCTCACCACGAGGGCATGACGCTCGTCGCCATCGCGAACGCGCTCGCCGGCGACCGCATGGTCCGGCGTTTCCACGCCGACCCGAGAGTCCAGGCGACCGAACTCCTGCTGCAGGAGCGCGTCCCACGCCAGTCCGCATCGATCGACCCGCGGCCGCTCGACGAAATGCGCGTGGCCGCGCCGCCTTCAGCGATCGTGGCGCGCCGCTATCGATCCGCGCACACCATCGCGCCCCATACGCAGTTCCTGTCGAACGGGAACTACGTCACGGCCGTGACCAACGCCGGCGGCGGGAGCAGTGCGTGGCGCGGCCTGGCCGTGACGCGGTGGCGCCGCGACGCCACGCGCGACGCGGACGGCCAGTTCATCTACCTGCGCGATGTCCGCAGCGGCGCGGTGTGGTCCGCCACGTATCAGCCGTCGCGGCGGGAGCCCGACGACTACGCCGTGACGTTCTCCGGCGATCGGGCGAGCTTCCGGCGCCGCGACGGCGACATCTCGACGCAGCTCGACATCGCGGTCTCCGCGGAAGACGACGTCGAAGTGCGGCGCATCGCCGTCCGGAACCATGGCACGTCGATGCGCGAGCTCGAGATCACGAGCTACGCGGAAGTCGTGCTCGCGGCGGCGGCCGACGACCTCGCGCACCCGGCGTTCGGGAAGCTGTTCATCGAAACCGAATACCTGCCGGGAAGCGCGGCGCTCCTGTGCCATCGACGGCCCCGCGAGCCTCGTGAATCGGCTTCGTGGGCGTTCCATACCGTCAGCCTGGAAGGCCGCCCGCACGGAGCGATCGAGTGGGAGACCGATCGGACACGGTTTCTCGGCCGAGGGCGCAGTCCGGCCGACCCCGTGGCGCTCGACGGCCGTGCGTTGTCCGGCACGACCGGCACGGTGCTGGATCCGATCGCCAGCCTTCGGCAACGGATCCGCCTGCCGTCAGGCGCCACCGTGCGGCTCTCGTTCGCAACGGGCATGGCTCCGGATCGCGAAACCGCCGAGGCACTGGCCCAGAAGTACCACGACCCGAGCGCGGCGCCGCGCGCGTTCGCGCTGGCGCTGACGCACGTCCACAGCGGGCTCCGGCACCTGGGCGTCTCGACCGACGAAGCCGTGCTCTTCGAACGCCTGGCCTCGCGAGTGCTCGGCACCGACGGCTCCCTTCGCGCGAGCTCCGCGACGATCGCGTCGAACGAGCTCGGCCAGCCGGGACTGTGGCCGCATGGCATCTCCGGGGACCTGCCGATCGTGCTCGTCCGGGTCGCGGCCGGCGACGATCTGCCCCTGGTCCGGCAGGTGCTGCAGGCGCAGGAGTACTGGCGGTTGAAGGGGCTGAGCGCGGACGTGGTGATCCTCAACGAGCACCCGGTCGGCTATCTCGACGAAATGCAGTCGCAGCTCACGGCGGTGCTCGACAACGGTCCCTGGAGCACGTGGAAGCACCGGCCCGGCGGCGCGTACCTGCTGCGCGCCGATCGGATGGGATCGGCCGAGCGCGTCCTGCTCGAAACGGTCGCGCGCGCGATTCTGCTCGGCGATCGCGGCGATCTCCGGACCCAGCTGGATCGGCCGCACCTGGTCGAGCCGCGTGTGCCCACGCTGGCCCCGGCCTCCGACGGCCCCGTCCCGGACACGGCGATGGTCGCCGCGGCACTCCCCGCCACGACGCTGTGGAACGGGCTCGGCGGCTTCGCCGACGACGGCCGCGCGTACGTGCTCGCGCTCGACGGCACCGACGAAACGCCCATGCCGTGGACGAACGTCATCGCCAACCCGCGATTCGGCACGATCGTCACCGCGTCCGGCTCGGCGCACACGTGGTCGGGGAACAGCCGGGAAAATCGACTGACCCCGTTCGCCAACGATCCGACGTCCGATCCGACGTCCGAGGCGCTGTTCGTCCGCGACGACGACTCGGGTGAATCGTGGTCGCCGACGCCGGGGCCGTCCACCCGGACGGCAGACAGCGGGCGGATCGTCGTCCGGCACACGGCCGGACTGACCCGGTTCTCGCGCCACACGCACGGCATCGGCCATGCGCTGGACATCTTCGTCGATGCCGACGACCCCGTGAAGTTCTCGCTGCTGACGCTCACCAACGGCGGCGAGCGCGTTCGAACGCTCAGCGTCTTCGCGTACAACGAGTGGCTGCTCGGTCCGCCACGCGACGGCCATCAGCGTCACGTCGTCACGGAGCACGACGCGGCGACGGGCGCCATCCTCGCGAGAAACGCCTACAACCAGGAGTGGTCGCATCACGTCGCGTTCTCGAGCGCCAGCGAGACGCCGGTCTCGGTGACGGGCGATCGACGGTCGTTCATCGGTCGCAACGGAACGCTCTCGCAGCCGCTCGCGATGCGCCAGGCGGCCCTCTCGGGACAACTCGGCGGCGCGCTCGATCCGTGCGCGGCCCTTCACGTGCGAGTGGTGCTCCAGCCCGGTGAGCGCCGCCGCGTGGTGTTTCTCCTGGGCGAAGGCGACGACCGCGAACATGCCGCCCGTCTCATCGCCCGGCACGGACGCACCGATGCCGCCGACTCGGCTCTCCAGCGGTGCCATCGGTCGTGGAACCGCATGCTGGACGCGGTCCAGGTGCGAACGCCGGACGATTCGTTCGATGCCCTGGTCAACCGGTGGCTGCTGTATCAGGACGTCAGCTGCCGGCTCTGGACGCGCGCCGGGTACTACCAGCCTGGCGGCGCCTACGGCTTTCGCGATCAGCTGCAGGATGTCATGGCACTGTCCTTCAGCCAGCCGGCGCTCGCGCGCGCTCATATCCTCCGCGCCGCGGGACGGCAGTTCGTCGAAGGCGACGTCCAGCACTGGTGGCACGAGCCTTCCGGCCGCGGCCTCCGCACTCGCTGTTCGGATGATCTGCTCTGGCTGCCGTACGTCGTCGCCGAGTACGTCAGGGCGACCGGCGATCTCGAGGTGCTCGAGGCGCGCGTGCCGTTTCTGGCCGCGCCGCTCCTCGCGGACGATGAACACGAATCCTACGTCACGCCAGACGTGTCTCACGAGGACGGTACGCTCTTCGAGCATTGCGTCCGGGCGATCGACAAAGGCACGACCGCCGGCGCCCACGGTCTTCCGCTCTTCGGCACGGGCGATTGGAACGACGGCATGAACCGGGTCGGCGAGGCCGGACACGGCGAAAGCACGTGGCTGGGGTTCTTCCTGCACAGCGTGCTCGCGGGCTTCGCATCCGTCTGCGACGCGCGCGGCGACCGTGCGACGGCGGCGCGCTTTCGGGAAACGGCGCGCGGCCTCGGATCGCAGCTCGAGCTGGCGTGGGACGGCGAGTGGTACCGGCGCGGCTACTACGACGACGGGACGGCGCTCGGCTCGTCGCAGAACGACGAGTGCAAGATTGATTCGATCGCGCAGTCGTGGGCGGTGCTCTCGGGCGCCGTTCCGCCGCGCTTCGCCGAACGGGCGATGGATGCGGTCCGGACCGCGCTCATCGCACGGACCGCGCAGATTGTGCGGCTACTCGATCCGCCGTTCGACCGTTCCGCGCAGGATCCCGGCTATATCAAGGGATATCCGCCTGGCGTCCGGGAGAACGGCGGCCAGTACACGCACGCGGCGGTATGGGTCGTCATGGCGCTCGCGAAACTCGGGAACGGTGACGAGGCGGCGGAGCTGTTTCACATGTTGAACCCCATCAACCACACGCGAACGACGGCCGACGTCGCGCGCTACAAGACGGAGCCGTACGTCGTCGCCGGCGACGTATACGCCGGCCGGCCGCACGCCGGCCGGGGTGGATGGAGCTGGTATACGGGATCCGCGGCGTGGCTGTATCGCGCGGGTCTCGAGAGCATCCTCGGCCTCCGGCGCCGTGGCGCGACGTTCAGCATCGATCCGTGTATCCCGTCGCTGTGGCCCGAGTACCACATGTCATGGCGCATGCGCGACACGCGCTACGAGATTTCGGTTTCGAATCCGGAGCACCGATGCGGTGGGGTGGCGGGCGCGGAGCTGGATGGCCAGGCGGTCGACGCCGCCACGATTCCCTTCATCGATGACGGCGCGGTCCACCACGTCCGCGTACTGCTGGGTCGACGGTGACAAGCGATGTGAGCGCCGAACGCGTCAGGCGACCCTGACGTTCTCGCCTCGAGGCCCCTTGGGACCCTGTCCCCGCTCGAACGTCACGGCCTGTCCCTCGCGCAGCTCGTCGAAAGGCGTCTGTGAGCACGCAGAGTTGTGGAAGAAGTACTCGTTGCCGTCAGCAGCGAGAATGAACCCGAATCCCTTGTCGCTGACGAGTCGCTTGATCGTGCCGGCCATGGTCGCCATAAGCTCTCCTGAAATGCCGAGGTGTCGAATCCGAATCACCGAGTGATATACATCTGACGTTCCAACCGCGTTCCCGAAACTCTGCGGGATCTTATCCCGTCTTCCCCGCCGCGCGCGACCTTCCCTGATGACGTGGCGCCGACTCGGGCGTCAGAGGGAGGGCAGCTCGGCCTTCAACCGCGGGCGGCACGCTCCCGGGCTCCCTGACGGCCGGGACGGGTGCCTGCGCCCGCAGTGATTTCGCCAATTCCTGAATGCGCTGCCGGTGACGCAGCTTGCGTTTCCGGTCCTTCTGGAATCGGGCCCGATCGCCGTTTCGTTCCGACACTGACGCCTCCTGTTCGCACCCGACTGCCGAGCCGTCAACCCCCCGGCGAGCGCCGTGATGACGGAATCGTGTGGCGTGCGAGTCGCTGGCAGTACGCTCGGCACGGGACCAAAGTGGGCCGGTCGGCGCGCCCCGGGAGCCTGACAGGAGGGGCACTGGTCGAACGCTGGCGGGCTCAGTTCTGGATGACAGTTCTACTATACAGGATCGGCCGGCCGTCGCGGCATTCTGTCGGCAACCCGACAGACAACGCCGCAACCGCCGGAGTATGTGATCGGCATGGGTTGTCGAACGCCGGACGCCGACACCATGGATTCTCTTCCCTCCCCCGGCGCCACCGTTCGACCCGTCATTCTGCTCAGGTTGCAGGATGACGACGTTCGCGCGCGGTTCGCCTACCAACTCACAGCGCTGGGCTTCGACGTCGTGACGCAAGTGGCCGCGGGTGTGCGCAATCCCTGCCGGCCGGACCTCATCGTCGCGGAGCTCACGGCCGCGCTGCCAGCCGGCGCTCCTTCCACGGGCCTCGCGGCCGGCGGCGAGCACCTCCGCACCGTCCCCGTCATCGGAGTGGCCGACGACGTCAGCGACGCCACGCGCACCCTCGCACGCCGTCACGGGTGCGCGGCGGTGTGTCTGGCCACCTGTTCCGCGGCGGCACTCGGCGCGGGAATTCACGCCGTCCTCGGCGGATGACCAGACGCGCACGTCAGCGTTCAGCCTGCCTCGCGTGCCGGGCCATCAGGGTTTGAAAGCCGCCTTGTTCGCGCTGCGCGCTTTTGCCTTCGCCACTCGTTCGGTGTCGGCCTCCTGCTGCTGACGGACGCGCTCGCGCCGGGGCGCGTCACGCTCCTCGAGGATCAGCGCCTGCGCTTCCGCCTTTCGTGCCAGCTCGGTGAGAGGCGGCGAGGTCACCACCATCCTGAACCCTGAGGAGTACGGCATTCGGTGCAACACGGCCGCATACTCCGCGCCGCCCCATTCGGCGACGCGTACACCGGATTCCTCGTCCGCGCGCGCGCGCGCCGGACGGGTCGCTTTCGCCGGCGGTTTCACCGGCGTGCCGTACATCGCGGAGATCGCTTCGACCATGTCGGCGTCGGTCATCCCTTCGGTCCGGTCGCGGTCGTAGTCGATCACCAGCCGGAACAACTGATCGTCGTAGAAGCTGAACGCGATCTGCTGCACCGGGTCCACGGCCGTGGCGCTGCTGTCTGCGTAGGGGCGGCGCCACTCGAGGTCCTGCAGAAGCGCCGGCCGCTCGTGAATCGTCTTGGCGTCGGCTGCGGGAACGCCGGCGAGGGCCGAAATCGCCTGGAGGCCGCTGCCAAGCTGGAAGTCGCGGTAATGCGCGGCAGGGCCTGCGTCCGCCGCAGCGATCGACAGGGCCGCGGCGAGGACGCCGACTTCGACGCCGTGCCATCCGATCATGATCGACCGTCCTTCGTCTGTTCCGGGTGCAGGATCTGCGCGACGCTTGGCGACGACGATGCGCCGCCGCCGAGAAAGACGACCACGATGACGGGCGTGACGGCGAGCGCGACGAGCAGGACGGTGGTCGAGGTGCTCGCGTGCATCGCCACGCTCGCCGCCAGAATGGCCACCACCGCCGCGCTCCAGCCGCCGATGACCCACCACGACCTGCAGATAGTGTTCACCATGACTTGGATCCTTCCTTGGACGAGTCCTGTGCGGGCGGAGCGACGAGCGCGAGAAACTGCACGCGTTCGAGCGCCACCCACCGGGCGACGCCCTCGGCGGACCCGGCCCGGCGGCGCACCTGACGGAGGCGGCTGCGCGCCCCGACCCGGACGGACGGACGACGCGTGATCGCGGGATCCTTCATGTGCGCTCCGATCGGTGGCCGAAGTGGGCCTGTCGGCGCGCACCCGCCGGGATGGGGGCACTGCTCGGACGCTGGCGGGCTCAGTGCGGTAAGACGAACATCAACTATACAGGATCGCGGCACCGGCACTGTGCCTGATTGCACACCGCGGCGCGGTCGAACTGTGGTTGCGGCCGAGACTCTTTCTCGTCACCGCTCGCCGTCGCGTTCAAGCTCTTCGATGCGCTTCAGCGCGCGCGCGCGGAGCGTGGCCGCGTCTTGGGCAATCGCGATTTCCCCGGCGCGCTGAACCTGCGGGACCCGCCGATCGAGCGCGGCAATGAGCTCGCGCAGCTCGCGGAGCACGTTCGCCGTGGCTATCGCCATCGGGGCGCCCCGCGCCGGCCCGCGCCCGCCCGCGACACGTTCCAGACGTCGCCGCAGTCGGTGCACCGCCAGTAGCTCTCCTCCGACGGCTTGATCGCCGCCGTAACGGTCGCGCCCGACCCGCAGCTCGGACACTTCGGCGGCGCCGCTGTGACGGCAGACGGGGGGCGCGGCTCATTCACCAGCGGCTCCGTGAAGGTGCTTTGGTGAGGGCTGGCGACCGGGCTGGCCGCAGGGCTCAGGAAAGCGGGGACACGTCGAGTATACGCCTCCTGGCGACTGCGCCACGCGGCCGCTCAGGCCAGCCCCGGGGTGATCGCCGCTTCGGGGCCCTCGCCGGGAAAGGCGAGATCCGGCATCGGCTTGCCGACGAACAGGCGCCGGCAGGCGTGGCCGATCCACCGCGCCCAGCGCGCCGAACGCTGCACGCGCGCGCTGTCGGTGGCAATGCCCGTGTTCGCATACATCTGTCGATAGAGCTTCGAGATCAGCACGAACGCGATGCGCGCGCGGATCGATTCGACGACGCGGGAGCGGATCCACACCTGCCGCCAGCTGTAGAAGCGGTCCCAGGCGCGCTGCGTGCCGACGCGAATCTCCTCGAGCGTCATCGTCGGATGCGGCGCGTAGAGCCGCGGCCGCCGCCCCTCTGGAATGAGCCAGTGCTGCGTGATCGGCACGCCGTCGACCGTCGTGCCGCGGCGGTTCTCCACGGCGGCCCACTTGTCGAAGTCGACGGTGCCGGGAAACGGCGTCAGCAGCACGAACTGCGCGAACGTGAGGTCCGCCTGTTCGGCGAGCGCGACGGTCGCGTCGAACGTGTTCTTCGTGTCGCTGTTGAGGCCGAAGATGAAGGAGCCGAGGACGTGGACGCCGTGGCGGCGGAAGGCGCGCAGCCGCGCCACCAGCTCGTCGCCGGCCAGATTGAAGCCCTTGTACACGTCCTTCAACCCCTCCTGCGTGACCGACTCGATGCCGACGAGGGCGCCGAGAATCCGCGCGCGCTTCATCGCGTCGAGAAAGGCGGGATCTTCGGCCGCCTCCATGGTGATCTGCGTGTAGAACACCATGTCGTCGGGCAGCGCGGCGAGCCGGGCCATCAGGTCGAACCGCTCGCGGCGCAGGCCCTCGAGCTCGGCCACCCGCGCCGGATCGGCGCGGCGCCTGGCCTGCGCGAGATCGGCAAACGTCACCGGATAGAAGTTGTCGTCGGCCAGCGCGATGAACCGGAAGCCGCGCCGGCGCAGCTCGACGATCTCGCGGACGACGCGATCGACGCCGCGCTGGCGCGGCTCCTGGCCGTCGGTCCGCCAGACGGAGCAGAACGAGCAGTGCTTCGGACAGCCGCGGACGGTCTGCACCGACGCCCACATGTAGCGGCGGTCGGGAAGCAGATCCCAGCGCGCCGAGACGAACTCGTCGCCGGCGATGCGCCCGCCCTCGTAGACCGGCTGCGGCCGCGCCGCGAAACAGTCGGCGACGACGCGCGACCAGATCAGGTCGCCGTCGCCGCGCACGACCGCGTGCGCCGCGCCCTCGCTGGCGGCTTCGTCCGGAAAGAGCGTCGCGTGAATGCCGCCGAACACGACGTACGCGCCGCGCGCGCGGACCTGGCGGCCGATCTCGTATCCACGCAGCGCGTTGCCGGTGTGGATGCCGATGCCGACCACATCGCCCGGCTCGATCGTGCCGATGTCGAGCGGATCGAGCGTCTCGTCGATGATCTGCGGATCGCCCCAGTCACTGCCGGTTGCGGCCGCCAGGACGTACAGCCAGCGCGGCGTGATGACGGCGACACCGAAGGACTGGGTGCTCGGGTTGACCAGATGAACGCGTGGCATTGACCTCCTCGTCACTCGACGGGTTCGGAACTGACGGCGGGCGCGGACGCGACGATGTGCCGTTCGGCGACTTCGTGCTGCGCGGTCACCGCGACTTTCGCCGACGGCGGTACGCGCGGGGTGCATCCCCGGTTCAACTGCGAGGCACGGAGGCTCGAGAGCACCGCGAACTCGAAGGCGTTCATTCCATCCGGACGTTTGACCATCGGCTCCTCATTGCGTTCAGCGCATGTACCAGACATAGGCGAAAGTCATCGCGAACGCGACCGCGATGGGCAGGACGAACGTGAGCCGGCGGCGCATCCTCCGGTCGTGCTCGACGCCGCGCGCGACCCATGCCGCCCATCGGGCGTCGGACTCCGGATCGGGGCGGCCATCACGGACCACATGACACCCTCACAAGCCAGGGCTTTGGTGAGGGTTCGGCCGGGCTGGCCGGAAGCTCAGAAAAGCGGGAGGCGCTAAGTATAGGCGAATTCAGCGCGGCCGCCGCCGCCGTTTCACCCGCAGCGCGCGAGGGCCGCTCACGCGGTCCTCGAGCAGCTCGAAGGTGACGGCCTGTCCGACGGCGAAATCGTTGAACGACGTGCCGTCCTCGAGATCGCTCCGGTGGAAGTAGATCTCGCGGCCACCGGCAGCGCGGATGAACCCGTAGCCGAGGCCCGTCCGCAGGCCGACGATGCGGCCGGACGACGCCACGCCGTGCCGCGCCGGCGGGCGGGGCGGGTACGCCGCGTGGGCCGGCGCGACCGGTCGAGCGCGGCGACGCGGCGGCTGCGCCACGTCGGCTACCAGCGCGGCTCTCGCCGACGCGGGCCGCCTCCAAACCCGCCGCCCCCGCCGCTGCGCGTCGGTTTCGGGCGCGCCTCGTTCACGGTGAGGCTCCGGCCGCCCACTTGCGTGCCGTTCAGCGTCGTCACCGCGTGCTGCGCCTCTTCGTCCGTGCTCATCTCGACGAACCCGAAGCCGCGGCCGCGGCCGGTCACTTGATCGCGCATCACCATCGCCGACTCCACGGCGCCGGCGCTCGCGAACAGCTCCTGCAATTCACTTTCGCCGATCTCATACGGCAGGTTGCCGACATATAACTTCCGCCCCATGACACATACTCCTCTGTCGCATCGCGACGCTCCCGATCGCCCTCATCGGCGTCGGCTGGATGTCACCTCGGAGGCAGGCTGAACTTCAGAGGGAGCGAGTCACGAAGGCTCGTTACGCTGGAGGCCGGCGAGCGCGCAGGAAATCCGCCGTCAATCTAGCACGAAGCGCGACCGGGCGCGTGTGCCAAACCATGCACGCGTCGGAAATTTCCCCGCGACCGGCGGGCCCTCCTCGACTCCCGCCTGCTGGAGGTCAAGCGAATCAGCGGCTCCTGCTGCTGGTAAGCATCTGGTAGACGTAATCCGTCAAATCACGGAGGCGGAGAGCGGCCGTGTCCTGCGACCAGTCACCGCTCGTGGGGATGGACGGTACTTCGACCGCACGGCTCATGATCAACGCGGCGGCGATCGTGGCTCGCGCCTGAATCTCGGCTGGTTCCATGTTCTCCCGTATGCAGCCCCGACCCGACCTGGTGGATGTACGGGACGGGACGGCTCCACGGTAGCAGGAGCGGGCCACAAACGAGTGTGCCATTTCGCACAGGCTCCCGACGAAGGATCCACTAGGCTCGGAGATGTCCTCCTGCTGCTGCTCGCCGCCTTCCTGATCCCTGTCGGCATTCTCCTCATCGGCTCGCCGATCGCCCTCGCAAGACTCGTCCGCGAGCTCGTCCGAAGGCTCTACTAGGGCGGCGTCGTCAATCGCGCAGCACGACGCTCAGAAGCGAGTTGTTGATCTTGAGCCCGCCGTTGTACTCGATGAACCCGAGCTTCCTGAATTTGTTCATGAAGAAGTTCACGCGCGAGCGCGTCGTCCCCACCATCTCCGCGAGCGTTCCCTGCGATATTTTCGGCAGGATCCGATGCGTCGCTTCGGGTTGGCCGTACCGCGCCAGCAGCAACAGGGTGCGCGCGAGCCGCTTCTCGCTCGAGTTGAAGAGCTGGTCGATCAGATCCTCCTCGATCCGAATGTTCTTGGTCAGCATGTGGGTCAGGAACTGGGCGCCGAACGCCGGCCGGCTCCGGAGGTGTCGGACCATTTCGGCTTTGTCGACGACGATGACCGTGCAGGGAGCGATGGCGGCAGCCGTGGCCATCCGGAAGGGCTGTCCGGCGAGGCAGCCCTCTCCGAAGAAATGGTGACGATCGAGCACCGCGATGACGGCCTCCTTCCCGGCGTGCGACAACACCGAGAGCCGCACGGTGCCATGCTCGATGTACATGACGCTGCCCGCCGCGTCACCCTGGGAGAAAATTGTCGTTCCCGGCTCGTAGTCGAGGCGGCGCGTCGTGGCGCCCGTCCAGTCGACGCCGTCGCCGGCGACCGGTCGTGGCTGTTTCGCTTTAGCCATCGTTCTTCACCTCACGGCCGCCCCCCGCGGCCACGCGCATGGCAGATGCAGACGGCCGTCGATCTCGTCGCTTCGAGATGCATCGCGGACGTGCACCGTTGTCGCGCGATGGTCGCTGGCGCTGGCCGCGACAACCCGCTGGGCAAATTGTGCCAGAACTGCCTCACCTGCGCCCCCGACACCACCGGTTCACCCGGTGACAAGGAGCCGCTCGCGCGCGCCGCGGAGGCGCCGCCAGACGTCTGCTCCGGGCGAAGGTGAGGGTCATTGATGCAGCACACGGTGAACGAACGCCACGGCGATTGAGCCCTCGCCGACCGCCGACGCGACCCGCTTGATGTTGCCGCCTCGCACGTCGCCCACGGCGAACACGCCCGGCCGGTTCGTCTCAAGGAGATACGGCGGGCGCGCCAGCGGCCAGCCGGCCGACGACAGGTC
>Ga0310810_10002420_pt1 | contig 20054 bp, 15 predicted proteins | sample NCmetagenome_FD_207641 | JGI IMG/M metagenome (GOLD analysis project Ga0310810, IMG submission 207641) | Soil microbial communities from experimental microcosm in Duke University, North Carolina, United States - NC | ecosystem: Engineered > Artificial ecosystem > Soil microcosm > Unclassified ...
GGGGAACGCGTGGCAGGACGGTTGCGGCGACCCGTCCGCCGAATCCAGCGCGAGCCCCACGGCGCCCGCGCCAGGATAGCGGCTCCACACGCCGACGGCCTCCCGAAGCGCGTTCGGCGGCAGTTCGGTGTCCGGGTTGACGAGCGCGAAGAACTCGCCGGTCGCGACCTGCAGCGCCTGATTGTTCGCGCGCGCAAAGCCGACGTTCGATGGGTTGCGGATGAGATGGGCGTGCGGGAAGTGTGACTCGACCCAGTCCGCGCTCCCGTCGTCCGACGCGTTGTCGACGACATGGACCTCGAGGCGCACCCCGCGCTGCGCGAACAGGGTTTCGAGGCAGCGTCCCAGCAGATCGCGCACCCGGTAACTCACGACGATCGCCGACACCCGCGGTTCGGAATCGCCCGCGCCGTCGGCGCCGCGTCCGATCCCGGGCGCGACACCTCGGGTTTGCCCGGCCCCCACGCCGTCGCTACTGTGTCCGCCCATGCCCGATATCGCCCGCGTCGCGCCCCACACACCGTGGAGGCGCCTGCCGTCCTGGTTGCTGCCCGCGATCGTCGTGGTGGGCGTTCTGTACCTCGTGGGCTCGCGCGGGTTGAGCGATCCACTCACGGCCCTGGCGGCGGCCGTGGCGACAGCGATCGCGTTGATTGCAACGCTGCGCGTGGCGCCCATCTTCGTGGCCTGGCTCGTGCCGGCGAGCATGTGCGCGTTCCTCCCGCTCCCGATTCAACACTACGAAGCGCTCGTCCTTCTGCTGGCCGGTCTCATGATCCTCAAGGCACGCTCCACCACCGGGCTGCGCGCCATGGAATGGTCGACGATCGAGTGGGCGTATGCGGCATTTCTAGCCACGACGCTGCTCGGTGTCCTGTTCGGTCTCAATGTGTGGCGTGCGATGGCGACGCTCAAGGTCTACGTGATCGGGTTCGTCGGCTTCGAAGTCGCGCGCCGCGCCGCTCGTGATCTTGGACGCAAGGCGCTCCTGTGGGGCCCCGTGCTCTTCATGATCATCACCGCCGCCATGCTCGGCGTCCGCGTGCTCCAACTCGGGGTCCCGGGCTTCAAGAGCGTGCTGTTGCGAACCTACGTTACCCATCTGCCCTGGGGCACGTCGAATTTCGTGGCCGCCGTCCAGGTGCTGTGCATGCCAGCCCTCGCGCTCCTCATCCGCCTGACCAGTGCACGCTCGGCGGGCCGCTGGTTCGCGGTCCTGGCCATGGTCGGAACGCTCGGCAGCATGCTCATCACCTCCTCGCGCGGTGGCTTCGTTCTGTCGACGATCTACCTTGCGACGCTCAGCTACCGGCTCAGGCGCTCGCTTCCCCTGGCGTTGCTGGTGGGCGGCGCCTTCGTCGTAGGTGTCGTGGCGACGCCGTTCGGCCAAGCCATGCTCACGAGATTCACAAACAATCAGAACCTCGACAGCATCGTGTTCCGCGCGCGCATCTGGCAGGCCGCGTGGGAGCGCGGCGCGACGCACCTGCCGTTCGGCGTCGGAATCGGTCAGGGCGTGTTGCAAGCGGATCGCCTTCAGATCATGGATCCGCACGATTTCCTGTTGACCCTGTTCTCCGAGAACGGTCCGCTCACGGTCGTCGCGTGGTTGGTCGTGCTGATCACGCTGTGGCGGCGCGCCGGGCGCCTCGGCGACTCGCCCGACGATTCAGCGGCGAGCCGTGCGCTGCGCGCGACGCTTATGCTCTCCTTCTTCAATTGCCTATTCGAGCCGACGTTCAGCTCCAATCTGTACTTCCTGTTGTTCTGGTGGATCCTCGGCATTATCGAGGCGATGAAGGGCGCGGTCCGACGCGCGGCGAAGACGGCGCAGCCCGCGACAACCTAGGCGACTTCGAGCGCGCCGGCCGAGCGCTTGCGTCCACGCGGTCGCTCGATCCACAGCGCCGTAGCCAGCGCGGAGAGGGCCACCGCGGCCGCCGCCCAGAGGCGGCGCACCGGCGCGGAACGGCGCTCGCTGGGCACGGCCGAGTCGAGGACGGTCACCGTCGGCGTGTCCATGAACTCGCGTAGGCGGGCATCTTCGAGCTGGGCGCTCAGAAGTCCATAGACCTGCTGGTACAACCGGGCGTCCCGCAGCAGCCGCGCGAGGTCGTTCTCGACACGCGGCATGCTCGCGATGTTCCGGTTGAGTTGCTGGAGCTCGTCACGGACCTGGCTGACCTCGTCGCTCTCCTCGCGCAGGTAGGACCGGAGCACGGACAGCCGGACCTCCAGCGAGATCTTCTTGGCCATGAGGTCCGCCATCGGCGCCACGGTCGACATGTCCGCGTCGACAGGCGCTACGACATGGTGCGTCTCCTGAAACGCGCGCAAGGCCGCTTCCGAACTGCGCACGAGCGAGTCGGTCTCGGTTACGCGGCCCTCGAGGAAGATGCGCGTGCGGCGCGCCTGCTGACTCCGACGCTCGACGTTGTAGCGGTCCAACTCCTCGATCATCGCGTTTGCGACTCGCGAGGCCCGTTCGCGCGACCGGTCCTCGACGGACACGGAGATCGTTCCGTCCGGCGACAGGGTCACACGAACGTGCGAGCGGAACGCGGTGAGCACGCGCTCCATGGACTGCTGGTGGTACTCCGTCATCAAGTCGAAGCGCCGGATGACGGCCTCCTGAACCGTGCGACTGGCGAGGATGGCGCGATAGATATCGGACGGCGTGTAGTAGTTGGGCAGCGCTCCGAGCGAAGGCATGCGGGACAGGAAGCGCTGGATGTTGAGTCCGGTCGAGAGTTGTTCAGTCTCTTCCGGAGGGAGGATGACGACCGTCGAGCGGTACCACGAAGGCATGAGATACGTCGCGCCGTACATCAGCGCGCCGGCCAGCAGGCCGTTCCACACGAACCGCCTCCAGTGCCAGACCAGACGGCGCAGGATGTCGTCGAAGTGGAACGAACCGTCGCTCACGCCATGCCTCCGCTCACCGCCGGACCGCGATCACGACGGTGGCGACCTGCGCCGCCACCAGGAGGAGCGTCTGGACGCTCTGCCAGACCGTCGTCTCGGGCTTTTCCGGCACCCAGATCATGTCGCCCGGCGCGACGTGCTCGACGTCGTGGGCGCGCAGTGTCTGTCCGGTGAGGCGTCGCGTGACCAGCACCTTGTTCGTGGCGGCACGATTCGAGAAACCGCCCGCCAGCTGCACGTACGCTGCGGCGCCGAGGTTGGCATCGTACTGGACGAGACCGGGCCGGCGCACCTCGCCTTCGACGCGCACCGAGGCCCGGATCGGGTCGACCTGAACCACATCGCCGCCGGTCAGTACGATGTCCAACTCGGGCGAGTCCTTGAGCCGATTCCAGTCGATTCGAAAGTCGCCGCGCTTCTCGGTGAGCCGCGTGCGCAGCACCTCGTACTCGGCACCGGTCATCTCCGTCCGGGAGAGGCGTGACAACCGCTCGAGCTCGGGATCGCCGTCCACGGCTTCAGGCGGCACGCGATACAGGTGGATGGTCGAAAGGTCGGCCCGAGGCGAGAAGCCGCCGCACGATTTGACGAGGTCCGACAGCCGGGTTTGCCCGGTTGCCAGCGGGTACGTGCCGGGCGCGCGCACTTCACCCATGATCGTGGCCTGCTCCATCACGTGAAAGTCAGGGATGAAGTACAGGTACAGCCGGTCGCCATCGCGCGCAGGCACGCTCGGCGCGCCGCGCTCCAGATCGTCCACGCGACAGCGCAGCGTTTCGGAGACCGAGGGGCTCGTCCAGCGCACGACGAGGGCGCCGTCGCGACGCGCGCTCGGCAGAGCGCCTCCCGCCAGCGCAAGCAGCGTGCTCAGGCTGTCTCTCGGCCCCAGCTCGAAGCGTCCCGGCTGTGCGACCGCGCCCTGCACCTCGACGAAGCGTGACGCCATCCCGACGTGCACCACGTCACCGTCGCGCAGATAGGGATTGTCGACCAGGCCACCCGTGCGTAGAAAGCGCTCCAGGTCCGCGACCTCGATGCTTCCGTCGGCGTGGCGAACCTCGACGTTGCGACGCGAGGCGCCCGGCGCCAAGTCGGAATCCGGTAGCGCGTCGGTCACGCGACTGGTCGCGATAACGTCGACCGCCCCGGGGGCACGCAACGCGCCGGTCGCGTAGATCCGCATCGTCCGGACGCGCACGAGGGACAAGTCCACGCTCACGCCGCGCAGCTGCGTGCGCACGTTGCGATCGACGACGCTCCGCGCTTCAACGAGCGTGAGCCCTCCGAGTTTGAACAACCCCCAGCCCGGAATGAACGCCGTTCCCTCCGGGCCCACGGAAAACGGAATGGCGCGCGACACGCGTCCCGAGAAGTTCAGCTGGAGAACGTCGCCCGGTCCGACGCGGTACACGCCGGCATCCACGGGCCCCGGGGCTGGACCACGCGGGCCGGAAACGATCTCGGACGAGACGACAGTGGAATCCGAGGATGGCGCGAGATCGTTCTGCCCCATGGCTGCGGCCTGCAGACGCCCGGCCGGGGCGATGATCGAAAGCGCGAGGACCGCCGAGCCGAACATGCGAATACGACGGAGCTTCACGCTCACGCGCTCGCTCCCTTCAGCACCTTGCGCTGGCCGTACATGCGCTCGTAGTACGCGCGGAACTCGCCCTGCTTGATCGGCCGCCACCACGACTCGTTCGCGCGGAACCACTCGACCGTCGAGCGGATGCCGTCCTCGAACGCGATCTTCGGTGTCCAGCCGGTGACGCGCGAGAGCTTCGACGAATCCACGGCGTAGCGCCGGTCGTGACCGGGGCGATCCTCGACGTGGCGCACGAGGCTCTCGGGCTTGCCGAGCAGGCGCAGGATCGTGGACGTAATCGTGAGCACGTCCAGCTCGTGCTGCGCGCCGATGTTGAACGTCTCGCCGTCGACGCCGGGCTGCGCGAGCAGCGTCTCGAGCGCCGCGCAGTGATCGTCGACGTGCAGCCAGTCGCGGCGGTTGAGCCCGGTGCCGTACACGGGCAGCGGCTCGTCGTCGATCGCGTTCGTCACGAACAGGGGCACGAGCTTCTCCGGATACTGGCGCGGGCCGTAGTTGTTCGAACAGCGCGTCACCACGACCGGCAGTCCGTACGTCGTGTGATACGCGTACGCCAGTCGGTCGCCGCCGGCCTTGCTCGCCGAGTACGGGCTGCGCGGCATGAGCGGCCAGGCCTCGGTGGCGTGGCCCTCCAGCACTTCGCCGTAAACCTCGTCCGTGCTGACCTGGATGAAGCGCTTCACGTTCTGGCGGCGCGCTTCCTCGCACAGCACGAACACGCCGTAGACGTCCGTCTGGATGAACTCGCCGGGTGTCTCGATGGAGCGGTCGACGTGCGACTCGGCCGCGAAGTTCAGCACGAAGTCGCAGCCCTTCATGGCGCGGGCCACGGCGTCCGGGTTGCGGATGTCGCCGTGCACGAACGTGAGCGACTTGGGCGGCACGCCGTCCAGGTTCTCCTTCCGACCGGCGTAGGTCAGCGCGTCGAGCACGACGACGTGACTGCCCGGATGGCGCGCGAGGAACGCGTGCACGAAGTTCGCGCCGATGAACCCGGCGCCCCCCGTCACCAGCACGCGACTCCCGTCGAGGCGCGAAGCCTCACCCATCCTTCTGACTCCAGTCGTAGGGCACGTCCGGGCTGTGCGGCGGCACGCGGAATTCGTCGGGGCTGTCGTACACGTAGTGCTCGGTCGGCGTGTTCACGAGGTACGCGGGCTCGGTGCCGATGCCCTTCATGCCGTGCAGCACGAACGGCGGGATGACGAGCAGGATGGGGTTCTGTTCCCCCATGAAGAACTCGTTGATCTCGCCCTTCGTCTTGCTGTTGTCGCGCGTGTCATAGAGCACGACCTTGGCCATCCCTTTGACGAACACGAAGTGGTCGGTCTGCTTCTTGTGGTAGTGCCAGCCCTTCACCACTCCTGGATACACCACGGACAGGTAGACCTGCCCGAACTTCTGAAAGAATTCGTCGTCGTCGCGCATCATCTCCATGAGCAGGCCGCGCTCGTCGGGGATGACTTTGAGCCGCTTGATCTTGACGCCTTCGATCATGAGGGTCCCCCGCCTCGCCCCTGGCGCCCGGCACGCCCGCGGCCGACGCCGATGTGCTTCAAGCCCGCGGCCTCGACCTCGTCGGCGTCGTACAGGTTGCGCAGGTCGCACAGCACCGGCTTGCGCATGATCCGCTTGAGCCGGCTCAGGTTCATGTTCCGGAATTCGTTCCACTCGGTGACGATGGCCAGCGCGTCCGCGCCGCGCGCGGCGTCGTACGCGTCCGTCGCGAACGTGACGCCCTTGAGCTGCGGCAGCAGCGCGGCTTTTTCCTGGGCCACGGGATCGAACGCCGTGACCTTGAGGCCGCGGCGCTTGAGTCCGGCGATGATGGTCAGCGCCGGCGCTTCGCGCAGGTCGTCGGTATTCGGCTTGAACGCGAGGCCGAGCACGCCGATGCGCCCGTGCTTGCGCCCCGCGGCGCGCGCGATCTTGTCGACCATGCGCTTCATCTGATTCTCGTTCGCGGCGATCGTCGCGTCGACGATGCCCGTGCTCACGCCCGCGGCGCGCGCGAACGCGGACAGGGCGTGCGTGTCCTTCGGGAAGCACGAGCCGCCGTAGCCCGGGCCCGAGTGCAGGAACTTGCTGCCGATGCGCCGGTCCATGCCCATGCCCTTGGCCACGGCCTGCACGTCGGCGCCCAGCATCTCGCACACGTTCGCGATCTCGTTGATGAACGAGATCTTCGTCGCCAGGAAGCAGTTCGACGCGTACTTGATCAACTCCGCACTCTCCAGCGTCGTGACCACCATCGGGGTCTCGATCAGGAACAGCGGGTCGTGGATCTTGCGCAGGATCTCTTCGGCCTTCTTCGACTCGGCGCCGATCACCACGCGATCCGGACGCATGAACGTCTCGATGGCCGAGCCCTCGCGCAGGAACTCGGGGTTCGACGCGACGTCGAAGTCGCTGCCGCGCTTCGCGAACTTGCGCATGTGCCGGTACAGGTCGCGCGCGGTGCCGACGGGCGCCGTGCTCTTCTGGACGACGAGCTTGTAGCCGTCGAGGTTCTGGGCGACGACCTTGGCGACCGAGTAGATGGCGCGCGTGTCCGCGCTGCCGTCGGCCCTGGGCGGCGTGCCGACCGTGATGAACACGACCTTCGAGCCCTTGAGCGCGGCCTTCAGATCGCTCTCGAACGTGAGCCGGCCCTCGCTGACGTTGCGGGCGACGATTTCGGGCAGCCCGGGCTCGAAGAACGGCAATTCCAGGGCGCGCAGGCGCGCGATCTTGTCCTCGTCGCTGTCGACGCACGCGACGCGATTGCCGAAGTCGGCGAGGCACGCGCCGGTCACGAGGCCGACGTAGCCGGTGCCGACGACGGTGATCTTGTACACGCAGGTCCTTTCCGCTGGTCCTAGGGGGCGAAACGGCCCGCCACCCGAGGGGCCGAGCCGAGGTCAGCCGGGCAGGTTAGTGGGTGCGCCCGCGAGCGGTCAAACCGGCGCCGCGCCCGGCAGGGCGTGCGGCGGTGGACCCTCGCGGCCCCGGCCTGTAGCTTGGCAGCCCATGAGCGTCGCGGCGCCTCCTCCCGCCCATTCCCTTGTCGCGCCGCGTTCCGCGGTGTGGCCGATCGCCGCGGTCCTGGCCGTCGCCATCGCGCTCCGCGTCTACGGCCTCGAGCGCCATTCGCTGTCGCTCGACGAAGCCGTGTGCTGGTGGAACGCGACGCGCCCCACGTGGCGCGCGGCCGCATTCGCCGAGCCCAATCACGCGCCGCTCTGGTGGTGGATCACGCGCGCGTTCGTGCTCGCGTTCGGAGATCGCGAGGCGGTGCTGCGCGCGCCCGCCGCGTTGGCCGGCATCGCGGCCGTCGCGCTGGCCTGGCGACTGGCGGGGCGCGTCCTCGATCCGGCGCGAGCGGTCGTGCGCGCGGGCTTCCGTGGGATCGACGCCGGCGCGCCGACCTGGGTCGCGGCGTTCGCGGCGGTGAACCCGTTCTGGCTCGAGTACTCGCAGGAAGCGCGCATGTATTCGACGCTGCTCGCCGGCTCGCTCGGGCTGTCGCTGCTTCTGCTCTCGTGGCTGGAGAGGCGACGCGGCGTCACGCTCGCGGCGTATGCGTTTCTGGCCGCGGCGCTGCTGTACGTGCACGTGTTCGCCGGGCTCACGTTGCTCGCGCACGCTGCTTTCATGCTCTTGCGCGGACGCGCCGCCCCTACGCCCGGCGTGCGCGCGCCGCTCGTGCCATTGCTCGGCGCTCAGGCTGCAGCCGTGCTCGCGTTCGCGCCGTGGGCCGCTCGCTCGCTGGGCTCGGGCGTCGAGGTCGCCTCGTTCGGGCGCTTCGGCGCGGTCCAGCGCCTAGCGTTCGCGCTGTGGCGGCTGGCGTATGGACCGACGTGGGCCGCGCTCGATCGTCCCCGCATCGACGCGGGGGCGGTCGCCCTGATACGCGCCGAGTGGCCGGCGCTGGCCGTCGGCGGCGCGCTGGCCATCGCGGCGGCTCTGTCGTTCGTGTGGGCGATGCGCCGCGATCCGGTAGCACGCGACTTCGTGCTTACGCTGGCCGCGGTTCCGGCGCTCGTGCTGCTCGCCGCGTTCTCGCGCCTGCCGCTGCTCCACGAGAAGTACCTGATCGGTGTGGCACCGGCCGTGGCCATGGTGCTCGTGGTCGGCGCGCGCGCCGCACCGTGGATCGGCCGTGTGCTCGGCGTCGCGCTCGCTGCGTTTGTCGCGCTCGGCGCGGTGGCGTTCGTGGCTCCCATGAATCCGATCGCCGCCCGCCTTGTCGTGCGCGGTCATCCCTACGGAAAGGAGGACTGGCGTGCGGCGCACGCGTGGGTTGCGACTCATGCGGGTCCACACGACGTCACGCTGATCCAGCCCACGTTCTGCCGGATCCCGTGGGACTACTACGATCGCGGGCGTCTGCCGGTCGCCACGCTCGGCACCGAGGCGCCGGCGCGCGCGGACTTCGCGGCCGCGCTCGCGGGACACGCGGACGCGGAACGCGTGTTCCTCGTAACCGGAAGCAACCCGGCGCCGCTCCGCGAACGCATGATCGCGGACCTCGCTGCATGGACGTCGCCACCTGGCGCGCCGGCCGCGACTGCGCCGCGCGCGCGCGTGCTGTTCCCGGCGCAGTGGGGCGTGTGGGCGTGCGAGTTTCCGCCGCCGCTGGCGGGCACGACGCGAGGAGCGCAGGCGCGCTAGCGAACCGCCGCGCGCCACTCGGCGAGCACGTCGGCCACGGTGTCGGCCAGCGCACGCGCCGGGCGCCAGCCGGTGTCGGCGGCCAGCCGCGAGGGATCTCCGACGAGGTATGGCACGTCGGCCGGGCGCTGCCGTGCGGGATCGACCTCGATGCGTACGGGCTTGCGCGCGGCGGCCGCCATCTCGGCGACGAGATCGGCGAGCCTCACGCCTTCGCCCCGGCATACATTGTACGCGCGGCCCGCGATGCCGCGCTCGATCAGCGCGAGGTACGCCAGGGCCACGTCGCGCACGTCGAGCATGTCGCGCGTCACCTGGAGATTGCCGACGCGCAGCACCGGTTCCGCCGTGCCCGCCTCGATGCGCGCGATCTGCTCGGCGAACGACGGAATCACGAAGCGCGGCGTCTGCCCGGGCCCGGTGTGCGCGAACGAGCGCGTGCGTATCACGTCGAGGCCGTAGTGGCGCGTGTGCGCGTCGGCCAGCGCGTCCGCCGCGGCCTTGGACAGCCCGTACGGGCTGACCGGCTGGAACGGCGCGTCCTCCGCGACGCGCGAGCCCTCGGGCTGCGGCCCGTACGATTCGCTCGTGCCGATCACGAGCACACGCGCGCGCGGCGCCGCGTGACGCACGGCTTCCAGCACGTTCCATGTACCGAGCGCGTTCAACCGGAACGTCAGCTCGGGCTGCTCGAATGAAACCGCGGCGCTGCTCTGCCCGGCGAGATGGACGACCGCGTCGGGCGCGGCGGCGCGCATCGCGTCGACGAGCGACGCGTCATCCAGAACGTTCGCTTGGTGCCAGACGGCGAGCCCCGCCACGTCGGGTGCCGCGCTCTCGGGCCCGAGTCCGTGCACACGTGCGCCGGCTTCCGTGCAGACGCGGGCGACGTGTGGGCCGACGAAACCGCTGACGCCGGTCACGAGCACGCTTCGCAAGCTCAGGGCGCGTCTCCGGTGACCCTCGCGGGTACGCCCATCACCATCTTCCCGGGAGGCACACTGCGGGTGACGACGGCGCCGGCCGCCACGACCGCGCGCTCGCCGATCTCGATGCCGGGCAGAAGCACGGCCCCGAGACCGATCGAACACGCGCGGCGCAGGATCGGTCCATGGATCGACTCCTCGGCATACTTCCCCTCCCACATCCTGTTGTCGTTTGCGCTCGACACGTGAGCGCTCACGAACACGTCGTCTTCGAGCAGCATGTTCCCGGTGAGATGCGTGAGATCCATGATCTTGCATCGCGCGCCAATCTTTGTTCCGTAGTTCACGGTCACCGCGCGGCCGATCAACGTGCGATCTCCGACCTCGCACTCCTCGCGGAGCGCCGCCAGGTCGCCGATGAGCACTTCTCTGCCGATTCTCGATCCCCGGTAGATCACGGCGTTCGATCCGATCACCGATCCTTCGCCGATCTCCAAGGGCGGGAGCGTCGGCTGGAGAGGTCGGGTCGCAGCGGCGGTGGCGAAAGGAGGGCGGCCGAGAACCGCACCCGGCATCACGTGGACGCCACGGCGCAACATGGTCCCTTCGCACACCACGACGTTCTCCTCGAGCTGGCAACCGTCTTCGATCGTCGCTCCGGCCCGCACAACGACGCTCGCGTGCAGCGAAGCGCGTCCCACACGCGCGTCTGCATGAACGTTCGGCGAGGAGGAAGTCATCACGAGGACGCCGTCCAGTACTTCTCTCGATACTTCCGGTAGTAGGCCACCGTCGCCTGGACCCCATCCGTCAGTGACGTCGTGGGCCGCCACCCGGTCAATCGGCCGATGCGCGTGATGTCGCTGTAGAAATGCCCCGGCTCCTGGGCCTTCCGTTCGGGCGAGAACTCCGTGTAGATCACTCGCGCCCCTGGCACGTGTGCGCAAATCGCCTCGGCGAGCTGGCGAAACGTGCAAGGTCGGTCGTCGCCAACGTTCAGGATCTGCCCGTTGCAGGCGGGCTCCTCGGCGGTCCGCAACATCGCGTCGATGCAGTCGTCCGAGTACACGAAGTCGCGTTGGATCATCCCGTCCCCGAACAAAGTGATCGGCTGCCCATCCAGCGCGAGACGCATCAGCCAATTCGCGACACCGTAGTGCGAGGACTTCATCTGCGATCGCGGGCCGTAAATGTTCGTCAGGCGCAGGAGCACGACCGGAATACCATGCACCTCGTGATACATCTGCAGGATCTTCTCTGCGGTGAGCTGCGAGATCTCGTGCAGACCCTTGGGGTGAGTCGGCGCGTCCTCGTCGACCGGCAGCCGCGTTGCGGCACCGTACTGTCCGCGGGTTCCACTGCGGACGACGAGGGCCTTCGGATTCGCCTTGCGAACCGCCTCGAGAAGCGCCGCCGTGCCCTTGATGTTGATATCGATGTCCGGATAGGGGTCGGACATGCTGCGGACATGGGAGACCTGCGCCGCAAGATGGAAGATGACGTCCATTCCGTCCACCATGACGACCATCAGATGTTCGTCACGCACGTCGCAGAAGTTGATCCGGACGCGGTCGCGAATGGCCTCGACGTTGAAGAGGTTGCCGCCGAATTCGGGCATCAGGGCATCGGCGAGCGTGACATCCGCGCCGGCCTCGACCAACCGGATGGCCAGGTTCGAGCCGATGAACCCGAGACCTCCGGTGATGAGCACGCGCTTGCCACGCCAGAACGCGGGGTTCACGACGAACGCCGGGTCGCGCGACCGAGCGGGGCTTCGATCCGATTCGTCAGGATGTCCTCCAGCCTCTGGGTGACGAGCGGCCAGTGATGCTCCGCGCTGGCTTCGAGTCCCGCCGAGACGAGTCGCGATCGCAGGGATCGGTCCTCGATCAGTCGCCGCAGCCCCGCCGCCAGCTGCGACGGGTTCTCCTGCGGCGCCGTGACGGCCGTGATTCCCTCGCGCACGTGATCGTTCGGCGTCGTCACGACCGCCGCTCCGCAGGCCATCGCCTCGAGCGGCGGATACGGGGCACCGCCCCAGTAGACCGCCGCGACGAGGATGTCGAGATCGCGATACCAATCGGCCAGCTCGGCGTCCGTCCGCGGAGACGCAACCTCGCAGGTCACGTCTTCGAATGACTTCGGAATGTTGCCGAAGGCGACTCGAAAGTCCAACTCGATTCCTGCGGCACGAACCGCGCGGATCGCCGCGAAGCAGTCGCGCGTTCCCTTCCAGGGCTCGATTCGCGCAATCGTCCCGACGACGGGCCGGCGCCGATCGGATTGCCGCGCCGCTGGCCGGAAGATTTCGGGGTCGATTCCCGGCGGCACGATGGGCAACGCGAGATCGCCGCGAACGGCGCGGGCGACGCTCGCGGAATTCGCGATCTGGCCCAATGGCCGCTGGTAGGACGCATTCGCGTCGAGCACGTAGGGCAGGCGTTGCAGCGTCCGCGGATAGAAATCCGGCTCATAGGCCTGGATGTAGTAGAACTTCCGGCCCGGCACCTTCGCGTGATCGACGGGCGACGCGGTGAGGTGATGATTCGCAATGAACGCGTCGGCGTCCGCGTGTGCCTCGAGCCCCGAGCGGAGGCGCCACTGGCGGGGCAGGTCGCCGAATACGTTCCGGCCGCGGGGCGGCGCGCCCAGCGTCTCGATGCGCGCCAGCGTCGGAAAGCCGGGAGTCCCCGGTTCGTCGAAGGTGACGAAGCGCACGTCGTGCCCGCGGCGCACCAAGCCGCTCGCGAGTTCGCAGAGGACCCGAATCCCCCCGGTCCTGACGCCGAGCGTCACCGCCGGGATGACGACTTTCACGCCGACGCGCTCTGCGGGCGGATCAGGGCGAGCAACTCGCGCCACGCGACGTACCCCGTCGCGAAGCAGACGCCGGCGACGACGAGCGCGCTCGCGGCCGAAGTCGCGGTGAGCGTGAGCCAGCCCACGGGCCCGTGCGCCGGAGGCAGGGCCCGGTCCAGCGCGGCGCCGGCGGCCCAACCGAGGCCCGTCGCGCAGATCGGCACGACGAGAGGTCGCACGACGACCCGAAACACCGGCCAGCGCAGCGTGTGCGCGAGGCTCGACATGAAATAAATCGCGCCCACGATGTTGCCCGCGAGGATGGCGAGCAGCGCGCCGCTGAGGCCCATGCGCGGGAGCAGCCAGAGGCTGAGGCCGCCGTGGACGACGAGCGCAATGAGAGCGAACCAAGCTTCCAGATCGGTGCGGCCGATGCCACGGGCGACCGACGTGCCCGTTCCCGTCGCGAGCGCGACGCCCGCCGTCAACGCCAGGCCGCGCACGGCGAGCGCCGCCTCGACGTGCGGGGTGCCAAGCCAGATCAAGAACAGGCGATCCGCGGAGCCGAGAAGGACGCCAATGGCCAGCGCCGCCGCCGCGAGCACGTACCGACTCGCGCGATCGAACAACTGCGAGAGACCGCGGGCATCGCTGCTCGCATGGATCTGGGAAACGGTCGGGAGTACCGCGAGGAGCAGGAGCTGCGGAAGCGCGCTCGCGGTCGTCGCGATACGAAAGCCGAGCTCGTAAGGCGTCACCGAGGCCAGCGCCACGAACCGCACTAGCAGGAACTTGTCGAGTTGGGTGTGAGTCACCGACAACAGGTTCGTGATCTGCATCGGACCGCCGAAGGCCAGCGCTTCTCGCCAGTGCCGAAGGGCGGTCGCGCCCCCACGCCAGCGGAACTCCGGCAGTTGCACGCGAACCAAACGCCAGCCGACGAGGGCGGCGAGCAGCCAGCCGACGCCGACGTTGCACACGAGGCCACGCAGGCCCCATCCACGCCAGAGCACGAACGGGATGCCGACCGCCTGTTGCGCGGTCAGCGTGAGCAGGACACGATTCGATACGTCGAAGCGCTGATAGCCTTGCGCGACGGCCATCAGGATTCCGGCGCACCCCGAGAGCACGAAGATGCCCGCGCCCGCGGTCATCGCGAAGCGTGCGTCCGGGAGGCTTGCGGGCGGAATGCGCAGCCAGTGCAGGACCGGCTCGCGGAACGCCGCCGTCAGCCCAAGCCACGCGAGTCCGAGGGAGGCGTAGCCGATGAGCGCGAGCGTCGCGAACGCGCCGCCCTCCTCGTGGTGACCACGCGCCCGCGCCATGGCGACCTGGCGCACGGTCCCGGCCGAGAGGCCGAAGTCCAGTGAGGACAGGTATCCGGTCAACGCGTAGAAGAGCGTCCACACCCCGAAACCCTCGGGGCCGAGCGCCTTCAAGATCGGCGGCGTGAGGACGAGCCAGACGAGGAGCGCCGCCACTCGCCCGCTCGCAGCGTACGCCGTGTTGCGGGCGAGTTGCCGGCCGAGTCCGCCACCGCGCGCCGGGCCGCCCACGTCGCGCTTTCCGCCGGCCCGTTCGTCCGTCATCGCGCGATCACCGCGAGCGCCAGTGCTCCAGCATGTCGGCGAGCGTCTTCTCGAACGGGATCGTCGGCTTCCACCCCGTGGCCTTCACGAATTTGGAGTTGTCGCCGAGCAGGATCGGCACGTCGCTCGGGCGCAGCCGCGCGGGATCCTGGCGAACTTCGATCTTCTGCTTCGTGAGCGACAGCAGATGATCGAGCACCTTCTGGATGCTCCACGCCGTGCCGCTGCAGATGTTGTAGACCTCGCCCGGTTCGCACTTCTCGAGCGCGAGCCAGTAGGCCTTCACCATGTCGCGCACGTCCGTGAAGTCGCGCTTCGCCTCGAGATTGCCGACGCTGAGCACGGGCGCCTTGCGGCCCTTCTCGATGTCCGCGATCTGCTTCGCGAAGTCCGACGCCACGAACACCGGCCCGCGGCGCGGGCCCTCGTGGTTGAAGCCGCGCGTCCGCACGCTGTCGACCTTGAACGACATCCAGTACTGGTAGCCGAGCATGTCCTGCGTGACCTTGCTCACCGCGTACGGCGACAGCGGGCGCAGCGGGTTCGTCTCCTTGATCGGCACTTCGTCGGGGAACACCATGCCGTACTCCTCGCTGGAGCACGCGAGCTGGATGCGGCATTGGAGCCCGATCTTGCGCACCGCCTCGAACACGTTCACCTGACCGAGAATGTTCGTGGTCAGCGATTCGGTGGGCGCGCTCCACGACGTGGGCACGAACGACTGGGCGGCGAGGTGGAAGATCCAGTCCGGGCGGACCTTCTCGAGCGTGTCGCGCGTCGACGTGGCGTCGCGCAGGTCGCACTCGAGCAGCGTGATCTTGTCCGCAAAGTGCTCGATGTTCTCGGTGCGCGAGCGCCAGCGCTGGATGCCGAAGATCTGGCAGTCGTTGCGGGTCAGCATGTAGTCGACGAGGTGGCTTCCGGCGAAGCCAGTCACCCCGGTGACGAGCACACGGCGCATGGGTCGTCCTTCGTGGTCGGGTTCTGTCGAGACTGCGCGAGCGGCCCCGGAAACTAGGGGTTCGCCGCCCAAGCGTCAACGCCGGCCGGCTCTGGACCGGCTCGATCCGGCTGACGGCGCCACTCGCTCACGATTCCCCGGACAATCGGTGGGCGGTGCGCTAGATTGTGCCGCGGCGCAGCACACTCTCCGGGCCAGCTGGATGGCCGCCCACCTGGCCCGCGCGTCGGACTGCGAAGAGCGCTTTCACTCTTCGCCACCACGGAAGGAGTCCCGCCGCATGCCTGCCCGCACCCGCATTCGCGTTCGCTCTGTCGCGCTCGCGTTCCTCGCCGTCGTCTTCGGCTCCACACTCGCAGCGAATTCGCCGGTCGTCGCGGCACCCGCGATCCCCGGCCTCCGTTACGTGTCGCCGCTCCCGAACGCGCAGATGATCCTGCCTCGGAGTAACGTCATCCTCGCGTTGGACCAGGCGCCCCGCCAGAGCGTTTCGGAGCTGAGCGCGGCGATCAGCGTGTTCGGCTCGTCGAGTGGAGCGCACGCGGGCCGGCTCGCGCTCGCGGACGACGGCCGCACGCTGGTCTTCACGCCGGTGGAGCCCTTCGCGTGGAACGAGCGCGTCACGGTGCGGCTCGCGAGCGCGTTCGGGACCGCATCGGCGGCCGCGCCCGGGCCCACGTCATTCGCGTTTGAGATCGCGCGTGGCCCGGCGGCGAGCCTTCCGCTCTCGCTTGTCGACGACTGGGCATCAGGATCGGATCCGACGCGACTGATGCACCCGACGGCGCCGGCCGCGCCGAGTCGCGCGGCGGACTCGTTGCCGCCGGACTTTCCCGTGATCAGCTCGACCGTCTACCAGACGCCAGCCCCGGGGCGGCTTTTCGTCGCAAGCTTTCCGTTTGGGGGTCCGCAGACGCCGTACCTGCTCATTCTCGACGACTCAGGGGCACCGCTCTTCTACCGCCGAATGCCATCCGAGTGCACGGACTTCAAGATGCAGCCGAACGGATTGCTCACGTACTTCGATGCCTCGACGGCTAGGTATTATGCGATGGATGCGTCGTACGCTGTCGTGGACAGCTTCGGCTGCGGCAACGGCTATCCCACGGACCTGCACGATTTCCATCTGCTCCCGAACGGTCACGCGGTCCTAATGAGCTACGACGCCGAGCCGGTCGACATGAGCGCGGTCGTGCCGGGAGGCGATCCGAACGCAACGGTCGTCGGCCTGATCCTCCAGGAGCTGGACACGGAGAAGAACGTCGTCTTTCAGTGGCGCAGCTGGGACCACTTCCAGATCACGGACGCGACGTACGAGGACCTGACGGCGCCGCTCATTGACTACGTGCACGGCAATGCCATCGAGGTGGACACCGACGGCAACTGGATGATCTCGGCCCGGCACACCGACGAGATCACGAAGATCAACCGACAGAACGGGGACGTCATGTGGCGTTGGGGCGGCAAGCACAACGAATTCACGTTCATCGACGACCCGCTGGGCTTCTCTCATCAACACGCGATCCGGCGCATCGACAACGGGCACGTCACGCTGTTCGACAACGGCAACTTCCACGATCCCGCCGCCTCGCGCGCCGTGGAATACGAGCTCGACGAGGTGGGCAAGACGGCGCGCCTCGTATGGTCGTTCGCCAACACGCCAGACCAGCTCGGCTTCGTGATGGGATACGTCCAGCGCTTGCCGGACGGGCACACGCTCATCGGCTGGGGCGGCAGCAAGCCCGACGTCACGGAGGTCGACGCCGACGGCAACAAGGTGATGGAGCTCACGCTGCCTGCGGGCGTCTACTCGTATCGTGCGTATCGCTGGCCATGGTCAACGCCGCTGTCCGTCGTGCCCATGCCGGCGGCGACCCACCTCTCGCTGTCCATCACGCGCGGCAACCCGACGCGCGGGCGATCCGAGGTCAGCCTGTCACTGGGCGGCCCCGCGCGAGTCACGCTCGCGGTTTACGACCTCGCGGGTCGCGAGGTCATGAGGCCGCTCGACCACGCCGATCTCTCCGGCGGAACACATCGCGTTCCCCTGGATCTCTCGGCGGAGCGGCCGGGCCTGTACTTCTGCAGCGCCCGCGCGGGCGCGGATCACGCGACTCTGCGGCTGATCGTAGCAAGGTAGCGACACGCGAGCATCGCGGACGCGCCGAGGAACTGCTCGGGGCGATCGGGTGACGGATGCCGACTGATCTCGCGGCTCGCCAGATTACCAGAGATTCTGCCAAGCCGTGCCGTCGAACACCTGAGCCTTCTTCACGCCGACATCGATGTTGAAGACCATGATGCCCGCCGTGATGTAAGGGAGCGCATTCCTTTGGGCCGTCGTAAGGGCAGGCATGCGCGGCGCCGCGATGGCGCTCACCAGGCGCACCTCAGGGGGCAGCCCCATGAGCGGCAGGCTTGTCGAGATTGCAGGATCGGATGCGACACCGGTCGAGTCGATGATCTTGCCTCCCACCAGCAGGAACTCGGTCGCAGATCCGCCGACGAAGAAGTGGTCGCTAGCCGTCACTGGGTGGTCCACAAAGATCCGCGGATTAATGACGACGACGCCATAGACTGTCGCGTTTACGCTCATGACTCTCGGGTTCGTGGTCTGACTGCGAATGAATTGGCATGTGTCGAACGTGAGCCCGGACGCCGCGCCATCGATCGCGATGAATGGATAGGCTTGCGCCGCGGTCTTTTGCTCGCATCGGAGGGCCGAGAAGAGGCACTGAGTCGAGCCGTTCACGTGAAGGAAGACGCCCGTGTCCGCGACGTTGGGCTCCTTCTCGATGGTGCACCCGATCATTGCTACGCCTTGGGCCTCGAGGATCTCGACACCCAGCCCCAGGAACTGATCGACGATGGTGTTCTCGACCAAGATCGTCGTGCAAGCCTTCCCGATACGGATGCCGCCAAACCCCGAGTTCTGGTTGAGCCGAACTTCCGTTTGACGGATCGAGCAAAGAATGGCTCCCGACCCGACGGGGAGTGACTCCTCGCCTTGGAAGTAGACGCCCCATCCGCTCGTCGTCCGGATCACGCAATTCTCGATCACGATCTCGCGGAGAATTGTGCCAGACCTTCCAATGAGGATCCCGTGATTCGTGGACGCATTGTCTCCCTGTCCGTCGAATGTGATCCCCGACACCGTCTGGTAGGAGCTGCGAACCTGCAATAGGTGACCCGCGTTATTCGGCCCTTGGAGGATCGTCAGTTCGGGCCCGGCGCCCACGAGATGGACGGGGACATTCGTCGGCAGGGCCGTTCCAACGAAGTACTTGGTAGGTGTAGACGTCGTGTTGTAAGTGCCCTCGGGGATGAAGATCGTGCCTCCGCCCGCGGCCGCGGCAGCGTTGATCGCATCCTGGATCGTCGCGTACTCGAGGGCATAGAACGAGTTCGTGAGACCCCGCGCAGAACCTGGAGGGACTGTCGAGGTTGCGTAACCACTCACTGGGGGCGCCATCTTCTCCTCCTATGTGAATCACCATGCCCAGTCGATTTCCACAATCCCTACTTCTTCCTTCGCGGCGTCGTGATCTGAATCACACGCGGCTGCGTCGGCGTGGACTCGGGCAGCTTCCACTCGGGCCGCTCCGGCAGCTCCGGGTGATCGAGCGCGCGCACCGCGAGCGCCCAGTCCGCGGCCTCGAGGTCGGCCTTCGCGAAGTCGTCGGCGAACGCGCGGATGCCGCGGCGCGCGGCGTCGCGGTACGCGTTGTCGCCGGTCACGCTCGCCAGCTCGCACAGGAAGCGCGCGGCACGCGCGTTCTCGTCGAACACCCGGGCCGCGTTCTTGATCTTGGTCTTCTTCCGGTCGAGCACGGCCTGCGTGCGCCAGCCGCCCTTCTCCATGTCCTCGAAGTTCGAGCGCAGGCGATCGCCGATGGCCTTCGCGCGCTCCAGGTCGCCGGCGCGGCCGCCCAGGTGCGCGGCCAGCACGTAGGCGCGCCCCATCTCGACCTGATCCATGAGCTGCGGCGCCTTCTGGATGTCGCCGAACGTGTCCCGATGCAGCATGCCGATGTCCTCGGTCCACGACACCGTCCACGCGCGGTCCAGGCTCCGGAGCGCGAAGTCGCGCACGCGCGGATCGCCGGTCGTCGCCGCCCACATCAGCCACGCGTGGATGGCGAGACCGTTCGACTCGGGTACGAGGTCGCGATCGCCGACCTGCCCGTCCACGAACCCGCCGCGCGCGTCGAGCAGCACGCGGTCGAAGAAGTCCGCGACCTTGGCCGCGCGGCGCCGATAATCCGTGTCGCCGACCGTCCGCCACGCGTCCATGAGGTTCTCGAAGCGCTCGGCGTTCGGGATCGTGCGCTTCTCGAACGTGCCTCGGTCGTGACGCGTGCTCTCCGACTGGTCGAAGTAGCCGCCGCCCACGGAGTCGAACAGCGTCCACGTCCACAGGATCGTCTGCGTGGCGCGCGACTGCCACAGCGCGTCCGAGCGGTCGCGGGCGATGGCCAGCGCGAGCGTGACCGCCGGCGAGGACGGCGCGCCCTTCTCGGCGAACCCTCCGTGCGTGCTGTCGAATTGGGCGGCGACGCGGCCGACGAGCTGCGCGAACAGCGCGTCGTCCGACG
>Ga0310810_10002422_pt1 | contig 20048 bp, 17 predicted proteins | sample NCmetagenome_FD_207641 | JGI IMG/M metagenome (GOLD analysis project Ga0310810, IMG submission 207641) | Soil microbial communities from experimental microcosm in Duke University, North Carolina, United States - NC | ecosystem: Engineered > Artificial ecosystem > Soil microcosm > Unclassified ...
ACCTGTGGAAGATCACACCATGAAGGATCCCCGCCGCCGCGCCGTCGTCACCGGCCTCGGCGCCATCACGCCGATCGGCAACGACGCCGCCACCTTCTGGGCCAGCCTGCTGGCCGGGACGAGTGGAGTCGGCCCCATCGCCGCCTACGACGCGTCGGCCGAGGAGGTGCGGATCGCGGCCGAGGTGAAGGGCTTCGATCCGGCGACCTGGATCGACTTCAAACAGGCGCGTCGGATGAGCCGCTTCTCGCAGTTCGCGGTGGCCGCGGCGGCCCAGGCGATCGCCGATGCCGGGCTCGAGATTACGGATGCCAATCGCGACGAGATCGGGGTGATCGTCAACACCGGTGGCGGGGGGATCGGCGACGTGGCGATCGGCGAGCGCGTCTTCCTGGAGCAGGGCGGCAAGCGCGTCAGCCCCTTCATGGTCCCGATGCTCTCCCCCTCGATGGCGGCCTGCCAGATCAGCATCCAGAACGGCCTGCACGGGCCCGTGATCGCATCCGTCGCGGCCTGTGCCTCGGGGGTCCAGGCGCTCATCGACGCCCAGCGCCTAATCGAGCACGGCGACGTCGAGGTCGTTCTCGCGGGTGGAACCGAGAGCGCCATCCTGCCGGTCGCGTTCGCGGCGCTGGCCAACATGGGCGCCCTCTCGAAGCGCAATGACGACCCTGCCGGCGCCTCGCGGCCGTTCGACGCCAACCGCGACGGATTCGTCTTCGGCGAGGGGGCCGCGGTACTCACCGTTGAATCGGCGGAGCATGCCGAGCGGCGCGGCGCGCGGATCATCGCCGAAGTGGCCGGCGGCGCCATGACCGGCGACGCCTTCCATATCAGCGCCCCGGAGCCGAGCGGCGAGGGGGCGGCCCGCGCCATGGTCCGCGGCCTGCGCGACGCAGGGGTGGAGCCCGAGGAGGTCGACTACGTGGTCGCCCACGGGACGAGCACCCCGCTCAACGACGCGACGGAGACGAAGGCGATCCACGCGGCCTTCGGCGAGCACGCAGCACACCTGGCGGTGAGCAGCAACAAGAGCATGGTCGGGCACACCCTGGGAGCCGCTGGAGCGATCTCCGCCATCGCGGCGATCTGCGCGATCCGCGACGGGATGATCCCGCCGACCATCAACTACGAGACGCCGGACCCGAACTGCGACCTCGACTACGTTCCGAACGAGGCGAGGAAGGCCCCCGTGCGCACCGCGATCATCAACGGGTTCGGCTTCGGCGGCCAGAACGCGGTCGCCGTCTTCCGTCGCTACGAGTCGGCCGGCTAGCCCTCGCCCGGGTCCCCGGTGACGTACAGCTCCGGCTCGAACCGCGGGCCACGCCCCGGCAGCGAGGCGACCCAGTCGCGGAGGGCGCTCTCGACGGTCGAGAAGGCAAGCTCGTCCCACGGGATCTCGTCCGGCCCGAATGCGCGGACCTCGCTCGTCTCCACGCCGGGCAGGACCTCTCCGCCCACGACGGACGCCTCGTAGATCAGGGTCACCACGCCCGCATACGGGCGCGAGTACGCACCGAGCAGCCGCCCGACCTCGACGCGGAGCTGCGTCTCCTCCTCAGTCTCGCGCCGAGCCCCTTCCTGCGCCGCCTCGCCGAGCTCCAGGAAGCCACCGGGGTAGGTCCAGCGCCCGGCGCCCGGCTCGATCGAGCGACGCGCAAGGTGGACCCGACCATCGCGGATCGGCAGGGTGCCGACCACGAGCCTGGGATTTCGCCAGGTGACGTGACCGTCAGGGCAGACAAGACGCGGCCGGTGATCCTCCTCGAGGATCCGCTGGACGAGGCCCTGGCCGCAGGCAGGACAGAATGCCGGCTCTTCGCCGAGGGTGAGCGGGTAGGATGCGCCGGCATCGCGCTGCGGCATGGGGAGCATGGTAGCCAGCCGATGGCAGAATGTGCCGACCCACCGATGAGGAACGCGTGACCGCTGCAGCGCTGCCGGCCCAGCCATCCCCGTTCGCGGTCCTGCGCAAGCGGGCCTTCGTCTACCTGTGGAGCGCGCAGCTGGTCTCCACCATCGGCGACGCGCTGACGAGCCTCGCGGCCGGGATCATCGTGTATCGGGTCACCGGCTCGGTGCTCAACGTCGGCCTGATGCTGATGGCGACCGCGGTGCCGACCCTGATCTTCGGCCTGGTGGCGGGGGTCGTGGTCGATCGGTTCGACCGCAAGCGGATCATGATCTCCGCAGACCTGATCCGGCTCGTGATCGTCGCCTCGATCCCGTTCGTCGTGAACATCCACATCGCGTGGCTGTACGTGATGGTGATGCTGTCCGCATCGGTCACCCAGTTCTTCTCGCCCGCCAACGAGTCGGTGCTGCCGGAGATCGCCTCTGAGGAGGAGCTGGGAGCCGCGAACGCGATCATGGCGATCGCCCAGTTCGGCTCGACTGCGGTCGGCTTCGCGCTGGCGGGCCTCCTTGCCTCGACCCAGTCGATCAACACCGTGTTCCTGATCGATGCCGGGACGTTCGCCTTCTCCGCGGCGATGATCAGCCTGGTCAAGATCGCGCCGCTGGTGACCGAGGAGCTCACCACGGTCCGCGAGATGATCCGCAACCTCAACTTCGGGGCCAAGTTCATCCTGCGAACGCCGATTCTCCGCTCGATGAACCTGGTCAAGGTGCCGGTCCTCATCTCGTTCGGGCTGCAGAACGTCCTGCTCCTTCCCTTCGCGCTCAAGGCCCTGAGCGCGACGGAGTTCGAGTACGGGCTCCAGGAGGGGCTGACCTCGGTCGGCTTCGTGGTGGGGAGCCTCCTCATGGCGCGCCTGTCGGACCGGCTGCGCGAGGGCCAGTGGCTCGTCCTCAGCTATCTGGGGATGGGCCTTTTCGGGCTCCTCTACGCCATGCAGACCAACGTCTGGCTGGCGATCCTCCTCATCAGCTTCTCCGGGGCGCTGAACGCGCCCTCGTTCGTCGCGTCGCGTCTCATCAACCAGCGCAACACGCCGCGCGAGATGCGCGGACGGGTCTTCTCGACCTCGTACGTGATCACCACCGTCGTCTACCTGGTCGGGATGGGCATCGCGGGCCTGGCCGACGTGATCAACGTGCGATACATGTTCGCCGGCGCGTCGGTGGTCGTGGTTGTCGCCGCCCTCATCACCGCCGTCCTGCCTGGCCTCGGACAGCCGGCCGCCGAATGGCGCCGTGCCATCAGCCTCCTGCGCGGCGCCGGATCGGCGCCGGGGATGGCCCTCGGCCGGCCCGCGAGCCTGGTGGACATCGAGACGCTGCTCGGCTACGTCCCGGCACTGGCCAGCATGCCGCCGAAGGACCGGGATGCGATCCTCAACACTGCGCGGGTGCGCGACGCAGCCGCCGGGACGGCCATCACCCGGCATGGGGAGGCGAGCGACGCCGCCTTCTTCGTGCTGGGCGGCCGCGTGGTCGCCGGCGTGACCACCGGCGAGGGTGCCAACCAGACCCTGTCGACGATGACCGCGGGGGACCTCTTCGGCGAGATCGCGGCACTGACCGGCAGCGTCCGGACGGCCGACGTGGTGGCCGAGGAGGATGCAACGCTGCTCGAGGTGCCGGCCGAGACGCTCCGACGGCTGATGGCGATCCCCGACTTCAGCCAGATCGTCCACGGCAAGATGAGCGAGCGCCTGGCACGCACCGCCAGCCTCGCCGACCTGCCGCGCTTCGGCGGGATCGACCAGGCGGCCCTGAAGCAGCTGCGCGTCGAGTCGGCCGCGGCAGCCGAAGAGGCGGCTGAACCGGCCTGACCGTGCGCCGCGGCCGCATCGGTACAATGCCGCTCCGATGCAGCCGATTCGCCTCTACAACTCGCTGACGCGTCACGTCGAGCCCCTCGAGCCGATCGCTCCTGGCCGCGTCACGATCTACACCTGCGGCAGCACGGTGTACCGCTACGCCCACATCGGCAACCTGCGCACCTACCTCTTCGGCGACCTTTTGCGCAGGACGCTCACCTACCTCGGCTACGACGTGCTCTACGTCAAGAACATCACCGATGTCGGCCACATGCGCGACACCGGCGAGGATCCAATCCTCCTCGCCGCCGAGGTCGAAGGGAAGTCGCCCTACGAGATCGCGGAGTTCTATACCGATGCCTGGCTCGAGGACGAGCGCCTCCTGAACATCACCCCCGCCGATGTCATGCCGAAGGCCACGGACCACATCCCCGAGATGCTGTCGCTGACCTCCGCGCTTCTCGACAAGGGGCTCGCCTACGAGGTGGACGGAAACGTCTACTTCGACGTCTCGGAGTTTCCCGCCTATGGCCAGCTGTCCGGGCAGAAGGTCGACGAGATGCGGGCCGGTCACCGCGTCGATGTCGAGGCCGACAAGCACGACCCGGAGGACTTCGCGCTCTGGAAGCGCGCCGAGCCGGGGCGGCTCATGAAGTGGCCGTCACCCTGGGGCGAGGGCTTCCCCGGGTGGCACATCGAGTGCTCGGCGATGAGCATGAAGTACCTGGGGGAGCGCTTCGACATCCACACCGGCGGGATCGACCTCAAGTTCCCGCATCACGAGGACGAGATTGCCCAGAGCGAGGGCGTGACGGGGCATCACGTCGTCAACCTGTGGATGCATGGTGAGTTCCTGACGCTCGACGACGCCAAGATGGCGCGCAGCGTCGGAAACGTGATCCGGGTCACAGACCTGCCGTCGAAGGGCTTCCAGCCGCTCGACTTCCGCTACCTGGCGCTCACCGCCCACTATCGCTCCAAGCTCGACTTCACCTACGACGCGATGCAGGCGGCCGCAGCAGGCCTGCGACGGCTCCGTCGGGCCGTATCTGGGGGGGCCACGAATGAGATCGGGGTTGATCTCTCCGCTCAGCCCGTGGCGGCGCATCGTGCCCGCTTCGTCGATGCCGTCAGCGATGACCTGGCGATGCCGGCCGCAGTCGCCATCGCGCATGGAGTTGCCTCGGATGAGGCATTAGCGCCTGCGGCGCGGCGAGCACTGCTCCTCGATTTCGACCACGTGCTCGGGCTGGACCTGGATCAGGAAGCCGCCGATAGCGAGCAGCCCCTTCCGGAAGGCGCCGCGGAGTTGCTGGAGCGTCGGGCTGCCGCCCGTGCCATCCGCGATTTCACCGCCTCCGATGTCCTGCGCGAGGAGCTGGCAGCGCTTGGCGTCGAGGTGCGGGATACGCCGGACGGCCAGGAGACGACCGTCCGCGGATAGTCCGGTGGCTTCGCGCCGCGTGCGGTGCGGTCTGGGTCGGTGACCTCCGGCCGGTCCCGCAGGTACGACTACGCGATGGTCAGCACCTCCACAGCCCGTCACGCTTCTCCCATCGCGGCCGACAGGCGTCGCGAACGAAAAGGCAAACCCGGTGTGAGCCGGGGACGCAAAGCCACGGGACTGGACGCGATGGCTCGCCAAACCAGTCAGCCGGGTTGCCGACAAGAACGGTTCGCAAGGCCGACCTCCCATTCGGTCGACGCATGCCGCTCGGTCCTCGGCGCAAGGAGGAACCGACATGCGGACCAACATCGGCGCAACGGCAGCCACCGCCGGCTCATTCACACGGCGGCGCACATCCGCGCTTGCCGAGGCAGTGCTCGTTTACCTGCTGGTCGCGATCCTGGCGGGATTCACCGGACTCACGGCCTTCACGCTGGCGGCGCCAGCGAACTGGGCGGGGCTGGCGAGCCTCGAGGGCGTGATGAGCGTTGGCCACGGAGACGATTTCGCGCATGGACGCGAGGCCGGCCATACCTACTTCCTGACCTCCGCGAAGGGCGAGACCGAGCTCGCGTTCGACGGTGATCCGCCCGGTGATTCCCTGAGCGGAGCGCGAATCCGGGTGCATGGGGTCGGCGAGGGAAGCCGATTCCTGGTCGCCGCCGGCGGCACGCAGAAGATCTCCTCGCCGCCCTCGACAGCCTCTGGGGCAAGCGGTGCCAAGCGCGTCGCTGTCGTCCTCATCAATTTCGCAAATGACGCCAGCGAGCCCTACACGCCGTCCTTCGCGCGAGGCGTCGCATTCACCAACACCGATTCGGTGGCCGCGTACTACGCAGAGACCTCTTCGGGTCTGCTCACCTTCAGCGGCGATGTGTTTGGCTGGTACACGATCCCCGAATCCGACTCGAATTGCGCAACCGCCACGTGGGCAACGTCGGCTACGACCGCAGCGTCTTCGGCCGGGGTCGACCTGAGCGCCTACGACAATGTCGTGTACGCATTCCCAACCGCACCGGAATGCTATTGGGCGGGCATGGCGCAACTGCCAGGCCGTTCCTCCTGGCTGAATGGTCCAGGTGCGATGAGCCTGCACGTGATGGCGCACGAGCTCGGGCACAACTTCGGGACCCACCACGGCAGCGCGCTCAATTGCATGGAAGCTGGGGTCCGTGTGTCGCTCTCCGCAGATCCGACCAACTGCACCGCCAACGAGTATGGCGATCCGTTCACGGTGATGGGACAGGCCCTCCAGTACCAGCACTCGAATTACGCCCAGGCCAACTTTGGGTGGCTGCAGGCGGCGAACAGCCTCGCAATCACGACCGCCGGTGACTACACGTTACTGCCAGTCGAGAGTGTCGACGGAATCGGCGTGCAGGCCCTGCAAGTCGCTCGCACGTCGAACACGTTCTTCACGCTCGAATATCGACAGCCAGTTGGGGCCTTCGACACATTCCCGGCGACCATGCCTGTCGCGACCGGCGTCAGCATCCGAGTCACCTACGGGTATGGCATCAGCCTTCAGTCCCAGCTCGTCGATACGGTTCCTTCGACGACGAGCTTCATGGACGCACCGCTATTGGTGGGCAATACGCTCGTAGATCCACTCAGCGGGATCTCGATCACGACCGTGGCCGTATCCCCGGCGGGTGCCACGGTGCGTATTGCTTTCGGATCTGGAGGCTCGCCCACGCCCACCGCGATGCCGTCACCATCGGCCGTGCCAAGCCCAACGCCGGGAGCATCACCCTCACCACCCGCTGACCTTCAGCCCCCTACCGTGCCAACAGACCTCCGTGCATCTCAAGCCAAGGGCAAGAAACTCACGCTCACGTGGAGCCCCAGCTCCGACAACGTGGCGGTGGCCGGCTATCGCGTGTATCGCGACGGAACGTTGGTGGGGACAGCCAGCACCACGACCTTCGGGGTGGTGCTGGGCAGGCGCTCAGCCACCTTTTGGGTGCTCGCCTACGACGAGGCTGGCAACTTGAGTGGTGCATCTGCGCCGATATCACTATCGCCGTAGCAATTGGCCGCTGCTGAGCGGCCCTGCGGAATGGCGCCGAACGCCGAAAGAGCCGGGCCTTGCGACCCGGCTCTTTCGATGATCCGCGATACGAGGGTTAGCCGGCGGTCCCGCTGACCACCGGGAGCGAGATCGTGGTTGCCTCGCCGCAAGTTGACGACGAGGTGTTGAACAGGCCCGTCGGGGTGTAGTCGACGGTCCAGTAGTAGACACCGTCGCCATCGACGTTGGCGTTGGTGATGACGTTCGTGCCGCTGGTGGTACCTGCACCAGAGGTCGACGCGCCGCCGGTCCCGTTCAGGTTGACGCTCGCGCTGACCCACTGGGAGACCGTGCACAGGTTGTCGCTCCACAGGTTGAAGACGACGCTGCCCGTAGCGGAGTTTGGCGACAGCTGCGCGCTGTCACTCAGCGTGACCGACCATGTCCCACCGGACTGGGTCGACACTGACGTGTTCGCAGCCGTCGGAGTCACGACGCAATCCGAGGGATCGGAGTTCGGCTCCTTCGACGGGTACGAGCAGGTATTGATGAGGCTCCCGCCAGTCAGGTCACTGATCGGTGGGTTGGAAGCCGCCGCGAGTGCCGTGATATCGCAAACGATGAGCGTGTCGGCCGAGTCGAACTGTCCGGTTGCCTTGTCAGTGACGGTGCAATACGTTGAAGCGGTGGACGTCACGCTCAACCGAAGCACCGGATTGGTGCAACGGTCTACCCGCTTGTCACTGCACGAATAGAGGCTGACCGCGAGCAGCGTGACGGGGTTCTTGCCCGTGACCGTGCCGCAGACGGCGTAGTCGACAAGGCCGTTCGCGACGCTATCGGTGTCGAAGAGCGAACAGCCGTCGCCCGTGTTGTTGCCACTCCACGCGGTGTCGTCCCACTTCCACGCAGTGTAGAAATGGTTCGGAGAAGAGCTGTCCACGGCCGACGACTGCGCGGTCAGGTCCTTCTGGCCGGGCTCGTCGTTCGGACCCTGGTCATCGCCCTGGAACGTGAAGGATGGTGCCGCAATCGCGGAGGTCACCAGGAGGCTGCTCGCAAGCATGACGATCGCGAGCAGGGCAAGCCAGCGGGACCGCTTGTGAGGTGCAGATGGTTGAAACGTCACCTATGTATCTCCTTCAGAGATCTAGCTAATCGTGTGTCCATGACCGGCGTCAGTTGCCGGCCGTCGGTGGGTGGTGGAGGCCTCAGGTCGAGGCCTCGGCAACGCGTTCTTCGTGAGTCGGTATGGGCTCGCTACCTCATCTGCCAGGCAGGATTCGGAACAACGTCGTCTGTTTTGCGCGTCGATGTCGATCTCGCCCCAGCGTCCTCCTCATGCCGATGCAGCAAGGTCTTCCAATCCAGTGCTCACCCAGGCGGACGCGCACCCTCTGGCACTTCGTTCGGTTGACCCGCGAGGCATCGCAGGGCAGCCCGAATGAGCGTGCATGAGGGCAACACGGATTGGAGCGCGCTCCCTGATTTGGGCGTCGCGCGGCCAACAACGCGAGGATGGGCACGTATGCGGTTGGCCGGAGGGGCAGCTCGCATCCCCGGTCGGCGGAACCTAGTACTCCGAACCGCCCCCGTCAATCAAATAGCCGACATTGCAATACATATTGCAACCCGACCCCACCAGACCCCGGACATCCGAACCCGCTAAACCGCCCCTAACCGCACCTAACCGATCAACGAGGGGAGATCGGCGAGCAGCTTCGAGCGAGCCCACATCGGGCCGAGGCCCGCGGCCTTGGCCGCGGCGTGGGCAATCAGATCCGTGTGCGGACCGAAGAGCACGACCCTCGGCGGCTTCGTCGGTGCAGTGGCACACCAGGCAACGAGTTGCTCTCCCCAGTCCGGCTCACGTTCGTCCCAGGCAACGAACACGAGGCGCACTTCGGTGGGCGCGGGCAGGTGCTGGGGGTCGTCGAAGCGCAAGACTTCCACGCCTGCGCGCGCGCCGGCATCGGCGATGCGGGTTGAGATCATGAGGTCTCGCGAGACGACCGCGACCGTCACTCGGCGAGGGCTGGCTCCGCGTCCAGCGCGTGGACCGGGTGCGGATGGATGCCGTTCGAGCCGTTCATCGGCATCCCGTCCATCACGTAGCGGGCAATCCGCATCGGGAAGACGCCCACCACCACCGGCGCGCGGACCTCGACCGACAGCTGCAGGCCGATCTCGTCGCGCAGCCAGAGCTCCTGCACCTTGGCCGCCTCGCGTTCAGGGAGGCCGACCCAGGCGACCTGTCCGTCGCGCTCCAGGCGAGACATGGCATCGGGCTGATCCAGGATGAAGCGGCGGCGCAGCTCGGCGATGGCGACGTACGGTCGCGAGCTGATGAAGCGACGGAGGCTCGAGGTGCTCGGCCGCTTGTTGGCAGTCATGCGCGGGCAACCATGGTCGGCGCGAGTCTAGCCCTGATCGGGCCGATGCGTTGCGACCCTAGGGTTCGCGCCCGTGGCCCCAGCCGCGGGCGCGCTCCACCGCCCGGCGGATAAGGCGCTTGCCGGGCACGGGCTCGCGGAGAGGGCCACCGTGATCCTCATCGGCCGGGTAGCTGCGGAGGCGGAGCCCGATCTCTTCCACCCCCGGAGGGTGGATGTCCACGTCGTCGATCCGGATCGTGGGCGAGCCGGGAAAGGCGAGGAGCTCGGCATCGGCCTCGCTGTTGACCGCGATCATCTGGATCGGCGTCTCGAAGGCATCCTCGGTCAGCACCTCGACGAGGCGCTGGCGAGCGGTCATGTAGTTCGGGTCGCCATCCCAGTAGAGGAGCTCGACGCGCATCGGCCTAGGCGTAGGTGAAGAAGCCAACGAGGGCAAAGACAGCCGCCAGCGCAAGGACAGCAACGAAAACCAGTCGGGTTCGTTCCTGACTGGTCAGCGTTGGGTCCGGTGGCCGCTCCCCCGCCCGCCCACGCCAGGCGAGATACCGCTCGGTGTTCAGGTCTCGTTTGCGGCGCGCAGCGAAGCCGCTCCACGTCGGCCAGCCAACGAGCCAGGCTCCGATGGCAGCGGGAGCGGCAATCAGCAGCCACACCCACGCGCTCACTGCGTGGCCCCCGCGGCCGCGCCGTCGAGCAGCCAGAGCGTCGACCTGGCCCGCACTCGCCCCGCGGGCAGCTCGCGAGATCCCGCCCGCACCGACCGGATGGCGGTGGCCTTGTCGTGACCGGCAACCACGAAGAGGACCGATCGGGCGGCGTTGATGAGCGGCAGGGTGAACGTCATCCGGTCGGCAACTGCCATCCCCGCGGGTGCCGTGGCCGTCATCACCAGGCGCTGCCGCTCAGCGAGGGAGCCCGCCCCTGGGAAGAGCGAGGCGGTGTGCCCATCGGGTCCCATCCCGAGCCAGATGAGGTCGAACCGCGGCCGGTCACCAGCGAAGAGGCGGCGGATCCTTCGCTCGTACTCCGCGGCAGCGGCAACGCGATCCGGCGCATCCGCCGGCATACGATGCACCGCGTCCGATCGGAGCCCGGGCAGGTGGTCGAGCAGCATCGCGCGGGCCACGCCGTAGTTCGACTCGGGATGGTCGGGCGGGACGGCTCGCTCATCTCCCCAGAAGATCTGGAGCCGCGACCAGTCGACTGCGCCAACGCGTGGCGACGATGCGAGGAGGGGGTAGACCAGCCGCGGAGTGGACCCTCCGGAGAGCGCCAGGAGACAGCGTCCGCGTCGTCGGATGGCGTTGCCCGCCACCGCTACGATGCGGTCCGCCGCCGCCGCCGCGAGGGCGGCGGGCGTGGGCAGGACCTTGAACTCGACGCTCACCCCGCCAGGTCGACCTGGCGAGCCGAGGCGAGGAAGACCGCGGCCGCGCGGACCGCGGCCTCGTACACGGGGTCATGCTGATCCATCACCAGGTCGGCCGCCAGCAGCTCGGACTCGTTGGGCTGCTCCATCGGCATCCGACGGAGGAGCGCGGTCATCCCATCGGCGTTCGAGGCCACGACCGCCTCGTCGGCGGACCGCTCGATGATGAACTCGGCGGCGCCCGTCTCGCCGAAGGCCCGCATCCGGACGGAGACGAGCTCGCCCGGCGTCAGCGCATCGGTCTCGAAGGGCTCGATCAGCAGGTCGACCATTTCGTGGCGGCCCTCGAGCTTCAGCCGCATGCGACCGTTCTCGAGCGGCTCGGTCGTGGTGTACCGCTTCCAGTCGATGCGAGATGCCATCCAGCCCGCGTACAGCATCGGTCCAGCCAGCGGCGAGGCGACGCTCGAGGCGACGCGCTTCGCGCCTCGCGGCTTCCGGGCGCGACGGGACTTCGGCGCGGACGGCAGCGCGTAGCGGATCACCAGTCTGTTGAGGTTGGGCAGGTACCGACGGAAGCGCGGCGCGTCGAAGAACTCGGCGGTGAGCTCCTGCCACCAGGCGAGGCGCCGCCACGCGAGGTCGCCGACGCCGCTCCGACGGCGCAGAGTGGTCAGCCGGCGCAGGCCGCGCAGCAGGTCGCCGAACTCGTCGCTGTCGACCACGACCCGGTCGCCCATCTCGACGAGCTGGTCGAAGATCGGGTCCGCAAAGGGCGGATCGCCGGGCCACCAGATGTGGGTCGGCAGGTCGTGGATCAGGAGCGGGGCAACGATCCCGGAGAGATGCTCGGCCGCCTCGCCATGGACGGTCAGCACGACGACCTCGAAGCAGATCGGCTCGGCACCCTCCGGCCCCGCGTGGCAATGGGCGGTGATGCTCGCGCTCAATGTCGGGCCGGGCGCCTTCGGATCGGCAACCAGCAGGATGGCGCGCGAGGGGTGGCGCACGCCGAGGCCGATCATGGTCTCGACCACGCGACTCGCCGATTCCTCGTCGGGCACCATCACGATGAGGTTCAGGACCGAGGCACGGGCATGGGACATCCCCTTCTCGGTGACGGTCGGGTCCTTGCCGTCCTGCGAGCTGGTCCAGAGCCGGGCGAGGTGCGCCGCGACCGCCTGCACCGTGGTGTCGCGCTCGACCCACGGCTCGGCAACCGTCGATTCCACCTGCCCGAACCGCATGAGGCGCCGATGGAGCGCCAGTGCCCGCCTGGCGGCCGGCGGTCGGCCTACGGCCTTCGCCATGCCCGTCCGTCCCGCTCGATCAGCTCATCGGCAGCGGCCGGACCCCAGCTGCCAGCCGGGTAGAGGTGCAGGCGACCCCCCTCGCCAGCGGCCCACGCCTCCAGGATGGGATCGAGGATCCCCCACGCCCGTTCCACCTCGTCGTCACGAGTGAAGAGAGACGCATCGCCGATCATGCAGTCGAGGAGCAGCGTCTCGTACGCGTCGGGTGAATCCACCGCGAAGCTCGATCCGTAGCGGAAGTCCATGTTGACGGCGCGGATCTGGAGGCCCGGCCCTGGGACCTTCGCGCCGAAGCGCAGGAGGATCCCCTCGTCGGGCTGAACGCGGATGGCGAGGATGTTGGGCTCGAGGGGAGGGGCGCCGGCGCGCGAGAAGAGGGCCAGCGGCGCCTGCTTGAACTGCACCGCGATCTCCGTCACACGGGTGGGCAGCGCCTTCCCGGTGCGGACGTAGAACGGGACACCCGCCCAGCGCCAGGACTCGATCGCGAATTTGAGCGCGACGTACGTCTCGCGGTCGGAGTTGCTGGGAACCTCGGGCTCCTCGCGGTAGGCGGGTACCGGCTTCCCCTCGACCCAGCCGGAGACGTACTGCCCGCGAACGGTTGACGCCTCTACCTCCGCCGGGGACATCGGCTTCACCGCGCGGAGGACCTTGACCTTCTCGTCGCGCAGGTCCGCCGCCTTGAACTCGACCGGAGGCTCCATCGCGAAGACCGCCATCAGCTGGAGGACGTGGTTCTGGACGATGTCGCGCAGCGCGCCTGTCTCGTCGTACGACTCGCCACGACCCTCGACCCCCACCGTCTCGGCCACCGTGATCTGGACGGAGTCGATGTAGCGCCGATTCCAGATCGGCTCGAAGAGCCCGTTGCCGAAGCGGAAGACCGACAGGTTCTGGACCGTCTCCTTGCCGAGGTAGTGATCGATCCGGAAGATCTGGTCCTCGTCGAAGACCTCGCGCAGCTGCCGATTGAGCTTGCGAGCACTGGCCAGGTCGGAGCCGAACGGTTTCTCCACGATCACGCGCGACCAGCCGCGATAGCGCGGGTCGCTGCCGCCACCCGAACCGGAGAGTCCCGCCGCGCCGATCTGGCGCACGATTTCGTCGTGCAGATTCGGCGGCACCGCCAGGTAGAAGAGGCGATTGCCTGAGGTTCCCCGATCGCGATCGATCCGCTCGAGGCGCTTGGCGAGCGCCGCCCATGCCGCCGCGTCGTGGAACTCGCCGCACTGGTACTCGATCCCCGCGCTGAACGAGTCCCAGATCGCGGCCTTGACGGGGCGATTGCGGCTGAACTCGTCGATCCCCTTGCGCAGGTGGGTGCGGAACTGGGCAGCGGTGAGGTCCCGACGAGCGAAGCCAACCACGGTGAACTCCGGTGGCAGGGCCCCGCCGAGCATCAGGTTGTAGAGCGCCGGCGCCAGCTTCCGCTCGGTCAGGTCGCCGGTCGCGCCGACGATGACCATCGTGCACGGCTCGGGCATGCGATCGAGCCGCAGGCCGGCCCGCAGGGGGTTGCGTGCGGCGGCGGGTCGCGCGGGGGCCGGTCGCGAGGGGGCCGAATCAGCCGGATCGCTGCGAGTGGTCATCGCGGGTCAGGAGCCCTCATCCGATGACTTGACCGCGTGTCCTCCGAACTCGTTGCGCAACGCCGCCAGCACCCGATCGCTGAAGCTGTCCGGATCCCGGCGGCTGCGCAGGCGCTGGAGAAGCGAGAGGGTGATGATCGGGGCCGGGACGTCATGCTCGAGCGCCTCGGCGACGGTCCAGCGGCCCTCCCCGGAGTCAGCCACCCAGCCCTTGATGTCGGGCAGGTCATTGCCCTCCTTGGTGAAGGCGTCGCCGGCAAGCTCGAGGAGCCACGAGCGGATGACCGACCCGTTGTTCCAGAGGCGCGCCACGGCGGCGAGGTCGAGGTCGAATTCGCTGGCGTGCATGATGTCGAAGCCTTCGCCGTAGGCCTGCATCAGCCCGTACTCGATTCCGTTGTGGACCATCTTCACGTAGTGGCCGGCCCCGGCCGGTCCGCAGTACAGGTAGCCCCCTTCCGGGGCGAGCGAACGCACCGCCGGCTCGAAGCGCTCGAAGACCTCGCGCTTGCCGCCGACCATGGCGCAGAAGCCCACCTGGAGCCCCCAGATCCCCCCGCTGACGCCCATGTCCAGGAACTCGAGGCCGCGAGCCTCGAGCTGGGCGGCGCGGGCCTGCGAGTCGTGGAAGTTGCTGTTGCCGGCGTCAACGATCACGTCCCCGGCGGAGAGGACCCCCGCCAGGCGCTCGATCAGCTCGGCGGTGGCATCCCCGGACGGGACGCTGATGGCGACGTGCCGCGGGGCGCTCATCAACGCGACGATCGACTCGAGCGATTCGGCAACGGTGATGTGGCCACCATTCTCGGGCTCGGCGGCCAGATCGGTGGCGACCTCTGGGTGCCGGTTCCAGGCGACGACGTCGTGTCCGTTGCGCGCAAGGCGCCGGGCCATCCCGGCCCCGATGCGCCCCAGTCCTGCAATCGCGATCTGCATCTGCTCCTCGATGTTCTGCGGTTAGCCGAGCGTCGCGTGCATCATCGCCTCCAGGCGGGCGAGGCCTGCCTCCGGATCGGCAAGGTGCATTCGGAGGACGCGCCGCCCCCGCCCCTGGAGGGCCGCGAGGTCGCCGGCCGCCTGGGCGGCGATCAGGATCCCAAAGCTCTCCGGCCAGCCGGGGATCGGCAGGTCGCGCCGCGGGTCGGCGGTGAGCTGCAGGAAGATGCCGGAGGGCGGACCGCCCTTGTGCAGCTGCCCGGTGGAATGCAGGAAGCGCGGCCCGATGCCGAGGCTCGTCGCCAGCCCGGCGCGGTCCCGGACCAGCGCGCGCATCCGCTGCAGCCGCTCGACGGTGCCGGGGTCGGCCGGGAGGTACGCCAGCAGCGCGAAGTAATCGGAGGGCCCGGCGGTCTCGAGGAGAGCCCGCAGGGCCCCCTCGACCGTCACCGGCTCGTCGCCCAGCACGGCCGTGTCGCCGTAGGCGGCGAGTCCGGGCTCCGCGACGAGCGGCACGGGCTGTGCCAGCGCGCCCTGCGCCCGATAGGCGTCCAGCAGCGCGCGGGTCGCGTCCTTCGCCTCCTGCACGTTCGGCTGGTCGAAGGGATCGATCCCGAGCAGGATCCCGGCGGCGGCGGTGGCGACCTCCCAGCGCACGAACTCGGCGCCGATGTCCAGCGGATCCCCCAGCTCCAACCGCTGAACGGGATGCCCGAGACGCTCGAGCTCCCCTGCCAGTGATATCGCTTGCGAATCGTCGTCGCCAGCCAGGCGGATGACCGCGAACTGCCGGTCCGCCCGGTACGCCTCGGCGGCACCAAGCGGCTCGCCGACGATCGGCACGATTCCGCGGCCCGCCTTCCCGGTGCTCTCGGCGACCAGCTGCTCGATCCAGTCACCGAAGCTTGCCAGGCGTGGCGAGGTAAGGATCGTGAGCTTGTCGCGCCCGGCGAGCGCCGCCTCGCCAATCGCCGCTCCCAGCTGCAGGCCGGGGTTCTCGGGAGCTGGGCCCCGGCAGGCGGCGGCCATCGCGGCGGCACGCGCCAGCAGCTCCTCGAGGTCGACGCCGTGCAGCGCCGCCGGCAGCAGGCCGAAGACGGAGAGCGCGCTGTACCGCCCGCCCACGTCGGTTGGCCCCTCGACGATGGCGCGGAAGCCCTGGGAGCGGGCGAGGTCCGCCAGGGGCGTCATCGGATCGGTGATCGCGATGAAGTCGAGCGCCGGTGCGTGCGCGCTCATGGCCGCGTGGAAGGCATTCGGCTCGGTGGTCGAGCCGGACTTGCTGCTGACGCAGAAGATGGTCCGGGCCGACTCGGCCCACTCGCGAAAGCCACGCACCGCATCGGGGTGCGTGGAATCCAGGATCCGGAGCTCGAGGCCCGCCGCCGCTCTGGCTCCGCCGAGCGCGTCCCCGAAGACCCGGCTGAACAGCTCCGGCGCGAGACTCGAACCGCCCATACCCAGCACCGCGGCGCGGGTGTACCCATCCTCCCGAACCTCACGGGCGATGCGCTCGAGCTCAGGGATCCGCCCTTGCATCGCCATCGGCAGGTCCAGCCAGCCGAGCCAGGCGGCGACCTCCTCGGGCGGCTTGCCGGACGCAGCCCAGAGGGTGCCGTCCCGCGCCCAGAGCCGTTCGGCGACCCTTTCGTCGGCCCAGCCGGAGAGGCGTGCCTCCACCGCGGACGCCAACGAGGCGGAGCCGGCCGGGGCGGTCACGCCGGAGCGAGCGCCTTGCGCTGGGCGTCGATCACGCCCATCAGGTCCTCGAACGACTTCGTGAAGGCCGCGACGCCCTCGACGATCAGCTCGTCGGTGACGGTCTCCATCCGGATCCCCAGCGCCTCGACGGCACGAATCGCCGCGATCGCCTCGTCCAGGCCCACGTCCAGGGTGCGGCTGACGATGCCATGGTCGAGAAACGCTTCGATCGTCTCGTTCGGCAGGGTGTTGACCGTCTTGGGACCGATCAGCTCCTCGGCGTACATGACGTCGCGGTAGACCGGGTTCTTCGTCGAGGTGCTCGCCCAGAGGCAGCGCTGGACGCGAGCCCCCGCCGCTGCCAGGTCGTCGAACTCGCCGCCCTCGAAAATCTCCTTGTAGGCGTGGTACGCGAGCTTCGCGTTGGCGATGGCAGCCTGCCCGCGAGCCTCCAGGGCCTCGGTGCTGCCGATCCCGTCGAGCGCCTTGTCGACCTTGGTATCGACGCGGCTGACGAAGAACGACGCGACCGATGCGACCCGCCCGATCTCGCCCCCGCCGTCGCGCAGCCGCCGCAGCCCGGCGATGTACGCGTGAGCGACCTCGCGGTAGACGTCGACGCTGAACATCAGCGTGATGTTGATGTTGATCCCCTCGGCGATCGCGTCCTCGATCGCCGGCAGGCACTCGCGCGTCGCCGGGATCTTCACGAAGACGTTCGGCCGGTCCAGTCGCTGCCACAGGTGCCGAGCGCGGTCCAGCGTCGCGGCGGAGTCTTCCGCCAGGTCGGGCTCGACCTCGATCGAGACGAATCCATCGGCGCCGTCGGCCTCGTCATAGACCTTCCGCAGGATGTCTGCGGCGTCGCCGACGTCGGCGATCTCGATCTCCTCGAAGATCCGCCGCGTGTCGTGGCCGGCGGCGATCTCGCGACGGATCAGGTCGTCGTACTGGCCGCTGGCGACGGCCTTGCCGAAGATGGTCGGGTTGCTCGTCAGGCCGCGGATCCCGGTCTCGACCCGCTCCGCCAGCTTCCCGCTCTCGATCAGCTGGCGGTCGATGAAATCGATCCACGGGCTCTGGTCCTGCTCGGCGTGCAGCCGCTGCAGCGTGTTCACGATGGGCTCTCCTGTACGAGGTCACGGGCGGCGGCGGCGATGTGGGCGGCGTCGATCCCGGCGAGCGCCAGCTGCTCTGCCGGCGTCGCGGATCCGGGCATGTGGCGGACCGCCAGCTTGACGATCCGGGGACGGTTGGCATCGGCTGCGAAGATCTCGAGGACCGCGTCGCCAAGCCCGCCCTCGGGCCAGTGGTCCTCGACGGTGATGATCCCCGCGGTCTGGGCGCCGGCGGCCCGCAGCGTCTCGGCGTCGATCGGCTTGACGGAGAAGCAGTCGATCACCCGTGCGCTGATCCCATCCGCCTTGAGCAGCTCGGCCGCCGCGATCGATTCGTGGAGGGTGATCCCCGCCCCGACCAGGGTCACCTGGTCGGCATCGGTCTGGCGGACGACCCGGCTGCCGCCGATGTCGAACGGCTCGGTCGAGGGATAGATGACCGGCAGCTTCTCGCGGGTGGTGCGGATGAAGACGATCCCGTGCTGGTGCAGGACCTTGGCAACGAGGGCCGCGGCCTGGTTGGCATCCGATGGATAGAGGACGGTGCTGCCGTAGACGGCACGCATCGAGGCGAGGTCCTCGAGCGCCATCTGCGAGGGTCCGTCCTCGCCGATGCTCACCCCCGCATGCGAGCCGGTCAGCACGATGTCCGCCTGGCTGACCGCTCCCATCCGCACGAAGTCGTAGGCGCGCGACAGGAATGCGGCGAAGGTGGCGGCGTAGGGGCGCCAGCCGCGTACCTGCAGGCCGATGGCGACGGCCACCATCTGCTGCTCGGCGATATAGCACTGGATGAAGCGTTCCGGGTAGGCGGCCGCAAACTCCTCGGAATAGGTGGAGTTGCCGACCTCGCCATCCAGCGCGACCACGTCGCCCCGTGCCGCCCCGAGCGCCACCAGGGCATCGCCATATGCCTTGCGGGTGGCCTCCATGCTGCCGACCTCGTACTCCGGGAGGTGCAGCTCGCCGGTCGCCGGGAACTGGTGCGGCTCTCCCGGCCCGGTCGGCTTGGCGACCGCAACGCTCATGTTCCGAATCCCGCCGAGCTCCGCGATCGCCGCCTCGGGATCCGCCAGCGGCTTCCCGTGGAATCCGTTCTTGTTCGCCACCGCGGCGACGCCGTGCCCCTTCTCGGTCCTCGCCAGGATCACGCTCGGCCGGTCCTCGACGCCCTGGGCCTCGGCGTACGCGCGGTCGATGGCCCCCAGGTCGTGGCCGTCGATCTCGATCGCGTGCCAGCCAAAGGCACGTGCCCTCGCCGCGAACAGGTCAAGGTCCCAGCCGTGCATCGTCTCGCCGGTCTGCCCGAGCCGGTTCACGTCGACAATGGCGGTCAGGTTGTTCAGGCCGTGGAATGCGGCGGACTCGAACGCCTCCCAGATGGAGCCCTCCGCCATCTCCGAGTCGCCACAGAGGCACCAGATGCGGTACGGGAGCTGATCCAGGCGCTTGCCAGCGAGGGCGACGCCGACGGCGATCGGGAGTCCCTGCCCGAGCGATCCGGTGGCGACGTCGACCCAGGGCAGGATCGGAGTCGGATGCCCCTCCATGCGGCTGCCGGCCTTGCGGAAGGTGAGCATCTCGTCGTCGGAGATCGCGCCGGCCGCCTTGTAGATCGCGTACAGGAGCGGCGAGGCGTGACCCTTGCTGAAGATCAGGTGGTCGTTGCGCGGATCCTGCGGCTCGTCGAAGTCGTAGTGGAGGTACTTCGCGATGAGCACCGCCATGAGGTCGGCAGCCGACATCGAGCTGGTGGGATGGCCCGAGCCGGCGGCCGAGCTGGAGCGGATCGAGTCGACGCGGAGCTGCGCGGCGAGCTCGGCCCAGGATGCTCGGTCGTCCATGTCGCGACCATCATAGGGACCGATCGGCGCGGCGAAAAACGAAGAGGCGGCTCCCGCGAACGGGATGCCGCCTCAAGGGGCTGAAAGCCGGCGCGAGACTAGCCGCGCATCAGCCGGAAGCAGTCGCTGCAGTAGACGGGGCGAGCCCCGGTCGGGCGGAATGGGACCTGCGTGTCCTTGCCGCATCGCGCGCACACCGCGTCGAACATCTCGCGCGGGCCACGGCTGTAGCCGCCGCCGCCGTTATAGCCGCCGCCACTGCTGGACGCATAGCTGCTGCCGCCACCGGTGGCACGTCGCTGGGCTCGGCAGGACGAGCACCGCTTGGGCGCAGAGGTGAACCCCTTCTGCGCGAAGAATTCCTGCTCGGAGGCGGAGAAGACGAAGTCGATTCCGCAGTCCGCACAGGTGAGCACCTGATCGGTGTAGGCCACGAGGACCCTCCCACATAGAGTTACCACGTCGGGCATCTACGCCTTCGATCAGCGCCGGCCACGGGTCTTGCCGCTACCCCGTGAGCCGACGATCTGACGTGGTGGGAGGGGGAGGGAAGGCTGCTGGCGCCGCTCTCTTTGCGGCCCGACGCGGCGAGT
>Ga0310810_10002423_pt1 | contig 20046 bp, 17 predicted proteins | sample NCmetagenome_FD_207641 | JGI IMG/M metagenome (GOLD analysis project Ga0310810, IMG submission 207641) | Soil microbial communities from experimental microcosm in Duke University, North Carolina, United States - NC | ecosystem: Engineered > Artificial ecosystem > Soil microcosm > Unclassified ...
AGCCTGACTGGAAACAATTGGAAAGACCACCAGATTTGAGAGAAGCGCGAGCTATTGAAATCGTGGCGCGCCCGGAGGGATTCGAACCCCCAACCCTCAGATCCGAAGTCTGATGCTCTGTCCAGTTGAGCTACGGGCGCTGGATCGTGCAACCGTTACTGAAAGTACACGATCTCCAGTCCCTTTTCAAAAAAGAACCGGTGCAGCGGAGGCGGAATCTGGCGATCGGTCAAAAACATCGGTTTCTTGTTCAATTGAAATCCCCATGCTTTCAACGTGACTTGGTCGCGTGCCGCACCCGTAGCAACGGAGAAGCGGTGCTCCGAATACGCTGCGGGATCGCCCAGCGCGGTCAACACGCGCGCGATCAGCTCACGATTGCTGAGCGAGCGAAGATCGAGCTCGATGGTCTTGATACCCTGTTTATCTTGTAGAGATGCACGAATCTCGGGAGCAAGAGGACGAAAAAACACCGCGAATCGCTGGCTTCCCGACTCGAAAATCCGATCCACGCGCGAATCGACCCGCAGCCCGTCGCTCAGTTCCACCGAAACGCTTTCTGCGACGCCGAAAGTGACGCCGTAAGACAGGAGCAGTGTGTCCACAATTTCCTGTTTTTCTCTCGGCAAGGTTCTCACCTGTGCCAAGCCGGCCTTGGCCGGTTCCTGCACCGTCGTCGACCGTGTTTCCTCCGTGCTTGGTCGGAGTGCGACTTCGCGAAGCTGTAAGCCCCTTTTGGCCAGTTCGGCTTTCAAATAGTCCGGCAACTGGTTGGGCTGCTCGGTGAGATTGATCACCAGAACGTCCTGGGTTTTGTTGCTCACTGCGGGCGCGAGCGCCATCCAGTTGCCCTGGGCTTCGACGGCGATGCCTTCTTCTTGAATTTCGATCGGGCGGTCCGAAGGCAGCGGTTGATAGCCCAAGCGCGCAAGCAATTGGCCGACCGCCTCTTGAATCGATACTCCGTTGGCCATCGGCAGAATCTGCGCGCCCGCGTGCGGATCGCTCAACTTGGATTTGAGCGATGCGGGAATCTTGCCGTCGGGGTCGATCACCAGCTTCTGGCGCAACGCGGGATTATAAACGACAGGATAAGCGCTCCTCTCGAAGCGAATGCTTTCTTCACTAAGGCTCACCACTTCTTCGCCGCTCTGCTGGATCTCGTTGCCCATCGCTTCGATGACTTTGGCAAAGAGCGCCATATTTTCCCTAGCCGGCGCGCGCAGCGCCTGGCGCGTGTCCAACGCCGGCGCGGGCTTGCTTTCAGCAGCCGGTTTCGGTGCCGGACTCGGCGCGGCCGCCGTTTGCTTTTCGGGCGTCGTAGTCATTATCGCACTGGGCGGAATTTCTGTTCCCGCTAGAGGTAGGCGGATCGTTTCGCCTTCGACCAAGGTGTCCCAATCTTTGCGTTCGGGATTCAAATCCTTGACCAGCGCATAGTACTGGGCAACTTTGCGCTCGTCGGTGACCTTCAACTGCTCGCGCAGGATTTGGTAGAGATGATCGCCGGCCTTTACCCGGTAATTGACGATGGTGCCGGGCTTCTGCTGGACCGGTTCGCGCGCGTTCTCGACCGCGCCTTCCACCCTCAGCGGAATAAAAATCTTGTCGCCGACTCGCAGCACGTCGAAATTTTTTACCTGAGGATTGAGGCCGCGAATGACCACCAGGTAACTGCGAAATTTCTGCCCCGGCAGTCCCTTCTCTTCGACGAGAATGCGCCAGAGAGAATCGCCGCGCCCGATCTGACGCTCTTCGCCTTCGATTTGCTGCCCCTGAAACCCGCGGCTGTTGACCGATTTGCGCAGGCTCATCTCGGTTTGGCCACCCGCCTCGGCTTTCGCGGGCTTTTCCTGCGCGCTGATCACGCCACCGAGCGCCGAAACCGCGAAGACAGCACCGAGAAATAGAAAGGCGCAGATTTTCGCTCGTAGTCTCACTTCACCTTCCACACGGTGCCCTTGGATGTATCTTCGAGCACAATGCCCTCGCGGCCCAGCTCGTCGCGCAGACGGTCCGCTTCCTGCCAATTCTTTTCCGCCCGCGCTTTGGTTCGAAGATCGATCAGCTCGTCGATCCGCTCCGTCGTCACATGTCCTTTTTTCAAGAAGCGCTGCTTTTTTCTTTCTGCATAACCGTCCCGAAGCAGGCCAAGTGTATCACACATCGCGCGCAGCGCGGCAGCTCTATTTTCAAGGCCGGCGCTTTTTTTGCCGTCGAGCAATCGATTAAGCGAGCGTATCTCGTCGAACAACAACGCGAGGGCGCGTGGCGTGTTGAAGTCATCGTTCATCTCCTGGCGAAACGCGTCGAGAAGCGCTGAATCCGGGACGGCACCGTCGGACATTGCTTTGGTTTTCACCAGCCGTTCGATGGTTTCGTAGATCCGATCGGTGGCCCGCGCCGCTTCGCTCAAGCCTTCCTTGGAAAAATCCATCGGGCTTCGGTAGTGGCTTGCGAGAAAGTAATGACGCAAAGCCGCGGCGTCGAATTCCTCGAGAATTTCTCGGATCGTGAAGAAATTGCCGAGGGATTTCGACATTTTTTCCTGGTTGATGTTGAGAAAACCGTTGTGCAGCCAGTAACGCGCCAAGGGCTGGTTGAAGGCGCCCTCGGACTGCGCGATTTCGTTCTCGTGATGGGGGAAAATCAGATCCCGGCCACCGCCGTGAATATCGAACGGCTGGCCGAGATACTTCGTGCTCATCGCCGAACACTCGATGTGCCAGCCAGGGCGGCCCGCCCCCCATGGACTTTCCCAGATCGGCTCCCCCGGCTTGCTCGACTTCCACAGCGCAAAATCCAACGGCGAGCGCTTGCGCTCATCGACTTCGACCCGCGCGCCGGCTGCGAGCTCGTCGATGTTTTTTTGCGAGAGCTTGCCGTAGCCGGCGAATCCGGCCACCGAATAGTAAACGTCTCCGTCGACCCGGTACGCGAGACTCTTCGCCTCCAGCTGCTCGATGATCGCGATGATCTCGGCAATGTGATGCGTGGCGAGCGGCTCGAGATTCGGCGCAAGCAGGCCCAGCGCTTCGCCGTCCTTATGAAACTCATCGATGTAGCGCGCTGTAATCATCTCACAGCTCACGCCCTCGTCGTTGGCCCGCTTGATGATCTTGTCATCCACATCGGTGAAGTTACGCACGTAGGTAACAGCCAGGCCGAGAAAGCGCAGATAGCGATAAATGACATCGAAGGTGATCAGGAAACGGCAATGGCCGAGATGGGCCGAGTCATAGACGGTCACGCCGCAGACATACATGCGCGCGCGTCCGGGCGTGAGCGCAACGAATTCTTCCTTTTCGCCGCCGAGCGTATTGAAAATTTTCAGTGACATATCAGGAGCTTATTCATCTTACGGATCAGGCGAGGTTTTGCAAGTTAATTGCGCGCCTAACTTGCGAAAGCGGAGAAAAAAGCATAGACAAAAATCCTATGAATTTTGCCAAACCTTACGAAGACCTACGTGAATTTATCGAAACCCTCGACGCGCACGGCAAATTGTACCGTATCGATCGCGAGATCAACAAAGATAGCGAGCTCCAGCCCCTGGTGCGCTGGCAATTTCGCGGCGGCATCGCCGAAGAAGCGCGCCGCGGCTTTCTATTCAACAGCGTTACCGATGGAAAAAAACGCAAGTACAACTGCCGCGTGCTCGTGGGCGGACTTTCCGGCTCCGAAGCGATTTATTGTCTGGGTTTGAAATGCCAGCCCGACGAAGTCGCCGATCGCTGGATTTACGCCATGGATCATCTGATCGAACCAATCATTGTTCCGTCAAGCGCGTGCCAGGAAGAAATCCATAAAGGCGACGAGCTTCTCGCCCAGGGCGGCCTGCTGGAGTTTGCCGTGCCCATGTCGACACCCGGTTTCGACAACGGTCCTTACATCACCGCAGGTCATTGGATCACCAAAGATCCTGAAACCGGCAAGCGTAACGTTGGCAACTATCGCGGCCTGATCAAGGGGCCCACGACTTGCGGACTTATGTCCGGCACGCCGCAGGATTTATCCACTCACTGGGAGAAATGCCGCAGGCTGGGCAAGCCGCTGGAAGTCGCCATCGTCGTTGGCACGATTCCTTCGGTGTCTTATTCGGCGACGCAAAAAGTCCCGCCGGAGATCGATGAGCTGGCCCTCGCCGGCGGCTTGATGGGCGCGCCGGTGAAACTGGTGAAGTGCCAGACTGTCGATCTCGAAGTGCCGGCGAGCGCGGAGATCGTGCTCGAAGGAATCATCCCGACCAACTACATGGAAGAGGAAGGCCCCTACGGCGAGTCCATGGGCTATGTCGATCCACGTACTCTGAGCACGGTGTTCGAGCTCAAATGCGTGACCCATCGGAAAAATCCGATCTGGGTTTCGATCATCAGCCAGGTCACGCCGAGCGAAAGCTCGAAGATCAAAGCCATGGGCATGGCGACCCTGGTCAAGCGCTTCGTCGTCAGCAAGGGTTTCGATTGCGTCAAGGACGTGCACATGATCGAGCCGCTGGTCAACATGCGGCCCTACGTTGCCGTGAGCCTCAAGAAGCGCAACGATGAAGATCCTTGGGGTGTCATGCAGGCGGTGCTCGATTACGGCGATCGGGTCGGCAAGATGATCGTCGCGGTCGACGAAGACATCAACGTGAAGGATCCGGTCGCTGTCACATGGGCGATCACCCATCGCTCTCAGCCGCACCGGGACGTGAAGATTGTTCCCGATCGCCCCTTTGGCGCGACGCCCATCGGCATGGTGGCCACCCATCCGTCGAGCCGTTACGATAATTCGGAATCGTCGCTGCTGATCGATGCGACGCGCAAAGCCGACTTCCCGCCGCTGTCGCTGCCGAAGGAAGAGTTCATGGTTCGCGCCAAACAGATCTGGGAAGAGCTCGGTCTGCCGTCGCTTACACCCCAGGAACCCTGGCACGGTTATCTAATGGGTCTGTGGCCGGAAAATTTGGACCACGAAGCCGAGCTCGCAGCGCGCAGCGAACACGAAAAGGTGTGGGAAATTCTGCGTCAGACCCGCGTCCCGGTCGGCGAAGGCGAAACCATGAAATCCATGCGCGCCAAATGGGGCAAGACTCACTCCGGCAGAGCCGAGTAATTTGCTCAAAGCGCCAGGTTCGGTTTCGCGTCCCTCCACGAACTCGCGCTTTCGTAGGCGGCGGGCACTTGAAACAATAGATCTTCTCGAAACGCCCCGGCGGCGATCTGCAATCCGATCGGCGTGCTGGCTTTTGAAAAGCCGCAGCAGACACTGATCGCCGGCAGTCCCGTCACGTTGAACGGAATACAGCAAAGGCTTTCCAGCCCGCCCCTTTCATCTTGCCGCTTGATTTTCTTGCCGTCGATTTCAACGGAGCCTTGGCGGCAATCTTCGATGGTCGGGACCGTGAAAGGAATCGTCGGCAAAACGAGCAGGTCTAAACGCTTTAGAAGCGCATTGAACTCGTCGCAGACAAGCTGCCGAGCGCGGTGCGCCTGTACGTAGGTGACTGCCGGAGTCAGCAGCGCCGAAACGTAGCTGAAAAGCGTTTGCCGACTGTAGTCTTTGGATCGGGTGCGCAAATACGGCTCATGAGCCGCGGCATTCTCGACCCGGCTGGTCGCGACTTTGATTGCCGGAATGAGATCCATGTGCGAAATGCTCGTGTCTTCGAACTGCATGCCGAGCGACTGGAGTGTTTCGATGGCATTACCAAAACTTTCCTTGATCTCCATTGCGATGAACTCGTCGAAGTAGCCGCGCAGAATCCCCGCCTTTAACCCTTTGACCTCCATGCCGATGCTCACCGAATAATTCCCAATCGGGTGATCACTGCTCAGAGGATCTAGCACGTCGTGGCCTGCGATCGCCTGCAGGATTAACCCGCAATCCGCAATATTTTTCGCCACGACGCTGGTATCATTGCACGAGAACGCGCCGGTGCCGGCGACCGTGCCGTATTGGCTGACCCGGCCATAGGTGGGTTTGAGACCGACCACCCCACACATAGAAGCAGGGTTGCGCACGGATTGCGCGCTGTCTGTGCCGAGTGATCAGAGATCCGCGGCAACCGCGGCGGCGGATCCCCCGCTCGATCCGCCGGCGATGCGCTCGGTGTCCCAGGGATTTCGCGTGGTTCCGAAAAACGATTGATCGTCGTGCCGCCGAGTCCCCACTCGTGCATGTTGGTCTTGCCGAGAATGATCGCTCCGGCCTGCTTCAATCGTTCGACTGCCGTCGCGTCATTTTTGGGAATCCAGTCGGCGAGGATCGGTGAACCCGCAGCGGTTCTCATGCCGCGAGTCGCGAGATTGTCTTTGATCGAAAACGGAATGCCGTGCAACGGCCCGCGATAGCGGCCAGCTTCAATCTCTCTCTGGGCTACCGTGGTGCCCGCCCGCGCCTGCTCTTCGGCCACAAGCACGTAGGCGTTGAGCGGCGGATTCAGTCGCTTGATTCGTTCGAGATAAAAATCAGTCAGCTCGACCGGCGATTTTTTTTCCGTTCGATGAGCGGCGCCAGGGCACCGATTGTGCTCCGCTCGATCTCAAGCGCCATACGGTTACGGCTTCAGGTCGAGCTTGAGCAAGGGTGTGATCCCGGACAAGTCAACCTCGTGCAGCATTCGAAACAGCCGGTCGTAGGATTCAGTCTGACGCGCGATGGAAGCGATCTCTTCTTCGGTGAGATCGAGACAGTATTCAAGCGCGACCTTCCGCACGCGCTCGATCACACCGGCGGATGGCGGACTTTCGGCCACGGCGCCCGCGCTCCCGTTCAAGCCGGCTTTTTGTCCCAGTTGCAGATTTCCAGTGCAGCTCGGGCGTACACTTGCGCGGCCTGAAAAATATCCTCGATGTCGATCTGCTCGGACCGCTGCTTCCAGCGCCCACCACCCAGGCCGAACTTGCACGCGGGGATGCCCATCTCGTTGTAGATGTTTGTGTCGGTCCAGATGCTTGCGTGCAGGCCGGTCGGTTTCGGCGTCTTCTTTCCGAACAACGCTTGATAGCTTTCTTCCACGACTTTGATAATCGGCGCGGCGTTCTTCGACTCGTAGCCCATCTTCGACGCGTACATCTCGATCTCATGTTCGATGCCGAGCTTGGCGAGCACGTCTTTCAGTTCGTGTTGCACCTGCACCGGACGGAGTTCCGGCGGCGTGCGCACATCGAGATAGACCGCGCAAACGCCGGGGTAATAGTTGGGCCTAAACGGCGCTCCGCCCTGAATGGCCCCGATGTTGACCTTCGGCACGATCGCTCCATGCGCAGATTGATAGACGTGCGCCTTCTCAAACTCGGCGGCCCAGCTATCGACCGCCTGCAGCACCTTCATCATTTTGAGGATCGCGCTCGACACTTCCGGCGCTTTCTCTTCACGCGTTACGCCCCAGGCGGCGTGCGGGTCACCGAAGGTGCTGATCTTGAACTGCGCCACGCCGTTCTGCGCCCAGACGACCGAATGGCCCGAGCGGTCGGCGACGATGGCATAGTCCGACTGCATGCCATGAGTCAGAAGATGGATCGTCCCGGTGCCCTCGCCGCGGTAGAATTCCGACTGGTACGGACCGATGGGCGTGCGCGAGATTTCACCGGCCACCGCGGCGAGAATCAGATCGCCTTTCAGGGTCGCGCCACTTTCCTTGATCGCTTTGCCGGCAACCATGAACGCCGCCAGTCCCGATTTCATGTTCGACGATCCGAGGCCGAACACTTTGCCGTCGCGTACTGCGCCTTTGAGATCGCTGTCGGGCTCGAGGGTGCGGCAGAACATCCGGTCCTCTTCCGTGCCGGTGTAGCTCGTATCCATGTGACCGTTGATCGTCAGCGATATGCCGTTGCTCTTGCCTTCGACGATGCCCACCGCGTTCACCCGCTCGGGGCTGATCTCCTGACGCACGGTGCGGATCCCCTGACGCTGAAACCAGCCGATAATATAATCACCGATGGCTTTCTCAGAGCCAGTGGGACTGGGGATGTCGACCAATTCCTTGGTAAGCTGCGCGACCTCGTCGCGGCTGATTCGCTTAAGGACGTCGTCGATGGTTTTTTGTTCGGCCATGATTTTCAAACCTGCGCGTTTCAAAAAATTTCGAGAAGCTCGATCGCTTATCCTTATCAACTTAGCGATTGATAGCCAAACTTCTCAAATGGTAACCGCGCAAAAATCTTTCTACTAGTTTTCCCAGATCGGTTTCACGTTGGTATCGAGCCACTTGCGCGGATCTTCGTAAAAAGCCTTGTTGATAATCGGAATCGGCTTGGCCTTAGGGCCCCAGGCGTATTCGATGGAAGCTTTGGATTTAACGCCTTTGCGCGATACTTCGCGGCCGACGGCGGAAACTGCTAACTGCCCTTCCGGCGTGAGCATCCACTCGGCGTAAAGCTTGGCGGCGTTGATGTGCGGTGCTTTGCCGTAAATACCCAACTGCTGCGCCGATATCACCGGCTCCGCGCTTTTTACGAAATCCACCGGGCTGCCCTTTTCTTTTTCTTCAATCAGATCGTGCAGCAGCGACGGCATGGCGATCGAATATTCGCCGGCTACCAGAAGACGAAACATGGCGCTGGTGCTTTTGTGTAAGGTCACGTTCAGCGCTTTCAATCCGCGAATGTATCTCGCCCAGCGCGCATCGTCCTTCCAATACTCCTTGAAACCGGCGAGGAGGCCGCTCAACGGTCCGGCGCGCAGCGGATCATCGAGCGCGACGACGCCTTTGTACTTTGGATTAATGACGTCCTCCCAGTGTTTCGGCAAATCCGACGGTTTCATTTTTTTGGTGTTGTACGAAAGCGCCATGATCTGGAGGCTCACCGTCGGCAAGGTCGGATCGTGCAGGATCAGCGAACTGGCTTGCACCGTGTTGTAGGGCTCGATCGCCCCCGCGGCGCGGAGCACCACCGGCGCGCCTTCACTGAGAATCACATCGGCGGTCTTCTGATCGCCCTGATATTCGGTGAGCGTGCGCGTGATGATTTCGGATCGGGTACCCTGCCAATACGTGGTGTTGATGCCGGGAAAGCGCTTGTTGAAAACATCCAGGATTGATTTGATGTGCTCCACGTCCCAGATGGTGTAGATCACCAATGAGCCTTCGTGTTTTGCTTTGGGATAGAGATCCTTCGCCAGCTTTTCGAAGCGCGGATCCGTCTCCGTCTGAGCGAACGCATGCGGCGCCGATAGCGCCAACCCTACCAACAACAGCCAGCCTAGGGAGATCAACTTGTATCGAAGTCTCATTCGGTCCTCCTGAGATTTCAATTCTTAACCGGGGCTAACTCGCAACCTGCGAAATATCGATCCTCCATACCAAGGTTGTTTCGAACAAAGCAAGTTATACGCCATGAACGAATATGAGGCCGCACGCGACATTTGTTTCAGCGCGTGCCGGCGCCTGCTGAATTTTCGGGCTGTGTGCTCAAGCCTTGGGCACGAAGGATTTTCAGACTGCACGAGTTGAATCTTCTCGGCGCAAGGGATATTTTCACGCCATGAAAAAGCGTGTTAGCTTGCGCGTCAACGGCGAGGAGCACAGCATCGAAGTCGAAGCCAATCGCTTGCTGCTCCACGCGCTGCGCGAAGAGATCGGGCTTACCGGAACGAAGGAAGGTTGCAGCATCGGCGTGTGCGGAGCCTGCAGCGTCATCCTCGACGGCAGGCTCGTCAGTTCCTGCCTAACCCTTGCCGCCGCGTGTAATGGCAGAGAAGTTCAAACCATCGAGGGACTTGCAGAGGACGGCAAACTTCACCCGCTGCAGCAGGCGTTCATCGAATACGGCGGTTTTCAATGCGGCATCTGCACGCCGGGCCAGATCATGGCCGCCAAAGCTCTGCTCGATGAAAATCCCAGTCCCAGCGAGGAAGAAGTCAAAGAGTGGATGTCGGGCAATCTTTGCCGCTGCACCGGTTATTATAAAATTCTCGAATCGGTCATGGCCGTGGTAAACGGAAAAACCGATCCGAACTATGCCTTTCGCAAGCGCGAAACCACGGCGAAGATCCAGAGCCTCGACGTTTACAAACCCGTAGCAAAAACCTGAGGTTCAATTTCAATTTGAGAGCCGAAAGATAGGTCGCGCAAAGGCGCCAAGTTTAGAGATCTTGCGTTGGCGTCTTGGCGGGGGTAATCCGAAATTAATCATCGAGTATAGCAATTATGGCCAAAGCAGAAAATTTCTCCGTCGTCGGCAAGCGCGTGCAGCGGGTCGAGGGCTTCGACAAGGTGACCGGCACCTCGGAATACATCGCGGATATTTTTCTTCCCGGCATGCTGGTCGGCAAAGTCCTGCGCAGTCCCTATCCGCACGCGCGGATCCGACACATCGACACGAGCAAAGCCGCGAAACTTCCCGGCGTGCGCGCCGTCGTCACCGCCGAAGACACGATCAAACGCCCCTGGGGCGCGTTTTTCGCGGACCAATACATTCTCTCCGTGGGCAAGACGCGCTACGTCGGCGAAGAAGTGGCCGCCGTCGCCGCCATCGACGTGGACACCGCCGAGGAAGCGATCGATCTGATCGAAGTCGATTGGGAGCCGCTCCCCGGAGTTTTCGATGCCGAAGAAGCGCTGAAAGACGGGGCGCCGCTGGTGCATGACGACAAGCCGAACAATATCGCGATGCATCTCGATCTCGAACGCGGCAACGTCGCCCAGGCCTTCGCCGATTCCGACGTGATCGTCGAAGATACGTTTACGAGCATGCCTCAGTGGCACTGTTCCATTGAGACCATCGGCAGCGTCGCGGACTACGCCACCAACGGCAAGTACACGGTCTACATGAACACCCAGACCTTGTTCAACGCGCGCTATCGAATCGCCACCGCGCTCGGCGTGCCTGAGACCGACGTGCGCATCATTCAGAGCGCCGTCGGCGGCGGCTTCGGCGGCAAGTCCTGCGACGACAACAACGCGCTGGTGGCTGCGGTGCTCTCGAAGAAGGCGCGCAAACCGGTCAAGCTCATCAACACGCGGGAAGAAGAATTCCTCGCCGGCTGCCGGCCGCGCGTGTTCATGAAAATCAACGTCAAAATCGGCTTCAAGAAAGACGGGCACATTCGCGCCAAGCATATCAAAGTCATCGCCGACAACGGCGCCTACTCGGCCAAAGCTCCCGCCATCACCGGTGTCGCCGCTATGCGCCACGACACCTGCTACAAGTATTCGGACGTCAAAACCGAAGCGGTATTGGTTTACACCAATAAGATTCCCACCGGCGCCTTTCGCGGCTTCGGTAATCCGTCGGCGGAATGGGCGGTGGAACAGGCCATCGATCTCGGCGCGCATGCGCTGGGGATCGATCCCATGGAGCTGGCACGGATCAACGCCGCGGAGGTCGGTTACATTTCACCCCACGGCAATCGGGTCACCAGCTGCGAGCTCAAGCAGTGTCTCGATATGACCGAAAAGATGATCGACTGGAAAGCCAAGCGCGCCAACAAACAGCCGAACACCGGCTTGGGTCTCGCGTGTACGGTTCACGTCAGCGGCAAGCGGCACTTCGGCGACTACGACGGCAGTTCGGCGACGATCAAGATCAACGAAGACGGAAAGGCGTTGATTTTGAGCGGCGAGGGTGAATGCGGCCAGGGCGTGCACACGGCCATGTGCCAGATCGCTGCGGAAGAACTCGGCGTGCCGGTGGAAGATGTGGAGATTTCCCGCGCTGACACCGATCTCACGACCTTCTGCCTGGGTGCCTTCGCGAGCCGACTCACCTACGTGAGTGGCAATGCGGTGAAGAACGCAGCGACCAACGTGAAACAACAGCTATTCGATCAGGCGGCCGAAATGTTGGAGGCAAACCCGCAGGACCTCATGTCGCGCGACGGAAAAATTTTCGTCAAAGGCGCCGAAGGAAAATCCTTGACCGTCGGCGACGTGGCGCGCGCGCGCCTTTTCCGTCATAACGGCGCGCCGATCGTCGGCTCGGGTAGCTTCGATGCCGATTCGGTCTTGCCGGACAGCACGCGCTTCGGCAACGAATCCGGCGCTTACAACTACGGCGCTCAAGCGGCGCAAGTGCACGTGGACCCGGATACGGGGCAAGTGAAAATTTTGCAATTCGTCGTCGCCTCGGACTGCGGCACAGTAATCTATCCGCTCGGTGCCGAGGGTCAGGTCGAGGGCGGACTCGCGCAGGGCATCGGCTACGCGCTCACCGAAGGCTTGCAGATCGACGAAGGCAGGCCGATCAACCCCAATTTCTCCGATTACCGAATCCCGTCCATGCGCGACATGCCGCCGCTCGAGCACGCGTTTGCCGATTCCTATGAGCCGACGGGGCCGTTCGGCGCCAAGGGCTTGGGCGAGCTCAACATGGACCCAACGGCCGCGGTGATCAACAACGCGATCTTCGACGCCGTGGGCGTCCGAGTGAAGACGTTGCCGATCACGCCGGAAAAAATCCTGCGGGCCCTCAAGGAGAAACGAGAAAAGAGCGCCTAGCCGAAGATCGCTTTCACCACGGAGACACGGAGAGCACGAAGTTCGGAGTTAAATTCTTAAAAACCTTCGTGTCCTTCGTGCTCTCCGTGGTGAATGATTCCTAGACTTATGCCGGAGAAACGATGATCCGATTCGACTACCAAGAACCGACAACGCTCAAAAAAGCTTTCAGCTTGATGGAAAAGCACGGCGATGACGGCCGCGTGATCGCCGGCGGAACCTCGCTGCTCATCATGATGCGGCAGCGCTTGCTCATGCCCAAGGTCGTCATCAGCTTGGCGCGGATCCCGAAGTTCGACAAGATCACCTTCAACGCCAAGGACGGCTTGCGTATCGGCGCCGGCGCGCGCCATCGCGACATCGAGCTTTTTCCGGCCGTGCAAAAGCACTATCCCCTCCTCCATGAAACTTTTCGCAAGGTCGCGCAGCCGCGCATCCGCAACATGGGCACGGTCGGCGGCAATCTCGCCGCGGGCGATCCGCTCACCGATCCCGGCGCAAGCCTGATCGCTCTCGACGCTGATGTCGCGCTCACGAGCAGCAAAGGCAAACGAAACCTGCGCCTGGACGAATTTTTCATCGACTATTATCAAACCGCTCTGGAGCCGGGCGAGCTTTTGACCGAGATCCACGTCCCGCCGCCGCAAAGACGGGGCTGGTCGCATATCAAGTTTACGCCGCGCAGCGTCGAAGACTTTGCCACCGTGGGCGTCGCGCTGACGCTGAAGACCCGCAACGACACGTGCGAAGACATTCGCATCGGTCTCAACTCCGTCGGTTCCACCATCGTGCGTGCGCGCAAGGCTGAAGAAGTCTTGCGCGGCAAAGCAATCAGCGATGAAGCCCTGCGCGAAATGGGTGAAACGGCGGCGACCGAGTGTGACCCTGCCGACGACAACCGCGGCTCCGCTGAATACAAGCTCGATCTCGTGAAAGTTCTCGTCCGCCGCGCCGCCCAGGAAGCGCTTCAGCGCGCAAGCTGACCTTCGCGCCGCTTAATCAAGTTCTGTGACAGTTCACCGCCCCCCGGCGATCTACTTTCGCCGGGGCAACTTGATTCAACTAATATCGAACGATATTCTCCGGTTTTATGAAGCAAACGATTCGGGTCACCATTAACGGCCGGCTGTATGAGGAAGATGTCGAGCCGCGCATTCTGCTCGCGCATTTTCTGCGCGAGACCATCGGCCTCACCGGCACTCACGTTGGCTGCGTCATCGGCGAATGCGGTGCCTGCTCTGTGCTGCTCGACGGCAAGATCGTGAAATCCTGTCTCCAGTTCGCGGTCCAGGCGGACGGGCGGCAAATCACCACGGTCGAAGGGCTTGCCAAAGACGGCGAGCTCAATCCGGTCCAGGAAGCGTTCGTCAAAAACTACGCTTTTCAATGCGGCTACTGCACTCCGGGCATGGTGATGACCAGCCACGCGCTGCTCCAGTCCAATCCGGATCCTACGGAGGCAGAAATTCGCAAAGCGCTCGCGGGCAACCTCTGCATGTGCACTGGTTACGTGCAGATCGTCGACGCGGTCAAAGAGGCGGCCAAAGGAATGAAAAATGGCTAAGTTCATCGGCAGTCGGAGCCGGAGCAAGGAAGGCCCGCGTCACGTTACCGGGCGCGGTCTTTACACCGACGATTTTACTTTGCCGGGCATGCTCCAGGCGATGATTCTGCGCAGCCCGCATGCCCACGCGAAGATCAACTCCGTCGATGCATCGGAAGCTTTGAAAAATCCCAACGTCGTCGCGGTTGTTACACCAGACGATGTGAAGCAACGCACCAAGCCTTTCAAGCCGGGACGCTACGCCGCCGGACTCAAGCGGCCTATCGACGAATACGCCGGCGCCATCGAAAGAGTCCGTTACGTCGGTGAGCCGCTCGGGGCCGTCGCGGCGCGCAACCGCGGCATGGCGGAAGATGCGCTGGAGTTGATCCAGGTCGACTACGAGCCGCTGCGTGCAGTGGTCGACGTGCGTGAAGCGATCAAACCATCGTCGGCAACGCTCTTCGATGAGCTGGGAACCAACCTGGCTTGGACCGGCTCGCTTCAATACGGCGACATCGACGCGGCGTTCAAATCCGCCGATCGGGTCGTCAAAGAGAATTTAAAAATTCACCGCTACAGCTCGACGCCGCTCGAACCGTTCGTGGTGATCGCGTCCTACGATGCCGCAAGTAAGCGCTTGACGGTTTGGGTTACAGCTCAGGTACCGGAAGTTATCTACGATGGCTTACGCGAAGCGCTAGGCCTGCAGGACATTCGCGTGATCATTCCTGATGTCGGCGGCGGCTTCGGGCAGAAGATTCATCTGATCCGCAAGTATGTGGTGCTGGTTTCGCTGCTCGCGATGAAGACCGGTCGACCGGTCAAATGGGTCGAAGACCGGAGCGAGCACATGATGGCCGGCGGCCACGCCTGCGCCCAGGAATTCGAATGCGAAGCCGCCGTCAAAAACGACGGTACCGTGCTCGGTCTGCGCTTCAACGAATACGACGACGTGGGTGGCTCGATCAGCACGCTCACGATTCACTTCACCAACAAGCTCAACAATCTGTCGAACACCTATCGCACGCCGGCGATCCACATGATCGGTCACGCAGTGGTGACCAACAAATGCCCGGTGATTCCCAACCGCGGCATCGGCAAACCCGGCATGTGCTACATCTGGGAGCGCATGATGGACAGGGTGGCGCAGGCGCTGAACCTGAGTGCCGTCGAAGTGCGGCAGAAGAATCTCATCCAACCGAGCGAGATGCCCTATCGCACAATCAGCGGCAACGTCTATGACAGCGGCGATTATCCAGGTCTGCTTTCGACTCTGCTGGAAAAAATCGATTACGAAAAGTTGCAGAAAGAACAGGAACAGGCGCGGGCCGCGGGTAAATTGATGGGCATCGGCATCGTGGTCGGCGTTGAGCCAGGCGGACGCAATGCGGCGCGCGATATGGCGATTTTTCCCGAGATGAAAGAACCGCCCGGCTCCGGCGGCGTCAACGGCGCAACCATCAAGCTGGAAAAAAACGGCACACTCACTTTACACTTGGGCTCGCCCAATTGTGGCCAGGCGCACGAGACGACGACCGCGCAGGTGGCGGCGGACGTGCTCGGCACCACGCCCGATCAGATCAGCACCAGCATTCCTTTCGACAGCGACCTCTCGCCCTGGGGCGTGGCGGCGGCGAACAGCGGTAACAATTTTCATCTCTACGATATCGGCGCCATCCACGGCGCGGCGACGAAATTGAGAGAGAAGGTTTTGCAGCTCTCCGCCCACGTGTTGAATGCGGACGCAAAGGACCTCGTCATCGAAAACGCCGTTGTGCAGATGCCGGGTGCCGCGGCGAAGAAAGTGACCTTCGCCGAGCTCGGCCGTATCGCCTATAACAATCAGCACCTGATTCCCGACGGCATGGAGGCCGGTTTACAGGCGACGCACTATTACACGTTTCCGCACGCGAAGCCGAACATCGTGCCCGGCGCCGACCGGCTGGTGCGCGCGCAGTTTACTTTTTCCGCCGGCGCCCACGCGGCGGTCGTAGAGGTCGATAAAAACACCGGCATGGTCGAAGTGAAACGCTATCTGATCGTCGGTGATAACGGCACGGTGATCAATCCCGACGTGGTGAACGGCCAAGTCTACGGCTCGGCCGCCCACGGGATCGCGATCGCGCTTGGCGAAGGCTTTATGTACAGCCCAGAAGGGCAACCGCTGACGATCACCTATCTCGACTATGGCAAGTGCTCCACAGCGGAGACGCCGAGGATTGAAGTGATTCATAGGCCCTCGCCTTCCCCCTACACTTCGTTGGGACAAAAGGCGGCCGGCGAAGGAGCCGCCATCCCCTCACCCGCTGCCATCGCTAGCGCCGTCGAGGACGCGCTCAAACCCTTAGGCGTTAAAGTTTGCGATCTACCGCTCACGCCAGAAGCAGTGTGGCGTCTGGCCAATCACAATCCCGAGACTGAGCGGAGGTTGTTCTAATCATGATTCCGGGTGCCTTCGAGTATTACGCGCCGCGCTCCCTCGGCGATGCCTTGAACTTTTTGTCCGAGCACAAGGACGACGTGAAAATTCTTTCGGGTGGCCAGAGCCTGCTTCCGCTGATGAAGATGCGGCTGTCGAAACCCGCTTTCATCGTCGATATCGGCCGGCTTCCGGGACTCGACGCGATCACCGAAGACGGCAATAACGTGATCGTCGGCGCGCTGGTCACTCATTCCCAAATCGAGTCTTCGGACCTGCTGAAACGGAAATGCCCGCTGCTGCCGCAGACAGCGACCACGATCGCCGACGTACAAGTGCGCAACTGTGGCACCCTGGGCGGTAGCGTCGCGCATGCCGACCCCGCCGGTGATTGGCCGGCTACGGTGGTGGCGCTAGAGGCGGAAATCCAGGTGACCGGCAAAAGCGGCGCCCGATGGATTCCGAGCGGAGATTTTTTTCTGGGTTTGTTGATGAGCGTTCTGGAGCCCGACGAAATCGTCACCGCGGTGAAATTTCCAGTCACCGGAGCGGACAAGACGGCTTACTTGAAAGCTGCGCCGCGTTCTTCTGGCTTCGCCGTGGTCGGCGTCGCTGCGCGTTTGACGATGGATGCGGCCGGCACGTGCAGCCGAGCCGCAATCGGCATCACGGGTGTCGCGGACAAGGCCTACCGCCCGGAGCGGCTCGAGCAGATGCTGACGGGAAAGAAGCTGGATGGTTCCCTGATCGAACAGGCCGCCGCGGAGGGCTGCCGCAACGTCGAAGTCATCGAAGACATCAACGGCTCGGCGGAATACCGCAAGCAATTGACTCAGGTTTACGTGACCCGCGCGATCGAAACGGCGCTGCAGGCATAATTCAAAATATCAAAGCGCGCCGGCACCCTTTCTTATCTGCGGCGCGGAAAGACGTTGGGATAAACCTCGATCGGATAGCGATTGTCGTAGTATCTCTCGTCCGAATAAGTCGGACGCTCACGCGTTTCGGTCGTGTGCACGATCCAGCCGTTCTTGGTTTTCCATGCGCCCGCCGAGCGCGAGTCGCCCTCGCCCTTGAGCATGAGCTCGATGGTAGAATCGCTCACTCCCGCTCGCTTCAAACGAATCACTTCATCGACGGTGAGCGCCTGAGCCGCGCTTGCGAGCAGCGGCAATCCGAGCACTAGAAGGAATTTTAAGGATTTCATATCTTCCTCCGCTTAAAACAGCGAAGCCCCCAATCGCTTGGAGGCTTCGGTTGCAGTTTACTTGTTTGGCTAATGCATCACACTTCCTTCGATTTGATCGAGTAAGTAAAACTCTTCGAATCGAGGCTGTCCTTGCGGCCGTTGGCGGTCTCGGCCTGCGGGTACATCAGGTAGGCGAGTTCCGCGCCGCGTGACTGTGGCAGCTTCACGTCATGGGAATAGTTGTAAGGCAGCCAATTCATCTCCCAGGCGCCGAAGAGTTTCTCGCGCGCTCTTTTGACCTTGGCATCATCAAGCGGCAGCGGATCGCCGGGAAGATTTTCTTCGAGGACCACCTTGCGCACGTCGGCCGGGTCCACGGGCACCCAGCCATAGCCGTTCAAAAAAACCTCGGCGCGGCAATGCTGCGCGCCGGTGATATCGTCCGCTTTGCCAAGACTCTTAAACTCCCCTGAGGCCGCCACTCGAATGCCGTACACATCGCGCGCGGGCAAGCCGGCGGCACGGGCGAGGCCGACGTAGAGCGCGTTCAGGTCAGCGCATTTCCCGCCGAGATAGCCGCTTTCCAGCATGGTCGAAATGTCTCCGATGCCGCAGCCTTTAACCTTGGGATCGCGGAAGGTGTTGTCGACGATCCACTCGTAGATCGCCCGCGCTTTGTCCACGTCGTTCTTGTACCCCGTGACAATTCCCTTGGAGGTCGTCGCGACGATGCCGTCCGTGCGGATATACTTAGTGGGTTTGCGAAAATAGTCGAGCACCGCTTTGTTTTCTTTAATAGCCGGGTTGGGCTTCTGGCTTAAATCGATGGCGCGATCCTGGGTCATGAAGCGGCTCTTGACTTCTAGGGTTGGATTCTTCTCGCCCGACGCCCACTCGGCGAAGACGATGCCTGTGCCGACATTGTCCACCTGCACCTGGCGCACGTTTTTATAATTTCCGCTCCAACTATCGGGTTCGCGTTTGAAGTAGTCCGCCTTGCCCATCAGCGGTACCGGTACCCACGTGCGGCTGGCGCCAACCGGGTCCGCAATCTCGATCCGAGTGGTTACCTCGAAGCTGCGCCATTTGCCGTCGTTGGCGCGTGCCAGGGATGCAAATTTCGGCAGGCCGCCGATCGCGAGACCGGCCGAAACGGACAGCCCCTGCTTGAGAAAGTCGCGACGATTCATAGAGTCCCCCTCTGCCTCACATAGGTCTTAGCAATTGAGGGAAACTATATCCGTTCAAAAATACTTGTCAATTACCGCGGGATGGCATCAGGGGATAAAAGACGCTGATCAGGGGTCTTTTAAAAAAGCCAAAACTTCTTCGGGATGAGCCTCGGCTTTTTTGACCGTGGTCCAGTGTTTGACCACGTCGCCCTTGGGACCGATCACGACCGTGGAGCGGATGGTCCCCTGCACTTCCTTGCCGTACATCATCTTCTTGCCGTAGGCGCCGTATTTTTTCATCACCTCGAGTTTGGGGTCGGACAAGAGCACAAAGGGCAGCTTGTACTTGGCGGTAAATTTTTTGTGCGATTCGGCGCCGTCCTTGCTGACGCCCAGTACCACCGCACCGGCTTTCTTCAGGTTGGCATTGAGATCGCGGAAACCGCATGCCTCCTTGGTGCAGCCGGGGGTATCGTCCTTGGGATAAAAATACAGCACGAGGGTTTTGCCTTTGTAGTCTTCCAGCGAATGGGTTTTGCCGTCGTTGCCTTCGAGCTCAAACGCTGGCGCTTTCTTGCCTTCGAGATTCATGTCGTAGCTCCTCGATAGTGATAAATTTCTAATGTGTCTGCCATAGGTCTATCCTATTCACAAGATTCACAATCGAACTCGGTCAGCGGCCTGCGCCATGCGCCGGATTGGATCGTAATCGCCGTCGACCGCTTCGACAAAGCGTTCCATGCAACCGGTCTGCAGAGCAGCGCGCCCGTGCACGCTTCGACCCATTCGCAGCAGCGCGGCCCGGAGCGCAGCCCGCAACGGCTCGGCGACGCGCGTGGAAACCACCCATGGTGGAATCGGGCTTGGGCCGAGCGTATCGATCACCCGGAGGCGCGCTGCGCGCTCGTCGTCCTGGGCGAAGTACCATTCCAGCACGGTGCTATCGATGGCGGCGCCGTCGACCGCGCCGCTCAGAACCATTTCCAATGACGCGCTGTGCGCGCCGCTTTCGATCGCCGCGCCGAAAAACTCCTGGTGTTGCGCGAACTCGGCCAGATAAGCGCGCACGACGTTATAACCTGAGTGCGAACGCCGCTCGTTGTAAGCCCACCGGGCACCGCGAAGATCGAAAAGCGATTCATACTGGCTGTCGTTCCGGACTATTATGTCGGAAAAATAAACTGGACGGCCGCGATAGCGCTCACCCACCGGCACGGGCACCGCCAAGAGCTCCGTGTCCAGTCCGCACTGATCGGCTTTTCAACGTAAGGAAGCCCACACAGCCAAAGGATC
>Ga0310810_10002424_pt1 | contig 20034 bp, 15 predicted proteins | sample NCmetagenome_FD_207641 | JGI IMG/M metagenome (GOLD analysis project Ga0310810, IMG submission 207641) | Soil microbial communities from experimental microcosm in Duke University, North Carolina, United States - NC | ecosystem: Engineered > Artificial ecosystem > Soil microcosm > Unclassified ...
CTGAAGGCTGGAGGACTCGGTTCCCTCGGCGCTGATCAACTTCAGTGGCTGCAAGAGGACGTCAGGCACTTAAAACACAGCACTCCGATCGTCCTCTTTGCGCACGTGCCGCTGTGGACTATCTATCCCGAGTGGGGCTGGGGTACGGAAGATAGCGCCCAGGCTCTTTCTTATCTCAGGAAATTTGGTTCGGTAACCGTGCTGAACGGCCACATTCACCAAACGATGCAGAAAATAGAAGGACACGTAACCTTCCACACCGCCTGCTCGACCGCATTCCCTCAACCCCAGCCGGGTAAGGCCGATTCGCCCGGCCCTATGAAAGTCCCGGCAGAACAATTAAGGAGCGTCTTGGGCATTGCTCACGTGGATTACGTCCGCAAGCGCCACTCTCTCGCCATCACCGATTCGACCCTGGCTTAACCAGAAAACAAACACTGAAAGGAACATCACAAAATGACAAAGAAAAGTATGTGGATCTTCTGTTTCTCAGTTTCAATAATGCTTTTGGGGTACTTGCTGACTTCTTCGAAGCTGAAGGCCGATGTTCAACCTGCCACACCCGCGGCCGAGGTGAACATAGATAACTTCAGTTTTGGCCCCGATACGCTCACTGTCCCCGTAGGTGCGACCGTCACCTGGAAGAACCGGGATGACATCCCCCACACCGTGGTTAGCACCGACGGCGTATTCAAGTCGAAGGTGAGGGACACGGACGAAACCTTCTCTTACACCTTCTCAAAAGCGGGTGCCTATCCTTACTTCTGTTCCATCCACCCCAAAATGGTGGGCAAGGTCATAGTGCGGTGAGGAGCCCGGCATATGCAAATGGCCTGCGCTGAAGCTCGCAAGTAATTTGGGCATTCCAGCTGAAATTGTGAATGCCCAAATTATATTCACCGCGCCAGTTGCCATGCTGCTAGAACGTCTAGCCGTCTCAAGCACAATTCAAATCCCGGGAACCCACTTCTTCGCATTATCCCGCAAAATCTTCTCGAGAACCGGCTTGGGCAGGCTTAACCCGCGGACCTGTTTCCCGGCTACAGTCTGCGTCTCGTCAGTAGCGAAAAATTTCCAGTCGCGAGCATAGGTGGATTGCCAGTCTTTGACCGCGTCGGCGGCATTAGCGTCGGCAAGCAGGTCGAGATCAGTCCCATAAAGAACGCGGTCCTGATACTTGATGAGAAAATTGCGCACATCCTCTCGTGGCATGAGCATCAGGTATTCCATGCGCGCAGCCGTATCAATGGCAAAAGTCGGATACTGATCCAAGCGCTTCGACATATCACTTATGCTCTTCTCCATGCTGCCCAGGTGGACTCCAACCATCCTCAGCTTAGGGTTGTTGGCTAACACGTGATCACGCGCTGTAAGGATACTTTCCTTCGAGGGGAATCCCTCCTTATTCGCTACATACCATTGCGGGTTTTCTTTGTAGTAGGGCCAGGACGGGTCGGCGGGATCCGCAGGACCCCAGGCCACATTTGGTTCAGCCTGATGTGAAAACAAAGTCTTCCCCTTCTTTTCGATCTCCCGATATATCGGCGCAAAACGCGGGTCATCGGCCATGATGTACTTTCCGTTCTTGTCCTTGATTTCCATTCCGATGTTTTTCCAGATCTTGACTGCGATTGCGCCATGCGCGAAGTCGCTGTCGAGTTGCTGAATCGCGTCTTTGGCGAACGAAGGACTCTCAAATTTATACGGATCGAACGTAGTGCAGAGCGCAAAGTGTCCTTGACTCGACTTGACCAGTGCAAGCGCATCGTTAATCTGCGGCTGCAACTCCTTGCGATAAGGAAGCGTGTCATCCATGACGAGGATATTCAACAATTTCAAATTGAGTTTAGCGAGCATGCCCTGGAATGCCGGATCGTTCTTGAACACATGCACATGTACGTCAATTGGATGAACAGCTGCAAACCCCTTCAACGCTTGTTCCTGGCCTTCATCGGCGGGATCTGCAGAAAATGAAAGCAGTGACAGGCACATACACATGATTACGCCACAAAATAGCGCCATAACTCCGCGTCGCAAGAAACTCATGAAACCTCCTTTTAGGGCAGAATTGCCTTGATTCCTGTCATTTCACAGAAATCTACCAGTGTTGGATACAGATCGCTTCCGTAGCCCAGGCAAGCATATTCATTTGTCCAGTGCTCCAGCAGCTTGCTGATGTCGCAGTGAGCCGTCACAAATCCATGCGGCCAGAACGGAATCCCGCACTCGTGCAGACGCTTGTCTAACTGTGCGGCTGGCGGCTCAAAAATCGTGCCTCGCGTGATGACCATCTGGAATTCACCGTTAACTCGTCCTAGTCGTGCCAGCACTCCTTCGCCAACTTTGCATACCAGTTTCACCGAAAGACCGCCTGCTTCCCCTTCCGTGGGAATCCCATGTTCCGCAAACCCTGCCGGTCCCAGCTTGCCGGCAAGCGATGGCGGGCAGGCGCCGTCGCCGATGATCTTAATCTCATTGGTTTTTGTATCGAGGTGCTGCAGATCGCCGTAGTACACGCGTTCTTTGCTCAACTTTGTCAAGAGCAAAACTGTCAGTCCGGTATTGAAGTCGCCCAGTGTCGATGTCCCGTATCCATCCTCCAGCATCATGCTCTGCGCAAAACAAGTCGCGGAGTACTCGTCTCCCAATCCCGGGAACGATTGGATGGTATAGAAATCAAAATTGTTTTTCTCGACAACTTTCTTGAGAGCCAGATAAAGGCGGATTGAGCGTTCGTTCACCACGCTTGCATCAGGCGCCCTGCCGAATAACTTTTGCAAACGGGGTCCGAGCGCTGTTATCTCGGCCTGGGGGATGCTTTCCGCCGCGTGGATCAGTTCGGTTGTATCTCGCGAGTCAATGTCCACGCCAAACATCCGCATCCACTGAGATGGATCTGCTACACCGCAGGTCTGCCCCATCCCGCGCCCGCCGAACGTGCCGAAAGTCGAAAGATTGAGCCAATTCTTCAAGTGCGCGGCGCGCGAGTAGCTGACAATTTTCTCCAGCGTCTGTGGATCGTCGGCCGCGCCATAAACAAACTTGTGCGGAACCCCAATCTCCAGCAGCCCACCGTGCATTACCAGGCCGCCTACTGGCCGCCAACCTTGCGACCCCGGATGAGTCCACAACATCAGGCCTTTACCGGTTGCGGCATAGTCCCGAATCGCGCCCACCAGGTGGGCCGCCCACACCCACGTGCCCGAAAACAGAATTACGGCATCCACCCCATCATCGTTCTTCATCCGGCGCATGGCCGCGACTGCCTCGTCTTTGCTCGCGATGACCAGATCATGCGTCACAAGCGTGAGCCCCGCCTTGGTAAGCGCCGCTTTGGACTGCGAAACTATCTTTTCGTCAATGAACGGCTGACCCATGGGATCCTTCAATCCATCTTTGTGGACCCCGTAGACGATAAACCCAACCTTTGGTTCAACCACTTCTCCTCCTCAATAACTCGTGGCTTGCGCGGTGCGAAACGCCGCCAGCCCGGAATAGAGCATGCGATAACTTTCTCTCTGTCCCGCGTAACTCGCCGCGAGGGTTGCGTCGGGAATGGTGGTCTCGGTAACGCGAATCAGGCGCTCCGCCGCTTCATCGAAACTCCCGTAGTGACCGGCCGCCAAACCTGCCAGCATTGCTGTTCCCAGGCAGACAGCCTCGGGACGCTCTAACATGTGGAGTTCTCGACCCGACATCGCCGCGCGCAGTCTCAATCCCAAAACCGAGCGAACCCCTCCCCCGCTGATGTACACCTCGCCGAATTCTGCCGCGGTCTCCTGCAGCAGCTGACACATGCTTGCAAATTCACACGCGATGCCTTCCAGGATGCCTTTATAAAGATCAGCGCCCGTGGTGCCCGGCCGAATTCCGGCGATGATGCCGCTTGCCTGCGGATCAAAATCCGGATTACAGGTCCCCAGCAAGTGCGGAGTGACAAGAAGTCCGCTGGGATCAGAAGAAAGGTTCTTTTCCAAACAAGCGCAGCGTTCCCCAATCGTGGCGCATTTCCCCGACGCAGATGAGTCCATCACCCTCAGGAACCAGTCCAGCATGATTCCTGATGGGAAGTACGCCAGTGTGACATAACGCTCCGGTACCACGTGACAGTAGGAATTCAAATTGGCCGCCAGCGCCCGGTCAGTCAGCGAAGGTGTTCGCGATGCCGCGACCAGGCACTCGTAAGTTCCGAACGAGGCAGATACGCGACCTGGCCCAAGCACGCCGGACCCAAGTGCGCCGCAGGGTTGATCATGTCCGCCTGCCACCACCAGCGTGCCCGAGCGCAACCCAAGCTCGTTGGCGACATCGGCCGCCAATTTGCCCGCTATAGTTCCCGCGGGAACCGGCAGCGGCAACTGCTCGCCAGACAGCTTGCAAGCGCTCAGAATTTCCTCTGACCAGCACCGCTTGCGAATGTCGAACAGCAGGTAACGCGACGCCAGCGAATAGTCAATGTAAGGAGGTAAGCCAAGACGCGTAAGGAGGTAGTCCGAAACAGCCAGAAATCGGTGTACCGAGTTGAACAGCTCCGGCCGGTTTTTCCGCAGCCACAAGATCTTCGCCGCCGGATACATGGGGTGAGCAGTCAGACCCGTGATTTCGAAGAGACGCTGCCGCCCGATCTTCTCAGCTAACCATCGCGCTTCGCCCACCGCGCGGTTGTCCATGTTAAGAATGGCCGGAGTCAGGGCTTTGCCATCGTGCCCAAGCGGAGTGAAAGTTTCTCCATGCGAGCTGATCGCCAAAGCTTCTACCGGATCGCCATCCACCTGCGCCGCAACCTCTCGGCACACCTTTACAAGCGCACGCCAGAATTCTTCTGCTGGTAATTCGGCCCAGGTAGGATGGGATGAGTAAAACAGGTAGGAACATGTAGCCTGCGCGAGGACGTGGCCGGCATCAGAGAATACGAGAGCCTTGCAGGCGCTGGACCCCATGTCTATGCCGAGCAAACTCATCAATAGCCTCGAGCCGGTGCGTTGCCCGCCAGCACCGATCGCACCCGTTCCAACAGATCAGGCATGTTTTGTGCTTGAAAAACGTTTCGCCCAAAGAACACCCCGGCGGCTCCTGCCTGCATGATCTCTCGAACCGTTTTCAGCACGTCGTCGTCAGATCCGCTGCGACTGCCTCCCAGCACCAGAAGCGGCACCGGACACGCGCTGACCACGCCCCGCATGGCTTCTACGTCACCCGCGCTTTCAGTCTTGATGACGTCAGCACCTAATTCCGCGGCGATTCGGGTGTGAAGCATCAGCCATTTAGGGTCACGCGGATTCTCCACCTGGGCGCCGCGCGCAATCGACTCTACAAACAGAGGTATTCCGGCCCGCTCACAGTCACGGGCAACTCTGCCCACTCGCTCAATTTCTGCTCGATCGAACTCGGCGTCACCGCTGCCCACAAACAAAAATGTGATCACCGCATCGGCGCCGCTCCGCAAAGCGTCCTCAGGATGCGCTATGAGGCAACTCTGGAAGCCGCGCGGCGAAGCCTTCGCGGTCTCGTTGAACGCCGTTGTCCAGTCGAGCCGCGCGATCACCCCCGGCGCAACCTCAGACCCGATCGCCTCGGGCAAATAACGGAAATTCCCCAGGTTGAGCAGAATTGCGTCGGCCTTGGCCTTCACAAATCGTCCAAGTTGACCGCCCGGATCGAGCGTTCCGGGGATCGGCCCCAGCACCAGGGCATGATCGAAGGCGATTACCAGTGTGCCACGGCCTTGTCGAAGAACCCGCTTCAGCCGAATTGCTTTCCCAAAATCGCCCAAGATTTTTCTCCGGTGAAACGTTACAATACGCGGGTAATGTAGACTTCTGCGGTGCCGCTGTCAACCACGTCGATCGCGCGCCGCCGTTCTCGGCACTTTGCAGGTAGACGCGTCAAGGAGAACGCATGAAGAAGCTGACTTCTTTGCGGCAACAAGTGCTCGACGCAAATCTGGGAATCTATCGTGCCGGCCTGGTCACCATGCACAGTGGGAACGCGAGTGGCATTGACCGCGATGCGGGTGTTGTAGTTATCAAGCCCAGCGGCATGGATTACGAAAAGTTGTCTGCATCCCGGCTGGTGGTCACCGATCTTGCTGGACGGAAGATTCGGACTGGTGAAGCCGGCGACGAACTCAATCCGAGTGTCGATCTGCCTCATCATCTCTATCTTTATTCTCACTGTTCTGAATTTGGCGGCATTGTTCATACTCATTCCAACTATGCGACCAGTTTCGCGCTCCTCAACCGGCCCATCCCCGCTTATCTGACTGCCATCGCCGACGAATTTGGTGAGGAGATTCCCTGCGCCCCATACGCGGACAACCATGGCGATCACATTGGAGAGGCGATTCTCCAGTACCGAAAAAAAGGCCCCGCTGTGTTGCTGGGCAACCACGGTGTTTTCACGTTCGGCTCAACTCCGGCTGCCGCATTGAAGGCAGCTGTGATGCTGGAAGACGTTGCCAAAACCTGTCACCTGGCTTTGTGCCTGGGAGAACCCAGCGCTCTTGCCGCGCAAGAAGCTCGCAAGTGGTATGACCGTTACCACACAACTTACGGCCAGAACAAAACAGCGGATGTGTGCACCGGTTCCAAAGTTTCTTAACCAGGAACATGACTACTGACACCCGGACCCGTCGTTCAGAAAAGGCGCCCCAGCATTGCGAGATGGCGAATTTCGACGCCGTGATCTTCGACTGGGATGGCGTTCTGGTCGACTCCACTCGCAACTATTACCGCGCTTATGAGCTTGTTCTCCGGGAGGTTGGGATAGAAACCACTCCGCGGGAGATCTATCTTCGGGAAGGTCAACCTACTCCGCAGCTGATCGCGACTCTGTGTGCCGAGCGCGGAATTCAAATTTCTAAAGAACGTGTCGGGGATTTGGTTCTGCGCCGTCGTGAGCACGACAGGGCGCTCGGTCCGCGCCGATTCTACCCCGGCATGCTCGATGTGCTGCATCGTTTGCGCGCTTCGGGAAAGAAGTTGGCCATGGTAACTGGATCATCTCGCAAATCGGTCCAACTCGTGTTGACTCCAAATGAGGAGCGCCACTTCGACGCCATAATAACCGCGGACGATGTAACTCGTCCCAAGCCCGATCCGGAGCCATTCACGTTGGCTGCTACCAGGCTCGGTATTCCGCCATCCCGCTGCCTGGTCGTGGAGAACGCGCCGTACGGTCTGCGGGCAGCGCGGGAAGCGGGGTGCCGCGCGATTGCAATATGCACCACTCTCGCGCCTCCTGATCTGTCTTCCGCGGATTGGATCGCAAGAAATCATCGCGAGCTGGAATCGCTTTTGGAAATACGTTGACTGCGCATTGGGGGAAACCATGGTGACCATCCGTGACGTTGCTGGCGAGAGCGGGTTCTCGGTGACGACGGTCTCGATGGTGTTGAATGCCGGACCTTCCGCTGGCCGTATCTCCGATCGCACACGTTCGCGCATCTGGAAGGTCGCAAATCGTCTCGGATACCGTCCAAACCTGTTCGCGCGATCTCTGCGCAGTCAGCGCAGCAACACGATCGGCGTGGTCGTGTTCGACATCACGGATGCCTACTGTACGCAGATTCTTCGCGGCATTGAGACGCATCTCCGGTCCTCTGGTTTTTTCCCCATCACCACCGATCTCCAGAACGACCGCTCGCAGTTCGAGCGTTGTGTGGACCTTTTGCTCGCGAGAAGAGTTGAAGGCATTATCGCAATCGCCAACCCGGTTCACCTGGACACCTCGCTGCTTGCCGAGCATGCAGGACATGACATTCCATCGGTTGTCATCGGCCGCGAGCTGAGCCGCGGCCTTCTCAGTTCCATTGTCGTCGATAACCAGGCCGGCACCCGCCAGGGATTGCAGCATCTTTACGAACTAGGTCACAGTCGCATTGCTTTTATCAAGGGTCCTAAAATCCTGGTTGATAGTCAGCAACGCTGGCGCGGCCTGGAGACCTTCGCCCACGATGTCGGTCTCAAAATCGATCCCAGCTTGGTCTTGGAAATCAAAGGCCGCAACTCGACATACGTAGAAGGTTGCGAGCTAACCGAAGAGTTGCTGCGCCGGCGCCGCAACTTCACCGCGTTGGTTGCATTCGACGACCTGACCGCCTGCGCCGCCATCCGCTCGCTGACCAAAGCCGGATACAGGGTTCCGAAAGATTGTTCCGTGATTGGCTTTGATGATCTGCCCGGCTCTGCTTTCTACAATCCTCCCCTGACGACTGTGCAGCAACAATTGGAAATGCAGGGTTCTTTGGGTGCCGAAATTATCGAAGACCTGATCCGAGCCACCGTCGAAAAGCGCGAGAGCATAGCAAAGCACCGGAAGGTTTCACCCAAACTGATCATTCGTGATTCCACGTGTCCGGCGCCGTCGAATGGCGCCCGTCCGGGTGGAACGCGAAATTGATTAATCGAGGTTGCCGTAAATTTTGTCAGAACTCTCATGAGCCACATACAGAAAACTGACCTCTACAGCTGGTGCAAAGTTCCTGCCGATCGTCTCAGTTCCCATCCTCAGTTGCGCGCTCCCTTCCGGATGGTTCGCGATTCCAGCGAGATGGGTCGCTTGATGGCAGAAGAACTGATCGAGGTAATCGACAAAAATAACAGGGCGGCAAGGGCAACTCGCGCCATTATTCCGTGCGGTCCGACTTGCTGGTACGCTCCGTTTACAAACCTGGTAAATTCCCGTGCGGTCTCGTTAAAAAACTTGTCCGTGTTTCACATGGATGAATGTCTCGACTGGCAAGGGCGCCCGCTTCCCGCCGGACATCCGTACAATTTCCGAACGTTCATGGAGCGACATTTTTATGCTGGCATAAAGCCGGAATTGGCTGTCCCTCAGGAACAGCGATTTTGGCTACTGCCTTCAACGATGGACCCAGTGTCCGCAGCCATTCAGAGCGCTCCGATCGATATCACGGTGGGCGGTTGGGGCCAGGACGGTCACGTTGCCTACAATCAGGCACGCCGTCACCCGTACAGTTCCATCACTCTTGACGAGCTTGCCAACTCAACGATCCGAATCCAGGAAAATAATTTGGATACCGTCTTTGCTCTCGCGCAGCGAACCTTCGGTAGCGCATATCAGTTCGTACCGCCGATGTCGATCACCCTCGGAGTGAAGGAGTGTCTCTCAGCGAAAAAGGTGCGCGTTTACAGCGACACGGGCGCCTGGAAACAAACCGCCCTCCGCATAGCTCTCTTCGCCGAACCGACTCCGGAATATCCCATGACTTTGTTGCAGCGCCACCCGGACGCGCTGATCACGGCAACCGCTGAAACGGCGCGCCACCCGATCAGCGAAAATCCCGACTGGGAGTTATTTTAGGAATCCTCCATGCGGTTCTTGCGCATAAACGAGCAATCTCCCTATCGCCAGCTTATTGGAATCGGGGGGCTGGGCACCGGCATCTTTTTTGAACTTGAAAGCGACTCCACGCTAGGAAGAAACGAAAGCAGACTGGGAAGCATTCTCGACGTCAGGGACTACTGTAAACTTCACATCGTCATCCACTACGTTGCCCGGCTGCTGAACGCGCATCCCTCAGGGTCCCCATTCCACGTGATCCCGGTAGGCAAGGTTGGCGAGGATGCCCCAGGCCAACGTGTACTTCGCGACATGAGTGACGTTGGAATCGACATTTCACACGTAGCCGCCCTGCCCGGCTCGCCGACGTTGTTCAGTGTTTGTTTCCAATATCCAGATGGGTCAGGAGGAAACCTCACAACCAACAACTCTGCCGCAGGCAGCCTATCTACGAACGATATCGACAAACTAGCATACTTATTTGCTGCTAAGCCGGGGCGCACAATCGCACTCGCGGTCCCGGAAGTCCCTCTGGAAACGCGCCGCTACTTCCTGAAGCTGGCGACCGACGCGGGCGCTTTCCGCGCGGCTTCCTTTGCCGCCGCCGAGGTGGGCAAGGCACGCGATGCCGGCATGTTCAACCTACTGGACCTGGCCGCTTTAAATGAGGGCGAAGCGGAAGAATTTGTGGGATCTCCGTTTTCGCCCGTATCCCCCGAGTTATTCGTGAAAAAGTGTCAGGAGTTGCTGCGCCATTCTTATCCCCACGTCAAACTGATTCTTACTGCCGGCAAGATCGGCGCCTACGGAATTACAGCCCAGGAATACAATTTTTGCCCCGCTCACGAAGTGGAAGTCGCCTCGACAGCCGGGGCGGGCGACTCTCTTTTGGGAGGAGTTCTTGCCGCCCTCTCCGTTGGCATACCTTTTATGACTGTGGATTCCTCTGCTACTCACCCGCATGGCGCCTTGCAAACAGCTGTTGACCTCGGTGTTTTGCTGGGCAGTTACAAGTGTCTTTCACCCCACACCATCCATCCTGATGCATCTATCGATACCTTGCTTGAATTTGCCCAGGGCCGCCATGTTCGCATTTCGCCGCGGGTGCAAGATCTGGTCGTGAAAGCCGCCTGTCCTCAGGTTGCGGATTGAAATACTTCACCGCTTTCGTATGACATTCACTTGGAGGACGCGGACGTGAGATACTCGTCAACACGGCATGACATACCGCGGGTCAGAGGAAGGTGGTGCACTTTTGCCTTGACACCGGCTGCTCTGGGGTATATTTATTCTCGGCTGGTGAAACGTTACACTTTCTTCTGCTTCGCGCGCCGTGATTCGTCGGCTGGGGATCCCCTTATGTCTCAAACTCCCCTCTCCTCTCGTGAATGGCAATGGGTGCCGCTCCTGATCGCGGTCCTCTTGATCATCCCAGTTGCCGCCTGCAATCGGAATCAGTCGGCCGGCCCTACCGTGCAGGAGAATGCAAAGGTGAGTGTCGAGTTGCATCCCGGCGCTTCCGCCGTGATCAGATCAGGAGCCGCCGAGTTCAAAATTACTAGCAACGGCTATATCCAGGCTACGCTGCTTCGGAGCGGACAATCCTTAACTCTGGACGACCCTCAGGCCGATCCCAACGTCGACGCGGATGCGGTTGTCGCCAGCGGCAAGCAGATCAGTGATTTCCTTTTTGATTTCGCCCATGCCCGCGTCACCGGCGTGTCCGGCAGGCTCGGTTCGGCCGGCAAGCGTGTGGAAATCCCCAGCAAGAGCCAATCCCTGCCTACGCTCGAAAAGGATCTTGCGATCGAAGTCTATGACAATTTTCCAACCCTGGCGCTCACCAGCACCACCTATCGGAATAACGGAACCTCAGCCATCTCGATCGACCGCATCGTCACGCAACAGCACGTCCTGAATGCCTCCTTGAGCGACGCCAAGGCTCCTCCATTCTCGATGTGGTCCTTCCATGGTTCCAGTGAGGCTTGGGGTAAAGATGACGTCATGCAGATCGGGGAGAAGTTCACCCGTGAGAACCCCATGCAAGTCGTCATGCACAAGGACGAGAATCAGACCGGCGGCGGCATACCGGTCGTCGCCTTCTGGACTGGCGCTGTGGGCGAGGCCATTGGCCACGCCGAAGCGGTTCCTTTGCGCCTCGCGCTCCCGGTGAACACACGTTCCGACAAGCGGGTATCCGCTGCTATCGCCATGGACACGGGCAAGAGTCTTCAGCCAGGACAGCTTTACACTGCTCCACTGACCTTCGTTTCAGTCTTTCACGGCGACTTCTACGAACCCCTCAGCATTTACTCCAGGATGCTGCAGGGCAGCGGTCTCAGTCTCGCCCACCCAACCCAGGCGGACTACCAGGCTAACTGGTGCGGCTGGGGTTATGAGATGGATTTCACCCCCAAGCAGATGTTGGGCACTATCCCTAAGCTGAAAAAGCTTGGTATCGAATGGGCCACACTCGATGCGGGCTGGTTCAAAGCTCGAGGAGACTGGCTGCCGCGTTCGGATACCTTCCCCGGCGACTCGCTCCAGAAGGTTGTCAAGGCTTACCACGATGCAGGTATCCACCTTACGCTCTGGTGGATACCACTAGTCGTCGAAGATGGCCACGGCAGGGATATTTTGAATCACCGTCCTTACCAGCTATCCAATATTGCGAAGGAACATCCCGAATGGCTGATACTCGACAAAAACGGAGAACCTGCGCGCGCCACCGCTGACCTGGGCGCTTTCTGTCCCGCCGTTCCCGAAGTCCAGCAGTACTACAAGCATCTGACCGAGCGCTTCATTCGCGATTGGGATTTTGACGGCCACAAGCTCGATTTCTCCTATACCGTACCCGCCTGCTACAACCCGAAGCATCACCACAAGTCGCCCAACGATTCGATCGAGGCCGTCGGCGAAATCTACAAAATCATCCTTGAAACCACTCGATCCCTTAAACCGGATAGCGTCACTCAGGCGTGTCCTTGCGGAACACCTCCAAGTCTGGCTTGGCTTCCTTATATCGACCAGGCGGTCACCGCCGACCCGGTGGGAGCACGACAAGTGCGCCTGCGCACCAAAATGTACAAGGCCTTGCTCGGGCCCAATGCAGCCGTTTATGGCGATCACGTAGAACTTACCGACGTTCAGCTGAGGAATACTCTGCATGAAGTTGATAAAGGTAGCGACTTCGCCTCGGAAGTCGGTGTTGGTGCAGTGATAGGCACCAAATTCACCTGGCCGGGTTACGGTCCCAAGTTCAAGACGGTCGAACTCACGCCCAAGAAAGAACAGCATTGGAAGAAGTGGATCGACATCTACAACGCCAAAATGCTGTCGAAGGGGAATTTCCTCGATCTTTACACCTATGGTTACGATTCCCCCGAAGCCTACGTCATTGAAAAGGGCGGAAAGATGTACTACGCGTTTTACGCGCCCGAAAAAGACAAGCCTTGGAAGGGTTCGGTGGAACTACGAGGACTGAGCCCAGGCAAATATCAAGTTTTGAATTACGAAAATGACAAGCCGTTGGCGTCTCTAGACAGCAACAATCCAACATTGGAAGTCGCATTCACAAATCATTTATTGCTTGAGGTGAGCAAAGGCTCAGAATAGCTGTCTTTGCATGCCTGGTTTTCGCTGGAGGAATGACATGATCCGCTCTGCCGCGACTACTCTGAGAAGTCTCGCAATTATCCTCGCACTGGTTTTTGCCGTTGGCTCCATCGCCTGGGCGCAAAAAGACGCCGGCAGCATCGTTGGTACGGTTCGGGATTCTTCCGGCGCCGTCGTGCCCGATGCCAAAGTAGTTGTCACCGATACTGAGCACGGCACCTCGTTCGAAACCACCACCAATAGCAATGGCGAATATATTGCTAACCCCCTCCGGGTTGGTCGGTATAACGTCACCGTCGAGCACCAGGGCTTTCGAAAGGAAGTTGTCGGACCGGTCGAGGTCAACGTTCAATCTCGTCTCAAGGTTGACATTGCCTTGCGTGTCGGACAAATCTCCGAGACTATGACCGTGACCTCGGAAGGCCAACAACTTGAAACCGAGACTTCCGAACTCGGACATTTGGTGAGTGGCCGTCAGGCGACTACTTTACCTCTCAATGGACGCAACTTCGCTCAGTTAGCCCAACTTGGGGCCGGCGTGGCGCCGGCTGAACCAGGTTCCAGAACCGAAACCAGCTTCGGTTTCAGTTCGAACGGCGCCCGTGCGTTGCAGAACAATTACCTGCTTGATGGTGTCGACAACAATGCCAACCTGGCGGACGTGTTAAATGGTAGCGCCTACGTCATCCAGCCTTCGGTTGACGCGATTGGCGAGTTCAAAGTCGAAACGAATTCCTATAGCGCCGAGTTTGGCAGAGGCAACGGCGCCATTTTGAACGCAGTCATCAAGTCAGGAACCAATTCGTTCCACGGCAACGTCTACGAATTCTTCCGCAACGATAAGTTGGACGGGCGGAATGCCTTCGACTTTCTCGGCCGCCAACCCTACCAGCAAAATCAGTTCGGGGCCACCTTCGGTGGGCCGATCATCAAAGACAAGACGTTCTTCTTTGTTGACTACGAGGGCCTGCGCATCCGGCAAGCACTGCCTCAGTTGATGCTGCTGCCCACCCCGGAACAACTCTCGGGTGATTTCTCCAGTTTCCTGGACCTGAGCAGTCCCGTTCTCGATACAGCGACAGGACTAAATGTTCTCGACTGCAACAGCAACCTTACGTATCAGGGAGAAATTTTTAATCCACGACTGACCCAACACCGCACCCCAAGCGGAAACTATCCCACGGGGCTGTGCGGCTTTCCCATCGGAGTCGGACCCGGCGGAGTTCCAACCAACATTTTCCCTGCGAGCGGGCCTAGCGTCATCAATCCCGTAGCGGCTCGTATAGCCGCCCTGTTCCCCGCCCCCCTTCCCGGCTTCGACATCGCCGGCAACAACTACTTGGTCGATCCTAAAAAGAGTCTGAATCAGAATAATTTTGACATCCGTGTTGACCATCGTTTCACCGCCGTCGATGACTTCTTTGCGCGTTTCAGTTATGAAGACCAGCCGATCTTCACGCCCGGTCCGTTTACGAATTTCCTGGATGGCGGCGGTTTCACCTCCGGGCACCAGGACAATGCCTACCGGAGTGCGGCGATTAGCTGGATCCATACCTTCTCCCCGAAACTGATCAATGAATTTCGGCTGGGCTACAACCGCATTAACTCGCACCGTTTCCAGCCATTCGCCAACATTGATGTATCCGGGCAATTGGGGCTTAAAGGTGTTCCCTTTGGTCCAGACAACGGCGGGCTGCCGAACATCTGCTTCGTTAATTATTCTTGTATCGGCTCTTCAGGTTTCTTGCCATCGATCGAAAAGCAAAATAGCTACGTCATCAACGAAAACCTGATCTGGATTCATGGGCGTCATTCCCTGAAGTTCGGCACCGAGATCCGCCTCGAGCAGTTCACCATGTTCCAGGACGCGGCTCCCCACGGAGATATGGGTTTCGGGCAGGATTTCACCGCCAATCCGGCACAACCTATCAATGACGATGGTTCGCCGACCGGCGGCGAGGACATCGCATCCTTCTTGATCGGGACGCCTGATTTTGCCGACCTGACCAGCCTATACGGGCCTGACTACCATCGCAAAACCTATGCCGTATATGGACAGGATGACATCCGCGTTAACGAGCGATTGACTCTGAACCTCGGACTGCGCTGGGAATTTTTCCACCCCGTCACCGAGGGCCGCAATCGCATGGCGACATTTGACTTCGCCACCAATTCGCTGATCGTGCCAAAAGGCGTGACGACACCGCTCACGCCCACCATCGCTTCCTTCTTGCCAATTCAGCGAACCGGCTCCAATAGCCTGGTCAATCCCAATTACACAAACTTCGCTCCGCGCATCGGTTTTGCTTACAAGGTTTCGAATCCTCTGGTGCTGCGAGGCGGCTACGGCATCTTCTACGGCGGGCAGGAGAGCGGACCCTTTTCGTTCCCCAGCCCCGGCTTCAACCCACCCTACTTCCTGCAGCAAAGCTTTGGCTCGCCCTGTGGCAGCCCGGTACCAGCAAATGCCAATCCCGCCGACGATAGCGCTTGCGAGATTGGTTTGAAAGCCGGTGATAAGAGCCAAGCGATCTCCGATTTCTGGACGCAAGGCTTCCCGTCAAATTCTTTGTCGGACCCCAACAACCCGCTTATGTACTCGATTGATCGCAATCTGAAAACACCCATGATGCAGCAGTGGCATATCGGATTTGAGTATCAGCTCCCGGCTCAAGCAGTTTTGGAAATTTCCTATGCCGGCTCACGTGGCGAACATTTGTTTGCCTTCTACAATGGCAACCAGGCTGTCCCGACCGCGGATCCAATCGCGGCCCAGGAACTGGCTCCCCGCCGCCCATTCCCTGCGGTGGATGCTGGCATATCCACTTTCCGCGCGAATACCAGCTCCAATTACCACTCGCTCCAGACCAGTTTGGAAAAGCGCATTACCCATGGACTTATGTTCCAGGCGTCTTACACGTACGCACATGCCCTGGATGAAGCCTCCAGCGCCAGCCTTGGTTCGCTGGCGGCTGGCGATTTCCGGGATCAGCGTTTCCCGCAGATGGAGTACGGGAATTCCGACTTCGACGTTCGCCATCGCTTTACCATCAGTTATTCCTTTGACCTCCCGTTCGGGAAAGGCAGAGCTTTGGCTGGAAATGCTCAGGGTGTTCTGAACCAGATAATCGGAAATTGGCAAATAGCGGGCATCACATCCGCCGGCACCGGCAACTTTTTCACGGTTACCGATCCCTTCGTCAATGAGTCGAATACGGATTGTGGCGGCACCGTGGGCGAATGCAGCCGTCCCAATATGGTTGGCGACCCCAACGCCCACCCGTGTGAGCCTGGCACATTTTTCAATACGTGCGCTTTTGCCAGTAACCTCGTGCCCGGCGTATACGGCAACGAACGCCGCAATCAAGTGCGAGGGCCTGGGTTTCAAAGCTGGGACGTGACACTGGCCAAGATGTTCCCAGTAAAAGAGCAGATGCGCGTCGAGTTCCGTGCGGACTTCTTCAACGTGTGGAACCACACCAACCCGCTGTGGGGCCCAATTGGCGCCGCCGGGCAGGTCGAACCCGTCGCGATCGAACTGGGAACGCCGCAATTCGGACAGTTCCAGGCCGCGCGCGATCCGCGCTTCATCCAGTTCGCTCTAAAGTTCTACTTCTAGCCCGGGCAGATGAAAATCTCTTCGGTCACTCAATAGAAGATCCGGGGCCGACAACGAATCGGCCCTTTCTTTTGCAACCCGCATGTCGACTCCATCGACCACGAAATCGCCCTCCAATATCAAGCTTCACCGGACTCTTGGCCTTTGGGACTTGATCCTGTACGGCATGATCGTGATTCAACCCACAGCCCCCATGCCCGTGTTCGGAGTAATGACGCTGCGTGCCCACGGCCACGCTGTCACTACCGTTCTTATAGCGATGGTCGCCATGCTTTTCACCGCGATCAGCTACGGCCGCATGGCCCGCGCCTACCCCAGCGCCGGATCAGCATTTACTTATGTTGGGTCAGAGATTCATCCCGCCCTCGGATATGTCACGGGCTGGAGCATGGCGATGGACTACATGCTGAATCCCATCGTGTGCACAATTCTCTGCAGCAAGTTCGCCCTCAACTTCTTCCCCGAGGTCTCTTATCCGGTTTTGGTCATGATTTTTATCGCCTTGTTTACTATCCTGAATCTTTTTGGCATTCGTACCTCGGCCAGGATCAACGACACACTCGCGGCAGGAATGGCTGTCGTTATCCTGATCTTCCTGGCGGCGGCAGTGCGCTATGTCATGAAAACACCTCATGACGGACTCGCCTTTTTCACTCGGCCTTTTTATGATCCTCACACTTTTTCCGTTCCTGCTGTTCTGCGCGGAACATCCCTGGCTGTGCTGACGTACATCGGCTTCGACGGCATCTCGACTCTCTCCGAAGAAGCTGAGAACCCGAGGCGGAACATCCTGCTGGCAACCGTGCTCGTCTGCCTCATCACCGGTGTGCTGGCGTCCATCGAAGTTTATGCCGCACAACTGGTCTGGCCGAGTAATCAGCCATTTCCCGACGTGGATACGGCCTATGTCTCTGTGGCCGGCCGTGCCGCGGGACGGTGGCTGTTCAGTTTGATCAACATCACGCTGCTGGTTGCCACCGTGGGATCGGGAATGGGGTCTCAATTGGGCGCGGCCCGCCTGCTCTACGGCATGGGGAGAGGTAACGCAATACCAAAATCTTTCTTCGGTGCCATCGAACCCAAACGCCGCATCCCGCGCAACAACGTTCTCTTTGTGGGACTATTCGCCCTGGTCGGAAGTGCGTTCCTGACATTCGAACGCGCCGCCGAATTACTGAACTTTGGCGCGTTACTAGCGTTTATGGGGGTGAATGCTGCCTCTTTCACCAGATATTTTCTTCGCGAACGGACAAAGGATCTGAGCAACCTGGTCGTCCCTGTATGCGGATTCTCTGTTTGCCTATTGCTCTGGCTTACCTTGAGTCATCCCGCAAAAATCGCCGGCGTGATCTGGATGGCTCTCGGCATCGCGTATGGAGCAATCAGGACTCGGGGATTCAAAGCCGAACTGGTCTCATTCGATATCCCGGAGGGGTCCGACACTGCCGTGCAAACCTGATGCTTGGCTTGACGGAAATAGTTTTTCACAGCGTCTCTTAATCAAGGAGGAGTTTTATGGCAGTAATCATGCGCCTGGTTCAGCAATACTCTCCCGCCCACAAACAGGAATTTCATAGACTGGAAAGACAATTTGCGGAGCTGGAAGTTCGCGGGATCCTTCCGCGCGGCGAAAGGCTTGTCCCCATATGCGGTCGCGAAGCTCTGAACTCCTTGATTTGTCAGTTCCGGTTCGAGTCTCTGGCGGCAGCCGAGGAAGCTCTCAAGAAAATCGATGCCAGCGACGAGCACACCGAACTCGCAAAGAAACAGCATCCCATGTTCCAGCAGAGCTGGCTTGAGTTCTACGAAGTACTGGATTACTAGCAAACCCGGGTCTTCTGCCGCATAACATGTGCTGTTCGTCGCATGAAAGAGGCAAACTCCGATATTCCGCGTTGATATAGGTGTTATCGGTTTTGATTAACTCAGCAAACCCGGGACAGCTGTTCACTCTCCCGGCTCGAAACGATAACCAACCCACGGCTCGGTCAGGATATAGCGCTGAGCGTTCTCCTCGAGCTCAAGCTTCCTGCGCAGATGCCCCACAAATACCCGCAGGTATTCCGGCTGTTGCACGCTGGTGGGCCCCCAGACCGCAGCCAGCAAAGCACGATGGGTGATCACCTTTCCAGGATGTCTGGCAAGAAAGACAAGCAGATCAAACTCCTTGGGCGTAAGGTGAACTTCTCTCCGTCGGACCTCGACTTTTCGCGCCGGAATATCGATGCGAAAGTCCCCCACTTCTATGACGGGAGTCTCTGCTTGCTCAGGAGCGGCGGCCCTCCGCAGCGATGCACGCACTCGCGCTAACAGTTCGTTGACGTTGAAAGGCTTCGTAACGTAGTCATCTGCTCCGGCGTCCAACGCCTCAACTTTGATTGCCTCTTCACCCTTGACCGAGAGCACAATGATCGGAACACGAGATTCTTTCCGCACGCGCCGGCAAAGTTCCAGCCCGTCCATGTTAGGCATACGTAGATCAGTAATGATCAGGTCCGGCGCCCAGTTCTTCATTTCTTCCAGCGCCAGCTGGCCGTCCGCTGCCGTTCGTATTCCATAACCCTGCGCGGAGAGTGTCGTCTTCAGCACACGCGCTATTTGCACTTCATCATCTACCACAAGGATGTTTCGTTTTTCAGAATTGATCATCGCGCGCTTAATTCATGCCCTGAGTAACGATGCGGAGATCGACATGAAGCAAGACTTTCCCTGCATCGCATGATCCCCCATTGATTTGACGAAATATTAATTGGATTTTAACCGTACAGAAATCTGACAAGGATGAATTCCTAATATCATTCCGCCCATCTGAAACAGCTTGTGGTCACAAACGTCAACCCACCTAATTTTTGTTACAGGAAAGGTATCATGTCAATTCGCCCTGCAATACGCTTATGTGCCACAGTTCTCTTGACTGCTGGCCTCGCTCTCGCCCAAAGTAGTATCGGCCCCATCACAACTTCCGTTCCCAACTCCCGCAAACGGATTGGAACTCCAGGAACTCTTATCGCCCCCGGGTACAAACTCCAGAGAGTCGTTGATGGTTCCGTCTCGCTCGAAAATCCGGCCGGCCCCATCACAAAATTCGGCTTCCTGAGCACCGGCGCGCTTACGGAACCGGATGAAAACACCTACTTGGTTCTGGACACCAATCCTGGCGGCCCAACTTCTGGCTTCGACTACGGCCGTCACTTTGTCTTTCAGGGACACGAAAATTCGGCCAATGGTGCCTACATTACGCGCGTCAATCTGGATGTCACGGACCCCGCTCACAAAGTCACCTTGCTCACGCCGGGCGACGGCAATGGTGTGACTAACTTCAATTCCATTGATGGATCGACATTTGACCCATTCACCAGCACTCTGCTTTTCACCCAGGAAACTGGCGCCAACGGCGGCGTGATCGAAGTCAGCACAACTTTCCCCGCATCCGTACATACGCTCGACGGCATCATTGGAAAGGGCGGCTTTGAGGGTATTCACCCCGACGATCTGGG
>Ga0310810_10002425_pt1 | contig 20033 bp, 19 predicted proteins | sample NCmetagenome_FD_207641 | JGI IMG/M metagenome (GOLD analysis project Ga0310810, IMG submission 207641) | Soil microbial communities from experimental microcosm in Duke University, North Carolina, United States - NC | ecosystem: Engineered > Artificial ecosystem > Soil microcosm > Unclassified ...
CGAAAAAAATGCAACCTGTTTGTGATCGGTTCAAAAAGTTTTCCGGATCGTATCCTGAGTTGACCGGACGCGGCAGGCATCACGGATGGATCTCGATGGGTTTCTTATCCGAGCCCATATTTTCCCGACTTCCTGAGTTATCCACAGCTGTGGATAACGTTGTGTGTAACTATTTTTCTCGTTTATTTCGACGTTTTCATTGGATAGCGGTGTGATTATGCCCGAGCTGTGGTCCGCGGCGGTAGCCGAAATAAAAGAACAGATCGGCAAACAAAACTTCGAAACCTGGATCAAACCGATCAGTTTCGTCTCGCGCAGCAAATCCGAAATTGTCCTGGATGTTCCCAACAAATTTTTCCGCGATTGGCTGACCGAGCACTACCTGGAGCAGATGGAGACGATCCTAAGTTCGCTGGCCAAAAGCGACCTCAAGGTAGTTTTCGGCGTCAATGAAAATTTGGACGGCCAAGCCGGCGCCGAGAAACCCTGGAAAAAAGACGACAAGCCGCGCGAGAAAGTTCCATCCAACAACAATCTGGTCGCCAAGTACACGTTTCAGAACTTCGTCGTTGGGGCCAGCAATCAATTCGCCCACGCCGCCTGTGTGGCGGTGGCCAACCAGCCCGGTGAACACTACAATCCGCTGTTCATTTACGGTGGGGTCGGTCTGGGCAAGACCCATCTGGTGAATGCCATCGGGCATCATGCAGTGTCGCAACGGCCAGGCCTGAAAGTCGTCTACCTCAGCTCAGAATCCTTCATGAACGAGCTGATCGCATCGCTCCGGCGCGACAAGATGGACGAATTCAAAAAGAAATTCAGGAACGTGGATATCTTAATCGTGGACGACGTGCAGTTCATCGCCGGCAAGGAGCGAACCCAGGAAGAGTTTTTTCACACTTTTAATTCCCTCTACGAATCGCATAAACAAATCGTCATCACTTCGGATAAATTCCCCAAGGAAATTCCCGGCATCGAAGATCGGCTACGAAACCGTTTCGAGTGGGGTCTGATCGCCGACATCCAGCCACCGGACATGGAAACCCGGGTAGCGATCCTGCAAAAAAAGGCCGAGGAAGAGGGCGTCAAGCTACCGCAGGACGTCGCCCTGTTTCTCGCTTCTCACATCGATTCCAACGTTCGCGAGCTGGAAGGCTCGCTCACGCGACTCGGCGCCTTCGCGTCACTGACCAAAGCGATAATCACGGTCGATTTAGCCAAGGACGTTTTGCGCAATACCTTAAAAAACGCCCAGCGCGAGATCACCGTCGAAAACATCCAAAAAACGATCTGCGAATACTTCAACGTCAAGATCGGCGACCTCAAAGCCAAAAGGCGCACGCAAAATATCGCCCTGCCGCGTCAGGTGGCGATGTACCTCTGCCGCAAACATACCGAAACCTCCTTTCCCGCGATCGGCGACAAATTCGGCGGACGCGATCACTCCACCGTCATCCACGCTTCTAAAACTATCGAACGCAAGATCAAAGAAGACCCGCACATGCAGACCACGATCGAGAAGCTCGAACGCAATCTGAATATCCGCAAAAGGCTGTGAATAAGTTGTGACCAACAGTGTATACCGCTGTGGATGAATATGGGCCGCAGCGAACGCGTTCTTAGATCAGTAGGCGGAGGATGTATGGAAATCAGGGCCAAGCGGGATGAGCTTTTAGCAACGCTTTACTGGACGCAAAGCATCGTCGAGCGTCGCAACACGATGCCAATCCTGGCCAACGTATTGATCGAAGCGCAAAAAGGCTCGGTACGCGTTACCGCTACCGATCTGGAAGTCGGAGTGCGGGGAGAAGTTGAGAGTCAGGTCGCCAAAGAAGGCACGGTCACGGTCAACGCGAAGAAAATTTACGAGATCATCCGCGAAGTTCCTAACGAACAGGTGCAGCTCAAACGATTAGACAACGACTGGGTCGAGGTGCGAAGCGGCAAGTCGGTTTTTAAAATCGTCGGTATGGACGCGAAAGAATTCCCACAATTTCCCAAGTTCGATGCCAAAGCACTGTCCACCACGCCGGCTTCGACGGTTCGTGAAATGATCGAACGGACGATTTTTTCGGTTTCCATGGACGAAACGCGTTACAGCTTGAACGGCGTTTTTATCGAGGAGGGCGAGGGCGGCAAAATCCGTATGGTCGCCACCGACGGCCATCGGCTCGCGTTCGAGGAAAAGTCGGTGGGAAGCCTAGGCTTGTCAAAAGGCGTGATCTTACCGCGCAAAGGTTTGGCGGAGCTGAAAAGATTGCTCGAGGCCGGTGCCGAAGGCGCCGTTTCGTTGGGTTTTAAGGAAAATATGGGCCTCGTCATCAAAGACAAGGTCGAGCTTTTCATGCGCCTGATCGACGGTGATTTCCCGGATTATACGAAAGTGATCCCGAAGGGGAACCCTAATACTGCCAAGCTCGAACATGACGAGCTTCTCCAAGCTCTGCGCCGCGTGTCAATTCTCTCGAGCGAGCGGTACAAGGGAATTCGCATGGAGTTTTCCGACGGTCGGGTGTCGATCTCAGCGAACAATCCGGATCTTGGCGAGGCGGTCGAGGAAATCGACGCCGAATACAAAGGCAAAACTCTTTCGATCGGCTTTAACGCGCGTTACCTGATCGATGTGCTCGGCGTGCTCGGTGGAGATGGTGAAATCGATATCGAACTCAAGGACGAGCTGAGCCCGAGCATCATTCGCAAGGCGGGAGTCGATAGCTATCTTTATGTCTTGATGCCGATGCGTTTATAGATCGGCTCGGGTTCCTTTCTCAACAATTCCAGTAAGTCGAATCAGCTTCGGTATTTGGCATCGAGGGCGTATTTTTCCTCGAGGCCGACGATGTGGTTGAAATCGTCGAAAGGCATCAAGCGGTCGAGAATTGCCAGGGTTGAGCCGTCCCGTCGGAGCGTGGTGTAAACTTCGCTGAGTGATTTGGCGACGGAATAGAGCGGCGCCAGCGGCCAGACCACGAAATCGAAGCCGAGATCTTTCAACTCCTTCGGTCCCATCAGCGGTGTGACGCCGCGTTCGAGCATGTTCGCCACCAGCGGACCCGGAACCTGGCGCGCGATTTCTTTCATTTCCTCTTTCGATTCCGGCGCTTCGATAAAAACCGCATCGGCGCCCGCGGATTTAAACGCAACGCCGCGTTTGATCGCCTCGTCCAAGCCCAAAGCCTGACGTGAGTCGGTGCGCGCGACGATGAAAAAATCGCTATCCTTTTTGGCTTCCACAGCAGCGCGCAATTTTTTTAATTGTTCGTCGAGGGGAATAACCTGCTTGCCCTTCATGTGGCCGCAGCGCTTGGGCCAAACCTGATCTTCAAGAAACATGCCCGCGGCGCCGGCGCGGATCAAGTCTTCCACAGTGCGCATAACATTGATCGCGTTGCCGTAGCCGGTGTCGGCGTCGACGATGACCGGCGTGTCGGTCACAGCGCAGATCCTTTGTGCCGCGGCGACGACTTCGCTCTGGGTGAGCAGACCGAAATCGGGTTCGCCTAATAAAGTCGCCGACAGACTGTAGCCGGTGATGAAAATAACTTCGAAGCCGGCGCTCGCGGCGATCTTTGCGCTAAGCGCATCGTAGACGCCGGGCATGATCAACTGGCCTAGTTCGTGCAGCCCCCGACGAATTTCTTGCGCTTTGTTCACAACTTGGCTTGAATGTGGATCAGTTTATCGCCGTGGACCGCGGTTGAAACCGCCGCGCTGGAACATCGGCTCCTGCTTCGGCGAGGCTTTGAGCAAGCGTGCCGGCTTGAGGCCCAAGATGTCGTCGCCGTAGCGTGAGCCGTCCAGGTGATCGTAGCGCGCTTTGATTTTCTGGCGAATCTGATGACGCCGGACCATGTCTTCCTTTGCGGCTTTTAAATCCTCGAGATCCAACATTACGTCGCCCTCGTGGTTGCGCAGTTTGACATGCACCGTGAACCGCGAACCTTCGCCTTCTTTCGCGGTATAATCCACGCGTTTATCGATGCTGCGAATGATGTCCCTCAATAGATTTTCTTCTTCCTGGTACACGCCTTTACCGAACATAAATCCTCCTTTGCCGGAGTTACACGTGGTCGCTGTAAATAAAACTAACAGAGGTGAAAATCTACGCCAATAGCCTGCGAAGATCAACGTCGGACTAATCGGCGGTCGAAGCCGAACTTTAGAACGACTCGACGGCGGGACGAATGTCGATTTCTTGACACCACGCGTTGCGCGGCTGTTTTAGGCAGCCAATCACCGCAGAAGCGATCGCGTCGGGCGGGATGACGCTTTCGCGGGAGCGTTCCGGTTCCCGCGCGCGGAGACGGGGATTGTCGATCTGGCCGTCGACGATAACGTGAACGACGTGGATTCCTTTAGGATGAAACTCGCGCGCCAACGCCTGGCCGAGCATGCGCAGACCGGATTTGCCGATGGCGAGAGGCGCGAAGCCGGCGCGGCCGCGGAGCGCCGCGGTGGCGCCGGTGAGTGAAATGAAGCCGTGGCCGCACTTGATCATGTCGGGAATCACCGACTGCGCCAGATAAACCGCGCCCATGACGTTGGCATTGAAAGATTGCCGTACTTGCTCGGGATCCATCTCCAAAAAATTCGCACGGCCGTAGCCGCTCGCATTGTGCGCCAGCGCTGTGACTGGACCCAACTCCCGCTGAACTTGCGCTACGGCGTTTTGCACTTCCTGACGCGCGGTGACATCGGCGCAGATAGCCAGCGTCTTGCCGCCGCGCGCGTGGATTTCATCGGCCACCGGTTGGCTAGATTCCGGATGGCGCGACAGCAAGCCGATGGCGTAGCCTTCTTTGGCAAAGGCGCGCGCTAACGCCGCCCCCGTGCCGGGTCCGACTCCAGCGATGATCGCGGTTTCCATGATTATGAATGCGCTTCGGTGGCCACGAACAATTCTTCGAGCGCCATTTTGCGTCCCAAAAGTCCCTGCTCCTGCGAATACTGCATGAGCGTCTCCAGATTTTTGCGATTGCTCTCGGTCAGGCCGTAGGGCCACGGATCGGTTCCGAGGATTTCTTCCTGTTCCTCGAGAAAATGGCGAAACCAGGCGAGCGGAACAATGCGCGGGTTTTCCATGCGCTGGTAAGCCGCCTTCTTGGAAGCCTGGAAGGCTTGCAGCAGATTGATCGGCACCCAAGGATGCTTGTCGACGATCTCCTGCTTGATCGCGGTGGCGTGCATGATCGGAAAAATACCCGTGCGCTTGAAGTAATCCATTTCCAGATCACGATAGTTGGGAAACAGCCGGGTGACGCGCTTGTCCTTGTCGAGAATGGGCTGGATCAGTTCCGGATGAACCAGCGCGTCGAGCTCGCCATCGACGAGCATTTTCTCAACGTTTTTGCCCGGCGCGACCCGCTGGATGCGTAAATCCCGCGGCGGTGTCCAGTCGACTTCCTCGTCATCCTGCTTGAGCCATTCGATGCTCCGGTGCGGCACGCCGTGCTCATGCTCGAGAATGCCGCGAATCCACAGATTGGCCGTCGCCTGGAAATTGCGCAGGCCGACTTTTTTGCCGATCAAATCCTTCGGCTGGGTGATGCCTTTGGCGGCATTGAGAAAAACAAATCCGTGGCGAAAGCGCCGATGCAGAAACACCGGAATGGCGGTGAACGGCAGGCCGGTGTAGCGAGCCATGAGATAATTCGACATGGAGAGCTCGGCGACGTCGAACTCGCGATTGCGTAGCATGCGCCAGTGGCGCACGTCGGAATTCATATCCGTCAAAACTGTGAGCTCGATGCCGTCGGGTTTGACCGTGCCTTCCTTGAGCGCGCGGATGCTTTCGTAGTCGCCGGTGGCTAGAGTGAGATGTATTTTCCGACTCATGGGCGCTAATTACCACGCTTCCCGAGTCAAACCAACCATTGCATTAGCCAGTTGAATTGCTACGATTTCGAGCGTCGAGTGAAATTCTACGATTTGAAGGAGCGATCATGAAATTTCGAATCTGGCAGCTCGCGATCGCGTCAGCCTGGGCATTTTTAGTTTGTAATAATGCAGCGGCGCAGGCTCCCGTGCGTATCAACTGGACTGCGGTGACCGGCGCGCAAAGCGGCATGTTCATGGCGCAGCAGGAAAATCTGTTCAAGAAATATGGCTTGGATGTCGAGTTGTTGCACATCCCGTCCAGCTCCCGCGGCATTCAGGCCATTCTCGCCGGCGAGATCGCCTTTTCATTCATGGACGGCGTCAACGCGGCGCAGGCGAATTTAAAAGGCGCGAATCTGGCTCTGGTGGCCGGCGCGACCAACCGTCAGGTGTTTTCGCTGATGGCCAAGCCGGAAATAAAAAGAATCGCCGATTTGAAAGGCAAAAAGATCGGCATCACTCGGGTCGGCTCATCGACCCATACGTCAGCGCTTTTCGCGCTCAATTCATCCGGCTTGAAACCCTCGGACTATCAAATTCTTCCATTGATGGAAGTGCCGAATATTTTCACCGCGCTGAGCGCCGGTCAGATCGACGCCGGGGTCATGTCACCGCCGACCAATTCCCGCGCAAAAAAGTCCGGCTTCGTCGAGCTGATGAATATCGCCAAGGACGGTCCGGAATTTGTTTCGGTGGCGGTGGGAACCAGCCGGACTTACATCAAGGCCAACGAGGACATCGTGCGGCGGGTGGTGCGCGCTTATGCCGAAGGCGTGCAGGTGTTCAAATCGAATAAGGCGGCGGCGCTGAAAATGATCGCGAACCAGCTCAAGGTGAAGGAGCCGGAAATCCAGGAAGACACCTGGAACCAGTTTCGCCAGTACCTGGAATATCCGCCCTATGTGAGCCGCAAGGGCATGGAAGCCGTCCTCGGCGAGATCAGTGATCCGGCCGCGAAAACCGCCAAAGCGGACGACTTCATCGACATGCGCTTTGTCAGCGAGTTGGATAAGAAATCCGGCGGGAAGTAAATCGCCGCACGGTTCGCCCACCCGCGAGGAGAAACTAAACGCCGCCGGCGCGCCGTGCGATCGGCAAGTCGGGACCGCTTGGATCGATGACCGCGTCGAGCACGTCATCCGAATGAGGCGCCGCCAGGTAATCTGCAAGCGCGCGCTGGATATGATCGGCGTGCCGGTGCAGGTGATAGAAGACCCCGCAGTCGAAAAGAAACGCTTCTATCGCCGCCGGTCGCTCGCGTAGGATTTTCCAGAACGCGCGGCGAAAATGGCTCCGCAGGGCCGCATCGCGCACGCCGAAATAATAAAATTCCTTAAATAGCACGCTCAGCAGTTTAATGCCGTGGCGGCGCAGCGCGCCGTGTGGCGCTTGAGCGCGGAGTTCCAGGAAGGCCGGCACCGTGCGCGCGAAGTAGGCTGCCGGCTGGAACAGCTCGCGCACCAGCGCGCGATAGCTCTCGAAGTATTCGCGCTTGGTCAGCACGCCCTTCGGGATGAAATTGATTCCTTCTACGGTGAGATTGCCAGTCGAGCTGAGCGCCTCGAGCAGCCGGCCTTCGGCCTTGAGCCGGCGCGCCAGTTGAGTGTGCGGGATCGCCTGCAATAATCCGATCATCGCCAGCCCGATACCCGAAGCCTGGATGAATTGCCGCTGAGCTTCAAAGACCTCGCGCGCTTCGCCGTCGAAACCGACGATGAACCCGGCGGTCACGTGCAAACCGTGCTGGCGAATCCGCCTGATTTTGATCAACGGATCGCCGGGGATGTTCTGCATTTTCTGGGTGGTCCGGAGCAATTGCGGATCCGGCGTTTCGATACCGATGAAGACGTGAAAGAAATCGGCTGCGCGCATGGCGTCGAGGAGCTCCAGGTCGTCGGCGAGATTGATCGAAGCCTCCGTGTAATAGCGAAACGGGTGGCGATGCCCGTCGTTCCACTCCGCGAGAGCCGCAAGCAGGTGTTTGGCGCGCCGCTTGTTGCCGATGAAATTGTCGTCGACCAAAAAGATGTAACCTTGAAAGCCGAGCGCTTCGACGGCGGCCAATTCGGCGCAGAGCTCCGCAGGAGTTTTGGTGCGCGGCACCCGGCCGTAGATTTCGATGATGTCGCAGAACTCGCACTTGAACGGGCAACCGCGCGAAAACTGCAGCGCCATGGTCGCGTAGTCGTTGATGTTGGGAAGCAGCTCGAAGCGCGGAACCCGCACCTGTTCCATGTCGGTCGACGAGCCGCCGTCATACCGGCGCGCGCGGCGGTCGGCGCGGAGATCGGCGATCAGCTCGGCCAGGATATTTTCCGCTTCGCCGAAACAGACCCAGTCGGCGTCCGCACACGCCATCTCCGGCAGCGCGTGGGTCAGCGGACCGCCGAGCGCCACCGGCTTGCCGCGCAGTTGGGCGCGCGCGATGCACTTCCGGTAATCCTCCCGCTGCGCCATCATGGCGCTCAAAAAAACCGCATCCGCCCACTGCCAAACCGCTTCGGTTTCTTCGGCGACGTTGCGGTCGACCAGGCGCACGGAAAAATCCGCGGGCAGGTAGCTCGCGATCGTCAAGAGACCGAGCGGCGGCATGATCGCCTTCCGTCCCCAGAGAAGCTGCACCGACCGGGTGGTGTTCCAAAAAGTCTCGTCCGGAAACTTGGGATAAAGCATCAAAATATTCATAATGATTACCCCGTCACGCGATCCGTTCCAGGCTTGATTGTAGGCCTTTCGTCCGGATGATGAAATGGTCATTCTTGTTGCCCGCGAAAAACGCTGAAACTCGAGATCCGTCGAGCCTCTTTCTCACTTTTTAGGTTGGTGTAGAATAAGGACACGAATCCATGCCGGGCCGGCAGGGAGACGCAGGTATGTGGAAAGATCCCTTCGTCAATTTTTATTTTTTTGTTCTGCTGGTGACCTTGGTAGCGATCCAGCACTCGAACTACCTGCACGGTTTCGTTCCAGACGATGGCGATGCCGCGGAGAGTTATTTATCCGGCAGCGATATTTCCCGGCGCTTGCCCAATGCCCCGGCGCTGCGCCGGGCGGCGGAATTTATCGACCAGGCCTGGCGCCGGATGGTGGTTTTCAAAGAGTGGTGGATGGAGTACAACGCGTCGCGCTGGGAAATGCTGAATGCTTCGACCCCGGCGGAAAGCGACCTCCTCGAAGCCCGATTCCATGTCGCCAACGCCGAGGTGTTCACGGACGCGATGAACGAGCAGGACCGGGCGATGAAAGAGCTCGCGCGCGCGGAGACTTCGCTCGAAGCGGCCGAGCGGCTGGTCACGCCGCATCTCGCGCCGCAGTTGACCAGCGTCCGAAAGGAAATTGTCGCCGCGGAAAGCAGCAACCCCGCCACCGAGCCGTTCGAAGCGATCAAAAGCGATCTGGATAGCCTGATCGAGCGGCTGCGCCTATCGCACACCTGACTGCGATTTTTCGGTTCTCCACAAATCTAACTTGTTCGGCGCAGATTGCGGCTGGAGCTTTGCTCTCCGGGAATTGCCATCCTCCTTGACCGAATTTGTTCTTGCAGGCAGATTCCGTCTCAGGAGACGGATCAACTCATCCATGGAGGGTTTCGGTCGATGAAACAGGCTCAACTGATTTTCTTCGCGCTGTCTTTACTTCTGTTAGCTCCGCGGCCGGTGCGCTCCGACGATACGATCCGCATTGGCATTGTCTCCGCGACCTTCGGCTATGCTCCGGTTTACGTCGCCAAGGAAAAAGGTTTCTTCAAGCGCGAGGGTCTTTACCCGGAAATCGTCATCATCAGCCGCAACGAGCAGATCGTCCAGGCGTTGATCTCCGACTCGCTGCAGTTCGGCAACGTGCCGCCAAATCTGCTCGCTGTTCTCCTGCAGCAGGGCAATCGCGATATCAAGCTGATCGCCGGGTCGTTCAACGGCACCACTTATTCGTTGATCGCACTGCCCAAATACAAAAAGATGGAAGACCTCAAAGGCGGGCCGAAATTGGCGATGTCCGGCATCACCTCCGCCGCCGCGCTGATGATGAAACAGATGCTCAAAGAACGCGGCATGCTCTATCCGCGCGACTACAGTTTGATCTCGATCGGCGGCTCCACGCCGCAGTTTACCGCGCTCCAGAGCGGCCAAGTCGATGCGGCGCTGCTGGCGCAGCCGCTGAGCATCATGGCCGTCGAGCAAGGATTCAGCAATCTCGGCGACGCCTACAAGCTCATGCCCGACTACCAGCTCTCGGCGATCGGCGTGCGCGAGGGCTGGGCGCAGAAAAATCGCGGCATCGTCCTCCGTTATCTCAAAGCGTTGGTGTCGACCTATCGCTGGCTGCACGACAATCGCGAAGAGGCGATTAAAATTCTGCCGGCGATCACCAAACTCGAGCCTAAGTACATTGCGAAATCCTGGGAGACTTACACGCAGACCCAGATCTGGCCGCGCAACGGCGAAGTGAATCTCAAAGGCGTGCAGACCGTTTTCAACCTGATTGCCGAAGAGGGCATGCTGAAGAAACCGCTGCCGAAACCTGAAGACATCGTCGATGCGAGTTTTCTCGATGAAGCGAGAAAGGCGCTGCCGCGCTAGTCTGCTAATCGAGAACACCAACAGCGCTGGATGCACAGCGCAACTATTTGATCCGGTGGTTCAGCCTCTTGGCCATTACGGTGCCGATGTAAAACACAAATTTGCTCTACCGGGCCTGCGGCGAGAAGCGCGACCGAGTTCCATCTCGCGAAAAGACGTCTTTGCTTCTTTTGCGAGTTTTATTGTAAAGGAACCCATTTCCACATGGCGGTAAATTTGATAGCTCCCTCGAATTCAAATAACCTGCTTCATTACGGCTTCGTCATCATGGCGCTCATACTGGCGCGCGGCATCGGCGCAGCGGCCGAGTCGAAGCCAAGCGAGTGGGAAAAAACTCTCAAAGCCGCCGAAAACGAGGGGGAAGTCGCGGTTTACGTCGTCGACTATCCTCGCCACACGGTCAGCCAGTTTCAAAAGGCCTTTCCCAAGATTCGTCTCAACCAGGTCGACGGGCCGAGCGGCCCGGCGCTTTCTTCCCGGCTCATGGCCGAGCGCAGAGCCGGAAAGTATCAAGCCGATCTCTACATCGCCGGACAGGGAACCCACGTTGCGGTTTTGTATCCGGCGAAAGCGCTGGCGCCGATGCCGCCGGCTTTTCTCTTGCCCGAAGTGAAAGACGAATCGAAGTGGTTCAAAGGCAGGCATCGTTTCGTCGATCCGGAAGCGCGCCATTCGTTCGTCTTCCAGGGCCATCGCGGACTTTACGTCTCGGTCAACACGCAGCAAGCAAAAGCGGACGAAATCAAGTCCTGGTGGGATCTGCTGAATCCCAAGTGGAAAGGAAAAATTATCGGCTACGATCCGACCGTCGCCGGAGTGGCGCGCAACGTGCTTTGGTATCTCTACATGAACAAAGCGCTCGGGCCGGAGTTCATCAGTAAACTCTATGGCGACATGCAAATCACCTTGAGCCGCGATCATCGCCAACTGGTGGATTGGCTGGCGGCGGGCAAGGCGGCGATCTGTGTCCCGTGCGACGACGCCGAACTGGCCAGCGCCAGAGAGCAGCGGCTGCCGGTGGAATCGGTGATTCAAACATTGAAAGAAGGCGACTACATCGCCGGCGGCCAGGGCGTGATCAGCCTGATGGCGCCGGCGCCCCATCCGCACGCGGCGCAGATTTTCCTCAGCTGGTTTCTGTCGCGCGAAGGCCAGAGCACATTTCAGGAGCAGTCGGTCAAAGCCGGGCAGCGCAACGCCAACTCGCGGCGCATCGATATCGCCAAGGATGTGATCGCGCCGCAATACCGCTTGAAAGACGACGCGGTTTTCTGGGAGAACGGTCCCAACGTGGATCAGGAAACCGCCGAAGCGACCAAGCTGCTCAAAGCGATTCTCGCGAAGAGACCCTAGGAGCGAACGATGCTCTCAAAAGAGGATAACGAGCTCTTGACCCGGGTCCATCCCGGCAGCGCCACGGGCGAACTCTTCCGCCGCTACTGGATTCCTGCGCTGCTCTCGGAGGAGATCCCCGAACCGGATTGTCCGCCGGCGCGCGTGCGCTTGCTCGGCGAGGATCTGGTCGCCTTTCGCGACAGCGCCGGGCGGATCGGCCTGCTCGGCGAGCATTGCGCCCATCGCGGCACATCGCTGTTTTTCGGGCGCAACGAAGAGTGCGGTCTGCGGTGCATTTACCACGGCTGGAAATACGACATCGAAGGCAAGGTGCTCGAAACGCCGGCGGAGCCGGCCGGCAGTCAGTTGAAAAATAAAGTGCAGCACACCGCCTATCCCTGCGTTGAAGCGGGCGGCATGGTGTTCACCTATATGGGACCGCCCGAAGCGCGGCCGGTATTTCCCGCCTACACCTGGCTGGGCGTGCCGCAGCCGCAGATTTACATCGCCAAGAGCCAATTGGAGTGCAACTATTTGCAGGCATTGGACGGCGATTGCGATTCCTCGCACCTGAATTACCTGCATAAAACTTTCAAGCCCGACGGCCGCCACAACGCGCTGCGGCACGAAGATCAGGCCCCGACCTTCGAGATCGACGAAATGGATTTCGGTTTTCGGGTCGCCGCGATTCGAAGGATCGGCGCGCAGCGTTATGTGCGGGTTTCGCAATTCGTGATGCCGTTCATCGGCTGCGTGCCGGTGGGCCGCGAGGTCGACGGCCGGCTCGACGGCTTCAAAGCCGTCTATCAGGTGCCGGCGGATGACTACACGACCTGGCGCTATGATTTCTTTTTCAAGTACGCCAAGCCGATGACCCGGGAGGATTCGTCCAAGCGCGACTTCGTCGACGCCGGTTACCGCAAGCTGCGCAACCTGCGAAACAATTATTTGCAGGACCGCCAGGCGCAGAAGACGGTCAACTTCACCGGCATAGAAGAATTTCTCAACCAGGACGCCTGCGCCACGGAAAGCATGGGTGCGATCGCCGACCGAACCCAAGAGCATCTCGGCGTCAGCGACGCCTATGTTATCCAGGTGCGAAAATTTTTGCTGAAAGCCGTGAGAGATCTGCAAGACGGCAAAGCACCGCCGGGTCTGGTTTTCGATCCGGCTCAAGCGGACTTCGCGCGCGTGCGCTGCGACGTGGCGTATTTGCCGGATGGCATTGCCTGGCGCAAGATTTTCGACCGAACGGAGGAACAGCGATGATTATCGATGTGCATGGACATGTTTCGGCGCCGACCGAATTGTGGGCGTACAAAGCGGGTTTGCTTTCCGCGCGCGGCGCGCACGGGCGCGGCGGCGTCAACGTATCCGACGACGAGATCCGCGCCGCGGCCAACCGCAAGGAGAACTGGGCCAAGGGCCATCTCGACTACCTGCGCGATCACGGCACCGATGTGCAGCTCATTTCGCCGCGGCCGTTTCAACTGATGCAGTCGGAAAAACCGGCCAAGCTCGTCCACTGGTTCACCGAGGAATGCCACAATATCATCCACCGCCAGATGAAGCTCTTTCCCGGCCAGTGGATCGGCGTCTGCGCCCTGCCGCAGACCGCCGGCGATCCCATCGAGCAGGCGATTCCCGAACTGGAACGCTGCGTCAAGCTCGGCTTCGTCGGTTGTCTGTTGAATCCTGATCCCTACGAAAACAGCGGCACGGAAGCGCCGCCGCTAGGCGACCGCTACTGGTATCCGCTCTATGAAAAGCTCTGCGAGCTGGATGTGCCGGCGCACATCCACGGCACCGGCTCGCGCTCGGAGCGAAGCCCTTATTCGGTCCACTTCATCAACGAAGAATCCATCGCGGTCTTCGGCCTGGTCAATTCCAACGTGTTCAAGGATTTTCCCAAGCTCAAAATCGTCCTCAGCCACGGCGGCGGCGCGATTCCCTATCAGCTCGGCCGCTTCGAAGCGCCGTCGCTCCGACGCGGCACGGGCGGGCGCTTCTCCGACAACTTGCGCAAGCTCTACTTCGACACGGTTTTGTACACCGAAGATGCGCTCCGGCTTTTGATCAAAACCGTCGGCGTCGACCGCTGTCTCTTCGGCACCGAGTGTCCGGGCATCGGATCTTCGGTCGATCCCGCCACCGGCCGTTCCATGGACAACGTCAAAGCGATGATCGAAAACATCGAGTGGCTGAGCGCGGCGGATCGCCAGAAACTTTTCGCAGACAATGCCCGAACAGTATTCAAGCTGGCGGCGGCGTAAAAGCTACAACTCGAAGTGGTAGCCGGCTCGCGCCAAAGCGCGCCGCGCCGCTTCCATCACCAAAGCGTTGTCCACGTGGGGCAAAACTTTCACCTCGGGAAAGTTTTGCAAGAGGCCTAAAACTTCGTCGACATCGCTGCCGACGATATCCCCGCACTGATCGTACAAACCGCCCGCATTTTCTTCGATCGGGTTGTGGAGTTTTAGAATTCCACGAATCGCCGCAACCACCCGCGCGCTCGGCGGCGGCACGAGCAACGCGGCCAGCGCGCCGTGGTCGAGGCGGAGGCGGGGCGCGATGGGAAGCGGCTCGGCTCCGCGCCGTTTTTGCGCCGCGGGAAGCAGGACTTTTTCTTCCATCCCAATGTGCTTCAGCAGGCCGGCGCGGAATTGAGCGTAGGCTGCGGTATCGATGGATTCCGGATCGGACAGCGCCCGGTCGAGCAGCCCGTCGAGCCTGCGATGATCGGTCGCGAGCCAGCGATGAATTTTTCCGGCCATGGCAATCCTTTTCACGTTGGAACGTGCGGGGGTGCCCGCACCATTGCCGATTAGTGTCCGGAACCGGCATCAGCCTTGTGGGAGTTGAAAACCGCTGGAACCGGATTGCCCGTTGCGCTCAGAATGCCAAGCGCTCCGCGGTCCGTGCGAAAGATGCTGTGATCCACCAGCGCGTAGTCGCCTGGCACCTGTAACTTAAAATCGACGATCGCTGCTCCGCCCGCCGGAATCACTGTCGTTTGGACGTCGCTTTCTGGATCGGCGAGACTCCCTTCTCTGTAAACGCGGTCGAAAATCTCGCCGATCACGTGAAAGGAGGACGTGAGATTGGGGCCGATGTTGCCCACGTACAGCCGAGCGGTCTCACCCACTTTGGCCTGCAGGCTCCCCGTACCAGTTAGCGCCTGAACGTGGCCGTTAAAAACGACGTACTCCGGTTTTTCCAGGTAACCTTTATTCGACGAGAACGTTGCAAGCCCAGGGGTGCCGATCTCTTCTTCGGTGTAGAACTCACTCTGCATGACATAATATTCGCGATCCACTTTGGGCAGCCCTTTCTCGGGCTCCACGAGCACCAGACCGTAAAGGCCGTTGGCCATATGCGCCGGGATCGGCGGCGCCGCGCAGTGATAGACGAAGAGACCGGCGTTCAGCGCTTTGAAAGTCGCCGCGCTCTTTTCGCCGGGGTTGGTCATCAACGCGCCGGCGCCTCCGCCCGGACCCGTGACGGCATGGAAATCGACCGTGTGGGTGAGCTTGCCTTTCGAATTATCCAACCGCACTTCGAACGTGTCGCCGACGCGAAGCCGGATAAACGGACCGGGCGTGTGGCCGTTGTAGCTCCAGAATTCATAGGTCACGCCGTCCGCCAGAGATCTCTCCTCTTCAGTGACCGCAAGATCGACCACGACATGCGCCGGTTTGGTCCGCGCGATGGGCGGTGGGACCGCCGGCGGAAAACTCATGGCCGCCGCTTCGGGTGTTTCGTTGGCCGCGGTTTTCTGATCGGCAGAATTCCGATTGCAGCCGAGCAGCAGAATCAACGGGAGAACCACCGCCAAACGCTGGGTCGTTTTCATGGCTCCGCTCCTTGTTGTTGGCCGAACCGACAAAATCGATCGCACATTGTTGGCGAGAAACAGCAGGACCGCCAAGACGTTGAGCATGCCGCCCCAGCGCTGGAGCGCAGGTCGCCAGCCAAGATCTCCCGCGACCCGCAAAAACAGCGAGAGGTGCAGCAGTCCGGCATGAAGATAAAAAGTGTTGTGAAACGGCAAAGCCAAACCGGTGACGGTCGGCAAGATGATCGGCGCATGGGCGAAGATCATCGAAAACACGAAACCCAAAAAAATCGCGTGCAGCATCGCGTCATAGTAGAGGCCCGCGGCAAAAAACTGCGCGAAGAAAATCCAGAGAAGCCCTGCGGCCAGGAGCCAGAAATAGCCGGCGATCAGACAAACTCCCATGAAGCGCGGTAGGCCGGATTGGCGGGCCGACTGCCAGGCCAGATCGTAACGGATCAGCCACAGCGCAATCGCTACGAATCCCACGCCCGCCAGGCGCAAACCGAAGTGGAAAGCGAATAAAGAAACGAGGATCCCCGCAATCAGCGCGGTCACACTCACATGGAAAAGCGCGCGCACTCGGGCCGGCGGGCGCCGGATTCTGGAAAGCTCCAGTCGTTCGCCGGCGATCATCAGAACAAGGAAAGCCGCCCACCACGGGACCAGCCTGAATATCGGCGAGCCCCCCAGCCAGAGGACATTTCCCCCGACCCAGGCGAGCGCGCTGAGCGTCATGACGATGAAATGCGCCGAGGGCTGCTGGCGATACAGCAGAACGAACACGGCGGCCATGACCAAGGCGGCTACCGCTGCCGGCAAAGCGCTCAAGCGCGCGGAGACACCAGCGAGCGCCGCGACAGCGCTGAGAGCGGCCAGCGCCGGGACGGCATAGGGCCAAGATCGCCCCAGCGCGACCGCGCGTTCGAGTCCGATCAGCGTACCGAGAAAGCCGATCACCATGACCGGCCCATGAGCCAGCGGGAACTGATCGTCGGGCACGGGAAGTGTCCAGCCAAGGCGCGCCAAGCCGCTCCAAAGCGCTACGAGCAGAGCGCCGCCGGCCAGAGCCATCAAAACAAATCGCCCCCGCGGTGAATCGATGATCATCGGATCACGCCTGCTCCGCCCTACGGAAGCGGCCTGCGCGTGCGCTCGATGGCATCATCATCGTGCTGCGCAGCCGCAAGTTTTTGAACTTCACCATCACGCAATTATCCTGCAATCCGCTTTACTCGCAAAGCACGCGCGGGAAGAGCACGTTGTTCTCGAGATGGATGTGTTCCATCAATTCATCCGAAAGCCGGCTAAGGCGCACATAAAGGGCTTTCCACGTCGCGCACGCTTCCGACGGCGCGAGGAACTCATGGCTCAGCGCGCGCAGCTGTTCCAGGTTCCTGCCGTGATCTTCATGTTCCTGTTCCATCACCCGGATCGGCGCGGCGGCGCGATTGCGGTTGCCGCTTCGGATCATTGGAAACAAGACCTGTTCTTCCTTCGCCATGTGATCGAGAATCGCCTCGTGGATCATCCGCAGGTGGGTCGCGAGACCGCGCGGGCAGGTGGGCTTGCTCGCGTGAACACGCTCGACCTTGTCCGCCATGTCTATGAGCTCCGGCAGCTCGGCGCGGAGCCGCTTATGGTAGTGGCCTTCGATAAAATTTGCGAGCTCTCCGACCGGTTTGCTCGCCAGTTCGGATAGATTGCCGTTCGCCTCTTCGTTACTGATCTCCTTCAGGATCGAACTCGGGTTCAACCCTTTTTCGCTGCAGGCTTCTTCGAGCGGGCGCCGGCCGTGGCAGCAAAAATCAAGACCGTGCTTCAAAAAAACGCGGCTCGCGCCGGGGTGGGTAATCGCCATTTCGGCGAGCGTTGTACTTTGATTTGGCATTTCGATTCTCCTGTGTTTTTGAGCTTCGCAAGTTTACTAGAGCAGGCATGACGCCAGGTTATTTTCTTTGTAATTGCAGTGTATTACGCGCTGAGTTATAAAAGCCATAACTTATTGTTGTTATGAAAATATTAACGAGGTTATGAATGGAACAACAGGCTGACAAGCTAAACGTGCTGATGGAGATTGCCCGGGATTTGACCGCTTCGCTCGCCGCGGACGATCGCTATAACCGGCTCTTGAATGCCGTAACCCGGGTCATCCCGTGCGACGCGGCGTGTTTGCTGCGCCTCGAGGGTGACGATCTGGTTCCGCTTGCCGGGCGCGGCCTGGCGCAAGAGGCGCTGGTGCGGCGATTCAGCCGGCGCGATCATCCACGCCTGGATGTGATCCTTCGCTCGGCCGATCCCGTGCTCTTTCCCGCCGACAGCCCGCTGCCGGATCCCTTCGACAACTTGCTTCGCTCGGATCCCGAAGCGCGGCTGAGAGTGCATGCGTGCCTGGGTTGCCGATTGACCGAGGGCAGCGAGGTGGTCGGAGCGCTGACGGCGGATGCTTTACAGCCGCAAAGCTTCGACGGCATCGATCGGCACATGCTGCAGATGCTTGGCGCCTTGGCTGGCGCGGCGATGCGCACGACGGCTTTGATTGAAGTCCTCGAGCAGGTCGCCGAACGGCGCGGTGCAGTCGCGCGCGAGCTCCATCGCAGCGCAGGCAGCGATAGCGGTGGCCAGATTCTCGGCTGCAGCGCCGTGGTACGCCGACTGCTGGAAGAGATCCGCACCGTCGCCGGCTCGGATCTGCCGGTGCTCATCACCGGTGAAACCGGCGTGGGCAAAGAGTTGGTGGCGCGCCAGATTCATGACTTATCATCCCGGCGCGACGAAGCGATGATTCACGTGAACTGTGCGGCGCTGCCGGAGTCCGTCGCGGAAAGCGAGCTTTTCGGCCACGTCAAAGGAGCCTTCACCGGCGCGGTTCGTGATCGTGCCGGCAAATTCGAAATCGCGCACGGCGGCACGCTCTTTCTCGATGAGATCGGCGAGCTGCCGCTGTCGCTTCAGCCAAAGCTCCTGCGCGCGATTCAACAGGGCGAGGTGCAGCGCGTTGGTTCCGACCGCGCGATCCGGCTCGGCGTGCGGGTGATCGCCGCGACCAACCGCGATCTCGCCGTGGCGATGGAGCAGGGGCGATTTCGCGCCGATCTTTATCATCGCCTTGCGGTCTACCCGATTCATGTGCGGCCGCTGCGCGATCGCCGCGAAGACATCCCGATGCTCGCCGCCCGCTTTCTCGACGATTGTCGCCGACGTCTCGGGCTGGGTCCGCTGCGGCTTTCCGACGCTGCGCTGGAGCGATTGACCGCTGCGGACTGGCCCGGCAATGTGCGCGAGCTGGAAAACGTCGTCAGCCGCGGCGTGCTGCGCGCCACACGGGGCGCGATCGATCGGGACCGGACCATCCTGCTTTCGCCCGAGCATCTCGATCTGCCAAACGCGGGTCAAAGCATTCCTTCCGATTCGGCCGGAGACGAAGCAAACGAATCTGTGCCGGTTTTGTCTCTGGCGGAAAGAGTGGACGCTTTTCGCCGGCGCACGATTCTGGATACCGTAGAGCGGCACGGCGGCAACTGGGCCGCCGCCGCGCGCGAGTTGGGACTGCACCGCAGTAACCTCCATCAACTCGCGACTCGGCTCGGACTCCGGGTCCGGCCGCAACGCTAAAGCTTCAGGAATAGCACGCAAAGCGATGATCGAGTGGCTGAGCGCGGCGGACCGCCAGAAAATTTTCGAGGACAATCCGCGCGTCGTCTTCAAGCTGCCGAAGGGATAAAACGAAAGCGTCTGTCCACGTCGGAACGCGAAAGCACGGCGACGAGTCGATACGTACCGAGCTAAACCGGCGAAGCAGCCGCCAAAGCGCAAGGGTCAGTTTGCTTTCCTGCCGTCGCGGCGATGCGCGCCTTGCCGTCGGCGCCGAGGGCCTGCACCACGCGATTCATATAGCTGAAGAAACCGGCCACATGAGCAGCGTCCAGCAGAGCTCGGTCGGAGAAGCCGGCCAAACGCAGCTTGGCAATATCATCGGCAGTCATTGCGCCGGCGTCGCGCGCGACCTTCTCGGCGAAAGCCAACAGCTGTTTCGTTTCCGGATCGATCGGCGCCCTGCGGTAGTCATCCATAAGCGCATCGGCCAATACCGCGTCGTCCAACTCCGCACGGAGAAACTCCCCGTTGGCTTCGGTTCAGTAGAAACAGTTATTCGCTTTTGAGGCGACGATCGCCACCATTTTGCGCTGGGCACGGCTCAACGGCGACGGGCCGTCCATCAGCGTTCGATAGAGAGGACCCAACGCGACGAGCACGCGCGGATTGAGGCCGGAGAGTTTGACGATATTGGGGACTCGATTCTGAGTCCAGCGCGCCACTCGATAAACCCAGGTCAAGAGCCCCTGCGTTTCATTCTCTTCAAACGTTTTGATCCAAGCCATTGTCAGTTCTCCTTTGCATCGACTTCG
>Ga0310810_10002426_pt1 | contig 20030 bp, 15 predicted proteins | sample NCmetagenome_FD_207641 | JGI IMG/M metagenome (GOLD analysis project Ga0310810, IMG submission 207641) | Soil microbial communities from experimental microcosm in Duke University, North Carolina, United States - NC | ecosystem: Engineered > Artificial ecosystem > Soil microcosm > Unclassified ...
AACGTGCTGGCAAGCAAAGTGAGGTCTTTCTCGGACAGTTTTCTCAGTCAAAGTGCACCGAACAAGTTGTTCAGGAGAAGTTGACCGGACAAGGAAAAATCGAATATCGAGCCCAATCCACGTATGACTATCTCGTGATCCTGACCAATGCCGGTGGCGAGCTAAGCCTCGATGAGTCGCGCCTACCGGTGCAGGAAACAAAGGCCCCAAAGAAGAACGTATCACTATTGGTCAGCAACGGTTTCGCGACGCTGTTCCTGGTATTTCACCCGTACTACTCCGGCGCCTTTCGGTTCACCGATCTCGGGCAAGAGACAATCGACGGCCACCTTTTGCAAAAAATCCAGTTCGAACATGTGCGTGGTCTTAGAACGCCGGCAGCACTTGCTCTCCGCGGCCGCGAGTATCCACTGGAATTAACCGGAACGGCGTGGATCGATCCCCAGACAGGGTCTCTGGCGCGGATTACAGCGGGCGTCGAACAGGGGCTCGACGACATCGGCATGAAGTGGATGCGTTCCGACGTCAACTTTGTGCCCATAACATTCAAAGACTCGGGCACGACGATCTGGTTCCCTGAACAAGCTCATGTTGAAGTTGAAACACCACGCCAGCATTGGCGCAATACGCACCGGTTCACCGATTACAAGCTGTTTTCGGTCAGCACCGAGGAGAAAGTGGCACAAAAATGAGCACTCAGGCAACTGTCGCTAGCAGTTTCATGCCGAACGCGCGGCAAGGAATTTCGAGGCATCGCGTGCTGTTGGTTGCGGGTTACGTTCTGATGATCGCACTGATCATCGGAATCTTCGGGTACGGCTTCCACTACTACACTGCGAATGCGCTCGAACGGCCATTCCTGGAGCAACATGGATTCTTAAAGCCGAGCGGAAAGATCGGTGTAAAGCTCGGTTTTCTTGGCTTCGGAATGTTCGCCGTAATCTTTCTTTATCCGCTTCGCAAGCGATGGGCTTGGCTAAGTCGAATCGGCACAACTAAGAACTGGCTCGACTTTCACGTGCTACTTGGTGTTTCGGCTCCTTTCGTCATTGCTCTGCATTCGTCGTTCAAGTTCGCTGGTATTGCCGGCATGGCGTTTTGGATCATGCTCGCCGTGTCCCTTAGTGGCGTGGTTGGCCGCTACCTGTACAACCAAATTCCGAGACGACTGAATGCGGCAGAAATCTCGCGCAAAGAATTGCAGGATTTTCGTCAGCAGTTGTCCGAACGGTTGGCGGCCCAAAGCGTGCTTCGTCAGGCCGACATCCACAGAACGCTCCGCTTACCTAGTCAGGAAGATGTCGATCGCCTGCCTGCTGTTATCGCTTTGATCTACATGTTCTGTCTCGACATTCTCCGCCCATTTCGTATCGCCGGTCTGCGCAGGAGTGTGATTCCGTTTCCAGAGAAGCTCACGACCTGTGGTGGATTACTGACAACACGTCATCGCAACCTGGAACAGGCCATCGCACTTGCGCAGGAAGAAGCCTCGCTTTCGAAACGAATCCTGTTTCTTGCGCGATCTCAACAGATTTTTCATCTCTGGCACGTGGTGCACAAGCCATTCAGCTACACCTTCGCACTTCTTGCTCTGTTTCACGTGGGACTTGTACTTACTATGGGATTCTTCTAGATAGCCATGGACACCCTCATAGCCATCCTCATTACCGCTCTGATTTCCTCGTTCTTTCTTTGGAATTACATGAAGGGACTTCGAGACAGCGAAGCGCGCGCCAAGGCCGCCGCGGAAAAAGGCAAGCTTTATTCCCACGGACCGCGCGCGCAACACCCTCATATCGACATTTCCAACTGCATCGGCTGCGGAAGTTGCACGTCGGTGTGTCCAGAAGGGGATGTTCTTGGAATGCTGGGAGGGAAAGCTGCCATCGTCAACGCTCACAAATGCATCGGCCACAGCTTATGCGCAGAAGCCTGCCCAGTGGGCGCTATCACCATGGTTATGGCTGCGCCGGGAATGAGTGCGGATATGCCCCGTCTCTCGCCAGAGTTTGAAACGACTGTGCCCAATCTGTTCATCGTGGGCGAACTTGGCGGTCTGGCGCTGATTAAAAACGCCGTCAATCAAGGTCGCGAGTGCGTGGATACCATTGTGCGGCGCTTGCAATCTCGGTCTGCAGAATCGCGTTCTGATATTTACGACGTTCTCATCATCGGAGCCGGTCCCGCAGGGATCAGTGCATCGTTGCGCGCTATTGAATGCCAGCTCAACTATATGACCCTTGAGCGCGATGAAGTTGGTGGGACCGTAGCCAAGTACCCGCGACAGAAACTTGTGATGACCAGCCCGGTGGACTTCCCACTCTATGGGAAATTTAAGAAGACTGAACTTTCCAAGGAACATCTGTTGGCATTCTGGGACATGGTCTTGAATCGCAGTGATTTCAACGTTCGCACAGGAGAGGCGGTAGAAAACATTGTCCGAGGGAGCGATGGAATCCTCGACGTTGTGACAGCGAGCAATCATTACAGTGCTCGTGCCGTGATCCTGGCGTTGGGGCGCACCGGAACTCCTCGTAAGCTGGACGTGCCCGGCGAAGACTTGCCCAAGGTGATGTATCGCCTAATCGAGGCGGATCACTACGTGAATAAACATATTCTCGTTGTGGGTGGCGGTGACAGCGCAGTCGAGGCAGCGATGGGCTTAGCCTCCCAACCCGGCAATAACGTGACCCTCTCCTATCGGCAAGCTTCCTTGAGTCGCATCAAGGACCGAAATGCAAAGCGAATTGACGAGTTCATACGAAAAGGGCAACTTCGAGTTCTATTTGAATCGAATGTCGTGGAGATTAAAGTCAATTCCGTGGTCTTGAGTCAGCAGCAACGATCCGAAGAGATAAAGAACGACTTCGTGTGGGTCTTTGCGGGTGGCGTTCCGCCGAACGACTTCCTGAGAAAAATCGGCGTAGGATTTGGTGCGGAAGACATGCTGGCCCGCGTAGATGATGAAAAGAGAATTCCAAGCTTTTCGGCCCAAGGCTCTCGTCTCGCCCAAGTTGCCGCTCGAAGCTGAATAATTCAAGCGAGTTGATTGGTGAGCCCATGAAACATCCTAGCTCCAGCTGGTCCCATTGATTCAGCGAGTTTGTCCCATTGTTGTCACAAAAAACGGAGGTTTGACGGGTAGATCGCGAGAAAAATCCGGGAAGTGGTTGAAGAGATTGGTGGAGCTAGTCGGGCTCGAACCGACGACCTCCTCGTTGCGAACGAGGCGCTCTCCCAGCTGAGCTATAGCCCCACGTTGATAGGTCGAAATAATTGATTTTAGCAGTCTGGCTCGACTCGCGTCATCTGGCAAAAGACGTTCACCTTCGCTTGAACTGCTCGTCAATTTCAACCTGATAGCCTGCTACAACACGATTCGTTTCGTTAGCCATGCCCACGACCGACATCAATTCTTTGAACATTTCGTCAGTCATACCTTTCTTTTTAGCCGACGCAGTGTGCGAAGCGATGCAGTATTCACACTGATTCGTAGTACTCACGGCGACGTAGATCAGTTCTTTTACCAGCGGATCGAGAGCGCCGGGCGCCATTATTTGCTTGATGTCTTCCCACGTTCGTTTCAAAGCCACAGGATCGTGCGCTAGTGCTTTCCAGAAATTGTTAATCCAGTCAGTCTTTCGCGTTGTCATAATGTCGTCGTACACCGCTTTAACTTCTGGGCTCGCATCTTTGTATTCGATCAATCCAAGAACCGACATGAATTTCCCCCGCTGAAAGTTTCGGCAGATATCACTTCAGTCATTCTGTCTGAAAAGATATCAGCTTGATCCTTGCAAATCACAGTTATCTGGCCGCATCCCGCGCGCGGGGCGTCCCGGTATAATCGACAATGTGAGTGATCAAGTCCGACAGCTCGCTTCAGCTGACTTCCCAACGCGCTGGGGATCCTTCCGGATTCACGGGTTTGTGGGCGAATTCAATGAGAATGGATCTCTGCGCAAGGAAGAAGCAGTAGCTCTTGTCATGGGGGACGTCACATCGACTCCTCCTCTTGTGCGTATCCACTCTCAGTGCCTGACCGGCGATGTGTTCGGCTCTCTTCGGTGTGATTGCCGTCAACAGTTGGAGATGGCCCTTTCGATGATCTCCGGCGAGGGTGCTGGGATTCTGATCTACGAGCAACAAGAGGGTCGGGGCATTGGGCTAATGGCAAAATTACAGGCGTATGCTTTGCAAGACGCCGGCCTGGACACCGTAGAAGCCAACGAACGACTCGGATTCAAGGCTGATCATCGCGAATTTCTGCTTCCTGCGCGGATGCTAAAGGCATTGGGCGTGCGTCAGGTCCGCCTTCTTTCGAATAATCCCGATAAAGTCGCCGCACTGGAACGCGCCGGAATCACCGTAGTTGAGCGAGTGCCTTGCGAAGTAGCCCCTAGCCCGCACGCTGAGGATTACCTCAAGACCAAGAAAGAGAAACTTGGCCATTTGTTTGGCTCCCGCTCCTAACTGTTTGCATGTTCGCACGCATTCCTGTGCGATGATTCAGACCCGAGCACCGCTTTGCCCCAACGAAACCAAACGCTGCTACTGCTGGTTGTAGGCTTGCTGAGTGCCGGCATGACATGGCACTACCTGAACTTCTTCTTGCCGACAGTTACAGCACGACAACACATACCATCCGGCATCCAACAGCGGCCCTATTTCGGCATAGATCTCTATCCCTACTGGCTCGGAACTCGCGAACTTTTGGCTTCTCACCGTTCGCCTTACAGCGATGAAGTTGCTCGTCGCACCCAAACAGAACTCTTCGGACGCCCAATTGATCCGGCCTTACGCGGAGATCCAAAAGACCAGCATCGATTCTCCTACCCAGTCTTTGTGATTTTTTTTATGGCGCCGCTAGCGATGCTTCCATTTCATGTCGTGCGAATGATTGGGCTTATCATTTGGCTCGGTTTCGCAATCATAGGTTTTTTGCTTTGGACAAGGTTGTTCGCACCACAGCTATCAAAGGTTTGGACGATCGCGGGCTTACTTCTGTCGTTAACTACTTACGGCACATTAGAAGCGATTTTCGCGGAACAAGCGTCTGTTCTTGTTGCCGCCCTGCTTGCCGGCATGTTCTTCAGTCTTAAGAAGAATCATTTGAAAGTTGCGGGAATTCTGTTCGCACTCGCAACTTTGAAACCGCAACTCGTCTTGCTATTGGCGTTTGGGCTCGTTTGTTGGACGCTCGGCGATTGGAGAAATCGCAACCTCTTCCTGAGATCTGCACTGATAAGCTTTGGAGTTTTACTGATCGCTTCGGAGGTCGTTCTTCCTGGCTGGATCATCCAGTGGTGGCACACGGTGCATGCATATCGCGGATACACGCTCCCACCATTAGCTGAATATCTCCTGGGACCAGCGATCGGACGCATAATCTCAGTTTTTCTTGTGCTCGGCGCCAGCTTGATCTCTTTGCGCTTTCGACGTGCAGAGGTTGGATCGAGTGAATTCTTGCTTACGTTTTCGCTAATACTGTGTGTGACGTTGATCGTGTTTCCCAGTGCTGATGCGGTTTACGATCACGTGCTGCTAATCCCAGTAGCCCTACTGATTCTTCAATCGCCCAGAGAACTATTTCCTGCCAAACTGATAATCCGTATTGTCGGAACAACTGGCTATGCAGCTATTGCATGGCCTTGGATTGCAGCGACGCTTGTAGTTCTTTTCGGTTCCGTCAGTCGGCTTGATCTGCATACTCCGTTTTACGGTTTGTTGCCGATACGCACGGCGGCGTCTGTGCCGTTCATATTGCTTGCCTTGATTATCTTGCGGCTTAGACGCACCGGAGTTGACTATTTCCAACGAACGCCTAATGCATCCGCCACGTCTTGACGGTTTCCGACCGGCAAGTGCTTCAGTGAGCTTTTTGCGAGAGCTTTGTAAACCGCCAGCGCTTCGGGAAGGCTCTTCAGTGCCGATAGGTGCTTGCGGATTGTTTCAACATCTCCGCGAACGAGCGGGCCAGTAAACGCTTTTTGAGGACCAACCTGAATGTAATTCCGTAGGGTTTGTACCAAAATCGGACGCATCCTTCGACGTGCTGCCGCAGTGGAGACGCCCGCTTGTGAAGCAACCTGTTCCGCGGTTGCGACCAGCGCAATTAATAAAGGTGATGCGAATGCGCCCCAGGTGTGGTAGGCCGCCTTTGCTTTCGCTTCGATGAGAACGCCTCGACCGCCAATGTCATGTACCATCGTCTGGGCAATCCGGACGGCCCGGCGATCTCCTTCGAGCGCAAAAGATACATCTTTCAACTTAGTCGCAGAACCGGAAACAAACGTCATCAAGGGATGGACCGCTGCCACCGATGCCCCGAGTGTTCGCAAAGACTTGAGTTCGCTAGCCGGTAAAGCCCCACTCGAGTGAAAAACCACTCTTCCCTTCCACTCTCCATCTTGCGATAGAAGTTGAGCTACTCTGGCGATCTCGGAATCCGGAACACAAATCCAAACAACGTGGGCGCTCAAGTTTGACCCAATTTCAATTGCTCTTGCCCGTACTCGTCTCGCCAGAGATCGAGCTTGGCGTATCGACTGGGTTCTTGAACGACACACAATCTCAGCGACAACATATCCAGCGTCCTTAAGTTCCCGGGCAATCACTGCCCCCAGCCGGCCAGGACCGACTATCGCCACATCAGGTTTGCGCTTCATCGCGTCGAAGAATACCAGTTTAAGTCAATGCCTGAAGTACGCCTCCGCTATTAATATTGTGCTCATGCCTAAGGTTTCTCGGAAAAAAAAGAAAGCACGTGTTTTATCCTCGAAAATTGCATATCGCGGTCCTGTGTTCTCGGTTACCACCGATTATGTCCTAGAACCAGGCGGGGTGCGGGCTCGGCGGGACGTCATCCACCACAGTGGTTCCGTTGTTGTGATGCCGGTCGATGATTCCGGCCGAGAGCCGCACGTGCTTCTGGTTCGTCAATATCGCCACGCCGCGAATGACTATCTTTGGGAACTGCCCGCTGGGCGGATTGACGAAGGGGAGCACGAGTTGGCTGCGGCCAAACGTGAATTGATTGAGGAGACTGGTTATCAGGCGTCGAAGTGGAAGCGCGTTTTGAACTTTTACGCGAGTCCCGGATTTCTCGGCGAAACCATGTCAATCTATATGGCTACCGGACTGAAAAAAGGTATCGCTCAGCCGGAAGAGGACGAACATATCACCGTGAGACTGTTTCCTCTTTCCCAACTGGTCGGCAACTTATTGAAGGGCAAAATCCAAGATGGAAAGACCATTTCGGGAATTTTGTGGCTAACCGCGAGCAGATCTGGCCTCCCCAAATGAGCCTCGTTCTGACAATGTGATCTACGTCACAGACAGTGTCCCCCCATTTCCCCTCAGAATTCCCCATGGGCTACGTATGCGTGCGCCCATTTGTAGCTGAAAGCAAGAGGGGGAACTGTGGAACGTCTGAAAGGTACGGTTAAGTGGTTCAATAACGCAAAGGGCTATGGGTTCATTGGACGAGAGAATGGACCTGACGTGTTCGTCCACTACAGCGCAATCACTGCAGAAGGCTACAAGAGCCTGCAGGAGGGCGATCAGGTGGAGTTCGAGATTTCTCAAGGACAGAAAGGGCCACAAGCCGCAAACGTTGCGCGGGTAGCATAGAAGGAGCAAGGTTTTTGTTTCGGATTTTCAATTAAAGTTGCAGCCTCACATTCGGCGACTCTGCACCGGGGATCGCACCATGCCTCTGGCATGAACGACGCACCTGCCGGACAGGGTTTTTTGTCATTTCCCCCTTTCCTGTAAATCTCCACGTCTCAGCGTTTCTTGCGTCCCATTCAAATTCGCGACCTCAGCCTTCGGTTTGCTCCAGCGCTAGTTGAGGCACTACCATAAATGCATGCCCGTTGACACAGAAGCTGTACCCGCGACTCGAATTCGCGCTCCGCGTGGTTCCTCTTTGTCATGCAAAGGATGGCAGCAAGAGGCTGCCATGCGCATGCTGATGAACAATCTCGACGAAGAAGTAGCTGAAAGGCCGCAGGATCTCGTCGTTTATGGCGGTACTGGCAAAGCCGCGCGAAATTGGGAGTGCTACCACGCCATCGTTCAAACACTTAAGTCTCTCGATGGTGATGAAACCATGCTCGTTCAGTCCGGCAAGCCCGTAGGCGTTTTCAAAACTCACGAATATGCCCCAAGGGTGCTGATTGCTAACTCGAACCTTGTTGGCCACTGGTCGAACTGGGAGAAGTTCAACGAGCTCGAACGCGCCGGTTTGATGATGTATGGCCAAATGACAGCGGGTTCTTGGATCTACATCGGGTCGCAGGGCATCGTGCAAGGAACATTTGAAACATTCGCAGCTGCGGGTGAAAAGCACTTTGGGGGAGATCTCTCAGGCAAATTAATTGTTTCAGGCGGGATGGGTGGAATGGGTGGAGCTCAACCACTCGCTGCAACGATGAATGGCGCTGCATTTCTCGGGATTGATGTTGATCCGGAGCGAATTAAGAAACGTCTCAAGACCGGCTATTGCGATTTCATGGTGACGACGCTCGACGAGGCGCTTCGAATCTTAAAAAACGCTGTCCGGAAGAAAGAGAACGTTTCTGTTGGACTCGTTGGGAACTGCGCTGACATCATTCCCGAGCTCGCAGAACGTGGAGTCGTACCGGACATCCTAACTGACCAGACTTCTGCTCACGACCCACTAAACGGTTATGTGCCAAATGGAATGTCTTTCGACCATGCGCTCGCACTGCGGAAAAGTGATCCACACGCATATCAGGAGAAATCACTGGATGCTATGGCTCGCCATGTCGAGGGTATGCTGCGCCTGCAAAAAATGGGTTCCGTGACTTTCGATTACGGCAATAACATACGAACCTTCGCCTTCCAGCGCGGCGTTAAAAACGCGTATGACTTCCCCGGCTTTGTGCCGGCGTACATTCGGCCTCTATTTTGTGAAGGACGTGGGCCTTTTCGATGGGTAGCTTTGTCGGGCGAGCCGTCAGATATAGCTGTGACGGATGACCTCATTCTTGAACTTTTTCCTGAGAATCGCAATTTGCGCCGCTGGATCGACTTAGCGCGCAAACGCATCAAGTTTCAAGGTCTCCCTGCTCGTATTTGCTGGCTTGGATATGGAGAGCGGGCCCAATTTGGTCTTGCAATCAACGAGTTGGTAAAAAGCGGAAAGATCCAAGCTCCGATCGTCATTGGCCGCGATCATCTCGACTGTGGTTCTGTCGCTTCACCCTTCCGCGAAACGGAAAGCATGAAAGATGGCAGTGATGCCGTTGCAGACTGGCCCATCTTGAATGCTCTTATCAACACTGCCGCCGGCGCTTCTTGGGTCTCAGTTCATAATGGCGGCGGTGTCGGTATCGGCTATTCTTTGCACGCTGGACAAGTCACGGTCGCCGACGGCAGCGACATGATGGCAAAGCGCATTGAGCGTGTCTTGACAACAGATCCCGGCATGGGCGTTATACGGCACGTTGATTCTGGGTATGACGAAGCAAAGCAATTTGCGAATGAGCGAAGCGTAAAAATCCCGCTAGAAAAGTAAGTCGAATGCCCGAAGCATCGCCTTTACTTCTCATTAACATCGGCCAACTGGTAACGCTGCGCTCGAAGACTCGCGGCCCTCGTCGCGGCGATTCCTTGTCCGATCTCGGATTGCTTGAGGACGCCGCAGTTCTAATAGTCGGCGGAAAAATTGTTTTTGTGGGCTCCTCCAAGGATGCTCTTCATGATCCATGGCTCAAGAAGAATCGCAAGAAAATCACTGAGATCGATTGCGGCGGACAAGTCGTTCTGCCTGGCTTTGTCGACTCCCATACGCACCCCGTATTCGTGAACCCGCGACTGGTGGATTTCGAGCAGCGCATCGCGGGCTCGACATACGAAGAGATTGCAGCAGCGGGAGGTGGTATCCGATCCAGCATCGACGGTGTTCGAAGAGCCTCCAAATCCGCGCTCACACAAAAAGTGCTGGACGCACTTCTCGAAATGGCTGAGTACGGTACGACTACCGTCGAAGCCAAATCCGGTTATGGCCTTAGCGTCGAGTCTGAACTTAAATCCTTAGAATCGATCAAAACAGCGGCCGCGCAGTGGCCCGGGACAGTCATCTCAACTCTTTTAGGTGCGCATGTTGTCCCAAGCGACTACAAGGATCGCCGCGAGGACTATATCGAGAAGATTTGCGATCAGATGATTCCCCAGGCCGCTCAAAAGAATCTTGCGCGGTTTGTTGATGTCTTTTGTGACAACGGCGCGTTCACTTCTGGGGAATCCAAGAAAATTTTCGCCGTGGCCCAGGCACATGGCCTTGACGTTCGAGCTCACATGGGCCAACTCAGCGAAACCAGGCTGACTCCTTTCCTCGAGTACAACCCTGCCTCGCTGGATCACATGGATTATGTAAACGACGACGATATCGGGCATCTTGCGAAGAGCAACACTGTCGCCACCTTCGTTCCAGGCGCAAATTACTTTTTAGGCTTGAAAACCTACCCACCTGCACGCAAGTTGATCGATGCGGGAGTTGCTGTTGCTCTCGCCACCGATTACAACCCGGGCACATCCCCAACCTTGAGTATGCCGTTCGCCCTCTCTCTCGCTTGCACGCACATGAAAATGTCTCCAGCGGAGGCGATTGCCGCCGCCACAATCAACGGCGCTTACAGCCTTCGCGTTGCAGATCGCAAAGGATCTATTGAGCCAGGTAAGGATGCTGATCTCGCAGTTTTTGATGTAAGAGATTACCGTGAGATTGCCTATTGGGTCGCAGCCAGGAAATGCGTTTGCACAATACTCAACGGTTATCTGCAAATGCCATCCTCCTAATCTCAGAGCAGTTCGATCTACAGGATTGACCTTAGAGATCATCGTTTCTTTCAGCCCTTAAACAGCGGACTTCCTGCCCATTCGATAAAATTCAAGAGCGTGAGAAAGCCAAGTGAAAGACGGCGGAGTGATGAAAACAACGTCACCTCGCCAGCTCGCCTAAAAAGCTGGACTGAGATAGCTAATTTCCTAGGACAACCGGTCGCAGTGGCGAAACGTTGGGCCAAGTCTGGCATGCCTGTCACACGCGAAGGTCGGTTCGTAACCGCGTCAGCAGACGAATTGAGTCAATACTTAGGACGCGAGGCAGGTTTAGATCTTCCCGTTCACATCGCCACGGGAGAGTCAGATCTCTCTGCTGAATTGAAACATGCACTTTCCCACGCCCGAACGGCTCAGGCCCGCAACAAGAAACACTAGTCTTATGGATACTCAAATTGAACCAGTGAATGGGGCATTCATTTATGAACGACGTTGAAAAACCTGACTTGAAAAGTGGCGTCTCTTCTCTCAGCCTTCCGGAGGATGGAAAACTCTTGGGTGTGGTAGACGGAGAAGATGTAGTTGTTGTGCGACGAGGGACCGATTTCTTCGCAGTAAGCGCCCATTGTACGCACTATGGTGGACCACTCGCCGAAGGATTACTGATAGAAGACACTGTGCGTTGTCCCTGGCATCATGCGTGCTTTGACTTGCGTACCGGTGAAGCACTTCGTGCGCCGGCGTTGGATCCAATCTCTTGTTGGAAGGTTGAAAAACACGGCGACAAGATTTTCGTGCGTGAAAAACTTAAACCCTCGGCTCCCAAGAAAGTAGTGAATGCCCCAAGTTCCGTGGTCATTGCAGGTGGTGGCGCAGCTGGTCTCGCAGCGGCCGACATGTTGCGCAGAGAAGGTTATGAAGGTCCCCTCACGATCATCAGTGCTGACGACGCTCCTCCCGTTGACCGTCCCAACCTCTCGAAAGACTACCTTGCCGGAACGGCTCAAGAGGATTGGGTTCCTCTGCGGTCCTCCGACTTCTATCGCGATCGCAAGATCGAACTCCTCCTAAGTTCGCGCATCTCCTCCCTCGATACGAAAAGAAAGATCGTGGTGCTCGAGAATGGCAAACAGATCCAGTTTGACGCACTCCTTTTGGCGACTGGAGCCGAACCGATCCACCTCCCAATCGAAGGCGCAACCGATTCACAGGTTCAATATCTCCGCACCTTCGCAGACAGCAAGGCCATCATTGCAAGGGCGGTCTCCGCGAAACGTGTTGTCGTTGTCGGAGCCAGCTTTATCGGTTTGGAAGTTGCTGCTTCGCTGCGGGCGCGTGGGATCACCATAGATGTGGTGGCTCCCGAAAACCAGCCGCTCGAGAAAATTATGGGACCCGAGATCGGTCGCTTCATCCGTAAGCTTCACGAGGATCACGGCGTCACATTCCATCTTGGTCAAACCGTCAAACGCATGGATGGCCGTAAAGTTATCTTGAGTGGTGGACAAAGATTGGAAGCCGACTTTTTGGTTTTGGGTGTTGGCGTCCGTCCGACAATTGCCCTGGCCGAACAAGCAGGGCTTGCGGGGGACCGTGGCATCGCCGTAAACGAGTATCTCGAAACCAGTGCCCCGGGAATCTTTGCTGCTGGAGATATTGCCCGCTGGCCTGATCCGCACAGTGGCGAACGCATTCGCGTCGAGCATTGGGTCGTAGCAGAACGTCAGGGCCAAGTAGCAGCCAGAAACATTTTAGGGCGCCGTGAAAAATTTGACGCAGTGCCATTCTTCTGGAGCCAGCACTACGACGTAGCCATCAACTATGTGGGTCACGCCGAGAAGTGGGATAGGATCGAAATCGACGGTGACCTCAACGCACGGGATTGTGCCGCCACTTTTAAGCGCGATGGGCGAACTCTTGCTGTAGTAACGATCTCGCGCGATCTGCAAAGTCTCCAGGCGGAGGCTGATATGGAAGCTCTACAAGCAACTCAAAATCAGAAGATTGCTTAACCTATAATCTGAACCTCAAGTTGCGGAACCGATCATGTCGATCCGACCAGTGAAGCGTCTTATCACCTCCAAACCCACCTTGGAAGGTGCAGGCGTGCATTTACGCCGTGCATTTGGTTTTGGAAACACGAAAGACTTCGATCCCTTTCTCCTCCTCGATGATTTTCGAAATGATGTTCCAGAGGATTACCTCGCTGGATTTCCCTGGCACCCGCACCGCGGGATCGAGACGATCACTTACGTTCTCGCGGGTACTGTCGAACATGGTGACAGCATTGGTAATCGGGGCGCAATCGGCGCGGGCGATGTCCAGTGGATGACGGCTGGCAGCGGCATCATCCATCAAGAGATGCCGAAAGGTGATCAGGCAGGACGCATGCACGGCTTCCAGCTATGGGGGAATCTACCGTCGAGCCTCAAGATGACTAGCCCCCGCTATCAGGAAGTTAAATCCCCAGACATCCCTGAGATCACTGACGACGATGGCACCCATGTTCGGGTCGTGTCGGGTACCTTCTGGGGCAAGCACGGTCCGGTCGATGGCGTTGCAGCGGACCCGATCTATCTTGATATCTCGATCGCTGGCGGTAAACGAAAAAGCCTGCCTGTTGAGACCACTCGTCATGCTTTTGCATACGTGTTTGGTGGCGCTGGAAAATTTTGCAACGCTTCAGCGCCGCTCGCGGTCCCCACTGAAACAGTTAAGTGGCTCGACACCGCCCCGCCCATCGAAGCCGATAATCGATCCCTCGTGTTGTTTGATCGCGGCGATGAAGTAACCGTGCAAGCTGGGGAGGACGGAATCCGCTTCCTGCTCGTTTCCGGTAAACCTCTCGAAGAGCCGGTGGCTTGGTATGGCCCCATTGTGATGAACACGCAAGAACAACTCAGACAGGCCTTCAACGAGCTACGGGAGGGAACGTTTCTCGAGGAAAAAGGTGCACAACGTTAGCCGTTCAAGACTTGATCCAACAACTGCTCCACAGCTCGCTTTGCTTCAAGAATTGAATAACGATGATCCATTGCGCCTGCAAGGTCCGTGTTGGCAAAGGCAATCCGCCCGAATGGCGCGCGGCGCAAAATTTCGCGTGGCGCAGGCTGGCCATTGCGGCCGAAGAAAAATCCAGGCTGTGGATTTAGGTATGCGTGCCCCCAGCGATTGAGAACAATGCCCGCAATGTCCCGCTGAGCGTCGAACCCTGCGCCCGCGAACATCGCATCGAACTGCTCTCGGATTTGTCTCTCATATTCTCTGAACGACGTGCCGATCATCTCGCGGCGACCGCGATGTCCCTGTTCTTCTGTAGACAGTCCCGGATACGAGTACAGAACTTTTAGACTGAGTACAAGGGGCGAATCCGGTCCAATCGTCGGCTCTTCAATGCCAGTCAATGCTAGCTTGCAGACCTCGATGTAATTTCCAATGCCTTCAAACCATCGACACCCTGTCAATCCCATCTTGTATAGAAAACGCCAGTTCTTAACTGCGACGTTGGCCATCATGCAGGGCGAGCGATAGAACTGCGCATAAGCTTGACGGTGAGTGTCAGGGAGATCTTTGATGATGTGTTTTGCGGTCCAGCACCCACCCGCGACGACCACCGACCGCGCCTTGAGTTTGTACACTTTCCCGGATGCCAGATATGCCACGGTGGCAGTTTTAGCCTTGCTTACTTCGCCATCATGTGCAACATGTATCGCAGTGGCCAAGAGGCGAATTCGTGCTGGTTCGCCCTCGCGATCAAGCCTTTCGAACTTCGTCTGGTTCCGGCAAACATCTTCTACACTGCCCGAGCCATCGATCGCCGCTGGAATAAGGCTCTTCAGCATAAGGCGCGCAATGGTCGCGTTGCCGCCAGGGAACATCTGATCCGAACCACCCTCTTCAGCTGGCAATGGATGCAACATCTCGAATGCATAGTCCGAATATGCGGACAGCGCGTCAGGGCCAAGACCCGCACCTCCTCCTTCGACTGGAGAAAGAAAAGTGCGGATGGTATCGCGACTGAGTCCGAATCGCTCGATGTAATGCTGTTCCAGCGAGATTGAGTCGAGATAAAGCGAGGTTGCGTCGCCATCGACCTTCGGGCGTTCGAATTTCGTTTTTTCAATCGGTTTGCCCTGTAACCAGCGCAACCATTCCGTTCGAGTTGCGCTGGACAATGGAGAGCCATCTAAGTTCTTTCCAACTGGATCGACCAGCCACAGCCCGCCTTTCTGTCCGAATTTCGCACCAAACCAGAAGCCATAATGCCCGTTCTGTAATCCGATCGCTTCATAGGGAGTTTTAGAAAGTGGAAACTCAGGATCGGAGCCGCCCCATCGCTGGTACTTGAGATTAGGAGTTTTAAGTCCGATGGAATTGTAGAAGCGAGCTAGAAAGCTGTGGGGATACTGAATCTGATAAATCGCGGAACCTTGGTGGGTGATGAGCCGCTTGCCATCAACAATGAATTCATTCTGTTTTGCCTCACCCCCAAAAATCGGATGATTCTCGAGAATCAGACATGTTTTTCCTGGACCAGCATTACGTTGGAAAAACAAAGCGGCTGCCAACCCGCTGATGCCACCTCCGATGATGACGCAATCGTATGTTTCGCCGATATCGATCGCCTCCTTTGGAAGCGGATCATAGAGAGAATCCCGAATGGCGTGTCCTGAATTGAGAACGGCCCAGGTATTGCCGTTAGAATTGCTGTATTCCCCTACGCCACCGTAGCCAGTGAAGTTGTCCGGCTGCGCCAGCAATTCGGAGGGTGAAACGCCGGATAAAAGCAAAGATCCCGACGCCAGTAACGTTGAGCCGAGAAAATCACGACGGGTTATCTGATTTTCCATCCCAAGCGATCGATCGCCAGGACGAGTGCATATCGTTTTGTCGTTGCTAAAAATCTCGCTGTCCTCGATTTTTTTACGTGAGTGTACATCAATTTGATAATCGGCTGGCACTGGTCGAGATCCATAGACCCACACTCAGCCGGTTTAGGGTTTTACAACCTGAAGTCTTCGTCGGCTCACTGTCTGAGTTCCACTCTTTTCGCCCAGCTCTTTCGCAGTGGCTTTAAGCAGAAATGATCCAGTAGCCGTCGGTACTTCGTAATTAACGTAGTACGTCTGCTGCCCAAGTCCGGCGAGTGAAAACTTTAAGCTCTTTCGTCCGATTTCCTCACCTCTTGTATCTTCTAGCGAAATCATAAGGTCTCCCGCGGTCGGTCGCGGTTCGTCATTGATCATCATCACCGCAATTGTGGCCGTACTCCCAGCACGCAATTCCGGCTGCCAAAAACTTAAGTAAACACCAAGCGGCGCAAAGGCATTACTCATGTAGTCGGCGAATTCAGGATGCAGTTGCAGCTTTTCAACGTCGATGAAATGGTCCGACGTGTAACCCTCAGGGTCGCTGCTTGTCAGATATACGAAATGAAGGACGCCAGCATATTGCCGATACGCTCTCCAGTACTCAGTCAGCCCAGCGAGTAAGTATGCGTTCAGCCCTAATCGGTCCTTAGCAGTGGCGCTTTCTCCAAGCAATCTCGGGTAAAGTTTTTTGGTTAATTCCGTGACCTTTCCATCGCGGTTCACCCAGAGCCATCCATATTCATTCAAAATGAGTGCATGACCAGTGAGTGCGCCAGGTGTAAGACCACCAGGACTCTCGAGAGTCTCCAAATCGAATGCGGGGCCGCCGCTGGCCATGGATTGAAATTCGTAGGGATGATCTTCCACTGGATCATCAGTACCCGCAGGAGGGTTATAGCTGTTCTCCCATGGCCTGCCCGATAAATCGAGCTTGCGAACTGCCGGAATGATCTCGTCACCAAAGGTCGAGTCCCATGTCTCGTTGTTGGCATCCCAAATCACAACGCTCGGATGGTTCCAGTTGTCGCGCATCCATTCCGAATACTCTCGCTTCAGTTCCTCGGTATCGAAGTGAATCTGGTTTTCAGCTCCGTGCCAATCGTGACCAGTCCAGACAAAGTATTCGTTTTGAATCAGTAATCCGGCTTCATCAGCGATTTCAAGCCAACGATCGGGCACTGGTCCAATGCAGAATCGAAATGCGTTCCAATGCATTTGTTTAGGAATCGTGACCAGAAGTTTGCGCACCCATTCATCATTCCACGGCAAGCTGCCAGAATGAGGATCTTCGAAAAAGCGGTGGAGCGTGATGTTTGAGCCTCTCAAGAAGTAAACGTGGCCATTTAGGTAAGCTCGTTTTGTGGCGGTATCAAATCGAAATTCGCGCATTCCAAATCGCGTTTCTGCGCTGTCGCCACCGCCATCTGTATCGAGTGCGTAAAGATTGGGGGCTTCCGGCGACCAGAGTTTCGGATTTGGGATGTGAATGGTTTGAGTAACGAGCTTTCGTTCTCCTGGAGCCAACCTCATGCGCAACACAGGCGCCTTGGCGGCCACAGCTGTGGCTTTCCAACGACGAACTGTCTGATTTAAACGAAATACAGCTGTCGTGCTTCGCGGGTTCCGCAACTCCGTTTGTACGACGATGCTGCTATCCGCAAGGCGAGGCGCTACCTGAACTGTTTCTATTATGGGAGCATCACTCAGTTGGAGCGAAACGCTGTCGTAGATTCCTGGCGTCCAACGATTCTTCTCAAAATCAGTACCTGCCGAAATGTTCGGCGGCAACACCCCGGGATGGGCGCCTACACGAATGACTAGATCGTTCTTCCCTCCCCAATGGATTGCCTTCGTAACATCCAGGATTGCTGCTGAAAAACATGGGAAGTGTTCTCCGATTTTTTGTCCGTTGAGCCAGATGGCCGCCCCGAACTGTGCTTTGTTAATACGAAGTATCGCAAAGCTACGCCTTTCACTGGTCTTGAATGTTCGGTGGTACCAAAACCAGTTGCGATCTTGATGAGGAACTCCCGCGTTTTGAACCAGCGCCGTTGAAGGCAATTTCCCTTGACTGACACGATTCTGAATCACCTGCCGACTATCGAAGAGATCAACATCCGCGAAGGCCGGAATTGATGAATGCACAAGACCTGGAACGCTGACTTTGTGATCGAAACGAACGGGTACCGGATCTGCGTCTTTCGAATCAGTGATTTCCCAAGTGCCGTCAAGAACAAGGACTGTGCGGCGCTCACAGTACCCTGTGCAAGTGAATAAGAAGACGAGGCCTGCAATCGATTTAGCTTTCGACCACTTCAAAGCGGTACTCCGCCGTTAAGCAAAGAGAATAGATGTCGGAGTGAACAACATGGAATAACTACTGTCATCGAAGATTCCAGTGCCCGTGTTTCCTGCGTTCTCCTGTTTCGCCGTGTTCAACACAGAGACCATACCGTAATCGTTTGTAAGAAATTTTTGAGAAATTAACACTTCAGCTTAAAACGAGGACCCGACACGAGCCGGCCCGCAATATGATGGTACAACCTGGCAGTTTCAGTATCACTCAGACAACAGTTTTTTGAATGCGACATCTTAAGAAAACGAGGTGCTTCCTATGAGCGCGGCCAACACGATCTCTGAAATTTCGCATGCTCCTCTAACCCAAGCCGAGCTCTCGAAAATGGACGCCTACTGGCGTGCCGCGAATTATCTGTCTGTCGGTCAGATTTACCTCTACGCTAATCCCCTTCTGCGCGAACCCTTGAAGTTGGAGCACGTAAAGCCGCGACTGCTCGGGCATTTCGGAACAACGCCGGGGCTGAATTTCCTCTACGTGCATTTCAATCGCATCATCAAAAAGAATGATCTCAATGCCATTTACATTTGCGGTCCTGGCCACGGCGGCCCTGGGATGGTGGCGAATGCATATCTCGAAGGAACTTATACCGAGCTCTACCCGAACATCCAGCGCAACGAAGCAGGTATGTGTCGGCTGTTTAAGCAGTTCTCCTTCCCCGGCGGAATTCCAAGCCATGATGCTCCAGAAACCCCTGGATCGATTCACGAAGGTGGTGAGCTCGGCTATTCGCTGAGCCACGCCTGTGGGGCAGCGTTCGACAATCCCGATCTCCTGGTTTGCTGTGTAGTCGGCGACGGAGAGGCCGAAACCGGTCCTCTTGCAACAGGATGGCACATTAACAAGTTCATCAATCCTCGGCGCGACGGCGTGGTTTTACCGATCCTGCATTTGAATGGCTACAAAATAGCGAATCCGACGATTCTCGGGCGCATGTCCGATGATGAACTGACGAAGTTGTTTTCGGGATACGGCTGGCGACCCTACTTCGTTTCCGGACACGATCCCGAACCGATGCACCAATGGATGGCAGCGACACTAGATCGTGTTATCGAAGAGATTCGCTCGATCCAAGAAGAGGCACGCAAAGGCAAGAAACTAAGGCTACCGGAATGGCCCATGATCGTCTTGCGTTCGCCGAAGGGCTGGACTGGGCCGAAGTTTGTGGACGGAAAACCCGTGGAAGGCACATGGCGCGCTCATCAGGTACCCGTCGCTGACCTGCAGCAGAAACCCGAACACCTCAAGATTTTGGAAGACTGGATGCGCAGTTATCGCCCAGAGGAGTTGTTTGACAGAGATGGAACTCTGATTCCGGAGCTTGTGGATTTGCCTCCCAAAGCCGATCGCAGAATGAGTGCGAACCCGCATGCTAATGGTGGGCGCTTGTTGCGGGATCTGATCATGCCCGATTTCCGCAACTATGCTGTCAAAGTGCCAAAACCTGGAGTGGCCGAAGCGGAATCCACCCGAGTTCTCGGCGGCTTTCTTCGTGACGTCATGAAACTGAATCTTGCATCCCAGAATTTCCGGGTTTTCGGTCCGGATGAGACTGCTTCAAACAGATTGGAAATGATCTATGAAGCCACAAATAAGCAGTGGTTAGAGCCAATCCTTGACATAGATGAACACCTTGCGCCCGACGGTCGAGTGCTCGAAATCCTTAGCGAGCACACGTGTCAGGGATGGCTTGAAGGTTATCTTCTAACAGGTCGCCACGGATTTTTTTCCTGCTACGAGGCATTCATTCATATCGTGGACTCGATGTTCAATCAACATGCCAAGTGGCTGAAGGTTACGCGCGACATTGAATGGAGACGTCCAATTGCGTCTTTGAATTACCTTTTGACATCCCACGTTTGGCGACAGGACCATAACGGCTTCACCCATCAGGATCCAGGGTTCATCGACCATGTTGTCAATAAAAAAGCTGACGTGGTCCGCGTTTACTTGCCTCCCGATGCGAATTGTCTGCTCTCGGTCGCGGATCATTG
>Ga0310810_10002427_pt1 | contig 20027 bp, 19 predicted proteins | sample NCmetagenome_FD_207641 | JGI IMG/M metagenome (GOLD analysis project Ga0310810, IMG submission 207641) | Soil microbial communities from experimental microcosm in Duke University, North Carolina, United States - NC | ecosystem: Engineered > Artificial ecosystem > Soil microcosm > Unclassified ...
GGATCCGGTCAATCCAAATTCCAAAGTGTGGCGGGCAGGTCGAATCCGTCAAAAATCTAAAATTCATCGGATCACCCGATCCGCCCGCGCCAGCACATTGGGCGGGATTGTCAGGTTGATTTGCTTCGCGGTCTTCAAGTTCACGTAAAACTCAAATTTTAAAGGCTGCTCGATGGGAAGGTCGCCTGGTTTGCTTCCTTTCACGATTTTATCGACGTAGGCAGCCGCGCGCCGAAACAGTGATTGATGATCGGTGAAATACGACATGAGAGCACCGGCCTCGACGTCCTGCCGGAGAAGCAACATGGAGGGCAGCCGGTGTTTCAGAGCCTGCTCAGCCGTCGCCGGGCCGATCACGGTCGCCTGGCCTGCCAAGCGCAACAATCCTTGCGCACGCCATTGAAGTGCTCTCTGAAAAGCACGTTCAAGATCTTCGGCTCCACGCACGGGAATGTTTTCCAGACTGACTCCGATACGGGCGGCGGTCGCATTGATGTCTTTGACTTGAATCGGCACGATCGGGTCGTCAGGATGCATCATCACAGCGATACGCCTGGCTGCCGGAACGGCTTCTTTAAGCAGCTCAAGGCGCTTTCCGGCCAGATCCCCGCTCATGTTCGAAAGGCCAGTAACATTGCCTCCCGGTCGGGCTAGATTCGTCACCAAGCCCAAACCCACCGGATCGCCTATGGCAGCCATGACGATCGGAATCGCCTTGGTCGCGTCCATGGCTGCGCGTGCGCTAGGCGTGTTTACGGCAAGAATTACATCGACATCGGAATTGATCAGGGCCGCCGCCAACTCAGGCATTCGCTCCAGCTTGCCTTCCGCAGAGCGCACGTCGATCAAAATATTCGAGCCTTCGACATATCCGAGGCTGCGCAATCCTTCGCGAAACGCCGCGCCTTCCCACTGCCGCTCGGCAGGAGTGAGTACGCCGACCTTGGGCTTCCCTTTGAGCTGGGCTTCGGCTGGCGGAGCTAATGCCAAGAGAACAATCGCCATTAGAAATGAGAGACACCGCCCACTGATAACGTTCACTTTTGAGTCTCCGTATTTCTCAACTTGTACGTCCGCCTCATCGAATCACTTTATCCGCCCGCGCCAGTACATTCGGCGGTATCGTCAGACCGATCTGCTTGGCGGTTTTTAGATTTATCACAAGCTCAAACCGGGTCGGCCGTTCCACAGGCATATCGGCCGGCTTCGCGCCTTTTAGAATTTTGTCGACGAAGTCCGCCGCCCGGCGATACTGCTCGACATTGTCCGCACCGTAGGACATCAATCCGCCAAGAAGAACTGCGTCTTTTCGGTGGTACACGGTAGCTATGCGCTTGCGTGTCGCAAAATCGACTATACGTTTATCGTTTGCGATGATTACCGGGCCGCCGGGCACATAAAGGCCATTCGGTCGCTCCTTACTCAGAGCGGCAAATATGCTCTCAAAGCTTTCCGTTCCTTTCACTTCCCAGGTCTGAACCACCAAACCCAAGTGACCCGCTATAAAATTAGTGTCCCTGGCTTGGAGCACATTGCCTCGCACCGCAGGATCGAAAATCAAAGCGATACGGACAGCTTTAGGAAAGGCTTCTTTGAAGAGTTCGAGCCGTTTGGCGGCGGTCTCCCCGGCTAGATTCGTGAGTCCCGTGATATTGCCGCCGGGGTGGGCTAGAGTTTCCACTAGCCTGGTATCGACCGGGTCAGTGCCAACGCCGGCCATAACAATGGGAATAGTCTTCGTAGCGCTCTTCGCGCTGCGCACCGCGACGTCCGTGCCGGCAACAATCACATTGACCTTGCGACGAACTAGATCGGCGGCCAGATCGGCAAATCGATCCGCTTTGCCCTGACCGTCGGCAAGCTCGATCGCGATGTCTTTCCCTTCGATGTAACTAAGCTCCTGCATGCGTTGACGAAACGCCCCAATTGAAGGACTGAAAGCCGGAGCAGAGGTTAGCAGACCGATGCGCAACATCTTTCCCGACTGCTGCGCGTTAACTGAATAGCACACCGCAAAGAGCAGAGCGGTAACCGCTAAGAAGATAATTGCTGGCTGCCCCTTCATTGCTCTCATCTGATCACTCGGTCCGCCTCCGCCAGCACGTTCGGCGGAATCTTCAGGCCAAAATTCTTCGCCGCTTTAAGATTGAGAACGAACTCGAACTTCGTCGGCTGCTCCACGGGAAGATCAGACGGCTTTCTGCCCTTTAGAATCTTGTCGACAAAGGTGGCGGCTCGCCTGTGCATGTCCGCGTAGCTTGGCCCATAGGACATCAGACCACCCGCTTCTACCAGTTCCTGGTACGCATAGACCCCTGGCAAGCGCTGTTTGGTTGCGAATTCCATGATGCGCGCGCGGTTGTGCAGGAAGAGACGATCCGCCAATGCGAGCAATGCACGTGGCCGTTCTCTGCGAATGGTCGCAAAGGCATTGTCGAACTGCTCCGGTGATTGCACCCCCAGGGACAGCACTTTCATTCTAAATGCCCGGGCTGCGGTCTGCACCTGCTTCTCGGAGATGACCTGGAAAGTGCTGGCAGGGTTCCAGAAGACCGCCACGTGGGAAAGCTTGGGAATCACCTCCCGCAGCAGCTCGAGCCGCTTTCCTTCCAAGTCCGCTGCAATCGCGCTCAACCCTGTAACGTTTCCCCCGGGGCGCGCGAGGCTCTCGATGAGACCCGTGCCAATGGGATCGCCAACGGCGAGCATGACGAGTGGGATCGACGGTGCTTGCTTCTTGACGGCGAGGGAAGCCGGCGTGCCCGCGGTAACGATGATGTCGACCTTTTGGGCAACCAGCTCGCCGATGAGGGCGGGTAAGCGATCATACTTTCCTTCGGCCCATCGATACTCGATCAAGATGTTTTTTCCCTCGACGTAGCCGAGGTCATGCAGGCCTTGGCGGAACGGCTCGACGAGATTTTCCTCGAGCGCAGCTGTGGAGTTGCCGAGGAATCCTATGCGCGGGACTTTAGTTGGCTGCTGCGCCTCGGCGCTCGCCCCGCACATCGCAAATGCAAAACCGATGGCAAGGAGCCCCACCGATTTTAGATTTTCGATTTTGGATTTTAGATTGTCGGTTCGGAAAGGTGGGAATGGGATCCAGGTTGTTGCGTGCATTTGTTTTCTCTTCAATCGAAAATCGGCATTCGAAAATTTCAAACTTCATTTAATCACTCGATCCGCTCGCGCCAGGATGTTCGGCGGAATAGTTAACCCGATTTGCTTGGCGGTTTTGAGATTGAATAAGAGATCAAATTTCGTGGGCTGTTCAATGGGCAAGTCCGCCGGTTTTGCTCCTTTCAAGATCTTGTCGACAAATACCGCCGCTCGCCGCCACATATCCGCGAAATTCGTGCCGTAAGACATGAGCCCTCCTGCCTCGACAAACTCCCGCAGCGTGTAACAGGACGGCAGGCGGTTTTTGAGCGCAAAATCGGCGATTGGTTTCTGGTTCGCGCTCAGTAAGGTATCACCGATCACGATCATTGCCCCGGATTGATGTTTTTTTATTGCGCTCAATGCTGCACCGAAGTCTTCAGGAGCTTGGACTTCAACCGGAGTCAGCGTGGCACCGAGTGTGGGGGCCGCTCGTTGCAGGTCCTTGAGCTGCAGCGGGTTGGACGCGTTGGATGGATTCAAGAGAACCGCTATTCGATCAGCCGAAGGTACAGTTTCTTTTAGAAGCTCTAAGCGTTTCGTGATCGTGGCAAAATGATAGTCCGACAAACCGGTAATGTTTCCACCCGGATGAGCGAGACTGGCAACCAGACCGGTGCCGACAGGATCGACCACATTGGTCATTACCATCGGAATTGTGGAGCTTGCGTTTTTCGCAGCCCGCGTTGCGGCGAAGCCAAAGACAACTAACACGTCGACCTGAAGACGAAGCAGTTCGGCCGCCAGCCGTGGAAGATTATCGTTCCGACCAGCCGAATAACGTTCGTCGATCAAGATGTTTTTCCCCTCTATGTACCCCAATTCGCGTAATCCGAGGCGAAAGGCGGCCAGCAACGCTTTATCGTTCTCGGCTGAAGCCCCCGAAAGGTAGCCGATCCGAATCGTCGATCTCGACGGCTGACCCGTAGCGGATTGAGCGGTGCTCGCTATTACGGCAGCGAGCAAATAGACGAATGCTAGTCGCTTCATCATTCTTCTTGGCCGACCCGCCCAACGGTGCATCGGGTAATATCCCTTCGTCTGCTCATTATCGAATGACCCTGTCCGCTCTGGCTAACACATTGGGTGGAATGCTCAAGCCTATCTGTTTGGCAGCTTTGAGGTTGATCACAAATTGGAATTTCGTCGGCTGTTCTACCGGTAGTTGCGCGGGCTTGGCGCCCTTGAGGATTTTATCTACGAAAATTGCGGCGCGCCGAAACAGATCATTTGTGTTCACTCCGTACATCATCAGTCCGCCTTCCTCCACATATTCCACCCTGGGATAGATTCCAGGCAGTCGCAGGTCCGTTGCGGGATCGATAATCTGTTTGCGGCGCTGATTCATCGCGGGGCTCGGCATTATCAGCAGGGCCTCGGCACGTTTGGTGCGCGCGGTACGGAACGCCGGGTCAATGTCCTTCGCACCGCGTACGTCCGCGTAGAAAACCTGCACGCCGAATCCTTTTGCGGCGCTCTCGGCTTCTTTGAGCGATTTTGGATTTCCCGGCTCGGTCGAATCGCTGAACACGGCGAGGCGCGCAAGTTTTGGAAGAACTTCCTTGAGAAGTTCCAATTGTTTACCGCTTAGCTCGGCGGCCAGATTGGCCAAGCCCGTTACATTTCCACCGGGGTGCGCAAGGCTGGCGACGAACCCTGCCCCGAGCGGATCGTTGTCTTGCGCCATGACAATGGGAATCTTGGAGGTCCCTTCTTTCGCGGCGCGCGTTGCTTGCGAGCCTCCCGTGACAATCACGTCGGTATTACGTTGCACCAACTCGGCCACGACCGCAGGGAGATCATTCTGCTTACCGGCGGAGTCCAGATAGTCGACGACGACGTTCTTACCCTCTACGTAGCCGAGGGTTCGTAGACCCAGCTGAAATGCTTCGAGGCGCTCCGAGACAACCGCGCGAGGCTGAACGCTGAGAAAGGCGATTCGCGGGACTTTGTCGGCGGGCTGCGCCTGGGCGCTCCCATGTAAGCCCGCCAACGCGGCGAACAGGAGGGCCGGGAGTAAATGCTTCATTGCTTTTCTCCGCAAATTACTGAATCGTCCTGTATCTTGAAGCGCGCCTTGGCACTCTCATTCTCCGGCGTTGCGATCTGATGATTCGATCCACGCGCGTCACCACGTTGGGGCGATGATCTAACCGCCTTGCCTCACCGAAGGACCCGATCTGCCCGCGCTAGCACGTTCGGCGGGATCGTGAGGCCAATCTGCTGCGCCGTCTTGAGGTTAACGATGAGCTCGGGGCGCTCGACGACCCCGAAAGGCAGGTCGGCGGGGTGCGCCCCCTTGACAATCCGGTCCACGTAGCCCGCCAAGCGCCGCGCCGCCTCGGTGACCCTGGTGCCATAGCCGAGCAGCCCCCCTGCGTCCGACGAGCCGCCCGAAAACAAGGTGGGCAATCGCTGCTGCGCCGCCAGCTCGGCAATGCGTTTGCGATGCATTACCGTCGCGGGCAGTTCCACGACAAGTACCGCGTCGGCGTGCTCTCTCCTTATGGCCTGGAATGCTGCCTCCAGATCCGGGTTAGCCCCGGCAATCGTGCGACTCTGCGGCTGAAGACCCAATGCACGTGCCTGCTCTGCATGCCCCTTCGTGTCCCGCACCGCTTGATCGCCGAGGATCGCCACCCGCGCCAGCCCAGGCACCACCTCCAGCAGGAGTGCGAGCTTCTTCCTGGCTTCCTGCCGGTCAAAGGTGGTGAGCCCCGTCAGGTTGCCACCGGGTCGCTCGGCGACTAAGTTAGCGGGGTCGATCACCACCGCAATCACGATGGGAATTGTCCTCGTCGCACTCATGGCCGCCCGCGCCACCACTGCACCGACTCCGACGAGGATGTCCTCCCTGAGACCCACCAGTTCGGCAGCCAAGGCGGGGAGTTGGTCAATCCGACCGTCCGCCCAGCGCGTTTCGATGACGACGTCCCGGCCTTCGACATAGCTGAGTTCGTCAAGGCCCTGCCGCAATGCCTGCAACGGGGCATCGGTCGTGGCGGCAGGGCCAGTGCCGAGAAATCCCACACGCGTCATTTTGCCCGGCTGCTGCGCGGTCGTGGGCACACAAAGCGCAAAGAGAAATGTGCTGACCGCGATGCAAAAGATTCCCTTCTGCACAGAGTCCAATCGAAAATCTAAAATCCAAAATTGTTTCACCGAATCACCTGATCCGCCCGCGCCAGCACGTTGGGCGGAATGGTCAAACCGATCTGCCTGGCGTTATTGAGATTGATGACGAGCTCAAACTTGCTCGGCTGCTCGACCGGCAGATCGGCGGGCTTGGCTCCTTTGAGGATCTTGTCGACGTAGGTTGCGGCGCGGTGAAATAAATCCGCGCGATTCTCCCCGTAAGAAATCAAACCGCCGGTCAGCACCATGCTTTTTTCATCGTACATCGCCGGCAAACGGGCGCTGGTTACGGTGTCGATGATGCGCTTCGAATTGCGCAAGGTAAAAGCATCGATCATGACCAAGACCCCGTCGGGACGCTGTTTCTCAAGCGCCGTGAAAACACCGTCGAGTTCGTTGGGATCGCGCGCGCCGCGATCTTGCACCGCCAGATTCATAGCGTGGGCCGCTTCGCGCGTGCCTTTCGCTCCGGAGGCCATGGACGGATTGCTGGTGTTCCACATCATCGCGATGCGCTGAAGCTTCGGCAGGGTTTCTTTGAAAAGCTCGAGTCGTTTCGGCCACAGCTCGGGAGCCAGGCTGGAAAGGCCGGTCAGATTGCCGCCGGGATGGGCCAGACTCGCCACGAGCCCGCTGCCAATCGGGTCGCCCATCACCGGCACAACGACGGGAACGGAAATGGATTGGGTCGCTCGCTTCGCTGCCAACGCTCCCGGCGTGGAGGTTGCGACGATAACGTCGGCTTTGAGGCGGACCAGATCTTCCGCGGCTTCTAGGAACTGATCTTCGCGATTCAACCAACGGTAGTCGACGATAATATTTTTTCCTTCGGCATAACCGAGTTTCTGTAAGCCTTCGCGAAACGCTTCGATGAAAGGATCCGGCGGCGACCCCACTCGCATGACGCCGATGCGCGGGATTTTTTTAATCGGCTGAGCGTAAGCGGAGCTAAACAAGAAACCCAATAGCGCTGTAGCCAAAATGTAACTCTTTCGCTTCAAATTCTTCCTTCCCTTCGCGCTCCGATGGGTCTTAACGAAGCACTTTGTCAGCGCGCGCCAGCACATTCGGCGGAATGGTCAGGCCGATCTGTTTGGCAGCTTTCAGGTTGATCACAAATTCGAATTTCGTCGGCTGTTCCACGGGGAGGTCGGCGGGTTTGGCGCCCTTGAGGATCTTGTCTACGTACGTGGCAGCGCGGTGCCACATCTCAGTCTGGCTGGGCGCGTAGGTCATCAGACCGCCATTTTCAACGACTTCCGATATGCCGTACACCGCCGGCAATCGATTTTTTGCGGCGAGATCGACGATCGTTTTTTGTGCGCCCAGCAACATGGGATCGGGAAAAACGGCGAGAGCTTCGGCGCCTCCTTTAACCATTCTCGCGAACTTGTCTGGCGGCTTTCAGATTGCCGAAGGATTCGGGTTTCGTCGGTAGCCCGGCCGGAGGTCAGTGGGAACGATGCCCTGATGGCTTTACTATAAAAAAACGACAGTGGCTATCCAGTAAAATGTTTCACTTGATGACTTTCTGGGCGCGGGCGAGTATTTGCGGCGGGATCGTGACGCCGAGCTGCTTGGCGGTTTGGAGATTGATCGCGAGCTCGACGCTGTCGACGGTTTCGATTTTCATGCCCCTCGGTGGCGTGCCGGTGAGGACACGGACGATATATTTGGCGGAGAGCCGGCCGATCTCGTGGTAATTCTGGCCGTAGCTCGCAAACCCACCGTTGTTGACCAAACTTTGCTCCTGAAACATGGTCGGCAGCTTTTTCGCTTTGGCCATGTCGATGATGGACTGGGATTCGCTGGCGATCATCGGGTCCGGTGTGAAGAGAAAGGCGTCGGCCTCGCCGGCTTTCAATTTCTGCAGCTCGTTTTTTAGTTCATTGACGCTGTTCACGTGGCGCTCGATCATCTTGATCCCGGTGCGCTTGCCTTCCTCGCGCGCCATGGTGGCGCCTTCGGCGGCGACCCGATTGTTCGGATCGTAAAAGGTAATGACGCGGTTCAATTTCGGCAGGATTTCTTTCAACACGGCCAATCGTTTCCCCGTCAGATCACGCACCAGATAGTGTACCCCGGTGAGCCGGCCTCCCGGTCGCGCGAAACTTTCCACGAGTTTGGCGACCACCGGATCACTGCCGATGCTAAAGACGATGGGCACCTGGCTGGTGCCGGCTTTGGCTTTGGTGATCACCGGTGTGGTCATGGCGTAGATAAGATTAACGCCGTCCTTTTCCAGGTTTCTGGCGGCCTGCTCGGCCAGCGCGAGATCGCCTTTGATATCCTTGATCTCTAGGACGAAGTGCTTGCCTTCTTCCCAGCCACTTTCCTTGAGGCCCTGGCGAAGCCCGTCGAGAGTCTCATACTGGACGCCGCCGGGCAGAAGCACGCCGATCCGCTGCGGTTTGACTTGCTGGGCGGGAACGGTAGAAACGGCCGCGATAAAAAATAACGCGCTAAAAAAAACTAGCCAGGATTTCATAAAATCGGGACAACCTTCCGGCGGGGCTGCATCGGGCGACCGAGCAACTCGATCCTGATACGATATCGCTGGCGGAGACACACTGCGTAAAACGCTGACCGCGGGAAAGCACGCGCAAGCCGCATACCAAAGCTAATTGTGCCACAACGCGGTCGGCCGCGCCGATCTTCGAGGTATTTCTTAACTCTATAAAAAGCAAAAACCTCCCATTCGCACGAACAGAGTAGCCAGTCTGCTACATGGCGTAGCAAGAGTGCGACGCGTTGGAGACGTAAAGGGATGAGAAGCCGTAAGGAGTGAAAGGGTAAGGGGTGAGGAGGGGGAAGTGGAGACCGAGAACGCCTTTACCCCTAACCCCTGACATCTCACGGCTTTCACGTGATTTGCAGCGCTTTCAGCAGCTTCATCAAGTGCGTGCGGTGAAGGCCGAGGGCTTTGGCGGCGGCCGCACGATTGCCCTGGGCGTCTGCCAATGCCCGGACGATCAGCTCGCGCCGGTAGCTGTTGATCGCATTGTGAAATAAAACCGGATGCGGCGCGTTCGGCGGCTGGGCGCCGATCACCCGTGCCGGTAGGTGATGCAAAGTGAGCTGCGGTCCGTCGCCCAGAACCACGGCGCGCTCGATCACGTTGGCGAGCTCGCGGATGTTGCCCGGCCAGTCGTAGGCCGCGAGCTTCTGCTGCGCTTCGTCGTCGATCGACACGAAATTCTTTTTCGCTTCGGCGGAAAAGCGCTCGAGAAAATAGCGCGCGAGCGCGGCGATGTCCTCTTTTCTTTCGCGCAGAGGCGGTAACGTGAGCGCGATCACGTTCAGGCGATGGAAGAGATCGTCACGAAACGTGCCGGCTTTGGCCGCGGCTTCGAGGTCGCGGTTGGTGGCGGCGATGATACGCAAATCGACCTGGATCAGCGCCGTGCCGCCGACCCGTTCGAACTCCCGCTCCTGGAGCACGCGCAGAAGTTTGGTTTGCAGGTCTAAGGTGAGATCGCCGATCTCGTCGAGAAAGACCGTGCCCTGGTGCGCCACTTCCAGTTTGCCTTTCTTGAGCTGGTGCGCGCCGGTAAAGGCGCCTTTCTCATGGCCGAAGAGCTCGCTCTCGAGCATTTCTTTCGCCAGACCCGCGCAATTGATCGCGACAAACGGCTTCAGGCGGCGCTCGCTCCAGGCGTGAATCGAACGGGCAAAGAGCTCTTTCCCCGTGCCGCTTTCGCCCAGAAGCAGGATCGTCGCCTTGCTGGCGGCGGCCTTCTGCGCGTCGGCGATGATTTTTTGCGTGGCTGGGCTCGTGCCCGCGATCAAGCGATGGCGTTCGCCCAGCTCTGCGGCAAGAAACTCGACTTCGGAACGAAGCCTCGATCGCTCCAGATTTTTTTCGACGACCAGCGCGAGGTGCTCGGGGTCGAAGGGCTTGGTGATGAAGTCGTCGGCGCCGGCTTTGATCGCCTCGACCGCGAGCTCGATGCTGCCGTGGGCCGTGATGATCACGATCGGCAGGCCAGGCTTGCTTTTGCGCATCGCGTGCAGGGCTTCGATGCCGTTCATGTCCGGCATTCGATAGTCCAGCAGCACCAGCTCGGGATCGATCTTGTCGACTTGCACGAGGGCTTGTGCGCCGTCGCTGGCGCGAGCGACGGCATAACCGAGGTCGCTCAGCTCCTGCTCGAGCAGATCGAGATTGAACGGTTCGTCGTCGACGATCAGGATCTTGCCGGCCATGAATATCGCCCGACAGCGCGCCGCGTTGCGATGTTGCGGGGGTGCCGACGCGTGTTCGCCTACTATCTCTCAACCCGGGCGAAGAATACAAATAGGCGCGCGTGTGCTTTACCGCAGATTCGATTTGCAGTTGGTAAAGGTCCGGCCTCGGACCCTATTATGAGGACATTCAAGTTGTTCTCAAAAATAAGAATATCGCAGATGAAATTCCAAATGAGTAGCCATCCAGTGACCCGGACGGGTGAATTTGAGCTGGCTTTTGAAAGATTGAACGGCCGAGCGCTTTTTTCGATTGACGATATTTCTCGCGTAAGCTAGATGACGGCGTCGACTCTACAAGCGGATTTAACTAAGGAGGCAACGATGAAGCTACTGCTTGGGCTGTTCGTCTCAACGTTGGTTTCGCTTCCATTTGCTCAAGCGCAGACCGCCGCGCCGCAGAAGCCTGTACGCATTCTCATCGCCAACGGCAAAATCGGCAGCGTCGTGGATGCGCCGTTGCATTTCAAATTGCTGCGAGTCACTCTCGCGCCCGGTCAGTCAACGACGTTTCTCGGTGGCAATGCGATGATTTACCCGACGGCGGGCGCGATGACAGTAGAAATCGAAGCAGAGACGAAAACACTGCAAGACGGCGACGGAGCATTTGTTCCGGCAGGAAAGAGCGCATTGCTGAAGTCTGCGGCAGCACGGGGAACGACGTTTTTCGAGTTTCTGTTGGTCGCTGCGGGTGATCTAGCAAAACAACCCAATGCGAAACCGGCGATCGTAACCGAATTGTTTCAGACGACAGAGCCGATCAAGGGTCTTAAAGGCGGTCCCCACGAATTCACCATGACGCGCGTTATCGCACCGCCCAAGTTGCCTGCTCCACCGATGCATCATCGCTCGGGCGCGGCACTCTATTATGTGCTTTCGGGCTCGGGCTTGCTCAAGATGACGGATCGAGCGGACCCGCGCGCGCGGGGCTCCATTCAATACGAGCCCAGCGACTTCGTTCACTCGTGGCAAAATGCGACCGATGCCCCCCTGATCCTATTGCAGGCCAACATCAGCGCCGAAGGGACGCCGGAAATTATCTTTCTTCCCTGAGGATGGAAGACCAGCGCATGTGAATTTAGTTGGCGCCGTTCTTTTGGATGACTCGATCCGCGCGCATCATCATGCTCCCGGGGAATGAAATTCCGAGGCTTTTGGCGGCCTGGAGATTCACCGCAAGTTCGAAAGCCTTGGGCTGCTCTATGGGTAGATCTCTTGCCTTGGCTCCCTTCAAAATCTTGTCCACGAAGATTGCCGATCTTTTATACAGCTCGACCACGTTGGGGCCGTAACTCATGAGCCCGCCGTTCTGGGCGAAGCGCGCATCGGGAAAGATGCCCGCAAGCTTTGCATCGGACGTGAGCTCGATGATTTCGCGCATGCGGCTGACAAACATGGATCCTGGCAGCACCTCGAGGGCGCCGACGCGCGAAGCTCGCATCGCTGAAAACGCGCTCGGGATTTCGTCGGTATCCCGCACTTGCAGGATGAGGAGTTTTAACGTTAGGGCTTGGGCGGTCGCCTCAATGGCGTTCAGCAGGGCAGAGTCGCCGACTGCTTCGCGTATGACCGCGACGCGGGAGAGCGAAGGAAGCGTCTCCTTGAGGATTTCAAGACGCTTGGCACTGAGCTCGGCGTTCAGCGCCGACATGCCGGTGACGTTTCCACCCGGGCGTGCCAGAGTCGCCGCGAAGCCCTGATTGACTGCATCGCCGATGTTCGCAATCACAATCGGAATTGAGTCGGTGGAGTTACGCGCCGCGCGCGCACCGAGCGCGCCTTCGGTAACGATGACATCGACCCGGCGCCGGGCCATATCGGCGGCGTAGCTGGAAAGACCGTCAAAGCTTTCGGAGTTCCGGTAAACGTAGGCAACGTTTTTGCCGTCGCCATATCCAAGGCGAGTGAGTTCGCTACGCAAGCTTTCGAAAAACAGATTGTCGCGGTTAACAAACGGTGAGAGCACGCCGATTTGGCGCGCCTTGATTTGCGCCGTGGCAAGGTCGCTGGAAATCAAAAACAGCAAAAGAGAGAGGGCAAGCCGGAGAAAATTTCTTCCAACCGGATCAACCCATAATCTTCTTCCGCGATTGCGGGATTGCCTAGCAGAAGTCATGATGAAAAGTGACGCTGTCCACAAACGGTCCGGGAGCTCGACCGCACAACTATGAGAGAGTTCGGCAGATTGCAAGCAAATCATGATTGAACGCGCAAATGAGATTTCGCGCAGCAAGCAATGTGCCAGTCTGTTGCACGTACGCGTCGCCAGCCAAGCTTCCAAATCTCCATAGGACGAGGGCTTGCGGCGCTGTTACCGCAAGCCCTGCCGGCCATGCGTGCCGATTTGATACGTCAGTGTAGCGAATCGGATCTGCCGGTTAAGATCGCGAGATTGCCAGCTCCCACAAAGACGCGCATGGCAAAGGGGGATTCGTGAATCAAGCCTGGCTCGTGACCGCATTTTTCTTCGCGCTCCTGCTGGTAATGCTTTACGGCGCGTTTTTGGTCCTGACGCCGTTCTTAACGGCGATCACCTGGGCGGTGATTCTCGCGATCCTCGTTTATCCTGTTTACGCCTGGCTGTTCGAATTGATGGGCGGCCGCGCGACGCTCGCGGCGCTCACCGTGCTCGCGGTCATCACCATGATCGTGATCGTGCCCGGCATCGAACTCGCGCGCTTTCTCGCCGACGAGGCGGTGTCGTTGCTACAGTCGGTGCACACGCTCCTCGGTGGAGAGGGCAAGCAGCAATGGCTGGCCCAGCCCTGGGTGCAGGAACTGATCCGCTGGTGGAACAGGGTGACGTTTCGGCTGGTGGACTTTAAAATCGACTGGAAGAATCTGCTGATCCAGGGGGTGCAATCGTCTTCCACATTCATCGTGACGCAAGTGAAAGGGATCGCCCAGAACGTGCTGCTGTTCACGGTCAATGTGGTGATCGCGCTGTTCACGCTGTTCTTTTTTCTGCGCGACGGCGCCGAGCTGGTCGGACGGATTCGGCGGCTCTTGCCGATGGATGAGGAACATCAGCAGCGGCTGTTTCAAAACATCGTCGACGCGGTATTGGCGGTGGTGCACGGCTCGCTGGTGGTGTCGATGGTGCAAGGGCTGCTTGCCGGCTTTGCCTACTGGATCCTCGGGGTGCCCTTTGCCGTGCTTTGGGGCGTCGCCGCGTTCGTCTCGCTCCTGCCGGTGGGCGGCTCCACGATTATTTCGGTGCCGGCGTCGATCTATCTATTTCTTCAGGGTGAAACGGCGCGAAGCATCGTCCTTTTGGCTTGGTGTCTTGGGTTCGTCGGCACGGTGGACAACATTCTCAAGCCGCTCCTGATCGGCAATCGCCTGGGACTGCCCGTGCTGTTTCTTTTCTTTGGCATCCTCGGCGGTCTGGCGCTTTTCGGCGCGGTGGGCATCGTGCTCGGGCCGGTCCTCTTTGCTCTCCTCCGCGCTTTGCTCGATCTTTACTCGGAAGAGTATTCGCGGATCGAGCGCCCTTGAGCTTTGAAGCTCGCTGGAAAAGCACCGGCGATTCTGAATATTATAGTAAGTCACGATCGGGTGCATGATTGAGGAAAGATGACCGAAGATCAGCAAATCAAGCGCGAAATCGTCCTGGAAGCCGACGCTGAGAGTCTGGAGCGCATGCGCAAGGAAGGCCATGCGCGCGGCTTTACGGTTTACTGCGACGAGGGCAGCCACATCGGCGGTGACGACAGCGCGCCGCCGCCGCTCGCGTACTTTGGTTTGTCGGTGGGGTTTTGACTGCTGACCCAGATTTCCCGGTACGGGGAGATGCTCAAAACTCACATCGACAAGGCCAAGGTATTCGTCACAGCGCGCTTCAAGAACGAGGGTTCCGTGCTGCGCGAGACCGTGCAGGCGGAAGGTCTGGGCGTTGAAACCCGCTGCGAAATCGTCTCTGATGAAGCGCCCGAGAAGATCGCTAAAGTGGTGCGTAACGCCGAGGCGGGCTGCTATGTGATCCAAACGATTCGCCGGCCGACCAAGGTGAAGAGCCTGTACATGCTCAACGGCGCGGCGTTTGATCCATCGTCCTACAATAAATGACCATCACTCACACCAATTGGAGGGGCTGTTTATGGCAAAGGACGCGGAATTCTTCAACGTTAAATACAAAGAGGGATCGCTCGATCCTAAAGCGGCGCAGCTGATTTTGTTCGCGGTGAATCTCGCGATCAATCACGAGCATGGCGCCAAGCTTCATCTCGGTCGCGCGCGCGAGCTCGGCGCCAGCGAAGACGAGATCTGGGAAACGGTCGTTTATGCCATGCGGCCGGTGGCAGCCAATGTGCGCAATTTCGCCAAGGCGATCATTGAAAAGTAGCAGTCTTGCAAGCTCCAAACATTCAAGCCAAGAGAGCGGAATAAAAAATGAGTGAGTGGACGATCGACGTCAACGAGGAAAATTTCGAAGCCGAGGTTTTAGAGCGCTCGAATCAGGTGCCCGTACTGGTGGATTTCTGGGCGTCCTGGTGCGGGCCGTGCAAAGTGCTCGGCCCGGTGCTGGAAAGGCTCGCCGACGAATACGCCGGCGAATTCATCGTCGCCAAGCTCAACGTCGATGAAAATCCCGGCCTTGCCGGCGCTTTCGGCATCCAGGGCATTCCCGCGGTCAAGCTGTTCAAGGGCGGTGATCTCGTTTCCGAATTCACCGGCGCATTGCCCGAGCCGACGGTGCGGGAATTCTTGTCCAAGTTTTTGCCGACGGCGGCTGACAAAGACGCGGATGAAGCGGTGGCGCTCGAAGAGCTCGGCCAGAGCGGCGAAGCGAAAGCGAAGTACCAGGAGATTCTTTCCAGCGATCCCAACCACGCCAAGGCGCTCCTCGGCTTGGGTCGGCTGGCGATGAGCGAAGGCGACAACGAAAAGGCCCAAGAATACCTCGACAAGGTGTCGATCGTCGCCGACGAGCGCAAGGAAGCCGATCGATTGCTGGCGCGCTTGAACCTGCAGAGTGGCGCGGCGGAAAATCTGACCGCGCTGCGCGAAAGGGTTAAAGCCGAGCCGGATAATCTGGCGGCGCGCTTCGAGCTGGCTCAGGCCCTCGCCGGCGCGGAGCGCTATGAAGAAGCGCTCCCGGCGTTTCTCGCCATCGTCAAGACCGATCGCCAGTTCCAGGACGACGGCGCGCGCAAGGCAATGGTGCAGATTTTTGAAGTCCTCGGCTCCGACGATCCGCTGACGGACAAATACCGTTCAGAGCTGGCGGCGGCGCTGTTTCGTTAGCGGAGAAGAAATTTCACCGCAGAGGCGCGGAGAACAAAGAGCGGAGCATTCTCGGTTAAGAATTCTCTGATCTCTGTAAACTCCGTGTTTCCGTGGTGAAATCTCTTTTCAAGCGAACTAGAACGGACCACTGCGCGTTACAGGAGGTGTCACGAGCATGATCAGCCTGGAACAAGCCAACCGCATCATCGAAGCGATCTTCGCGCGGGGACGCGAGCTCAAATGCCGGCCGATGAGCGTGATCGTAGTCGAGCCCGGCGCCAAGGTAAAAGCATTTCAAAAAGAGGATGACTCAGCGATGATGCGTTTCGAGATGGCCCACGGCAAAGCGTACGCTGCCCTGGCATTGGGCCGCTCGTCGTCGTTGGTGCGCATGCGCACCGAAGAGCGGCCGCTGTTCATGCAGTACCTGATCCGGGCCTCGGACGACCAGATTTTTCCCGAAGGCGGCGGTATGCTCATCCGCGACGAGAAAGGCGAACTGCTGGGCGCCGTCGGCGTCACCGGCGACACTCAGGAGCGCGACGAGGAGCTTGCCGCCCATGGCATTCGCGCCGCGGGCCTCAAGACCGACGACGACTGCGCGAGTCTTGGCACCAAAGTACGTTTGAAAAACTGACCAGGCGACCCACAAATTGTAGGGGTCGGAGCATGATTCGCTCCTGTCTTTTTCACGCGTTCCCTTTCTTTGTCATCGGAACGATTTCTTCACCACGGAGGTCACGAAGTCGAACCGAGGTTCGGTCGGAGGCTCTCCCTAATACCCGCGAAAGCGAGGCCTCGCCCCTCCGTGCTCTCCGTGTCCTCTGTGGTGAGTAAAGAAGTTGCGCGTAGCGCACCCTACGAAAGTCTTCGTGTCTTCGTGGTGCAATTCTCCTCCGTTACGCGATCCACTCCGAGACCGGAGCTTTGGCTTCTTCGAGCGGCTGACAGACGATATCGACCAAAGTCGGTTCGGCGGCACTGAGCGCTTCTTTCAGCGCTGGGCCGAGGCGGTTCGGCTCGGTGATGCGCCAGCTCTTCATGCCGAAGGCGGCGGCGACTGCGGCGTGGTCGGTGGGCGCGAAATCGACCGAGAAAAAGCGCCGGCCGTAGCCCGACTTTTGCCCCGCCTTGATCCAGCCGTAGCTCGCGTTTGAAGTCACCACGAAGGTAATCGGCAGCTTGTAGCGGAGCGCGGTTTCGAGCTCGCCGCAGGCGAAGCCGAAGCTGCCATCGCCCATCACCGACACGCATTTAACTGCCGGACGCGCGAAGTGCGCGCCCATCGCCGCGGGCAGCGAGTAGCCGAGCGCGCCGTGCGCGCGATTGGAAAAAATTCTTCGACCCGTTCTGCGCGCCGGATAGTAGGCCGAAAAGTACGGACACGGCGTGCCGGCGTCGACGACCACGATCGCGTCCGGGTCCAGCGCGCGCCCCAGCTCCGCGACCACACGCTCGGGTTTGATCGGTCGGTCGGTGGATTCTGCGAGAGCTTGGAACCTGGCGAATTTTTGCTCCTTCGCCGCTTCGATGCGCGCGGCGTCGAGCGGATGGGCGACATCGGCCAGCGTCCGATTCAAAAGCGCGAGGCCCAGTTTGGCGTCGCCGATCAGCGCTGCGTCCGCCGGATAATTCACGCCGGGAACCGCCGTGTCGACGTCGAGATGAACAATTTTAGTTTTTCCCGGTGCCGGGTGACGCCAGCGCTCGGTGGTCACGGAGCCGGCGCGGCAGCCGATGAAAAAAATCACATCCGCCTGATCGACGATCGCGCGCGTCTCCGGCGTGCCGCCGTTGGAGCCGACCACGCCGACGGCGAGCGGGTGATCTTCGCGGATGGAGCCCTTGCCGCTGATCGTAGTGGCCACCGACGCGGACAGGCGCTCGGCCAGCGCGCAGAGATCGCTTTCCCCGCCCGACATCATGACGCCGCCGCCACAGATGAAAACCGGCCGCGTTGCTTCGCGCAGCAAGCGCGCGGCGCTCTCGACGCTGGCGCCGTCGGGTTCGATTCGCTCGGCGGGACAGGCGCCGAAGCGCGGATCGCCGTGAATCTCCGAGCGCTTGACAGAACCGTTCTGGACGTCGAAGGGGAAAGCGATGTGACCTGCGCCGGGGCGGCCGGTGGTGATCTGGCGAAACGCCGCGCGAAAGGCGAGCGGCAAATCTTCGGCGCGCTCGAGCCGCAGGTTCCATTTCGTCACCGGCCGCATGAGCGCGGTTTGATCCAAGTCGGTCAACGTGTAGCGGCCGCGCGCGCCCACTGAGATATCGCTGTTGATGCACAGAAGCGGGACGGAGGACTCGTTGGCTTCGGCGAGTCCCGGCAGAATGTAAGTGACGCCGCCGCCGCTCGGCCCTTCGCACACGCCGACTTTGCCGGAAACCCGCGCGTAGCCGTCCGCCATGTAGGCCGCCGAGCGCTCGTCGCGCGCGAGAATATGGCGCATGCCGTGAGGTAGGCGCGCCAGCGCGTCGTAAAATGGCAGGCTCGTGTCGCCGCAGAGGCCGAAGAGAAATTCCACACCATGCACGCGGAGCATCTCGACGGCGGCTTCGGCGCCGGTGGTGATGTCGGTCTCGGTTTCTGGGTTCGCCATTTTTATCGCGCGCTGAAATTTAGTAATTCAACTGGGAAATTCTCTCCGCCAAAAATGGCGTGAGCTTTTTTTCCCGTGAACGATCGTATTATGATGACCGGGAAGATTTCAAACAGCTCGGATCCTGTCTTTTATGCCCCGCCAAAATCCTGCCGTCGAATCCATCGAGCCTGAAGTCCAGCGCTTGGCGCGCTCGCTTTATCAGAAAGCCGCTGCGCACAAGCCTTCGCTTTTCGAAGCCAAAGATCTGCTGGGCCGGATGATCGACTGGTCGCTGGAAGACGAGTCGCTGCGCGTAGCGCTGTTTCGCTTCGTCGATGTTTTGCCGAGCCTGGGATCGTCCGCCGAGATCGGCCGCCACCTCGAGGAATATTTTGCGCGGATGGATCACGCCCTCGGAGGACTTGCGTATCTCGCGCAAGCGCTGCACGCCGGCACCCTGGTCGCGCCGGTGGTGCGGCGAAACGTTATCAAGCTCGCGCGCCGCTTCATTGCCGAAGAGAGCGGCGATTCCCTGTTTAAAGTGCTGACCGCGCTGCGCCGCGAGCCGGCGGCCTTCACTCTCGATGTGGTCGGCGAAGCCACGGTGAGCGAAACGGAAGCGGCGGCGATGCAGGCGCGTTATCTCGATCTGCTGCGCCGGCTTGCCAAAGCCAGCCCGGCCTGGCCGGCTTTGCCGCAGATTGACGCAGGACCGAAGGGCCTTCTACCGCGGGTCAATCTATCCATTAAACTTTCATCCCTTTGCGCGCGCTTCGATCCCCTCGATCCCAACACGGAAACCGTTGTCGGTGAGCGCTTGCGCCAACTTCTTCGCGCGGCGGGCGCTCTGGGTGCCGCCCTCACCGTCGACATGGAACAGCACTCTTTCAAGGACCTCACACTGGAAATTTTTCGCGGCGTGCTGGAGGAAGACGAATTTCACAGCCCCCCGCGAGCCGCCATCGCGCTCCAGGCCTATCTCAAGGAAACCGAAAGCGATGCGCATGCATTGATCGACTGGGCGCACCGTCACGACCGGCGCATCGGCGTGCGCCTGGTCAAAGGCGCCTACTGGGACAGTGAAGTCGCCTGGGCGAAACAGAAGGGCTGGCCCATCCCGGTTTTTCTGGAAAAGAGTGAAACCGACGCGAGCTATGAGCGGATCAGCCGGCTGCTTCTGCAAAATCACGATATCGTGGACGCCGCCTTCGGCAGCCACAACCTGCGGAGCCTTGCCCACGCGATCGTCGCCGCGCGTGCCATCGGCGTTCCAGTCAACGGCTACGAAATTCAAATGCTTTACGGTATGGCCGAGCCGGTGCGTCAGGCGATCATTCAAAACGGCCAGCGAGTGCGGGTCTATCTGCCAGTCGGAGAGCTGCTGCCGGGGATTTCCTATTTGATCCGCCGGCTGATGGAGAATACTTCGAACACTTCTTTCTTGCGCCAGACCTACGCCGATCGCAAAGACATCGCCGGTCTGATCAAAGCGCCGGCCGTGCCGGCGCCGCGCGATGACGGTGCAGAGTCAGCCGCCGAGCCCAACGATCTTTCTCAGCCGTTTCGAAACGAGCCGCCCATAGATTTTTCGCGGCGGGAGAATCGCCGGCGTTTTGCCGGCGCGCTGGAGCAAGTTCGCGCGCAATTCAAAAATTCGAGAAAGCGCGGCAGCGGACC
>Ga0310810_10002428_pt1 | contig 20021 bp, 15 predicted proteins | sample NCmetagenome_FD_207641 | JGI IMG/M metagenome (GOLD analysis project Ga0310810, IMG submission 207641) | Soil microbial communities from experimental microcosm in Duke University, North Carolina, United States - NC | ecosystem: Engineered > Artificial ecosystem > Soil microcosm > Unclassified ...
ACCTGACGTTCCGCCATCGGGCGGAATTCCGTCGCGAACTTGTCCTTCTCACCCTCGGGGACCTGATACGCGTTGGCGTAGGCGTCGACGAGCTGGCTCACCCAGCTTGGAGGGACCTCGAACTGGTTGGCGCCGATGATGTCGTCGAGGAGGCGCTGGCGAATCTCCGACTCGGTCTCGCGCTGCGCGTTCGCCTCGAGGTCGTCGCGCACCGCCTTCGTGAGCGCGTCGATCGAGTCGAAATCCCCGACTTCGCGGGCGAATGCATCGTCGAGATCCGGCACCGTCTTGCGCTTCACGTCCTGTACCGTGACACGGACGGTCTTGGTCTTCGACCGCTGCGCCTCGTCCGGGAAGTCCTCGGGCCATCGCACGGGCCGTTCGACGGTCTCGCCCGGGCGAGCTTCCATGATGAGCTCCTCGATGCCGGCGATGGCCTGGCCGGCGCCAAGCACCAGCGGGTAGCCCTTGCCTTCCGGCATCGCTCCCGTCTCGTCGGCAGTCGCCAACATCACGTTGACCATGTCACCCGGCGCGGCACGCTCTTCCACGGGTGCCCATGTGGCGCGCTGGTCGCGCAGCTGCTCGATCTGCTCGCGAACCTGCTCGTCGGTTACCGTGCGCTCGGTGCGTTGGACGCGGAAGCCCTGAACGCGCGCGAGCGGAATGTCGGGACGCACTTCCAGATGCAGCTCGAACGTGAGCGGCTCGTTGTCGCCGAACTTCACATCGTGCACGTGCGGTTGGGACGCCAACTTCAACTGCTCGCGCTCGAGCACTTCCTTGTATGCCTCCTGAACGAGGCTCTCGAGCGTCTCCTGCCGGATCGCGTCCGCGAATTTCTTCTTGACCATTGCCGGCGGCGCTTTGCCGGGACGGAACCCCGGGAGCCGCACGCTCGTTGCATAACGACGTGCAGCCTTGTCCTCGGCGTCGCGAACGGTCTCGACTGGCACCGAGATCTGCAGGAGGCGTTCGACGCCGTCGCTCTTTTTTGGAGTGATCTCGATGTTCATGGCGAGAAGCACGAAATGAAGTGTCGCTGCCGCGTGTGCTGCGGCGTGCGAGGGCAGCCGGAACCCTGCCCGCGAGCGGAAACCTAACCCGCGTCCGGAAGGGGACCAACCCGACGAAATGAGGGTGCCCTCACCTTTGCGTCAGCGCGGTGGCGCGCTATCGCGCGCGGGAGGAAACACCGCTGTGTCGCTGCGCACGCCGCTAGCTTTCGCACGCGAATGCCTGGTTACGCGTGCCTCGAACCGCCTGATCGAGTGAGATGATGCCCCGCTTCAACAACCGGCTCGCGTCGACGACGGCGCGCGCGTTGGTCGCGACCGCAACGCTCGCCGTCCTCGCATTCCGTCAGTCCGACGCGCAGACGCCTGGCCAGCCCATCCCCTCAGGGACAGGCTCGGTGGTTCCCGCGAATCGAACGCACGTCTTTGCGATCAATCCGCTCGGCATTCCGTTCGAGGTCGTCTCGGTCGAACTGGAGCAGGCCCTTCAGAGCGCGTTTTCCATTGGCGGCAACTTCAGCTACTTCTCGCCGAGCGACTACACGCGCTCGAGCTTCGAGGTGAAGGCACACCTGTATCCCAATGAATACGCGCCGCGCGCCTTCGGCGTCGGGCTCGGGGTCGGGTTGGTGAATACGCGCGAGCACCGCACGCTGAACGACGTGCCGACGTTGGTCAACAAGACGCTGCCATCGATCGCCGTCTACGCCGACTACAACTGGTTGCTCGGCCGCAGCGAGCGCTTCTACGTCGGCACCGGGGTTGGCGCGAAGCGAATCCTCGGCGACTCCGATGCGTTCGACGTGCCGCCGTTCGTCTACGGTACCGCGAGGTTTCTCATCGGCGTCGCGTTCTGATCGGGACACGCACGAGGGCATCGATTCATCGATGGGTGGCTCGCTTCCCACGTCGAAGACGATAACGGCGGATCAACTGGCGTCTGCTCGCCCGATCATGTCGGCCACGATCTTTCCGGAGCTGAGAACGCCCGGAACTCCCGCGCCGGGATGCGTACCCGCGCCGACCAGGTACAGGTTCGCTACGTCCTCGCTCTTATTGTGCGGGCGGAACCACGCTGATTGTGTGAGCGTGGGTTCGACGGAGAACGCACTCCCCAGATGGCTGTTTAGCGTCTCGTGGAAATAGCGCGGGTCGATCCGATGCTCGGCCACGATGTGCCGGCTGAGGCCGGGGAGATAGCGCTGTTCGAGGTAGCGGATGATGGAGTCGCGATAGGGTTGCGACGCCCGGGCCCAATCGGTGCTGCCGCCGAGGTGCGGCACCGGCGACAGGACGTACCAGCTGTCGCAGCCCGGTGGCGCGAGCGACGCGTCGGTTGCGGTCGGTCGGTGCAGATAGAGCGAGAAATCGTCAGCGAGCGTCTTCCGCCGGAAGATGTCATCGAGCAGGCCTTCATAACGCGGGCCCATCAGAATCTCGTGGTGCGCCATGTCCTCGTACCGGCGATCGGTACCGAAGTAGATGACGAACAGCGACATGGAATAGCGCAGCCGATTGATTCGGCGATCGGTGTTCACCCGTCGGGCGGAGGCAGGGACGAGCCGGCGATACGTGAACGCGGCATCGGCGTTGCTGACGACCGCATCGGCGGCGAGACGCTCTCCGCCGACGAGCGTTACACCACGCGCGAGTCGCGAGACCGGATCGATATCGATGGCGCTCACCTCGGTCTCGAGGCGCATCTCACCGCCCAGGTCGAGGAAGAGGCGCACCAGAGCGTCGACGAGCGCGCCGGTACCACCCATGGCGAACCACACGCCCCACCGTTTCTCGAGCACGTGAATCAGCGCGTAGATCGATGAGCTCTTGAACGGGTTGCCGCCGATGAGCAGGGGGTGGAAGCTGAAGACCTGCCGCAGCCGCTCGTCCTGAAAATGCCGTTGCGCCAGCTGCGCGACTGATCGATCCGCGCGGAGGCGGACCAGCTCCGGCAGCACGCGGACCATGTCGGTCACCGTCGTGAACGGCTTGTCGACGAGCGGAAACGCACAGTCGAACACCCCCTGGGCCGCTGCGCTGAATCGTTCGTAGCCCGCGACGTCGGTCTCGTTGAAGCGACGCACCTCTGCCCGCAGGCGCTCGTGATCGCCCGTGTAGCGAAACACAGAGCCGTCCTCGAACCGGACGTTGTAGTAGGGGTCCAGGGGCACGAGCTGCACGGCGTCCGACGTCCGTTGGCCGGCGAGCGCGAACAACTCGTCGATCATTGCCGGCGCCGTGAGAATCGTGGGCCCCGCGTCGAAGACGAACCCGTTCTGGCGAAAGACGTAAGCGCGACCCCCGGCGCGATCGCGCTTCTCCGCGATGACGACTTCGTGTCCCTGCGCCTGCAACCGAATGGCGGCGCTCAGACCACCGAACCCCGAGCCGATGACGACTATCCTCACGGGCGGCAGCCTAACGTTCGGGGGGTCGACGTCACGGCAGGCCCCGTGGGGAGTGCGACGGGAGGCTTGGCCACGGAGGACCAGAGCCCGCGACCGATGGGTCGGATGATGAGCGAGATCTCATGGAAGGCGCGGCGTCGGACATCGAAGGGGCCTGCATGGCTATGCGGACCGTCGAAACAAGGGCGGGCACCAGAGGTGTGGCAACACCTTACTGATAGTTGACACGTTTTCCGCCCAGAGTTATTAAAACCGCCGCCCGTCACGGCGACGCTCCATCGGTCACATCCCAGTTCGTCCCGCATTGATGAATCACGTGCATCCGAACTGCGAATTCTCGATCGCTCTCCGTCGGCCGGTTGGTCGGACGATCATCCCTGTCAACCGTTTTGACGTCGTAGAAGCTTGCGCCTGACGGAACGCCCTGATTCGCCTATCGCTGCGTCGCAGCGTTTACCGTCCCTGACGGCTCGCCGCCGCCCCCGAGTCCACCGCCCGGCTCGCGCCACGCTCCTCGCCGTGCTGGCGGCCTCCAACGCCTGCTATTCGTACGTCCCGAACCGACAATCCGCGCTCGCGGTGGGCGAGGAAGTTCGCATCCACCTAACGAGCGTGGGGTCCACGGCGCTGCAGCCGGTGGTGGGATCGGACGTCGCTGCCATCGACGGACGGGTCACGGCGCGCACCGACACCGCGTACGCGCTTAGCGTGGGCGGCACCACCAAGCGCGCCGGGGAGACCGCGGTGTGGACGGGGGAGCCCATCACCATTCCGACGACGGCGATCGCTAGTGCCGACCGCCGGGTGCTGAATCGACGGAAGACGTTCCTCGTCTCCGCGCTTTCCGTCGCTGGAGCAGCGCTGGCTGCGGTGGTGATCAGCGCCGTGAGTGGCGGCGGGTCGACGGGGAACGACACCGGCACGACACCGCCATGATCGATGAGACGACGATAGGCCAAAACAGGAGAGAGTGAGCTCGACCCGGGCCGTGCGGCGAGGCGTCGCCGTGCGATGCGTTCCCGGTGATACGTGACAACCAAGGAGGACCGCATGAGGCGTCAATTTGGTTGGAGGAGTACGCTCGTCGCGATTGGAGTGCTCGTCGCTCCAGTGCGCGGCGCCATTGCGCAGATCCCCACCGGAACGGTGGAGGGCAAGGTCATCGAGAGTGGGTCCGGTCGGCCGCTGCCTAACGCGCAGGTCTTCGTGGTCGGCACGACCGCGGGCGGCGTGACGAACGAAACCGGTGCGTACCGCATCACCGGTGCGCCGGCGCGACAGGCGCAGATCCAGGTGCGCCTCATTGGCTTCGCGCCGGTCGGCAAGTCGACGGTCATCACCGCCGGCCAGACGACCACCATGAATTTCGAGCTCCAGGTCTCGGCGCTTCAGCTCGAGCAGGTCGTCGTCACGGGCACCGGCCAGCAGGTAGAGGTGAAGAAGCTCGGGAACACCGTCGCGACCGTGCAGCCGCCGGAGTACGCGCCGATCAAATCGACCGGCGAGCTGCTGCAGGGAAGGGAGCCGGGCGTGGTGGGCCTTCCGTCGACCGGGATGACGGGCCAGGGCTCGCGCATCCGGATTCGCGGCAACGCGAGCCTGTCGCAGTCCAATGAGCCGATCGTGTTCGTCGATGGCGTTCGCATCAACACCGTCGGGAACTTCGGTCGCAACGTCAGCGCCGGCGACATCGGCATTGGGGCTACCTCGAGGCTCGACGACATCGACCCGAGCTCCATCGAGCGAGTCGAGATCCTCAAGGGGGCGGCCGCGGCCACGCTGTACGGCACGGAAGCGTCCAATGGCGTCATCCAGATCTTCACCAAGAAGGGCACCTCCGGCGCCCCCCGCTGGAACGTGCAGGTCGACCAGGCAGCCATCAAATACCCCGGGGATCGTGTCCAGCCGCAGTCGGGGTTCGCGCGCAGCGCGGGCCAGGCCGATTCGCTGAGCAAGTTCTGGGGGCGCACGATCACGCCGTTCCAGGTCTTCTCGATTCAGTCGACGGATCGCCTCTGGACCACCGGCGTGGGCACGACCCTGAACGCGTCGGTCAACGGCGGAACGTCCGGCTTCACGTACTTCACGTCCGGCCGCTACGCGAACGAAGACGGCCCGATGACCCACGCGCTCGGCCCCTCCACGGATGAGAACCGGAAGGCGCAGGCGCAGATCAACCTCGGGATCGTCCCGTTCAACAAGATGCGCCTCGGCGTGCGATCGACGTACGTCAACATTCGGCAGCAGACGCCGACGAGCGCCAACAACATCTACGGCATCCCGGCGCTCTCGCTGTTCAGCAAGCCCGAACAGGCGAACTGCGTGGCGTCGTCCACGGGCGCGAGCGATGCATCGTTAGGCATCGCGAGTCCGGGGCACTGCAAGGGCCCGGGGAACGAGTTCGGCAACACCTCGTTCGCCACGGTGCGTGAGGCGAAGCAGCTCCAGGTCGAGCAGACCGTCGGCCGCTTCATCGGCGTGTTCGATGCCTCCTACACGCCCACGTCCAACGTCACCGTCAGCGCGACGGTCGGCGCCGACGAGTCGAACGACCGCGCGTCGTTCTTCCGCGCGTTCGGGTACAATCTGGATCGCTTCACCGGGAACCTCGTCCAGGGCAGCCGATCCGTGAACGCCCGCCGCGATCGCGAATACACGCTCGACGGCAAGCTGGCCTGGAACACCAAGCCATTCGAGACGCTCACGTCCGACTTCGTCGCCGGCGGCCAGGCGTTCATCTCTCGCGTGCAGCAGAACGGCGGCAGCGACCAGAACTTCCCCGGCCCGGGTATCGAGATCGTGGGGTCGGGCTCGCAGCCGGTGCAGGACGAGAACTTCCTGTCCACCGTGAACGGCGGGTTCTTCGGCCAGGAGCAGATCGGCTGGCGGAACTGGGTGTTCACGACGTTAGGCGGACGGTACGACTACTCGTCGGCATTCGGTAAGACGTCCGGTGGCGTCTTCTATCCGAAAGCCAGCATCTCGGTCGTTCCGAGCGACATCCCCGGCTACAGCGGGCCATTCGGTCTCAACCAGTTCCGCGTCCGAGCGGCCATCGGACGCTCCGGTCGCCAGCCAGGCGCGTTCGACAAGCTGACGACGTACACCGCGCTCACGTCCGAGCTCGGCGCAGGTCTCGTCCCGCAGAACCTCGGCGATCCGGATCTCAAACCCGAGATCTCGACCGAGTGGGAAGCCGGCACGGAGTTGGGCTTCGCGAACGGGAAGATCGGCTTCGAAGCGACGTACTGGAACCGCGACGTGACCGACGCGCTGGTCACCAAGCAGTTCGCGTGGTCCGGTGGATTCCGTGCGACGCAGCTGGCGAACGTCGGCAAGCTCGCGGCCCACGGCGTTGACTTGAACCTCAAGGTCTTCCCGGTCAGCCGTCAGAACGTCGCGCTCGACGTCTTCGTGAACGGCGCGTACCTGTTCCAGGAAATCACGAGCCTCGGCGGCGCTGCCCCACTCAAGGTCGGCGGCAGCTACGTCCGTTATCGCAACTTCCTGAAGGAAGGCGAAGCGCCGGGGGCGTTGTTCGGCGCAGCACTTCCGAAAGCGTGCAGCGCGCGACCGGCCGGCAAGACGTATATGTGCCTCAACCCCGGCGAGGTGCCGTTCGATTTCAACAACGACGGCAAGCCGGACACGGAAGCGCAGGCCCTGGCGTTCCTCGCGACGCCGCGAAATCCGGATGTCGTGAACCCGATCCGCTACGACGAGGACGGGGACGGCGACTACCTCGATCATTACCTGGGCAAGCCGTACCCGGATTGGCAGGGCGGCCTTGGCGGCAATCTCACGTTGTTCAAGCGGTGGCGCATTTACTCGCTGTTCGAATACCGCGGTGGCGACTATACCATCACGGACCTGACCGGCGCGTTCCGGCAGGCGAGTCCGACGCTCGGGCGCAACACGCCGGGCGCCGCGAAGATCGAGGCTGTGCTCCTGAACCCGGCCAGTACACCGGAGCAACGGCTGGCAGCGGCGAAGGAATGGGCCAACACCTATAAAGCGCTGTCGCCATACGATGGCCTGAATCAGAACAAGAACGGCGACTTCATTCGGTGGCGCGAGCTGAGCGTGACCTACAATGCACCGCTCTCGATGGCGAATCGCATCGGCGCCCGCGACCTGTCCCTGACGCTGAGCGGCCGCAACCTGATGCTCTTCACCAAGTACAAGGGCATCGACCCAGAAGTGAACGCCATCGGACCCGGGGCGAACCAGGGCGGTGTCGATACGAACTTCCTCGACTCCGTCGACGCATTCAACTGGCCCATCCCGCGGCGCTTCCAGATTTCCGCGCGCCTTTCCTTCTGATTCGCGACGAGGCTGATCTCATGATCACATCGATTACGAAAATCGTTAGGCGCCGCCGGGCCGCGGGGGGAGTGCTGGTCGCGGTCATTGCAGGCGTCATGGGCTGTAACAGCTTTCTCGATGTCGACAATCCCAACAACGTTCCCGAAGACGCCCTCGACAATCCTGCCGCGGCGGCGTCCATCGCGAATGGCTCGGGAGGCGCCGTCACGCGCGCGCTCTCGGGCATGCTCGCTCCCTATTCCACGCTCAGCGATGAGCTGACGTGGGTCGGGTCGCGCGATGCCTACAAGGAACTGGACGATGGCACGCCGTCGAACCCGTCGAACGAGTTTACCGACGCGTCGTACGCGTACATCTCCGAGGCCCGCTACACCGCTGATCAGGCGGTCCAGCTCCTCGAGAAGTTCGATGCCGACGGGACGCTCCCGGCGCGCGTCGATCTCGCGCGTTCCTATCTGTACGCCGCGATCATCTACGTGTCGATCGCGGACATGTTCGACGACTTCGTGATCTCGTCCACCAAGCGAGATGCCGGTGACCCGGTCGGCGAACAGAACATGGGGACGCTGTACGACAAGGCCGTCGCCTATCTCGACAAGGGCCTCGTCGTCGCGACGGCCATCAACAACACGGCGCTCCGCCAGCAGATCACGGCGATGCGGGCGCGCGCGAAGTTCAACAAGGCCATCTGGGCCAAGGTCAACCCGCTGAACACGGCGCAGCCGTTGGCCAACGATGCCGGCGCGGTAGCGGATGCGCAGGCCGCACTGACGCTCATCAACGGGGGCGACTTCAAGTTCAAGCTCACCCCGCTGGCGCAGACCACCGGCTCGCCGGTCATCGGGAACGACCTGAACAACCGGGTCGAGCTGCGTGCTGGCGACGGCCCTCTTCAGGTCCGCTGCAACAACGCCACCTGCGATCGGTACATCGTTCCCAACGCCGCTGGGAAACAGGTCGCGAGCGTGAAGTACCAGGACCCCGTGAACAACGCTGTCGATCCCGTGCTGACCGCCGCGATCACCGAGTGCTGCATCAAGGGCACGCAGAACGGAAACGGCGATCTGGTGCCGATGACGATCGTGTCGGCGCGCGAGATGTATCTGATCCTCGCCGAGGCGGCACTGGCACAGGGAAATACCGCGGGCTTCGTGACGAACATCAACGCCATCCGGGCGCTCAACCCGGGTCTTCAGCCATACAACGGGGTGACGCCAGCACCTCGTGACATGCTCATTCACGAGCGGCTCGTGAACCTCTGGCTGCAAGGCCGGCGGCTCTCGGACATGTACCGCTTCGGCATCAAATCGCTCGAGTGGGCGGCGACCTCGATCGCGGCGACCAAGCCTGGCTGTTTCCTGCCGATCACCACGACCGAGCGACTGTCGAACCCGAACGTTCAGCCACAGACCGCCTGCCGGTAGGCGTTGCGCCGGTGTAGTCTGGATTGACCGACGGGGTGGCCTTGCGGCCACCCCGTCGTCGTTGTGAAACTCGCTGTGTGCGTCCGCGACGTGGCGAGAATTCCACCGCGAGCACCTGCGGGCGTTGGGTGGGTCGACTCATCACATCGAGAATCGGGGTTCAGTAGATGCGGGCCGAAATCATCGAGGCAGCGAGAAAAGCATTCGCGAGCGTTGGCAGCGCGATCACACTCGGCGCCGTTCTGAGTGACGGGGAATGTCATCCCGAGCCGATCGTGCAGATGCCGCTTGCGATGCTGAATCGCCATGGCCTCATCGCGGGAGCCACCGGCACCGGAAAGACGCGAACGCTGCAGCTCATCGCCGAGCAGCTGTCGCGCGCCGGGGTGCCCGTCTTTCTCTCGGACGTGAAGGGTGACCTGTCCGGCGTCGGCGCACCCGGCGTGCCTAACGATCGCATCACGCAGCGCATCAAGGATACCGGATTCCAGTGGAACCCGTCGGCGTTTCCCGTCGAGTTCCTGAGCCTGACCGGAAAGAAGGGCGCGCAACTTCGCGCCACGGTGTCGTCGTTCGGACCGCTGCTGCTGGCGAAAGTGCTTGGGCTCAACGACACGCAGACGAGCGTGCTGAGCCTGGTGTTCAAGTACTGCGACGACAAAGGGCTCGCGCTGCTGGATTTCTCGGACCTTCGCGCGGTCCTGCAGTACCTCGCCGGCGATGGCGCGGCAGAGCTCAAGGACTACGGCGGCATGTCGAAGCAAACGGTCGGCGTGCTGCTGCGCGAGATGGTGGAGCTCGAGCAGCAGGGCGCGGAGGCGTTTTTCGGCGAGCCAGAGTTCCAGATCGACGATCTGATGCAGACGGAGCGGGATGGCCGTGGCTTGGTCAGCCTGCTCGAGCTCAGCGACGTGCAGGACAAGCCCGCGTTGTTCTCGACGTTCATGCTGTGGATGCTGGCGTCGCTCTACGAGCATCTGCCCGAAGTCGGCGACATCGACAAGCCGAAGCTCGTGTTCTTCTTCGACGAGGCGCATCTGCTGTTCGATGGCGCGACCAAGGCGTTGCTCGACGAAGTCGAGAAGGTCGTGAGACTCGTGCGGTCGAAGGGCGTTGGCATCTTCTTCATCACGCAGAGCCCCAAGGACATTCCCGGCGACGTGCTCGCGCAGCTGGGGAACCGGGTGCAACACGCGTTGCGGGCATTCACGGCCGATGATGACAAGGCACTCAAGGCCGCGGCGCGCACGTTCCCGAAGACCGCGTTCTACGACATCGAAGAGACGTTGACGACGCTCGGCATTGGCGATGCGTTCGTGACGGTGCTGTCGCCTAACGGTGCGCCGACGCCGCCGTTCGCGACGCGACTCGTACCGCCAGCGGGTCGCATGGGGCCGCTGACCGATGCCGAGATGGCTCAGCAGATCGGGTCGTCAGCGCAGGTGAAGGAGTATGCGACGCCGATCGATCGCGAGAGCGCGCGTGAACTGCTGGCCAAGCGCATTGCGGCCGGGTCGTCGGACGCTGCGGACGCGGGCACGGCTCCGGCCGCTCAGCCCGGGGCGGCACCGCGGTCGGGTGGGCGCACGCCGAAGCCGGAACCCACAGCGTTCGAGAAGGTCATCAACTCGCCGCTCACGCGGACGGTCGCTGGCGTGGTGGCGCGCGGTATCATGGGAGCGTTGCTCCCGCGCCGCCGAACAACAACCCGAAGCCGGAAAAGCCTCTGGTAGCGGCGGCGTCGGATGCGAACGCGGGCGCCGATGAAGTATCGGCGCCCGCGTATCGTTTTCGCCCACCGCGTATCAGAACGACGTGATCTTGTTCGTCTTGTTGGCGAACCAGCTCGAGATCGAGCTGCCGAAGATCGTCACGACGCCGATGAGGAGAACGGCGACGAGGGCGATGAGCAGTCCGTACTCGGTGACGGCGATACCTTCGTCGGACTTCACGAACTTCTGAACGGTGGTGCGCAGGCGGTTCATTGGGATCTCCAGGATTTCGGTTGACGGCCCGGTCCGGAGGATAGCGGGAACGGGTGGCACCGAAAACCCAAAATCCGTTACAGCTCTATGACGGTTTGTTCACGATCCGGACGCCGGCATTCGCCAGCCGCCTCGCTGTCCGGTGACGTCATGCGAAAGCCGGGACTCGAACCCGGACGGGTTGCCCCACTGGATCCTAAGTCCAGCGCGTCTACCAATTCCGCCACTTCCGCAAGGATACGAAAAGCAAAACGGGGCGATCGAATTCGATCGCCCCGTTTGCTCGATCGACCGAAAAACTACTCGCTGCCGCCGATGCGGATATTAGCGACCCGCGTGGCGTTTTGCCGAGGGTCGAAGACCAGGAGACTCACGTAGTCGCCGTCCTTCGCCCGATTCAGCACGGTCTGCAGGTCGGCCATGCTGCGGACTTCCTTGCGTGGGGTGGGGAACAGCACCGCCGTGATGATGTCGTTCGGGAAGAGACGGTTGCGCGCCGGGCCCGACGCGTTGATCTCCACCACGCGCACTCCGCGATGGTCCTCGGAGATCCGGTTTGCCGTCGCGAATTCAGGCGTTACCGCCTCGAGCCTAACGCCGAGCTTGTCGTACGACACACCACCCGCGGGCGCTGCAGAATCGTTGTCGTTTTCCCGCGTCGCAACGGCGGTTTCGGAAGGCGCCTCGGCGAGCTTCACACGGAACGTCTTCTTGGAGCCGAACCGCATCACATCGACCGTGACCGTCTCGCCAGGCTCGTGGCCACGGATGATCCGCTGCAGCGTGCTCACGCGATCGGTCGGCTTGCCATCCGCGGCGACGATGATGTCGCCCTCCTGGAGGCCGGCATCCCGCGCCGGACTCTCGGCACCGCTGTAGCCACCGACCTTCACGCCCGCGATCTCCTTGAGCCCTGCCACCTGCGCATCTTCCGCATCGACCGGACTGATGCTCACGCCGATGACCGCGCGGCGAACGCGCCCGTGCTCGATGATGTCATCCATTACCTGCTTGGCGAGCGTCACCGGAATCGCGAACCCGTAGCCCGAGTAGTACCCGGTCTGGCTGGCGATCGCGCTGTTGATGCCAATGACCTCACCACGGCTGTTCACGAGCGGTCCACCGGAGTTGCCGGGGTTGATCGCGGCATCCGTCTGGATGAAATCGGTGATCGAGTAGGCGTCGCGACCGAGGCCCTGAAGCTCGGCTCCGCCGCGGCCCTTGGCGCTCACGATACCGGCCGTGACGGTGAAGTCGAGGCCGAGCGGATTGCCGATCGCGAGCACCCATTCGCCGACGCGCGTGCCCTCATCGTTGCCGAGGGTCGCAGTCGGAAGATCCTTCCCTTCGATCTTGATGACGGCGACATCGGTGCTCGGATCACGACCGACGACCTTCGCTTTGAACACGCGATGATCCGTGAGCGTCACGTTCACCCGGTCGAAGTTCTCGACGACGTGGTTGTTCGTGAGGATGTAGCCATCCTTGGAGACGATGAATCCCGAACCACTCGCTTCTTGCGGGACCTGCTGGCGCGGATCGAGCTGCTGGAAGAAGTCCTCGAGGCCGGGTTGCCCGCCGCGCCGCGGCGTACGCTGCTGTGTGCGCGCGCGAGCATCGCGCTCCGCCTGAATCGACACGACCGCCGGAGTCACGTGTTCGGCGATCGACACGAACGCGTTGCTCGCTTCCGAAATGGATTTGACTTCCTGGACCGTCGGCTTCGAGGCGACGGTTCGAGACTGCGCGTACCCGAAGCGGGTGAGGTCGAAACCGGACGCGAACACGATCCCGCCGGCGAAAGCGATCGCCACCGCGGCACCGAATCGTGCGCGTGAAAGAATGCGAGACGACATAAGCCTTTTGTCCTTGCTGGGACTATCGAAATGTAGGAGTGCGGTGTATCCGCCGTCGAGGTATGTATTGCGGAAAAGCCATGCCGCGGCGAGTCGGCCTTACGTAGGACACCGACACCTGTCGAAGAGTTTCCGGTCGAGCTGCCAGATGCAGAGCGGGGGCCGGCGAACCGCCCGGCCCCGCGCTTTCATCGAGCATCAATGCGTCCGGAGTGGTCACCTGTAACCTGGACGCTCGAAGCTGAATGTTCGTTAACTACTGCTATTACTTCTTGCCTTCGTCGACGATCTCGTAATCCGCTTCGACGACGTCGTCGGCCTTCTGACCCGCCGAGGCACCTGCGGGTTGCTCTGCGGCGGGCTCGCCGGTCGGTGGCGCCGCTTCCTGCTGCTGAGCGTAGAATGAGCGCCCTGCCTCCTGGAACGCTGCGGTGAGCTCCTCCTGTGCCGCGCGGATCTCCGCCATGTCATCGCCGCGCAGTGCCTTGCGAGACCGCTCGACGGCTGCGTCGAGACGAGTCTTGAGGTCGGGCGACAGCCGGTCGGACCACTCCTTCGAGTTCTTTTCGACTTCATACGTCAGGCTGTCGAGACGATTGCGCGTATCGATTTCCTCACGCCGCTGCTTGTCCGCCTGCGAGTTCTTCTCGGCGTCATCGACCATCCGCTTGATCTCGGCATCGGACAAACCACTGGACGCCTCGACGCGGATCTTCTGTTCCTTGCCGGTGGCCTTGTCCTTCGCCGTCACGTGCAGGATGCCGTTCGCATCGATGTCGAACGTGACCTCGACCTGTGGCATGCCGCGCGGAGCGGGTGGAATGCCCGTCAGCTGGAATTTGCCGATCGTCTTGTTGTACGTGGCAAGCTCGCGCTCGCCCTGCAGTACGTGGATCTCGACGGTCGTCTGATTGTCGTCGGCTGTAGAGAACACCTCCGACTTCTTCGTCGGAATGGTCGTGTTCCGCGGGATGAGCACGGTGGTCACGCCGCCGAGCGTCTCGATGCCGAGGGAGAGCGGAGTGACGTCGAGCAGGAGCACGTCTTTCTGCTCGCCGGTCAGAACGGCACCCTGCACGGCAGCGCCGATCGCCACGACCTCGTCCGGGTTCACGCCCTTGTTGGGTTCCTTGCCGAAGAACTCCTTGACGATCGCCTGAATCTTCGGGATGCGCGTCGAGCCGCCAACGAGCAGGACTTCGTCGATGTCCTTGGGCTCCAGACCAGCGTCCTTCAGCGCCTGTTTCATTGGCGGGATGGTGCGCTGGATCAGGTCGTCAACGAGCTGCTCGAACTTTGCGCGCGACAGCGAATAGTTGAGGTGCTTGGGACCCGACTGATCCGCCGTGATGAACGGCAGGTTGATGTCCGTCTGCTGCGTGGACGAGAGTTCCATCTTCGCCTTCTCGCCGGCTTCCTTCAGGCGCTGAAGCGCCATCGGATCCTTCGAGAGGTCGATGCCCTGGTCGCGCTTGAACTCGCCGACCAGCCAATCGATCACGCGCTGATCGAAGTCATCGCCGCCCAGATGCGTGTCGCCGTTCGTGGACTTCACTTCGAACTGGCGGGATCCCTCGACGTCATAAAGCTCTAGAACTGAAATATCGTAAGTGCCGCCGCCCAAGTCGAATACGGCGACCTTCTCGTCCTTTTTCTTATCCAGGCCATAGGCGAGCGCAGCCGCTGTCGGCTCGTTGATGATGCGCAGGACGTCGAGTCCCGCGATCTTGCCGGCGTCCTTCGTCGCCTGGCGCTGTGAGTCGTTGAAGTATGCCGGAACGGTGATGACCGCCTTCGCGACCGAATGACCCAGATAATCCTCGGCCGTCTGCTTCATCTTTTGCAGAATCATCGCGGAGATTTCGGGCGGCGAGTACCGCTTGCCCTGGACCTCGACCATTGCGACGTCGTTGCCGCCCGAGACCACCTTGTACGGAACTCGTTTGATCTCGTCCGATACTTCACCGATCTTCCGGCCCATGAACCGCTTGATCGAGAACACCGTGTTCTGCGGATTCGTGACGGCCTGTCGCTTTGCGATCTGACCGACGAGGCGCTCGCCATCCTTCGTGAAGCCGACAACGGACGGAGTCGTACGTCCGCCCTCTGAGTTCGGGATCACGACCGGATCGCCGCCTTCCATGACGGCTACCACGGAGTTCGTAGTGCCCAGATCGATGCCAATTACCTTATCTGCCATTGCGCCCTCGCACGGATGAAAAAACGAACTCGAGCGATGCGACTGAAGTTCGAACGCTCGTATCGGGGCAGGTGAGCAAGGTCAGGGCCCGAAAGACGCGTCACTTTGGCAGCACTGAAGACGTCGCAATCGGGAATGCTCTACTCGTTGGCAGTCCGCCGTGTCGCGCCGGCTTGGGCGATGCTTCCTCGACCCTCGGTCCGTCATGATTCCGGTCAGCGACGAAAACCCGACACTTCGCACGCCCGTCGTCACCTATGCGCTCCTCGCGGTGATGTTCGGCATGTGGATTCTCTTCCAGGGCGCCGGATTCGATGCGTACCGGCTGGCGGTGTCGGTATGCGACTACGGGCTGGTGCCCGCTGAGCTCACCCACGGCCGACCGATAGGGTTCGCCGTCCCGATCGGCCAAGGCCTGGCGTGCACGATCGACAACAATCAGATCAACGTGTTCACGCCGCTGATCTCGATGTTTCTGCACGCGAGCTGGGGGCACCTGCTCGGGAATGCGATCTACTTCTGGGTGTTCGGCAACAACGTCGAGGATAGCATGGGGCGATTCCGCTTCCTCGTCTTCTACCTCGTCTGTGGCCTGGCCGCAGCGGGCACTCACATCCTCGTCGATCCGGCGTCGCCGGTTCCCACCGTCGGCGCTTCCGGAGCCATCTCCGGTGTCCTCGGTGCCTACCTCGTTCTCTACCCGCGGGTGCGGGTGAAGTATTTCTTCTTCTTCATCATTTTCTTCAAGTTCATACCGCTGCCGGCATGGGTCGCGCTGTTGTGGTGGTTCGGCATGCAGCTCGTGACGGCTCTGCCGCAGCTGAACCCGGTCAACCCCGAGGTCTCGGGTGGAGTCGCCGTGTGGGCGCATGTCGGAGGGTTCATCGCCGGCGTGGTGCTCGTGAAGCTGTTCGAGAACCGTTCGCTCGTCTCGCGGCGCACGCTCGTGTCCGACGCGCGCGGCGTATGGGAGCCGTAGGCACCAGTAGCCCGAATACCGAACCGCGGTATCTTTGGCGCTGTGCAACTCGCCCGGGTCGTCGGTCGCGTCGTCGCGACGGTGAAGCAGGACACGCTCACGGCGGTGTCTCTCCAGTGGATCCAGCCGATCTCCACCGGCGGCGCTGACGTGGGGAAGCCGATCGTGGCCGTCGACCGCATCGGCGTCGGCCCCGACGAGATCGTCTACTTCATCACGTCGCGTGAGGCAGCGCTGACACTGGACAACACGTTCGCCGCCGTCGACGCGGGGATCGTGGGTAAGGTGGACTGGGTGAACGTCGCGGGCGGACGCCGCCTGTGCGCGGAGGACATCGAGGACGCTCCTCGGTCAGGCGGTTCGGGACGTTCCGGACGGAGCGATTGACCCCATGTATCTCGCGCGGGTCATCGGTGACGTCGTGTCCACGCACCGGCATGAGTATCTCGGCCAGAAGAAGTTGCTTCTCGTCAGGCGATTGGATCTCGAGGACCGCGAAGAGGGTGGAGAAGTGATCGCGCTCGATGTGATTGGCGTTGGCGTCGGCGAAAAAGTGCTCGTTGTGCAGGAGGGCAACGCCGCTCGCGCCCTGTTCAAGGACACGAAGATCCCGGTGCAGGCGGTGGTCGTCGGCGTGGTCGACGAGGTTCACGTCGACCGCGAGGCAGGATCGCAATGACGCCCTCCGGCATCGATCTCGACGCACTCGCCGCGAAGGTCGCACGAGAACTGGCGCGCGCTGATCAGGTCGCGGCTCGTCGGGATGCAAGTGGCACCCTGCCTCCGAGTGGAGCGTCGGTCTCTCTCGCTCCGGCGTCGCCAGCCGCGGCGACGCCGGGCGTGCGCTACGTGCGTGACAACGCGCGGATCGCTGAGTTCATCGACCACACGATGCTCAAGGCAGAGACGACGTCGGCGGAGATCGACCAGCTGTGTGCGGAAGCGATGGAGCACGAGTTCGCGGCGGTGTGCGTGAATCCTGTGTGGGTTCCGCGATGCGCGGACCGGCTCAAGGGAAGCCGCGTGGCACTCGCGACCGTCGTCGGCTTCCCGTTAGGCGCGAATCAGTCCGAGATCAAGGCGGCCGAGGCGTCGCTCGCGATACGCCAGGGTGCGACCGAGATCGACATGGTGGCCGCTGTCGGCCACATCAAGATGGGCGACTGGAACCACGTCGCCGACGACATCGGCGCCGTCGTGCGCGCCGCGAACGGGACGCTGGTCAAGGTCATCATCGAGTCGGCGCACCTGACGCCGGTGGAAATCATCAAGGCGAGCGCGATCGCCCGGGAGGCTGGCGCGCAGTATGTGAAGACCAGCACCGGCTTTCACGCGGCCGGCGGTGCAAGCGCCGAAGCGGTGGCCCTCATGCGACTCGTGGTGGGCGACGCGTTAGGTGTGAAGGCGTCCGGCGGCGTTCGCGATTGCGCCACGGCATTGCGGATGATCGCGAATGGCGCCACTCGCATTGGTACGTCGAGTGGCGTCGCGATGGCGGAATGTCTCGGGCGCGGGCCGTTGCCGATGCGCGAGCTGCTGTCATCGCCGCAGATGCACGCTGATCGCTGCGCGTCAGGCAAGTGTGCGACAGCGGACGCCAAACCATCGGGCGCGTCCGTGTACTGACGCCCGAGAAGGGCAAGCCACGCCGTGTCTCGATTCTGTAACAGCCGCTGTAACGATCAGTCGTTACGCGCTCCCGCGCATTGCACACGAGGCCCGAGGTTCTGAAGATTCTACGCTCGGGCACGCCGAGTGCAGAGTGCAGCAGAAAATCGAGGGGGGGGTGCGGTGGCCGTCACGAGGAGGTTCGTCGATTCGAAAGGCGTGAATTGGCAGGTCTACGAGCTGTCCGCTGAAGCCGCCGCCACTGAAGCTCGCGAGGGCAGCTGGCTGTACTTCTTCGCTCGCGACGAAACGCGCTCGCTGGCGGCCTATCCGGACGACTGGTCGCTCATGGACTGGCCAGGACTCGAACGGCTGTGCCATCTCGCGCGGCCGCCGGAGCGTCGTGACGTGTATCGGCCCGCAGCCATTGCGCGGAGTGTGAGGTTCTGAGCGTGGCCTGAGCGATGAGCGTGCTGCTGGCGCGCGTGAACGGGGTACGGCTATCTTTGTCTCGATCCTGTCACGAGTACGCGCCGCGGCGAAGCCGAGGACGCCGCGTGGCCCTGCCACCTCCGACGATACCCCGTGCGTCTCATCCCACGCGACGAAGGCTTTTTCGTTCTGTTCAACGAACTCGCCAAGCGCCTGAAAGAAGCGGCGCGGCTGCTCAATTGCCTGCTGGCCGAACCCGATCGCCTCGACCAGTACGTCGCCGCAATCAAGACCGTCGAGCATGAGGCGGACGTGCTCACGAACGATGTGCGGGCGCGCATCGACCGCAGCTTCGTGACGCCGATCGATCGCGAAGACATCCATCTGCTGGCGACAGAGCTCGACGACGTGATCGATCTGATCGACGGCACGGCGCGGCGGGTCGCGATGTTCCACATCTCGGAGTCGCGAGAGCCGGCGATGCGCTTGTCGCAGACGATCTCCAACGCCGCCGATCACATCGTGGCGGCGGTCGCGGCGATCAAGCAACCCGCTGTCGTCGCCGCGAAGAGTCGCGAGATCAAACAGCTCGAAGAAGAAGGGGACGCGATCTATCAGGAGGCCGTTGGAGAGTTGTTCCGTGGCAAGCCTGACGCGCTCGAAGTCGTGAAGTGGAAGGAGATGTACGATACGCTCGAAGAGACGCTGGATCAGTGTCAGGGCGTTGGCCACGTGCTGGAGAGCATCTCTCTCAAGAATTCGTGAGCTCGATGGCGTACGTCATCGTCATCGTACTGATCGGCTTCGCGTTCGACTTCATCAACGGCTTCCACGATTCGGCGAACTCGATCGCCACGATCGTCGGCACCCGAGTATTGAATCCGTTTGCCGCCGTGGTGTGGGCAGCGTTCTTCAACTTCTCCGCGGCGTTCGTCGTCGGCACAGCGGTCGCGAAGACAGTGCAGAGCGGGATGATCGATCAGGCGATCGTCGACCCCACTGTGATTCTCGCGGCGCTGCTGGGTGCGATTGCGTGGAACCTCATCACGTGGGCGTATGGGCTGCCCTCGAGCTCCTCGCACGCGCTGATCGGTGGCTATGCTGGTGCGGCCGTGACCAAGGCTGGCTGGAGCGCGATCCTGTGGGGCGACAAGTGGATCAAGACGCTCGAGTTCATCGCGCTGTCTCCGCTCATCGGAATGGCGGCGGGGTTCGTCCTCATGGTCGCCGTCTACTGGATCTTCCAGCGCGTGGCACCGGCGCGCGTGGACCGAACCTTCCGGGTCGCACAGCTCGCGAGCTCCGCACTGTTCTCGTTCTCGCACGGCGCCAACGATGCGCAGAAGACGATGGGTATCATCGTCGGCCTCCTGGGCGCGTCACATACGCAGGAACTGTTTCGCGGCCAGACTGGGTGGCTTGGCCTGTTCTACCTGCCCAATCCGAACGGTGGCGTGCCGTACTGGGTAGAGATCGGTGCGTATAGCTGTATCGCACTCGGGACGCTGCTCGGCGGATGGCGAATCGTGCACACGATGGGGAATCGGATCACGAAGCTGCGGCCCGTCGGCGGCTTCTGTGCCGAGACCGGTGGCGCATTCGCGATTCTCGTGGCCACGAAATTCGGCATTCCGGTGAGTACCACGCACACCATTACGGGCTCGATCGTCGGCGTAGGCGCAACGAACGGGTTGTCTGCTGTGCGCTGGGGCGTTGCCGGGCGTATCGTCTGGGCATGGATCATGACGATTCCGGCAGCGGCGTTCATTGCCGCGATTTCGTACTTT
>Ga0310810_10002429_pt1 | contig 20019 bp, 13 predicted proteins | sample NCmetagenome_FD_207641 | JGI IMG/M metagenome (GOLD analysis project Ga0310810, IMG submission 207641) | Soil microbial communities from experimental microcosm in Duke University, North Carolina, United States - NC | ecosystem: Engineered > Artificial ecosystem > Soil microcosm > Unclassified ...
CGTCGGTGGCCGGTGCAGTTCCGATGCACCAGGTCACCGACTAAGTCACTAAGTCACCAAGTCACCACGTCACCCCAGCATGGCCGCCACCCTCTCCCCCCACGTCAGCGACGAGGATCTGGACGCACGCAAGGGCTACGACAAGCGGCTCGTGCGGCGGCTGTTCGTGTACGTGCGGCCCTACGGCGCGCTCGTCGCCGGGGCGCTCGTACTGCTGATGACGGAAGGGTTGCTCCAGCTCGTGGGGCCGATCATGACCGAGCGGGTGATCGACGTCGCGCTGCCGCGGCGCGACGCGGCGCTCGCCTGGCATTCCGCGATGCTCTACGCCGGCTCGCTCGTGCTGGCGTTCGGCTGCTCCTACGGCGAGACGATGCTCACCGCGCTGCTCGGGCAGCGCGTGATGCGCGACCTGCGCCAGCAGCTGTTCGAGCACGTGCAGCGGCTCTCGATCGCGTTCTACGATCGCACCCCGGTGGGGCGGCTCGTCACGCGCGTGACGTCGGACGTCGAGTCGCTCAACGAGCTGTTCACCGCCGGCGTCGTGGCGGGGCTCGGCGACCTGTTCACGCTGCTGGCGATCGCCGTGATGATGGTCGTCACCGACTGGCGGCTCGCGATCGCGGCGTTCGCCGTCATCCCGCTCGTGTACCTGACGTCGCACGTGTTCCAGCGGAAGGTGCGCGTCGCGTACCGCGAGATCCGCGCGCGGCTCGCGCGGATCAACGCGTCGCTGCAGGAGCGGATCACCGGGATGCGCGTCGTCCAGCTCTTCGGCCGCGAGCACGACGAAGCGGCGCGGTTCGCGGTGCTGAACAAGGGGCACCTGGACGCGAACCTGCGCTCGATCACGATCTACGCGCTGTACTTCCCGACGATCGAGTTCCTCACCTCGCTGGCGCTCGCGATCCTGCTCGTCGCCGGCGCGCATCGCGTCGGCGTCGGGACGCTGACGGTCGGCGTCGTCGCGGCGTTCCTCCAGCTCCTGCGCCGGTTCTACCAGCCGCTCCAGGATCTCGCCGACAAGTTCAACACGCTGCAGCAGGCAATGGCGGCGTCGGAGCGCATCTTCCTGCTGCTCGACACCGAGCCGGTCGCCGGCGGGCGCGCGACCGAGCCGGAGACGGTGCCGGCGCTTCCGGTGCTCGCGGCGACGCGTGCGCCGCACGACCCGACGCCGCCCGAGCAGGGGGTGACGATCGCGTTCGAGGACGTGTGGTTTCACTACGGCGAGCGGGGGAGCACGCCGGCGTGGGTGCTGCGCGGCGTCAGCTTCACGGCGCGCCCGGGCGAGACGGTGGCGCTGGTGGGCCACACGGGCGCGGGGAAGACGACGATCGTCAATCTCCTGCTCCGCTTCTACGAGCCGCAGCGGGGCCGGATCACGGCGAACGGCACCGACGTGCGCGACCTGCCGATGGACGAGTGGCGGCGGCTGATCGGCTACGTGCAGCAGGACATCTTCCTGTTCGCGGCGGACGTGCGCACCAACGTGCGGCTCGACGCGCCGCTCGACGATGCGGCGGTGCTCGCGGCGGCGGCGCGCGTGGGCGCGGACCGTATCATCGAGCGCTTGCCCGCCCAGCTCGACCAGGTGCTCGGCGAGCGTGGGGCGTCGGTGAGCGTCGGGGAGCGGCAGCTCCTCTCGTTCGCGCGCGCGATCGCCGCCGATCCGGCGGTGCTCGTGCTCGACGAGGCGACGAGCGCGGTGGACAGCGCGGCCGAGGCGGAGATCCAGCGCGCGCTCGCGACGCTGATGCGGGGCCGGACGACGATCGCGATCGCGCACCGGCTGAGCACCGTCGTGAACGCGAACGAGATCCTCGTGCTGCATCACGGCGAGGTGCGCGAGCGCGGGACGCACGCCGAGCTGCGCGCGATGCACGGTCTGTACGACCGGTTGTATCGTCTGCAGGCGGGCGAAGTTACCGAGCACGCACGCGGATCGCGCGACGGCGACGAGGCGAGCTCCACCGCGCTTGCCAGCCCCTCGGGCGCCGGGTAGTTTCCGCCGTCAACGGTCGCGGGCGTCTCTGGTCCATCGCCCACCCGGCGCTCGGCGCCGTCGTCCAGACCGCGCACCGTCCCGCCATGGCCGTTCTCCAGCTCGACGACAAACAGTTCCCGCTGTCGGGGACCACGATCCGGATCGGGGCTGGCGCCGACGCCGACGTCGTGCTGTCCACCGACGCGTCGCTGGGCGTTCAGGCCGTCATCGAGCGGAGCGCCGACCTCGCGCTGGCGATTCGCCGCGCGGCGCCGGACTCGCAGGTCCGGGTGAACGGCGTCCTGCTCGGCGTCGAGCCGACGCCCCTGATGCACGGCGACAAGGTCGAGGTGGCGGGCCTCGAGCTCCGCTTCGCCGACGACTCGAAGCGCGGGGTCACGGAGTACACCAGCCTCGAGGCGGTCTCGCCCTCGGGCGGCTCGCGCCGCGCCGGCGCCGCGATGCCGACGCTGGCATCGGGGGGACGACTCGTGTCGCTCGTGGACGGCAAGGAATACCCCGTGCCGGAGGGCGGTCTCACGATCGGGCGCGACGCGGGGTGCGACGTGGTGGTGCCGAAGAACGAAGTCTCGCGCCGTCACGCCGAGCTCGCGCCCACGGACTCGGGCTACGTCATCCGCGACACGAGCTCGAACGGCGTGTTCGTGAACGGCGAACGGGTCCAGGGGTCGCACCGTCTCTCGCGGGCGGACGTACTGCGGGTGGGAGGCGAGGAGTTCCGGTTCTACGCCGACGTGCCGGCGGCCGCCGGCGCCATGCAGCCCGCGACGCCGATCCGCGCCGAGACGCCCGTCCCCTCGCTCGCCGACACGCTGTTTACGCAGCGCGCGGTGGACGACGTGCGAAAGGTGCTGGCCGAGCTCGAGGTGCTGAACGAAGGTCCGTCGAAGGGGGTCCGTTATGCGATTCGCACAGCGCTTGCGCAGGTTGGACGGGGCCCCAACAACGACGTGCGGCTCACCGACGAGAGCGTCAGCGAGATTCACGCGAAGCTCCAGCGGCGGGACGACGGCTGGTATGCGGTGGACATGAACTCGACGAACGGAACGTACGTCGGCGGAACTCGCGTGACGGGAGAGCGCCGGCTGGACGGCGCGCCGGACGTGCGGTTCGGCGGCGTGAAGCTGCGATTCATCCCGGCCGGGATGAGCGCCGGCGAGGTGCGCGCGCAGGCGCAGCGCAATCCCGCGACGGGGGAGCGCGAGCGCTCGGACGTCGTCACGGAGAAGACGAACGCGGCGGTGGCACCGGGCGCGGGAACGTCGCGCCTGCTGCTCGCGCTCCTCCTGCTCGTGGCCGTCGCGGTGATCGTGCTCGTGATACGGGGGCGCGCGTGAAGCTCATCCACGCGGCGCGCACGGACGTCGGGATGATCCGATCCGGCAACGAAGACAATTTCACGGTGGACTCGACCCTGGCGCGCGGGATCTTCATCGTCGCCGACGGGATGGGCGGCCACGCGGCGGGCGAGGTGGCGAGCGAGATGGCCGTGCAGATCGTGCAGCGCGAGCTCGCTCCGCTGCGGGACCTCGACGGCGAGGACGTGGTCCAGCTCGTGGCGAGTGCGCTCAAGCTCGCGAACCGCGCGATCCACGAGCGGACGCTCACGGAGGTCGACAAGCAGGGGATGGGGACGACGGCGTCGGTGCTCGTACTCTCGGGCTCGCGCTATCTCATCGGCCAGGTAGGCGACTCGCGGGTGTACCTGCTGCGCGGCGGCCGGTTCGAGCAGCTCACGAAGGATCACTCGTACGTGCAGGAACAGGTCGACGCCGGCTATCTCACTCCGGAGCAGGCGCGGTACCATCCGTACAGCAACGTGATCACGCGGTGCGTCGGCGCGGGGAGCGACGTGGAGCCGGACATCTACCGCGGCGAGGTGCGCGCGGGCGACCTGTTCCTCGTCGCGAGCGACGGGCTCACCGGCATGGTCGACGACCGCCGCCTCGCGCAGCTCCTGAGCTCTCCCGCGCAGCCGGACCGCAAGGTGAACGCGCTGATCTCCGAGGCGAACGGCCGCGGCGGATTGGACAACATCACGGCGATCATCGTGCAGGTGATGGAGACCGATCCGACGGCCGACGATCCGAACCGCACGGCGGAGATGGGACCGGTTGGCTGACGAGACGGTCGGCTCGCTGGCGGAGCTCTACCTCGGCAACATCCTCTACGCGATCGAGCTCGCGGCGACGTCGCTCGAGCAGGACGGGAGGGAGGACGCGGCGGCGTTCTACCGCGGCATCGCGAGGAAGCTCGCCGAGGCGCACGGGCGGTCGAAGGGGGGAGACGCGCCAAGCTAGGGCCATCGCGAAGCGGAGACCTTTCAGGCAGGCTCCGACCGCAACGTGATTCCACGCGGAGGACGCGGAGGATGCGCGGAGGCGCGGGGAACTGCCGGAGCTCGAGGTGAGTGCCATTTCGAGCGTAGCGCCGAAGGCGGGCAGTCGAGGAATCGCGACCGTCGCGGCAGAGTGGCTCGTCGATCGGGACAGTCACGTTTCCTCGACTCGCTTCGCTGGCTCGGAATGACTACCGCTGACCGCGCTGCTCACGGCTGACGGCTCGCCGCTGGGCTCACCCGACGGGCCAATGGCCGTGCGCGTTCACCGAGCGAGCATGCTCCCGCGCTCGAGACGAGTACGGACCTCGGCGGTCGGCAGCGTCACGAGGTCGACGATCGCCTGGCGGGAGATGCTGACGGGGCGGCAGGCGAAGACGCGGAGCCAGCGCGCGCTGCGGTAAAGCTCCTGGGAGAGCGTGGGGAGGTTGATGGCGCCCTCCCAGCCTTCCGCCGTGAGGCGGCGCACGGAGCCGTCGCGGCGGAGGACGGGGATGTCGAGGCCGAGCATCTGCGTCTTCGCCGGATAGTCGAGCAGCAGCTCGCCCGCGCCGAGCCCGAGCTCGCGTGCGAGCCGGTCCTCGACGGCGGTGACGAGCGCGTGCTCGTCGGCGATCCATTCGCCGGCGTCGGGCGGCAGCTCGGCGGCGGGACACTCGAAGACGCGCTTGTAGAGGCGGCGCTCGCGGAGCGCCGAGAGGAGCGGCGTCGGCGCGCGCGCGGCGAGCTCGTGGAGCAGCCCCTCGTCGGTGAAGGCCGCGAGCGTCTCGGCGGTCAGCGAGCCGGCGCGGAGCGCGCCGTCGACGAGGCGCTTGTACATCGCCGTCGCGCTCCGCACCGCGTGATGCCAGTACACGTTGCGGTACATCTGGTACTTGGCGAAGAGCAGCGATTCGAGCGCCGAGAGGCCCTTCTCGTACACGCCGACCATCGGCGTGCCGCGCTCCGGATCGGTGACGACGGCAAGCGAGTTGAGGAGCCGGTCGACGTCGATGTCGCCGTAGCTCACGCCGCACATGAACGCGTCGCGCTTGAGGTACTCGATCTTGTCGAGGTCGAGCGAGCCGGAGATCAGCCCCTGGAGCGGGCTGTCGCTCCGCCCGCGGATGAGCGCCATGATCCGCTCCGGGGCGTCGTCGCCGAGCTCCTCGCGCAGCACCTCGGCGATCTCGCCGCCGGTGACGAGCGGCCGCGCGACCTCCTCGTGGTGCAGCGCGCCGATCTCCTCGAGGGCGTGCGAGTACGGATAGTGTCCGATGTCGTGCAGGAGCGCGGCGCAGCGCACGACGAGGCATTCGTCGCCCGCGAGCCCCTGGACGAAGCCACGCTCCTCGAGCAGCGCGAGCGCGCGGCGCGCGAGGTTGTAGGCGCCGAGCGCGTGCTCGAAGCGGGAGTGGCTGGCGCCCGGGTACACGAGGTACGCGAGGCCGAGCTGGCGCACGTAGCGGAGCCGCTGGAAGGCGCGCGTGTCGACGAGCCGCAGCGCGAGCGGATCGATCCGGATGTTGTTCCAGAGCGGGTCGCGAATGACCTCGAAGGACATGCGCGAAAGGTGGCGCGCCGAACCGACCGGTTCTAGCCCTTCGGTCCCGCAGCCCGGATCGAATTCGCGACGTCGCCGAACTTCGCGAAGTTCGCGCGGAACATCTCGGCGAGCCGGTGCGCCTGCGCGTCGTACGCGGCCGGATCGGGCCAGGTGGCGCGCGGATCGAGCACCTCGTCGGGAACGAACGGCACCGCCGTCGGCACGGCGAGACCGAAGACCGGGTCGTCGCGGGTGGGGACCGTGTCGAGCGCGCCGTCGAGAAGCGCGTGCACCATCGAGCGGGTGTAGGCGATGCGCATGCGCTTGCCGACGCCGTACGGGCCTCCGCTCCATCCCGTGTTGACGAGCCACACCCGGCAGCCGTGCTCGTCGACGAGCCGGCCGAGCATCTCGGCGTACGTCGTCGGGTGCCAGACGAGAAACACCGCGCCGAAGCAGGCGGAGAAGGTCGCGGTCGGCTCCTTCACGCCGCGCTCGGTGCCCGCGAGCTTCGCCGTGTAGCCGGAGAGGAAGTAGTACATCGCCTGGTCGCGCGAGAGACGCGCGATCGGCGGGAGGACGCCGAAGGAATCCGCGGCGAGGAAGACGATGTTGCGCGGATGGCCACCGAGACCGCTCGGCACGATGTGCGGGATGTACGGCAGGGGATACGAGAGCCGCGTGTTCTCCGTGACGCTCGCGTCGCCGAAGCGCGGCTCCCGGGTCGCGGGATCGAGCACGACGTTTTCGAGGATCGTCCCGAACAGGCGCGTCGTGCGGTAGATGTCCGGCTCGCTCTCCGCGGAGAGATTGATGGCTTTGGCGTAGCAGCCACCCTCGAAGTTGAACACGCCGTCGGCGGACCAGCCGTGCTCGTCGTCGCCGATGAGGGCGCGCGCGGGGTCGGCGGAGAGGGTCGTCTTGCCGGTCCCGGAGAGCCCGAAGAACAGCGCGGTGTCGCCGCCGGCGCCGACGTTGGCCGAGCAGTGCATCGAGAGCACGCCCCGCTTCGGCATGTAGTAGTTCATCACGGTGAACATCGCCTTCTTGAGCTCACCGGCGTAGCGTGTGCCGCCGATGAGGATCATCCGGCGCGCCAGGTCGAGCACGACGAAGGTGCCGGTGCGCGTGCCGTGCACGGCGGGATCGGCCTGCATCTCCGGAGCGTGCAGGACGGTGAAGTTCGGCGCGAAGCGCGCGAGCTGCTCGGCGAGGGGGCGGATGAACATGTTCCGCACGAACGCGACGTGCCACGCGCTCGGGGAGACGTAGCGCACGGCGAGCCGGTACGCGGGATCGGCGCCGCAGAACACGTCCTGCACGAAGAGCTGGTCGCGCGCGTCGAGATAGCGCTGCACCGCGCCGAGGAGCGCGTCGAAGTGCGCCGGATCCATCGGCCGGTTCACGGCGCCCCAATCGACGTCGCCCTCCGTCTCGGGGCGTCGGACGAAGAACTTGTCGTCGGGGGAACGGCCCGTGTGCGGCGCGGTGATCGCGGCGAACGCGCCCCATTCGGAGAGCATCCCCTCGCCGAGCCGGACGGCGTGCTCGATCAGCTCCGGCGGCGTGAGATTCCAGTGGACCGTTCTGCGGGGGCGCAGCCCCAGGGCGTCGAGGCGTGCGTCGGACATCGGTCAGGTCTTCGAGAGCGCGGGCGTGGGTGCGGGCGTGGGTGCGGGGCCGGGAACGGCGGCGAACAGCGGCTCGGAATGGCGCGAGCGCTCCTGCGCGTCGACGACGGCGACGGCGGCCATGTTGACGATGTCCTGCACGTCGGCGCCGCGCTCGAGCACGTGCACGGGGCGGCGCATGCCGAGGAGGATGGGTCCGATGGCGGTCGCCCCGCCGAGGAGGTGCACCATCTTGTAGGCGATGTTGCCGGCGCTGAGGTCGGGGAAGACGAGGACGTTCGCCTCCTCCTTGAGGAGGCTGAACGGATAGTCGCGCGCGAGGATCTCCGGATCGAGCGCCGTGTCGGCCTGCATCTCGCCGTCGACGACGATCGACGGATCCCGCTCACGCAGGAGCCGGGCCGCGCGCGCCATCTTCTCGGCCGTCGCGTCGCGCACCGAGCCGAAGTTCGAGAAGGAGAGCATGGCGACGCGCGGCGTGACGCCCATCGTGCGCGCGACGCGGCACGCGGCGAAGGCGATCTGCGCGAGCTGCTCCGCCGTCGGGTCGATGTTGACGGTGGTGTCGGCACAGAAGACGACGTGACGCTCGGTGACGAGCATGTACATGCCGCTGACGACGCGCGCGGCGGGATGCGCGCCGATGACCTGGAGCGCCGGCCGGATCGTCTCGGGGTAGTGGAGGTTCGCGCCGGAGAGCAGGGCGTCGGCGTCGCCGCGCGCGACCATGCACGAGCCGAAGTAGTTGCCGTTGTAGAGCTGGCGGCGCGCTTCGTCGAGCGAGAGCCCCTTCCGCTGGCGGAGCTGCCACATGTAGTGCGTGTACTCGTCGCGCTTCGGCGACGTCGCCGGATCCTCGATGGCGATGCCGTCGAGCGGGATGCGATGGAGCGCGGCGAGGTTCTCGATCGTCTCGCGGCTGCCGAGCAGGATCGGCTGCGCGATGCCGTCGTCGACGAGGATCGACGCGGCGCGGATGATCTTCGGCTCGTCGCCCTCGGGAAAGACGACGCGCTTGGGATCGCGGATCGCGCGGTTGATGAGCCCGCGCACGATGCCGCGCGCGCGGCCGAGCCGCACCTCGAGCCGCTCGCGGTAGCCCTCGAGGTCGATGAACTCCGTGGCGACGCCGCTCGCGACCGCCGCCCACGCGACCGCCGGCGCGATGACGAGCAGCACGCGCGGATCGAACGGGAAGGGGATGATGTACTCCGGCCCGAAGTGCACGTTGCGGAGCCCGTACAGTGCGGCGACCGAATCGGGGACGCTCTCCCGCGCCAGCGCGGCGAGGGCGCGCGTCGCCGCCATCTTCATCTCCTCGTTGATCTCGGTGGCGCGCACGTCGAGCGCGCCGCGGAAGATGAACGGAAAGCCGAGGACGTTGTTGACCTGATTCGGGTAGTCGCTGCGGCCGGTCGCGATGATCGCGTCGGAGCGGACGGAGCGCACCTCGTCGGGCGTGATCTCGGGATTCGGATTGGCGAGGGCGAAGATGATCGGCCGGTCGGACATCTGGGCGACCATCTCGCGCGTGATCGCGCCGGCGACGGAGAGCCCGACGAAGACGTCCGCGCCGACGAGGGCGTCGGCGATCGTGCGCGCGGAGGTCTCGCGGACGAAGCGCGCCTTGTACGGGTCCATGTCGCCTTCGCGGCCGGCGTGGATGACGCCGGCGCGGTCGCACATGAGGATGTTGTCGCGCTTCACGCCGAGCCGCACGTAGTGCTCGGCCGTGCTGAGCGCCGATGCGCCGGCGCCCGAGAAGACGACGCGCACCTGGTCGATCTGCTTCCCGACGATCTCGAGCGCATTGAGCAGGGCGGCGCCGGAGATGATCGCCGTGCCGTGCTGGTCGTCGTGGAAGACGGGGATCTTGAGCGTCTTGCGGAGCGTCTCCTCGATGTAGAAGCAGTCGGGGGCGCGGATGTCCTCGAGGTTGATCCCGCCGACCGACGGCTCGAGGAGCTGGCAGAACTTGATGACGTCGTCCGGCTGCTCGGAGCCGACCTCGAGGTCGAAGACGTCGATGTCGGCGAACTGCTTGAAGAGATTGCCCTTGCCTTCCATGACCGGCTTGCCTGCGAGCGCGCCGATGTTGCCGAGGCCGAGCACGGCGGTGCCGTTGGTGACGACGGCGACGAGGTTGCCGCGGGCGGTGTAGCGGTAGGAGAGCTCGGGGTCGTCCCTGATCGCGAGGCAGGGCTCGGCGACGCCGGGCGAGTAGGCGAGCGAGAGGTCGCGCTGGTTGGTGAGCGGCTTGGTCGGAACGACGGCGATCTTGCCAGGCCGTCCCCGCGCGTGATAGTCGAGGGCCTCGTCGCGTTTGGTCATAGAAGAAGGTAAAGATAGTCGGGCCGCATGGCGAAAAGCGGGCCCGAGCGCGATACTCCGCGCGCTCGCGGCGAGTGCCGCGCCACCCGACACGAGAACATTCTTCGCTCGACGATGCCTTCGATTGAACGCGCAGGAGGCGCCCGACGCGGCGCGACGCGATTCCTCGCCGCGCTCGGCTGCCTCGCCTCGGCGGCGAGCGCTCGCGCGCAGGCGCCGCGCGCCCATCCCGCGGCCGACACGGCGTTCGCCGTCCCCGCCTGGGCGTTCCCGGTGCTCGGCACGAACAAGGCGCCGTCCACCGTCGGCAGCGACACCGGCGCGATCGCGACGCTGCCGACGAGCCGCGCGCGGTTCACCGTCGGTCACGCGCGCAACGGGTTCGACGTCGCCGACTGGAATCCCGAGACGCACGCGGCGCCGCCGTCGATCGTCCTGCACGGCCGCCGGCCGGCGGTGATGGCGTGCGGGTTCTGTCATCTCGCGGACGGACGCGGACGGCCGGAGAACGCGATGCTCGCCGGGCTTCCCGCGGCGTACATCGTGGAGCAGGTGCACGATCTGCACTCGCGGGCGCGCGGCACGGCGTCGCCCGTTCCCTTTCCGGCGACGATCACGATGCGCGGCATCGCCGACAGCGTGACCGACGAGGAGCTCGAGGCAGCGGCGCGGTACTTCTCCGGCCTGCACGCGCGGCGCTTGTCGCGCGTCGTCGAAGCGGACGTCGCGCCGAAGTCGGTGGCGCTGAACGGGCTCTACGCGCTCGCCCCCGAGGGCGGGACGGAGCCGCTCGACGGACGCATCATCGAGCTGCCGCTCGACCTGCGGCGGCACGAGCTGCACGATCCGATGGCGAGGTACGTGGCGTACGTGCCGAAGGGCAGCCTCGCGCGCGGCCGCGCGCTGGCGCGTGGACGGGTCGCGGGAACGAAGGGGTGCACGAGCTGCCACGGCGAGGGCCTGCGCGGCATGGGCGTGGCCCCGCCGCTCGCCGGACGCTCGCCGACGTACGTGCTGCGCCAGCTCGTCGGCTTCCGTACCGGCGCGCGCTCCGGTCCCGCCGCGCAGCCGATGCGCGAGGAGACGGCGGCGCTCACGCTCGACGACATGATCGCCGCCGCGGCGTACGCGGGCTCGCTCGAGCCCTGATCCGGCGCGCTACCGATCCAGCTCGTCGAGCTGAGGCTGCACCTCCTTCGTGTAGCACGACGGACAGATGCTGTGGCTGAACCGCGCGTTCGCGTGGCGCGCGAAGTACGACTCCACGACGTGCCAGTAATTCTCGTCGTCGCGGATGCGCTTGCAGTACGAGCAGATCGGCAGGATCTCCTGCAGCGAGCGCACCTCGCCGAGCGCGTCCTGCAGCTCGGCGACGAGCCGCTCGCGCTCGGCGTCCGCCTCCTTGCGCGCGGTCACGTCGCGCGCGACCGAATAGATCACCTGCTCGGCCGCATCGGGTGCGGCGTTCCAGAGGAGCCACCGGTACGAGCCGTCCTTGCACAGATACCGGTTCTCGAACTCGAGCGCACGGCCTCCGGCGCGGACATCGCGGTTCTGGGCGAGGGTCCGTACGCGGTCGTCGGGATGCACGAACTCGATGAACGGGCGCGACATGAGCTCCTCGCGCGAGAACCCGAGCGTGCGCTCCCAGGCCGGGTTGAGCCGCTTGAAGTAGCCGTCGAAGTCGAGGAAGCAGAGCAGGTCGATCGAGATGCTGAAGAAGCGCGCCTCGAGCTCGTGAACCTGTCGCGCCATCAACTGCCTCGTCAGCGCGAGCTCGATGGTGAGCCCGAGCTCGCGATCCGGGGCGTTCCGGGCGACGCAGCCGTACGGCTCGACGACGCCGAGCCGGTGCGGCGTGGCGTCGTCCGCGTCGTCGGTGAGCAGCACGACCGGGAGCGAGCGGTCGCGGAGCTCCGCGGCGAGGGTGGAGGCCTGCGCCTCGCCGGCGGGAGATGCGTCCACCAGCACCAGATGCGGCCGCTCCCGCTCCGCATGGGCGACCGCGTCGCGCGGTGTCGTCCAGGAGGTGACGTAGCCCTGGGCGGCGAGACGCTCGCCGCCCTGCTGGGCGCGTCGCTCCTGATCGTCGACGATCAGGACGCGGCGGATGGGGATCGACATGCTGCCTGCGGGTGCAAACGAGGATGAGCGTGCTGCGAACGAACGGCGAACCGGCGGGTGCGACGTGGGTGCGGCCATGGGGGCGGGAATCAGACCTCGAGACGATCCCCCTCGCGCGCGACCGCGACGTACAGGACGGGCATGAGGAAGATGCTGATCAGCAGACGTGAGAAGAGGCCGCCGACGATGACGAGCGCGAACGGACGCTGGGAGTCGGAGCCGATGCCGGTGGAGAACGCCGCGGGCATCAGCCCGAACGCCGCCACCAGCCCCGTCATGAGTATCGGCCGGAAGCGCAGCAATGCCGCTTCCCGGGTGGCGGGCCCGATGCCGAGTCCCTGCTGGCGGAGCTCGTTGGCGTACGAGATGAAGACGACCGCCGTCTGGACCGAGACACCGAACAGGGCGAGGAATCCGATGCCGGACGAGACCGAGAAGGGGGTTCCCGTGATCCAGAGTGCGAGCACGCCCCCGAGAGGCGCCGAGAGCAGCACGCCGGCGACGGTGATCGCCGGGAACTTGAAGTTGTGGTAGAGCGCGAACAGCAGGAGGAAGATGAGGGCGAGCGTCGCGGGCAGGACGAGGCGCAGCTGCCCGCGCGACGCCGCGTACTCCTCGTACTCGCCACCCCAGACGACGCGATACCCCGCGGGCAACGCGACGCGCCGGGCGACCTGGCGCTGCGCGTCCTCGACGGCGCCCGCGAGATCACGCCCTTCCACCGCGTACTGCACGCCGATGTAGCGCGAATTGTTCTGGCGGTAGATGAACGAGGCGCCGCTGCTCACTTCGATCTTCGCGAGCTCGCGGAGCGGCACCTGCGCCCCCGAGGGCGTCGCCACGAGGATGTTGCCGATCTGCTCCGGCGTCTCGCGGAACTCCGGGCGAAGCCGAACCACGAGATCGAAGGTGCGCTCGCCCTGGACGACCTGGGTGGCCGCCGTCCCGCCCACGGCCGCCTCGATCAACCCGTTGACGTCGGCGACGTTGATGCCGTAGCGAGCGATGCGGTTGCGATCGACGTCGATGGTGAGGCTCGGCTGGCCCAGCTCCTCGACGAGCGTGACGTGCGTGATGCCTCGCACGCCGTCGAGGACGCGCTTGATCTCGTGGCCGCGCTCCTCGAGCACGGTGAGGTCGGTGCCGAAGAGCTTCACGTCCAGCGCGCTCTTGAGCCCCGTTTCCGCCTCGTCCACCGCGTCCTCGGCCGGCTGGGTGAAGTTGAACGCGATGCCGGGAAAGGCCGACAGCTTCTCGTCGATCGCGGCGATGAGCTCGGACTTGTCGTGGTGGAACCGCGTCCACTCGCCGTACGGCCGGAGACCGACGAAGAACTCGGCATTGAAGAAGCCGGTCGGGTTGGTCCCGTCGTCCGGCCGCCCGTGCTCGGAGCTGACCACGGTCACCTCCGGAAAGGAGCGGAGGATCGCGCGGATCTGCGGCACGATCCGCGACGACTCGTCGAACGAGATCGTGTACGGCATCGTGGCGCGCACCCAGAGCGAGCCCTCGTCGAGCTTGGGCATGAACTCCGCGCCGATCGCGCCGAGCCCGACGAGCGAGACGGCGAGCAGCGCCGTGGAGGCGCCGAGCACGAGCCGCGGGCGCGCCATGGCGCGGTCGAGCGCGCGCGCGTAGCGGTCCTGGACCCAGCGGAAGGGGCGATTCACGCGCTCCACCGCGCCGCGGCGCAGGAACAGGGCGCACAGCACCGGAATCACCGTCAGCGTGACGATCAATGCGCCGACGAGCGCGAAGATCGTCGTGTCGGCCATCGGCTCGAACAATCGTCCCGACGGTCCGGAGAGCACGTAGATCGGCAGGAACGACGCGACGATCACGCCGACGGCGTACACGATGGGCCGGTCGACCTCGGCCGCGGCGGTGGCGATGATCTGTCGGACCGATCGGTGGTCCTGGCCGCGGGCCGAGAGCTGTCGGTAGATGTTCTCCACCATGACGACCGCGCCATCCACGAGGATGCCGAAGTCGATGGCCCCGATGGAGAGCAGGTTCGCCGGGATGCGCCGCAGGTCGAGACAGATGAACGCGAACAGGAGCGCGAGCGGGATGGCCGAGGCGACGATGAGCCCCGAGCGGACGTCGTACAGGAAGAACACCAGCACCACGACGACGAGCAGGATGCCGTGCAGCAGGTTGTCGCGCACGGTGTGCGTCGTCTCGGCGATGAGGTCACGCCGGTCGTAGAACGGCCGGACCTTCACGTCCTTCGGCAGGATGTCGCGGTTCAGCTCCGCCGTCTTGGCCTCGACGCGCGTGAGCACGGTCTGCGCCTGTTCGCCGGTGCGCATCAACACGATCCCTTCGACCGCGTCGTTCCGCGACATGAAGCCGAACTGGCCGAGCCGCGGCGCATGTCCGATGACGACCTCGCCGACGTCCTTCACGAGCACCGGCGTTCCGTTGTTCACCGCGAGGACGATGTTGCCGATGTCCTCCAGCGTCGAGACGCGGCCGAGGCCGCGCACGTAGTAGAACTGGCCGCCTTCGGCGTAGAAGCCGCCGCCCGCGTTGCCGTTGTTCGCCTCGAGCGCGGCGGAGACCTCGCCGATGGACAGCCCCGCGCCGGCGAGCTTCGTCGGGTCGATGAGCACCTGGTACTCCATCGTCTCGCCGCCGAGCGACGAGAGGTCGGCGACGCCCGGCACCGAGCGATACTGCTTCTCGAGCACCCAGTCCTGGAGGATCTTGAGCTCCATCGCCGAGCGATCCGGGCTCTCGAGCACGTAGCGATAGACCAGCCCCGACGGCGACGTCAGCGGCGAGATGCCCGGGGTCACGCCGGGGGGGAGCTCCAGATCGCCGAGCCGCTCGAACGCCTGCTGGCGCGCGAAGTAGTTGTCGGTGCCGTCCTCGAAGGTGAGTCGCACGTCGGAGAGGCCGTACAGCGAGATCGAGCGGACCACCCGCAACCTCGGGAGTCCGTTCATGCCGTTCTCCACCGGCACCGTGATCAACCGCTCGACTTCCTCGGCCGCGTGGCCGGGCCACTGCGTGACCACCTCGACCATGGGAGGCGAGATGTCCGGGTATGCATCCACGGGCAATCGCTCGAACGACCAGATTCCGAGGCCGATGAGCGCGCCGGTGAGCAGCAGGACGAGGAGCGGCTGGTCGAGCGCGGCGCGCACGACGCGATGCGCGAAGGACGGCGGCGAGTGGCTCGCATACTCGCTCGCCACGTCGCGCGCCGCGATGCGCTCCCCGTCGTCGTCGCGCTGGGCCGAATCGATCTCCGGCGACGGACCGCCGCCGCTCACTGGCTCCCCGCGAACTGGAGGAAGAGCGCTCCGTCGACGGCGATCTTCTCGCCCGCCGCGATGCCGTCCGTCACCTCGAGCGAATCGCCGGATCGCGCGCCGAGCTTGATCGGCCGCCGCGCGAAGTGTCCGTCGGGAAGGGCGACGAAGAGGAACGGCAGGTTCTGGTCGTCGCGCAGGACGGCGCCGAGCGGGACGAGCAGGGCGTTGCGCGACTGCGCGGCCCGGATCGAGACGTTGACGAGCATGTCGCGCTTGAGGATGCCGCGCGGGTTCGGCGCGAGGATGCGCACCGCCGTCGCCTTCGACGACGGATCCACGAGCGAGCCGACGTAGGTCACCGTCCCCTGAATCGGCGTCGGCGACGCCCCGGTCGTGATCGTGGCCTTCTCGCCCGTGGCGACGAGTCCGATGTCGGTCTCGAACACGTTCGCCAGCACCCACACCGTGGAGAGGTCGGCGATCGTGAAGGCCGGCGTGGTGCCGGCCTGAATGAGCTGCCCCTGGGTCACGAGCTTCTCGACCACGGTGCCGTCGATCGGCGACCGGATCACCGCCGCGGTGGGCGCGCTCGCGTGGCCGTCGCGGATCGCCGCGATGCTCGATTCGTCCACGCCGAGCGCGCGGAGCTGCTCGATCGCCGCATCGCGGTCGGCGGCGGCCGCCGCGGCGTCCGTCGCCGCCTGCTCGACTTCGCGGCGCGCGATCGCGTCGTTCTTGAAGAGCTGCGCATCGAGGTCGGCGATGCGCTGCGCATTCAGGTACTGGGACTGCGCCTTCCGGAACGCCGCCGTGGCGGAGGCGAAGTCCGGCGACGTGACCACGGCGAGCGCGGTGCCGCGCCGCACGTACGCACCGGGATTCACCAGGATGCGCGTGATCGGGCCGGACACCGGCGCGAGCACCTGCGTGGAGCGGTCTCCATTGAACGCGACCGTCGCCGTGGTCTGCACCGAGGCGCGCAACGGAGCATAGTCGACGGGCGCGACTCGCACCCGAGCGAGCTGCGCCCGCGTGAGCGAGACGTCGAGCGCGTGCCCCGAGGAGTCCGCGGGCGGCGCGTCCGCCGTGGAGTCCGGCCGCGCCGGCGTGCTGCCGGCGTCGCTCGAGCAGGCCACCGACGTGGCGACCGCCGCCAGCATCGCGGAACGCGCCAGGGCGAGTGGGAGGGGATGCCGCATCATGGCGCGCTCCGGGGAAAGCCATCCAGCGGACGGCCGACGGCGAGCTCGAGATCGGCTCGCGAGGTGTGGGCGCCGCCGAGCGCTTCGGCGAACTGGCTCTGCGCATCGATGAGACTGCGGCGCGCTTCGATCACGTCGAGCGCCGAGGACCCGCCCAATCCGTAGCTGACCGAGGCGACGCGATACGCCTCGCGCGCGGCGGGGAGGAGCGCGTCGCGGATGTACACCGCCTGGCGGAGCGCCGTGCTCGCGCTCGCGTAGGCGGCGCGCACGTCCTGCGCGATCTGCGCCTGGAGGTCGCGATAGCTCGCGCTCAGCTCCCGCTCGCGGTGCCGGCTCTCGGCGATCTCTCCGCGCGAGTGTTGCCAGTAGAAGAGCGGCAGTGGCAGCGCGACACCGGCCGAGAAGAGGGCGCCGGAGCCTTCCGGCCCGTAGTCGCGTTGCGCGCCGACGACGAGATCGGGAAGCCAGAACTCACGCGCGAGCGACGTGGTCGCGCGCGCGCCGGCGCGAGCGCTCTCGAGGCCGGCGAGCTCCGGCCGGGCGCGCAGCGCCTCGGCCTGGAGCAGCTCGATCGTGGGCAGCGGCGGGGGCACGTCGAGCGAGTCCGCGGTGACGATCGGCGTGCCGAGCGGACGGCCGACGACGCGGTCGAGCGCGTCCATCGCCACGGTGACGTCGCGCTCGCTCGCGATCAGGTCGTTCTCCGCCTGCGCGAGCACCACCTGGGCGCGGATCACGTCGAGCTTCGCGACCGTTCCCCCCTCGAAGCGCGCCTGGGTCTTCTTCAGGAAGTCCGCGGCGAGGTCGCGGCTCAGCGCGAAGTCCGCGCGATGCCGGACGGCGACGAGGAGCGAGTCGTAGCTGCGCGAGGCCTGCGCGGCGATCTGCTGCCGGAGGCCGAGGTACGCCTGCTCGGAGAGCCGGACATCCGCCGTCGCGATCGAGTTGCGGAGGCGGAACTTGTCCGGGAAGGGGACCGCGAGCTCGAGCGCCGCGTTCTTCTGTCCGGCGCCTCCGAGCTGGAGGAGGCCCGGCTGGTCGTCGAGCGAGTAGGTGAGGCTCGGGTCGGGGACCGCGATGGCGGACACGCGGCGGGCGCGCGCCTGTGCCGTCTGCTCTCGGCCGACTTCGAGTTGCGGATTGGCCCGGAGCGCGGCGGCGATCGCCGTGCGCCGGGTGAGAACGAGCGAGTCCGCCCGGCCGGTGCCGGGTGTCTGCGCCCCGATCGCCGTGGCATAGCATGCCACGGCGAGCGTTGCCGTATGGATGTGCATGTGGCCCTGCGGTGAGTGACGGACGCCAGCCGTGGAAAGCGGTGCTGGCGTCAGGCGGTCGGCTCAGGCAGGGCGGGGTGGTGCTCGCGACGAATGTGAGCGGGTGCGAACACCCTGGACGGCGGCGAGCGGGACGGACGACGCGAGGCACGCGGCGGCCGCGACCGGGAGGTCGAGGGCCGGCGGTTCCTCGGCGCAGCCGTGCATCCCCGCGAGGGTGCAGGCGGGGCAGACGTCGGCGTGGTGGCCGAGGTGGGGTGTCGTGCGAGGGGCCTCGACGTGTGGATCGAGGAGACGCTGCTCGCGTCCCTCGCTGAGCGGCACGAGCAGGACGAGCAGCTGCGCGACCAGCACCAGACAGCGGGTGAGGTGCGGCAGCCAGCGCGTCCGTCCGTCAGCGCGACTCGTGAGTCGAAGCATCGTGTGAGGCAGGATACCCCGCGGCGCGAGGAGGTGCCAGTCGCGCGGTGCGACCGCACCGCTGCGATCACAGCGGTGCCGGCCGCACCGGCCGGCGTCGTACCGTTACCGACGACTCAGGGGCCAGGAGGTCGCGGCGCGGCAGGCACGGTGCGTCGGGGGCAAGAGCGGACGTGTAGCGCGCCCTCGACGCGGCGACCGGCTGGCGCGCCGGCGGCGCCTCGGCGCCGCCGGGCCCGGGCGTCGGAGAGTCGGGATGGCGCACCGAGATCCGACTCGTCGCCGGAACGTTCCGACGATCGCACGGGGATGGTGAGGGGTGCGGCCGAGCGATGTCGCCGCCGTGGGAGCGCGCGATAGATCGCGGCGGGTGACAACCCTTCTCTAGGCGGTGCGGCTGGAGCTTCGGACGCGACATTACAGCCGGCGCACGGAGCAGGCGTACGTCGCCTGGGTCCGTCGGTTCATCCGTCACCACGGCCAGCATCATCCGCGTGCGATGGGGGAGCGCGAGGTGCGGGACTATCTCGCCTACCTTGCCGTGAAGCGCGGCGTGAGCGCGTCCACGCAGTCGCAGGCCCTGGCGGCGATCCAGTTCCTGTATCGCGACGTGCTGCGCCAGCCGCTCGGATTCGTGAACGGCGTGCCGCGGGCGAAGCGAAGTGCGCGGCTGCCGGTCGTGCTGTCGCGCGACGAGGTGCGCCGTCTCGTCGCGGAGCTCCATGGCACCACGCGCGTGATGGCGCTGCTGCTGTACGGCGCCGGCTTGCGGTTGAACGAGTGTCTCGACCTGCGCGTGAAGGACGTCGACTTCGACATGCGGCAGATCGTCGTTCGCGGCGGCAAGGGGGACAAGGACCGGGTCACCATGCTGCCGGCGGCGGCGGAGCCCGGCCTTCGGTCGCAGCTCGAGCGTGCGCGGGCGATTCACGCGCGGGATCTGGCGTCGGGCGGAGCGGAGGTGTCCCTTCCGGGCGCGCTGGCGCGGAAGCTTCCCGACGCGGCGCGCTCGTGGGAGTGGCAGTGGGTCTTTCCCGCGTCCTCTCGCTACCGGGACCCTGCGACCGGCCGCTGGCGTCGGCATCATCTGCACGAGACCGTGCTCCAGCGCGCGGTGCGTGCCGCCGGCGTTCGAGCGCTGCTCTCGAAGCGCGTGACGTGTCACGGTTTGCGGCACTCCTTCGCGACCCATCTCCTCGAGGACGGCTACGACATCCGCACCGTGCAGGAGCTCTTGGGCCACAAGGACGTGAGCACGACGATGATCTATACGCACGTGCTGAATCGCGGGGCGCGTGGCGTGCGAAGTCCGGCGGACGGGATGTGAGGGTAGCTCCCCTCGAGTGGGGGGGGGTGGCGGGGCAGTGCTGGCCCGGGACGCAGCCAAACGCCGCTAGACCTTCGCACTGCTATCCGGGCGACTGGCGGAGCATAAGATTGCAGCACCTTTGTGAGGAAGTCGTCGCGTGGAGGGGCATTGTGAAACAGACCGCCTCGGAGTGCCGGGTTGCGTTAGACGCGAGGAGAGGCAGATTCGCCGGCGACGTTCGGCCGTATAATTCGCGTTAGGCGGCTGGCGATACTTTGAAAAGCAATCTGTTTGGCTGCGCCGCGGACGCTGGGTCGCGCATTGTCTCAACCGCACCGCGTTGGAGGGCGCACCGCACCTCGGGCACGCGCGCCAGGAAGGTCGCGCCGGCCAGGAGCGATCGGGAAGGGAGCATCATGATGAGTGGCCACCGGCGAGCGCCGGAGTCGGCCCGCCGGGCCAGGCGACCCCGCCTTTGCATTCAGTCGCCGTCTAACGAAGCGTTGCTGCCGACAAGCGGCGAGAGCAGGGAACAGTGGTAGCCGCCCGTCCGGTGTGTCTCCATCTTAGCTACCTCGAGCCGGCGACGAT
>Ga0310810_10002430_pt1 | contig 20012 bp, 14 predicted proteins | sample NCmetagenome_FD_207641 | JGI IMG/M metagenome (GOLD analysis project Ga0310810, IMG submission 207641) | Soil microbial communities from experimental microcosm in Duke University, North Carolina, United States - NC | ecosystem: Engineered > Artificial ecosystem > Soil microcosm > Unclassified ...
GCGGGGTCGCGAGACTTGACGCTCGCGGAACTGGCGGGCTGCGGCGCGGAATGTTACTGCCCCGCTTGCACCTGGACCCCCCGATGACCCGCCGCGTCCTCCTCGCCTCGCTCAACGCCGGGGGCGGTCACCACGCACTGCGCGACTCCTTCGCCGCGGCGCTGGCCCGCGTCGACCCCGAGCAGCAGCGGCTCGGACCGCTGGTCTGGACCTCCGCGGACCGGTTCATCGACTGGTTCTACTCGGTGTGCGTGCGCTTCCTTCCTCGGTTCCAGGGGAAGATCGTCGAGCTGAGCGGGCAGCCCTGGGCGGTGAGGACGGCGATGGCGCTCAGCCCGCAGCTGCGCACCGAGGCGCTGGCGCTCCTGCGGCGCGAATCCGTCGACCTGCTGCTCAGCACCCACCCGGTGCAGTCGATGATCTTCGCGCAAGTCCGCCGCGAGCTGGGCCTCACCACCCCCCTCGTCCTCGCGGTTCCGGACTACGGCATCCCGCCCACCGGCTACCACCCGCCGTTGCCGGCGCTCCGCTCCGATGCGCTCATCGTCATGGAGGAGAGCACCCTCGAGCACTACCGCTCGCTCGGCGTGCCGGAGGATCGGCTGCACCTCTCGGGGTTCCTCACCCGCGAGCCCTTCGTCCGCGTGGGAGCACGGCTCCGCGCCGAGGGGCAGGACACGGCGCGAGCCACGTTCAAGGCCGAGGTCGTGGCCGCGGAGCCCGACTTCGCCCGCTTCGATCTGTCGCGCCCCACCCTGCTCTTCCTCGGTGGCTCGGCGTGGACGGTCAAGACCGAGCCGGTGCTCGAGGCCGTCCTTGCCGACGGGGAGCTGCGAGAGGCCGCCAACGTGGTGGTCGTCGCTGGTCGGGATCGCGCCTTCGAGGCGCGGCTCCGCGCGCGGCCTGCCGCCGGGCTGCACGTCTTCGGCTTCGTGGCGCCCGAGATCCTCGCCGCGCTCATGGGCCTGGCCCAGGTGCCGGTGCTCGGCAGCCTCGCGCCCGCCACGCTCCAGGAGCTCCTCGAGGTGGGTCTCGGACCTCTGCTCCTCTTCCACTTCATTCCCGGCAGCGAGCGCGCTCACGTGGGCTACATCGACGGACAGCGCCTCGGTCTGTACGTGCCGGACACGTCGGGGATGCTCCACCGCATCCGGGAGATGCTCGATCTGGAGACGCCGTCGGATCAGCTCGCACGCGCGCGCGACGGCTACCGCGAGCGGGCCAGGCTCCTCCGCTCCCGCAGCGTGGAGCGCGCGCTGCAGCTGTCACGCTTCCTCGAGCAAATGCTGGAGACGCCGCAGGTCACCCGCGGCGGCGCGCGCGCGGTCGGCTAGCTGCGGTCGAGGTGCTTGTGCGCCTCGACGTGCTCGATGCCGGCTTCCATGAAGACCGCGCCGACCGTCCGATAGCCGTGGCGCTCGTAGAAGCCGAGCGCGTAGAGCTGCGAGTGCACGAGGACGCCGGTCAGCCCGCGGCGCCGCGCCTCCCCCTCCAGCTCGCCGAGGAGGAGGTTGCCGACTCCGTGCTTGCGGTGCGACTGGAGAACCGCCATCCGGCCGATCTGTCCCCAGGTGCCCTTCTCGCCCTTCGGAGCCGATGGAAGCACCACCAGTCGACCGGTGCCGATCGCGTGGCCCTCGGCGAACACGAGCAGGTGGTAGGCGCGTGCGTCCTCCGCGTCGCGCTCGATCGTCTCGGGGACGTGCTGCTCCTCGATGAAGACGACCTCGCGGATCGCCAGCGCCTGGAACAGCTCCGCCTCGTTCTTGATCTGCGAGATGACGAGCGTGATGTCCTCGGAGGCCGTCATTCGGGGTCCGCAACTTACCGCATCCGGCTGTCGTCTTAACGCCCGGGTCCGCGACGCGCCGGTGCGAAATGACCTGCGCACCACCCGCGCGCTCGACGACGCGCACACCGCGCGTTGGCCGAGAGCCCGACCGTCCGGACGGTCGTCCCACGCGGAGGACGGCCGATCGTCGCGGTTCGAGCGCGAGCGGCCGGCACGGACCTTGTTTCCACCGACGCTCATGCAGCCCGACCGTGTCGATCCGCCGCGAGGCGACCCGCAGCCCGCCCCGCTCCGCAAGCGGTTCGAGGAGACGCTCCGCGCACGCGCGGGGCGCCCCACCCGGAAACCGCCCGCCCCGCCGCGCCAGCAGAGGACGGCCACGCCGGGACGTCCGCTGCACGACGAAATGCGCGCAGACCGCAGCTCGGGCGAGCGGCGGGGAGTGGCGCGATCGGAGATGGACCGCGCGGCGCGACAGCGTCTGGACGACGGACGGACGGCCAGCGCGCAGGCGACGGGCCGCCTCGAGGCGCGCACCGTGGACCTCCTCCGCGCGGCGCTCCAGACCGAGGAGACCGTGCGGAGCGAGCACGGCGTGGCTGTCCGGCCGGCGGCTGCGGACGCGTTCGCTCCACGAAGGGGCGACGTGGCCCTCTTGGGCACGGGAGTCCAGGCTGCCCCGATGCCGGTGATGAGCGCAGCCGTTCCCGGGAGCGGAGGGCGGGTGGAACGGGCGCTCGCGCTGGTGGAGCGAATCGAGCGCTTCGTGCGGAGCGGCCGTCCTTCCCTCGCGCTCACGCTGGGGGGCAGCAATCCCGGACGGCTCGAGGTCCAGCGCGTCGCACGGGGTGCGGTGTCGCTCCGACTCTCGGCGCCACGGCCCCCGCCGGCGAGCGAGCTTCGAGACTTGCGTCAGGCGCTCGAGGCCCGCGGGCTCTCCGTCCGCAGCCTCGACGTCAGAGCTTCAGGAGCGGACGCTTGTTCTCCTTGTCCTTGAACTCTTCCGCCTCGGGAAGCGGGTCCTTCTTCTCGGAGATGTTCGGCCACGTCTTGGAATAGGTGGCGTTGATCTCCTTGTACTCGGCCCACTTCTCGGGGAGGTCGGACTCCGGGAAGATCGCCTTGGTCGGACACACCGGCTCGCAGGCCCCACAGTCGATGCACTCGTCCGGGTGGATGACCAGCATGCTCTCGCCCTCGTAGAAGCAGTTGACGGGGCAGACCTCCACGCAGTCGGTGTACTTACACTTCACGCATCCGTCGGCAACGATGTACGCCATGGCGGCGAATCTCCTCCGCGTGTGAAGCGCTCGCCTCGCCGGGGAGCGCGCAGCCGAACTGAGCGCATCCGCTCCCTCGGGGCAAGCAGGGAGTGGAGGCGGCCGGAGTCTCAGCGTGCGAGGAAACCTCTCGCTCGCATCAGCTCTGCGACGAGCACCGCGCCCTTCGCCGCGCCCATCTTGGTGTTGTGTGAGACCAGGACCAGCTTCACACCGTTCTCCAGGACGCCGTCCTCGCGGAGCCGACCCACGACGGTCGCCATGCCGCCGTGCGTCTCCCGGTCGAGACGGGGCTGAGGGCGATCGGGCGCCTCGAGCACCTCGATCCACCGCGGCGCCGACGACGGGAGATCACGCGCCTCCGGGCTCCCCTCCCAGGAACGGAGCGCGTCCCGCACCTCGTCGAGGCTCGCCCGGCGGCCGAGCCCGATCGAGACCGTCTCGGTGTGCCCGTCCTGGACGGCGACGCGCGTGCAGGTGGCGGAGAGCTTGACCGGAGCGGGCTCGACCGCAGCGGCGCCGGAGCCCCACCGCCCGAGGATCTTCCGCGTCTCCGCCTCGACCTTCCCCTCCTCCTTGGCGATGTACGGGACGACGTTGTCGAGGACGTCGAGCGCGGACACGCCGGGCGAGCGCCCCGCCCCCGAGACCGCCTGGAGCGAGGTCATGATTGCCGAGCGGACACCGAAGCGCTCGGCGAGGGGCGCGAGGACCACCGCCAGCCCCGTGGCCGTGCAGTTCGGGATGGGCGCCACCCACCCGCGCCAGCCGCGCGCCCGCTGCGCGGCGACGAGCCCGGCGTGCGGGGCGTTCACCGGCGGGATGAGGAGCGGGACGTCGGCCTCCATCCGGAAGGTGCTGGCGGCGCTCACCACCGGGAGCTCGGCGGCGAGTCGCGGCTCGAGCTCTCGCGCCACCTCCGACTCGACGGCCGAGAAGACCAGATCCACGCCACGCGCCGGCGCGCCCGGATCCTGGAGCCGCATCGCGGCCACCTCTGCGGGGATGCCCTCGGGGAGGAACCAGGCGCCGGCCACCGCCTCGTCGTAGCGCTTGCCGGCGTTGCGGGGCGAGGCGGCGATGGCGCCGATCTCGAACCAGGGATGATCTCGAAGCGCCGAGACGAACTGCTGGCCGGCGATGCCGGTGGCGCCCACGAGCAGGGCGCGAAGCTTGGCCATGGGTGCATTTTGCACTACAAACCCGCGATCGCTCCGGCGCCATCGCCAAGTGGTAAGGCAAGGGTCTGCAAAACCCTCATTCCCCGGTTCGAATCCGGGTGGCGCCTCTCCCTGACGTGACTCGACCCACCGGGACAGGTGTGGGCAGGGCGTGGCTCCTCGCCCTCGCTCTCGCCGGGTGCGCGACGCCGCGTCCGGCTCCGCCCCCTCCACCCCCTCCGGAGGTGACGGTCGCCCCCGCGCCCGAGCCCGAGCCACCCGACGCGGGCGCCCCGCCGCTCGACGTGCCGCCGCCGCCCTCGGCTCGACGGCTGGACGTCCGGGCGGGCGAGCCCACCGTGCCGGTCCGGCTGATGGAGAACCGGCGCGAGGTGACCTTCATCCCCGGCGGCCGGGTGCGGCTCTTCCTCCAGGGCGAGCCGGAGAAGATGGTCGAGGCTCCGGGCGGAACGCCGCTCGTCGTGCGCTGGCTCGGGGGCACCCCCGCGGACCGGCGCTTCCGCGTCCAGGTCACCGAGCTCGCGTGGGCGGACAAGGAGGGCATCGCCGCCGAGCGCGCGACCTGGGAGGCCCGCGGCTTCCAGGTGCGGCTGGAGCAGCTCGGTCAGGTCTACGGCATCGTCGGGAAGATCCTCGACAACCGGAAAGTGCTGGTGCTCCTCGAGCCGGCGCTCACCGGGGCCGAGGCCGCCGACCGGCAGGCGGAGCTGGTCCGCAGCTGGGGCGCGCGCACCACGCTCGCCGAGGAGGTCCAGACCGCGGCGTCGGTACGGCTCCGCCTGGACATGGCGGATGGCACGCCGCTCGGAACGAGCGAGGGGCCCATCCGGGCGGAGACCCCCGGCGGGGAGGGCTTCGAGGTCCGGTCGGTGGAGTTCGCGGTGGGCTACCAGAACCACGGCTTCGAGACCCGCGACTACCGGGGAGGGTTGTCCTTCGCTGCCGATGCGTCGGGCACCATCGCGGTGGTGAACACCGTGTCGCTCGAGGACCTGCTCCGCGGGCTCGTGCCCTCGGAGATCTTCGCCGCTGCCCCCGGCGAGGCGCTGAGGGCACAGGCGGTCACCGCGCGCGGGGAGGTGCTCGCGAAGGTCGGCACGCGGCACCTCGCCGACCCCTACCTGCTCTGCTCCGAGCAGCACTGCGCGGTGTACCGGGGCCGCAGCGGCGAGACGCCGGCCACCAACGCCGCGGTCGAAGCGACGCGGGGTCTCGCCCTCTTCTCGACCGAGGGACGGCTGGTGGACTCGGTCTACAGCGCGGTGTGCGGCGGCCACACCGAGGACAACGAGGCGGTCTGGGGCGGCGTGCCGGACCCCAGCCTGCGCGGTCGTCCCGACGTGCTGGAGGCGGTGCCCGGGATGCCCGACCCGCGGCGGGCCCCGGAGAAGTTCCTCGCCTTCGACCTCCCGGCAGCCTGCCGGCGGGGACGCTTCGCGCAGCCAACGAAGTACCGATGGGAGAAGCGGTTCACCGCGCAGCAGCTGGACGCGCTGGTCGATGCGCTGAAGGTCGGGTCCGTCCGCCACCTCCAGCCTCTCGAGCGGGGCGCGTCGGGGCGGGTGCGGCTGCTGCTCGTCTCCGGGACCCGCGGCGCCACCGAGCTGCGCGGAGAGCTGACCATCCGGCGGCAGTTCGGGATGCTCAACAGCGCGCTCTTCGTCGTGACGGAGGAGCGCGACGGCCGGGGCAACCCCGTGGCGTTCGTCTTCCGCGGGGGTGGGTGGGGACACGGCGTGGGCCTCTGTCAGACAGGGGCGATCGGCCGCGCGGAAAGCGGACAGGACTACAGGGCGATCCTCCGGCACTATTTCAATGGCGCAGAGGTCGTGCGTATCTACGAGTAGGACCGGACCCGGGGCCCCTTGGCCACGGGACAGCAGGGTGCCACCCTGGGTGGAACAGGAGTCCCTTTCCGGGGTTATGTCAGGTCCGCGGCGGTCGGGGGCACAGCGCCCCCGGCGTCGGGTAGGTCAGGGCCGCGGCTAGAGATTAGGAAGACGTGCACGTGAGCCCGTCCGGAGCCATCCATCGCCGCCGACGCCGCCGTCCGGCTACGACCGCGCTCGTCGCCACGCTCCTGGCGCTGCTGTTCCACGCCAGCGTGCTGGGGCTCCTGCTCCTGATGAACTTCGTCTCGGTGAAGTGGCCGGGCGGAGACCGGATCCGGCCCAAGCCCCAGGCGGTGACCCTCCGGAACCTCGACCCCCGCGCCTGGGCCAAGAACCGCGGCCAGGTCCGGGAGCAGGAGCGCCCCGAGCCGCAGCGCCGCGCCGAGGCGGCCAAGAAGCCCGAGCCCAAGGACGAGAAGAACCCCAAGGGTCAGGTGGTCGACGTGGCGCCGGGCAACGAGCAGGAGTCGCCCGACGCCAAGTTCCTGGCCGAGAAGAACAACCGGGTCGACAAGGAGTCGAAGGCCAAGGACCAGACGCCGTTCTACCGGAACGCGATGCCGAAGCAGACCGCGACCGAGGAGCGGAACACCACCGGAAAGGACGCCGCCTCGCAGATCGTCGTCCAGGGCAACAACGGAACGGGACAGGACCAGCGCCCGGCCCAGAAGGGCGGCGGGCAGCGGCCGGTGTTCGACGTGCCCACCCTGAAGCAGCGCGACCAGATCGCCCTCAAGGAGCAGACCAGCAAGGGGCCCGGGGCGAGCGTGCGGAACCAGGGCGAGAGCGCGCCGCTGCAGGGCAACTCCGACCGGCTCCGGGTCGACCCGGGCCGTCCCGGTGAGGAGGGGGACCAGGGCAGCGCCGGGAAGGCCGGGCTCCCCACCCTCTCGCAGCTGATGCCGAGCAGCGCGGCGCTGGACAAGATCATCGGGGCCGCCCCCAACGACCACCTCGACGTCGACCAGGGCGAGGGCACGTTCCTCAACACCCGGGAATGGAAGTACGCGACCTTCTTCAACCGGGTGAAGCAGGCCGTGGGACGCAACTGGGACCCCAACGAGCCGCTCCGGCAGCGCGACCCCACCGGGGAGATCTACGGCGGCCGCGACCGGTACACGATCCTCAACGTGACGCTCGGGAGCGACGGGCTGGTGAAGGACATCCAGGTCCAGCGCCCGAGCGGGGTGGATTTCCTCGACGAGGCGGCGATCGTCGCCTTCCGCCGCGCCCAGCCCTTCCCCAACCCGCCACCCGGCCTGATGGGCAACAGCGGCTCGGTCACCTTCCCCTTCGGGTTCTATCTGGAGACGGGCGGCCGGCCGCTGATGCGGATCTTCCGGAACAACTGACGGATTCCGGGACGTCGTGCTGCCACGACGAGATCTCTTGGGCCTCCCGGATGCCGGACGCGCTGCCGTTCCTGTGGCCCCGGACCGGCGCCCGCCGGTGCCCCAGTGAATCCCGAAGCCCGGCTGATGGTTCCGGGACCGACAGGTGCTTGAAAGAAGATCGCCACCGGATCCTCGCCGGGACCCGGTGGCAATCATCGAACGAGGGAGTCGCTCACGGACCGCAGACGCCGGGGACGGTCCCGGCCGGGAAGGGCTCCGTGCTCCGGTCGATCGAGCTCAGGAACCTGACCAGCTCGGCCCGCTCGCCGGCGCCGGTCAGGAAATCGGTTCCGCCCGAGCCTGCACTCCGGTGGGTGACGTTCTCGAGCACGTCGGCCAGGGTCGCGGCCGCTCCGCTGTGGAGGTAGGGCGCCGAGGCGAACACCGAGATGAGCGAGGGGACGTTGAAGCCGAGCTCTCCCCGCGCCTGCACGTTGGCCGCATTGTTGGCCCGGATCTCGTTGCTCACCCCGTCGGTGAAGAGGGTCGGGTCGAAGGTGCCCACCCGGCAGAGGAAGCGGATCAGCTGGGCGTCCACGATCTCGATCGCCGCCGGCGGAGGCGTGAAGTCGATCGCGGAGATGGTCCAGTTGGGTCCGCCATGGCACCGCTGGCATCCCGCGGCCGCGAACAGCTGCCGGCCGTAGGAGACGTCCTGCCCGGCCAGAGGCGAGATTGGCGCCCGGACGCCGACGGCCAGGTAGGTGGCGATGGCGTCCAGGTCGGGATCGCGACCCGTGTTCGCCACTGGAGCAAGGTCGGGGATCATCGCCAGCCCCGCCGCTCCTTCCAGCAGACCAGGCTCGCGGATGAGGCCTCCGCCACCGGAGACGGCGCGGATGTTGCGCTCGAAGTCCTGGACCTCGTCCCGGATGCCCGACCAGTTCAGCGCTCGCATGTGCGAATCCGGGAGGACGGGTGAACCGTTGACGATGACGGCGGCGCCCGAGGGGAAGGTGCTCTCCATGGAAATGGCCTGACGCGGACCATCCGGGAACATCCAGGTCACGCTGTCGGTCAGGGCCTGCGGGTGGCAGCTGTAGCAGGTGCCCCAGCCGGTATCGGACATCAGGCCCGCAGGTCGGACCGAGTTCGGCTGGGTACCGACCGGCCCAATGGCGGTGTTGAAGAGGTACTTCCCTCGCAAGGCGACCCGGTCCACCTCCGCCGTCGGCAAGTCCGCGGACTGCAGCCGTGCCAGAGTGCGGTACTTCGTCGGATCGACTCCGGAGACGTCGACCACCGCCACGTCACGGGACAGGAAGTCCATCACGTACGCCCGGGTGTCGGTGGAGCTCACGACCACGCCGCGTGGGTTGTGCCCACCGAGGAGGTCCTGGGGATCGTCCTGGAGGATCTCCTGCGGGTCCTTGAGCTCGATGCGCACGATGCTGTCCGGGTCCTGGGCGCTGGCCGGGGGATTGATGCTGGCTGCCCCGGTACCGTCCAGCGTGACCCGGAGGAGCCGGTTGGTGGCGCCCAGGGCGACGAATCCCTCCGCTGCCGAGCGCTTGAAGGCCACCATGAAGGGGTTGGTGTTGAAGAGCTTCCTGCCGGCCGGCTCGAAGTTCACTCCGGCGTTCATGTTCAGCGTCGCAAAGGCCTCGACATCCCGGGTGGTGTCGATGACCGCCAGGCAGCTCTGCACGTTCACGTTGAATCGGAACGGCCCGTTCGGGGAGGAACAGGTGCTGGTGACGTAGGCGAAGTTTCCGCGGATGACGATCGACTCCAGCAGGTTGGGGAAGGCTCCGGTGGTGGTGTCGAAGACCGCGGGGTTCGCCGGCGGTCTGCGAGCCAGGGTGTTCCCGTTCGACTTGAAGGCAGCGCCGACATCGGCCAGCGGGTTCAGGGTGACAGTCCCGATCACCCTGTTGGAGTCGCCGTCGATGACCGTCACCCGGCCCTCCCGACCGTCGTCGGCTCCCTCGGTCTGAGTCCGCGGACGAGGGTCGTTTGCCCGGGAAGCCGCCAGGAACTGGGTGACGTACACCTTCTTCCCGTCGGCGCTGATGGCAATCCCCCGAGGCTTGCTTCCCACGCCCTCGATGGTCCGGGAAACCCGGTAGCTCCGGGCGTCGATCACCGAGACGCTGTCGGACGAGAAGTTCGAGACGTACAGCCTCTTGCCGTCAGGCGTCAGCGCGCAGCCGAAGGGCTCGCTCCCGACCGGGATGGTCCGAATGACCTCGTACCGCTGGCCGTCGATCACGGAGACGGTCCCGCTCGCCATGTTCGTGACGTAGGCGATGACCTGGTCGTGCCCGCGGTTGCGCGCCTCCTGGATGGCCACGCACCAGGGCTCCCTTCCGACCTTGATCTCCGCCACTCTCGGGTACGCCTCGTTCGACACGTCGAAGACCGAGACCGAATCGCTGTCGGGGTTGACGCTCCAGATGAAGCGGTCGTCGCTCGTCAGGGCGATCGGACTCGAATGCGTCGGCGCTGCCTCCTTCTTCGGCGGCTCGTTTCGAAGCGGATCCGGCTCCTCCGAGGTGCCTCTGCTTCCACTGCACCCTGCAGCCAAGACGACCACACACCAAACCCAACCTCGTTTCGTTTGCATGCTCCTCCTCACGATCGGAGGACACGTGCAGGTCGCGAGCGGTGCAGGTGCTCGAATAGAACAAAGAAAATAGATGTCTTATCTGCAAGGTTCGACGACTCTCGTCGTGTGCTGGTCGTCCGGCGCGGAAACTGAACGAGCGGCACTCGTTCCGGGCGATTGGAGGAGAGCCGAGACGCTCGGTGACGCGCTCACGCACCTTGAACGTTGAAAGATCTAGCCCGCCTGGAGTCAGACGTGCGGAGCCTGCCCCACCTCGGCACGCATCGGCGGCGCCGGTACGCGACAGTGACTGCCGACCTGGGAAACCCGCCCGACTCCCCGGACCGTCCGCTAGGCGTAGTCCTCGGTCGGCGGGCAGCTGCAGATGAGCTTCCGGTCGCCGAGGACGTTGTTCAGCCGCCCCACCGCCGGCCAGAACTTGCTCGCCCGCACGAACGCCGACGGGAACGCCCCGAGCTGACGGGAGTACGGGCGATCCCAGCCGTCTGCGGTGGCCACCTCGGCGGTGTGCGGGGAGTTCTTGAGCACGTTGCCCTCGCGCGGCTGCCGGCCCGCCTCGACCTCGGCGATCTCCTTGCGGATGGAGATCATCGCGTCGCAGAACCGGTCCAGCTCCGCCTTGCTCTCGCTCTCGGTCGGCTCGACCATCACCGTCCCCGCCACCGGGAAGGACACCGTCGGGGCGTGGAACCCGTAGTCGATGAGCCGCTTGGCCACATCGTCCACCTCGATGCCCGCGGACCTCTTCAGCCCCCTCAGGTCGAGGATGCACTCGTGCGCCACCCTGCCCCGCGCGCCCCGGTACAGCACCGGGAAGTGCTCGGCCAGGCGGGTGGCGACGTAGTTGGCGGCGAGGATCGCCACCTCGGTCGCGCGCGTCAGCCCCGGGGCGCCCATCATCCGGATGTACGCGTAGGAGATGACCAGGATGCTCGCGCTGCCCCAGGGCGCGGCGGAGACCGGCCCGGTTCCCTGCGCACCGCCGACCTTCACCGCCGGGTGCCCGGGGAGGAACGGCGCCAGGTGCGCGGCGACGCAGATCGGGCCCATGCCCGGACCGCCGCCGCCATGCGGGATGCAGAAGGTCTTGTGGAGGTTGAGATGGCAGACGTCCGCGCCGAAGTCGCCCGGCCGGCAGAGACCCACCTGGGCGTTCATGTTGGCGCCGTCCATGTAGACCTGCCCGCCGTGGCCGTGGACGATGTCGCAGATCTTCCGGATCTCCTCCTCGAACACGCCGTGCGTCGAGGGGTAGGTCACCATCAGCGCGCCGAGCCGGGCCTGGTGCTGGGTGGACTTGGCCTCGAGATCGACGAGGTCGATGCTCCCGTCCTCGTCGCTCTTCACCACCACCACCTCGAAGCCTGCCATCACCGCGCTCGCCGGGTTCGTGCCGTGGGCCGAGGCGGGGATGAGGCACACCTTCCGGTCCTGGTCGCCGCGGCTCTCGTGCCACTTCCGGATGACGAGCAGGCCGGCGTACTCACCCTGGCTGCCGGCGTTGGGCTGCAGCGACACCGCGGCGAAGCCGGTGATCTCGGCGAGCATCCGCTCCAGCTCACGGAAGAGCTGCAGGTACCCTTCGGTCTGCTCGGGCGGGGCGAAGGGGTGCAGGCGTGAGAAGCCGGGGAACGTCACCGGGATCATCTCCGCGGTGGCGTTCAGCTTCATCGTGCAGCTGCCCAGCGGGATCATCGCGTAGGTGAGGCTCAGGTCCTTCGCCTCCAGCCGCTTCATGTACCGGAGCATCTCCGTCTCGGACCGGTGGCGGTGGAAGACCGGATGGGTGAGGTACGCGCTCCGCCGCGTCAGCGCGGGACCCCAGGACGGCGTCACCTCCGAGGCGAGCACCTCCTTCGCGAAGTCGACCGCCTTGCCGGCCACCCCCGGGGCGAACACGCCCCACAGGGCCTCGACGTCCTCGGGGCGGGTGGTCTCGTCGAGCGAGATGCCGATGGAGCGGGCGTCGAGGCGCCGGAGGTTCATCTTCCGGTCGTGTGCCCGGACCATCGCGCGGTCGGCCTCGGCGGGCTCCATCTCCAGTCGGAGCGTGTCGAAGACGCTCGCGTGCTTCACCTTGACGCCCAGCCGGCCGAGCCCCCGGGCCAGGCGGACGGTGAGCGCGTGCACGCGGGTGGCGATGGCCTTCAGCCCCTCCGGCCCGTGCCAGGCGGCGTAGAAGCTGGCCATCACCGCGAGCAGGGCCTGCGCGGTGCAGATGTTGCTGGTGGCCTTCTCGCGGCGGATGTGCTGCTCGCGGGTCTGCAGCGCCATGCGGAGCGCGCGATGGCCCTGCGCGTCCTCCGACACGCCGATGATGCGCCCGGGGAGGAGCCGGGTGAACTCCTGCTTCACCGCGAAGAAGGCGGCGTGCGGCCCTCCGAAGCCCATGGGGACTCCAAATCGCTGCGCGCTGCCCACCGCGACGTCCGCCCCGAGCTCGCCGGGCGGGGTGAGCATGGTGAGCGCCAGGAGATCGGTCGCCGCCGCGGCGTAGGCGCCCTCGGCGTGGACGCGGTCGAAGAAGGAGGCGAGGTCCTCCACCAGCCCGTCGGTTGCCGGGTACTGCACCAGCGCCCCGAAGATCTTGGTCGAGAAGTCGAAGGTGCGAGCGTCACCGACGATGACCGGGATGCCAAGCGCGCCGGCGCGCGTGCGCACCACCTCGAGCGTCTGGGGATGGACCTTGTCCGAGACGAAGAACGCGTCGTGCCCTGGCTTCGCCAGCGCCTGGAAGAGGTGCATCGCCTCGGCCGCCGCGGTCCCCTCGTCGAGGAGCGAGGCGTTCGCCACCGGGAGCCCGGTGAGGTCGATGACCATCGTCTGGAAGTTGAGCAGCGCCTCCAGCCGTCCCTGCGAGATCTCCGGCTGGTACGGCGTGTACTGGGTGTACCAGCCGGGGTTCTGGAAGACGTTCCGGAGGATGACCGGGGGCACGAAGGTGTCCGAGTACCCCTGCCCGATGAACGACCGGAACACCGAGTTCCGGGAGGCGAGCGCCTCCAGCTCCTCGAGGAGGCGGGCCTCGTCCACCGCGGGTGGCAGGTCCAGCGTTCGCTTCAGCCGGATGCTCGCCGGGAGCGTCTGGTCGACCAGCGCCTGCAGCGAGGGCGCGGCGACGACGCGGAGCATGTCGGTGACCTCGGTCGCGTCGGGGCCGATGTGGCGAAGGGGAAAGGAGTCAGTCTCCGAGGGGGTCCGGGAGTCGGGCATCGTGGTGATGGTTACCTGGGTGGAGGGCGGGCGAGCCAGCGCCTCCTGGCGGTCTGTGAAGGCGCGGGTTTAACAGGGCCGGGCCACGCTGGCTCAGTCACGATGGCCGTCCTCGAGGGCCGCGGCCGGCACCGGGGCGGCCGCGACGCGTTTCCGCTGTCAGGTCGCGGTCTTCGCGAGGAGATCGTTGTAGCCGTCGGCGTCCATCAGGCCGTCGAGCTGGGAGGGGTCGGATGGCTGGACCTCCACGATCCAGCCGGCGCCGTACGGGTCGGAGTTGATCTTGGCCGGCTCGTCGGTGAGCGCGCTGTTCACCTTGGTCACCTTGCCGGAGATGGGAGCGAAGAGCTCGCTCACCGCCTTGGTGGACTCCACGACGCCGAAGGGGCTCCCCGCGGTCATGGTGTCGCCCACCTTGGGCAGCTCGACGTAGACCACGTCCCCCAGCGCCTCCTGCGCGTGGGAGGTGACCCCCACCACGACGCCCGCCCCGTCGCGACGCGCCCACTCGTGGTCCTTGGTGTAGCGAAGGTTCTTCGGATTGTCGGCCATGTCGTCGCCTGCTCCTAGCGCTTGAACGGCGTCTTCACCACCTGGGCGCGGACCGGACGGCCGCGGATGTCGACCACGAGCGGCGTCCCTTCGGAGGCGAGCCCGGTCGGGACGTAGCCGATGCCGATGGCCTTCTTGACCGTCGGCCCCTGCGTCCCGGACGTCACCTCCCCCACCGGCTGCCCATCCTTCCCCAGCGGATACCCGTGGCGGGGAATGCCCGGCTCGCGCATCTCGAACCCCACGAGCTTCCGCTTCACGCCGGCCGCCTTCTGCTCCGCGAGGGCGGGACGCCCGACGAACTCGCCCTTGTCCCACTTCACGATCCAGCCCAGCCCCGCCTCGAGCGGGGTGTGCGCATCGTCGATGTCGTTCCCGTAGAGCGCGTACTTCATCTCCGTCCGGAGCGTGTCCCGGGCGCCGAGCCCCGCGGGGACCAGGCCCGCCGCCTGGCCGGCCTCGAGGAGCGCGTTCCAGAGGCGCTCGGCGCGGTCGGGCGGGCAGTAGAGCTCGAAGCCGTCCTCGCCGGTGTAGCCGGTGCGCGAGACGATGCAGGGCACTCCGGCCACCGCGCCCTCGCGGAAGCGATAGGTGGCGATGCTCTCCAGCGGAAGGTCGGTGAGCGTCTGCACGATGCCCGCGGCCTTCGGGCCCTGGATGGCCAGCTGGGCGAAGTCGTCGCTCCGGTTGACCGGCTGCACCCGCGGCGTGTTCTCGGTCATCCAGGCGAAGTCCTTCTCCCGGTTGCTGGCGTTCACGCAGATGAGGACGTGCTCGGGCGAGAAGCGGTACGCCACCACGTCGTCCACGAAGCCTCCCTGATGGTTCAGGAGGCCGGCGTAGACCGCCTGTCCGTCGGCGGCCTTGCCGAGGTCGTTGGTGATGAGCGCGTTGGCGCTCTCCAGCGCCCCCTCCCCGCGGAACTCGATCTCCCCCATGTGCGAGACGTCGAACATGCCCGCCGCCGTCCGCACCGCCTCGTGCTCGGCCACCACGCCGGCGTACTGGACCGGCATGTCCCAGCCCGCGAAGTCGACCATCCGCGCCCCGAGGGCGCGGTGAACCCGGTTGAGTGGTGTCTGGCGGGCCATGATGTGGGCGCCGGACTACTCCACCGCGGTGAGGGCAATCAAGGCAGCATCGCGGCGGCCCCCCAACTCGGAGCCGCCGCGGCCGCCGCCTCCGGGGCTACAGGCCGTTGCCCTGGCTCTTGTCGAGCTGCCAGCCGATGTCTTCCATCAACGGCTTGGTCAGATCGAGGTTGTCGGTGAGGTCCGGGTTGATGGCCGGCTCCATGATCAGGTTCGGCGAGGCGATCGGGTCCCAGTGCGAGATGGAGGAACCGGGCACGACCGGGTTGGGGGCGTTGATCAGCGCGAAACCCTCCGCCGAGGCGCCCGCGCGCCGGGTCAGGTCGACGCCGAGGGTCGCCGTCACGCCGGCAGCGAGCTGCCCCTTGAGGGTGTTCCCATCGGCGAGCGAGATCCGGACCGACGGGATGACGATGGTCGGATCGACCCCGCCGAGGCCCGGAGGAGGCGAGCCGGCGACGTTGTCGGCGATCAGCGCGGCGATGGCGCCGGCGTTCTGCAGATTCTTCACCTTGACGATGAAGCCGCAGGTTCCGCGGTCCGCGAGCGCGATCTTCCCCGAGACGGCCGCGGCGTTGGTGATCGGCGAGCAGGCGTCGGTCGGGCTCGGCCCGGCGGCATCGGATGGATCCGTCGCCAGGACGACCTGCCCCGACACGCCCGGGCTGCTGAGCGGCGGGCCGAAGATCGCGGTTCCCACGGCGTAGCTCCCGGCGATGCTCGCCGGCGATGTCACCTGGAGGAGAGGGACCCCGAAGGCGAGGACGCTCGGAACGGCCTGGGTGACGCTGGGCCCGATCCACACCACGTTGTACGTGTCGATGCTGGCGGCAATGCGCTGCGCGTTCGTCATCCGGTCCCAGGTGAGACCGGTCCTGAGATGGGCGAGGTTCCGGTTGTAGGTGTCGGGCAGCCCGAGGAAGAGGGTCCCGTTCGTCACGTTTCCGAGCTGCGAGAAGCCGAGACCGTGCGCGTACTCGTGGGTCGCGGTGGCGAGGAGATCCACGCCCGTGCCCTCGTTGTGGTCGAAGCCCAGATAGAACGGTGCGCCCGCAAGGCAGTTGGGAGCGCCCAGGTTGATGTTGAAGATCACGATCATGTCGTCGCCGGTCGGATCCAGGTCGGTCTTGGCGACCGCGTTGGCGACGGCGATGTGGAACCACGTGTCAGGAAGCTTGGAGTGCTTGAAGTTGAGGTCGGCGGCGAGGGCTCCGGTGGAGGCCAGCACCGCCCCGGTGGCGTTGCAGTTGCGGGGTCCGAAGGTGACCTCGATGCGGACCGGAGCGAACGACTTCAAGTTGCGGGCCCACAGGCTGGCCGCGCGGGCCAGCACGTTGCGGCGCTGCTCGCCGAGGGTGGTCCCGGTGTTTCCGCCGACGGGAGCGACCGGGGTGGGATCGTTCAGCCCGACGTTCGGACCGTCGAGGTTGACCAGGACGACCTGGGCCTGCGGGTCGGCCCTGGCGGACAGCGCGACGGCCGTGGAGGCGACCAGGGCCAGGAGGAGGGAGCGAGGGAAGGAGCGGGACATGGTTACCTCGTCTCCGGAGCGGTGCGCGAGGCGGGGAGGCTGACCGTGCCCTCGACGACCTTCGAGCTGTCGTTGTGGGGCGTGCAGCCGGTGGTGAGCTTGCCGTCGGTACCCTTGACCGCGACGAGGTCCGACATCGTCTCGTCCCCCAGCGTCGCGATGACGCTGCCATCGGCATTCACCCGGACGCTCGTGACGCGGACCGGTGCGCTACCGCTCGGAGCCGCGAGCGCCGCCTCCTCCTCCTTCGTGGGAGCGCGGAGCCGACCGTCATCGTTCTTCTGTGCCTTCAACCCCGAGGTCGCTGGCGCGTTCGCCGTCGAGGCCGAGCGCGCTTGCTTCACTGCCGCTGCCGCCTTGGGACTGAGCTTCGAGGCGCCTGGTTCCGCTGCTCTGGCTGGAAGGGCAGCGGCAAGGAGCAGAGCCGCTGCACCGAGGAAGGGAATCCGCATCGTGGGGGTCCTCCGGTGAGCGAGCGCCCTCTGTCGAGCGCTCGGGGGGCGCGGAGGCTACCTGCCATAGAATCGAGGCTGCAATCGAATTGCCGTAAGTCAGGAAAGACCCCCGAACCCAGCGGGGCGACTGGAGGAACTAGATTGAGCCGCTCGCCGAGCGCCCCATGAAGATCAGGAACCGCCTCAACCCCTCGGACCCCTGCTTCTCGTTCGAGTTCTTCCCCCCCAGGACGGACGAGGGGCACCGCACCCTGCTCCGGACGGTCGAGGACCTGCGTCCCCTCGACCCGGGCTTCGTGTCCGTCACCTACGGCGCCGGCGGGAGCACCCGGGACCGGACGGTCGACCTGGTGCGGGAGATCCGGGCGACCGGCCTCGAGACGATGGCGCATCTCACCTGCGTGGGGCACTCCCGCGAGGAGATCGGCGGCCTGGTGCAGCAGTTCCTGGGCATGGGGGTGGAAAACCTCCTCGCCCTGCGCGGCGACCCCCCTGCGGGAGAGCGCGAGTTCCGGCCGGCCCCCGGAGGCTTCCGCTACGCATCGGAGCTGGTGCGCTACATCCGCGAGGCCGACCACCACCTCTGCATCGGCGGCGCCGGCTACCCCGAGGGGCACGTGGAGACCCCGCTCCGGGACGACGACCTGCGGCACCTCAAGGCCAAGGTCGACGCCGGGCTGGACTTCATCATCACCCAGCTCTTCTTCGACAACGCCTTCTACTTCGACTTCGTCGAGCGGGCCCGCCGGGTGGGAATCAACGTTCCCATCGTCCCCGGCATCATGCCCATCACCAACATCGAGCAGCTGGAGCGCTTCATCCGCCTCTGCGGAGCGACGGTGCCGATGCGTCTGGTCCTCCAGCTCGAGCGCTACCGCGACGACCCCGACGCGGTGGTGCAGCTGGGAGTCGCCCACGCCACCGTGCAGTGCATGGAGCTGCTGGCCCGGGGGGTCCCGGGCATCCACTTCTACACGCTGAACAAGAGCCCGGCGACGCGCCTGATCGTCAGCGCGCTCCGGGGGCGTGTCGCCGTTCCGGCGTCGGGTCCGCCGCGCTGATCGATCCACCCGGCTCGCCCGGCGCACCGGGAGGCAGGGCGGCCGTGACGAGCGGGAACCGGCGGGCGGTGACCCAGAGGTAGAGCGCGATCCCAGTCAGCACCGGGGTGATCCACTGCGCCGGGGTGAGGCCGAGGAACCGGCCGTCCACGAACGACAGGTCCCTCGCCCGGAAGAAGTCGAGGAAGAAGCGGGGCACAGAGTAGGTGACGCCCAGGACCCCCATCAGCACTCCCTGATGGCGTGGCTTCCGGGCGAGGACGTAGAGCAGGACGGTGATGGCCGCGAGCAGCACGCAGTCCACGAGCCCCATGTCCAGTCGCGGCCCGTCGGGCCAGGCCACCGCGAACCACGCATTGCTGCGGACGCCCGGATGGTCGTGCACGACCGCGCAGCCGATGCGCGCCACCGTCCACCCCGGCGCCAGCCCGAGCGCGACCGCGTCCGAGTACGGCCGGAAGCGGAGGCCGCGCCGGCGGAGGTAGAGGGAGACGCCGACCGCCCCGCCCACGACCCCGCCCATCGAGGACACGCCGTCCCAGATTTTGAGCAGCACCACCGGGCCCTGCGTGCGCAGCAGCTCGGGGTGGTAGCCGAGGACGTGGAGGAGGTGCGCCCCCAGCAGCCCTCCCACCAGGGCCCAGGTGAAGACCTCGGAGAGAGTCTTCGTGTCACCCGGGCCGTACACCCTTCCCGCACGCACGGTGAGCACCGCGCCGAGGTAGACGCCGAGCGCGGCGAAGATGCCGAAGGGGTGGATGGTCAGACCGAAGAGATGGAAATCCGGGAGCTCCACGTAGGGGAGCAGAAGAGCGAACATGTGCTGCTCGCTCTCATAGCAGCCCCGGGAGCTCGAGGCTCAGCTGCCGATCAGCGCCCGGGCGTTCTTCAGGGTGTTGGAGAGCAGCATCGCGATGGTCATCGGACCCACCCCGCCGGGGACGGGGGTGATGTGGGAGGCCCGCTCGGCCGCGGCGGCGAATTCCACGTCTCCCACCAGCTTGCCGCTCGGCAGCCGGTTGATGCCAACGTCGATGACCACCGCGCCCGGCTTGACCCAGGCGCCCTTGATGAGCTCGGGGACGCCCACCGCGGCGACGAGGATGTCCGCCCGCGGGACCTCGGCGGCCAGGTCGCTCTTGCTGTGGCAGATCGTCACCGTGGCGTCGGCGTTGAGAAGCAGGAGCGCCATGGGGCGGCCCACCAGGATGCTCCGTCCGACCACGACCGCACGCTTGCCCCGGGGCTTGCACTCGATCTCCTGGAGCATCCGCATCACACCCCACGGAGTACAGGCGACCGTCGCCTCGCGTCCCTGGGCGAGGAGCCCGGCGTTGAGGGCGTGCAGGCCGTCGGCGTCCTTCTCCGGCCGGAGCACGCGAAGGAGCTGGTCCGAGCTCACCTGCTTCGGGAGCGGGAGCTGAACCAGGATGCCGTGTACCGAATCGTCGGTGTTGAGCTGCTCGAGACGGGCCTGCACCTCGGCGTGGGTCGCGGTCTCGGGGAAGTGGTGCTCGATGGAATGGAAGCCGACCTCCGCCGCGGCCTTCTGCTTGCCGGTGACGTAGATCTTGCTGGCCGGATCCTCTCCCACCCGGATGACCGCCAGCCCGGGGACGCGGCCGGTCCGCTGCTCGAGCTCGCGGGTGCCCTGGGCCACCTCCTGCCTGACCTTCAGCGCGATGGCCTTTCCGTCGATGAGTGTCGCTGCCATGGCGGCGCACACTACACGAGCCGGCCGATCACGGAAGCCTCGCTCGACGCCGGACGTGGTCCCTCTGTAGCCTCCCTGCATGTCTCGCGAGCTCATCGACCTGCACATCCACGTGGGCGGAGCCGTGGCGCCGCACGTGCTCTGGTCGCTGGCGCACAGCCAGGGCTTCAAGCTGCCGACGAAGAACTATTTCGAGTTCGTGGAGATGATCACCGCGCGTCCGGAGAACGTCTCCACCCTCGACGACTACCTCCGCATCATGCACACCTGGACCGAGAAGATTCAGA
>Ga0310810_10002431_pt1 | contig 20006 bp, 20 predicted proteins | sample NCmetagenome_FD_207641 | JGI IMG/M metagenome (GOLD analysis project Ga0310810, IMG submission 207641) | Soil microbial communities from experimental microcosm in Duke University, North Carolina, United States - NC | ecosystem: Engineered > Artificial ecosystem > Soil microcosm > Unclassified ...
CACGGTACGCTCCTACCGCCGGTGATTCCACGCGGAGGCGCGGAGGAGGATGCGCGGAGGCGCGGGGGAACTGCCGAGAGATTGAAGGGGGTGTCATTCCGAGCGAGCGGAGCGAGTGGAGGAATCGCACAGTTGCCGTTCCTTCGAACGGCGTTGGGATAGGGCGGGCGATTCCTCCACTCGGGTTTCGCCCTCGCTCGGAATGACATGAGGGACGGTTTCGCCCTCGCTCGGAATGACGTGAGGGACGGTTTCGCCCTCGCTCGGAATGACATGAGGGACAGTTTCGCCCTCGCTCGGAATGACATGAGAGACGGCTTCGCCCTCGCTCGGAATGACATGCGGGAGGGTTTTGCCCGGCGTCCCGGCCGTCGTGGCTCACCCGTCGTCGCGGTTCACGTTCCCGTGATCGCGTGCGCGATCGAGAGCCAGCCCGCGGACGTCGCGAGCGCCAGTCGGCCGACCTGCGACACCACCACCGCGGCCCCCGCCCACTTGTACGCGGGATGGACGCGTCCTCGGCTGAGCCGGTCGTAGATCGCGCCGGCGAGGATCGAGAGGTCGGGAATGCCGAAGAAGACCAGCGGTCCCCCCGCCCCGGGCGTTCCCGTGATCCTCGCGAGCGGCGCGCCGAGCAGGGTGAGGGTCGCGACGAGCATGAGGCGCTTGTGCGTCTCCGGCGAGCGACGGAAGTACACCGCCGCCGCGACCAGCGGCGCGAACACCAGCATGTCGGTGACCGGGATGATGAGGAAGCTGTGCGGGGACAGTCCCAGGGGTGCGTGGCCCGCGCGCGCGGCGTCGATGGCGAGCATCAGGCCGAGCACCACCATCGTCGCCGCGAGCGCGGCACCGAGCCATCCGGTCTTCCGGTGCACGTCCCGACGTCCCGCGGTGATGAGCGACGTCTGCACGGCGAAGAGGACGACCCACGCGGTGAACGCCACGCCGTGCACCACGCGCAACGCGTCCGGCGCGGCTCGGCCGAACGTGCTCGGCATGTAGAACGTGCGCATGAAGCCGAGGAAGACGATCGCCAGGATGAGCGCGGCCATTCCGCCGTAGAAGAGCCGGTCGCTGCGGTGAACGAGGGGACGTGCGGGTGAAACGCTGACGGCCATGACCCACCTCCGTGGGACGAGCGTCCGGACGACCTGCGCCGGAGAACATGTCGATCCGCTCCGCAGCCGCCAGTTCGCGCGGCGCCCGTGGTTGCCTTCCTCGGAGCACCGAGCATCGGTACGGTGCGCGTCGGAACGATGATGCGCGTCCGGCGGCGGCGCGCATGTTGCCGCCCATGCCGACGCCATCGGAGCAGAAGGCCCTCTCGTTCCTCGCCATCGTCGTCCTCCTCGGCGGAGCCGTTCGCGTGGTGCGGGCGGGGGCGGAGCCGGTCGCCACGCCGCAGGAGCAGCAGGCGCTCGCTCGGCAGGCCACGGCCGCCGAGTCGGCGGCGACGCGGGAGCCGGCCCGGGCGGGGAAGCGGGCCAAGGGTGGACTCCGGCTGGCGCGCCCGAAGCGGGGTGCCGGCCCGCGCGAGATCGGCGGCGTCGTCGGTGTGCCGATCGGGGCGAGAGTAACCGACTCCACACCGCGCGGCCACAACGGCTTCCCTCCGCCGCTTGCGCGCATCGACACCGACTTTCGCGCTAACCAATCCAACACTGCTGGGCAGGTTATCGGAGGGCGGGGCGGGGCGCCGAGCGAGGCCGGCCCGCTCGATCTCGACCGCGCCACGGAGCAGGAGATCGATCGGCTGCCACGGGTCGGACCGGTGCTCGCCAGGCGGATCGTCGCCAACCGGGACTCGTTCGGCCCCTTCGGCTCCATCGCGGGCCTGAGGCGGGTGAAGGGAGTGGGCGCCGCGACCGCCGAGCGGCTCGCCCCACTCGTCACCTTTTCGGGCCGTCCGTCGTCTCGACCATGAGCGTTTTCCCGTCGAACGTCGAGGCCGCTATGGGCCCACCGCTTCGCGGACGAGACTCTCGACTCTCGGGGCGTCCGGCGGGCATTGGCTCGCGCGGTCGCCCACGTCGTTCCGGCGTCGCCTCCCGCGTGCCGCCGCGCCATTCCCGCCGCCGACCCCGACCCGCTCCCCACGCATGGCTGCTCCGGTCGTCACCCCCGAACGACTCGGCGACCTGCTCGTCCGCGAGAAGCTCATCACGCGGGAGCAGCTCGACAAGGCGCTCCAGGAGCAGAAGCAGAGCGGCACGCGCGTCGGCTACAACCTCGTCAAGCTCGGCTTCATCGCGGAGACCGAGCTCACGAAGATCCTCGCTCGGCAATACAAGATGCCGGCCGTCGATCTGTCGCGGTTCGAGGTCGATCCGCGCATCGCCAAGCTCGTCCCGGCGGATCTCGCGATGAAGCACCTCGTCCTCCCGCTCAAGCGGGATGGACGCACGCTCACCGTCGCGATGGCCGATCCGACGAACCTCGGCGTGCTCGAGGACCTCAAGTTCATCACGCGGTACGACATCTTCCCCGTCATCGGGGGAGAGTTCTCCATCAAGAGCGCCGTCGACAAGATCTACGAGGCGGCGATGGAGAATCAGGTCGCCGACCTGATGAGCGTGATCGACGACATGGCGACCGACGGCGACGTCGAGGTCCTCGAGGATCAGGAAGAGGACGTCTCCGCCGCCGCGCTCCAGGCGCAGATGGAGGATGCGCCGGTCGTCAAGCTGATCAACGCCATCCTCACGGATGCGGTGAAGCGCGGCGCGTCGGACATCCACTTCGAGTGCTTCGAGCACGACATCCGCGTGCGCTACCGCATCGACGGCGCGCTGATGGAAGTCATGAAGCCGCCGATGAAGCTCAAGGCCGCGCTGATCTCGCGCTTCAAGATCATGGCGCAGCTCAACATCGCCGAGCGTCGCGTGCCGCAGGACGGCCGCATCAAGCTGAAGATGGGGAAGAAGGTGATCGACTACCGCGTGTCGACCCTCCCCACGCTGTTCGGCGAGAAGATCGTGCTCCGCATCCTCGACAAGGGGAACCTCACGCTCGACCTCGAGAAGTTCGGGATCGAGCCGAAAGCGGAGAAGGACCTCATGGAGGCCGTGCAGAACCCGTACGGCATGGTGCTCGTCACCGGTCCCACGGGCTCGGGCAAGACGACGACGCTGTACTCGGCGCTCTCCAAGGTCAACAACATGGACGTCAACATCATGACCGCGGAGGACCCCGTCGAGTACAACCTGTACGGGGTGAACCAGGTCCTGGTGCGCACGGAGATCGGGATGACCTTCGCCGCGGCGCTGAAGGCGTTCCTGCGGCAGGACCCGAACATCATCATGGTCGGCGAGATCCGCGATCTCGAGACGGGCGGCATCGCGATCAAGGCCGCGCTCACCGGCCACATGGTGCTCAGCACCCTGCACACGAACTCCGCGCCGGAAACGGTGACGCGTCTCATGGACATGGGGCTCGAGCCGTTCAACGTCGCTTCCGCGCTCAACCTCGTGCTCGCGCAGCGCCTCGTGCGGCGCATCTGCCCGAGCTGCAAGGAGCGCTACACGCCGAACGACCTCGAGCTCGGCGCGGCGAAGGTGAAGCCCACGACGACGCTGCGCGATCTGCGCTTCACCCCCGATACGATCGAGAACGCCAAGGCGAAGGCGACGAAGGAAGCCGCGCCGCTGCTCAAGAACATCACGCTCGACACCACCGTCTCGGAGCTGCCGTACTTCCGCGGCCGCGGCTGCGACGCGTGCGCGGGGACGGGGCTCAAGGGGCGGCAGGGCGTCTACGAGGTGATGCCGATGTCGCCCAACCTGCGCAAGCTGATCCTGATGAACGTCGGCGCGGTGGAGATCCGCGACGCCGCCGTCGAGGAGGGGATGCTCACCCTCCGCATGGACGGCTGGATGAAGGTCATGAAGGGGATCACGACGCTCGAGCAGGTCATCCGCGAGACGTCGGCGTGATCCACCGCACACCGGGCGCTCGGGTGTTCCTCCAGCCGGGCTCGCTCGTCATCACTCGCCGGGTGCGCGGCCGCGGGGTCGCGTCGTTCCGGCGTGCCGCCGCCGCGCTCCGAGCGGCCGGCCCACCGCAGCCCAGTCTATGACCGCACCCGCCCAGGCCCCCGCCACCGTCAACCTGCGCGTCCTGCTCGAGGAGATGATCGAGCGGGACGCGTCGGATCTGCACGTCACGGCGGGCGAGCGCCCCAAGCTGCGCATCGACGGCGAGATCACCAACTCGAACCTCGAGGCGGTGCTCTCGCCGAAGGACACGATGCAGCTCGCCTATTCCGTCCTCACCGAGAACCAGAAGAAGCGGTTCGAGATGGAGGACGAGCTGGACTTCTCCTTCGGCATCCAGAACCTCGCCCGCTTCCGCGGCAACTGCTTCAAGCAGCGCGGCTGCGTCTCGATGGTCATCCGGCAGATCCCCTTCTCGATCAAGACGTTCGAGGACCTCGGGCTGCCGGAGGTCATCCGCAAGATGGCCGAACGCCCCCGGGGATTGGTACTCGTGACCGGCCCCACCGGCTCCGGGAAGTCGACGACGCTCGCGGCGATGATCGACAAGATCAACAAGGAGCGGCGCGGGCACATCATCACGGTGGAGGATCCGATCGAGTTCATCCACCGTCATCAGGGGTGCATCGTCAACCAGCGCGAGGTCGGCACCGACACGAAGACCTTCCAGGCGTCGCTGAAGTATGCGCTGCGACAGGACCCCGACGTCATCCTCATCGGCGAGATGCGCGACCTGGACACGATCCAGGCCGCGCTGACGATCTCCGAGACCGGTCACCTCGCGTTCGCCACGCTCCATACCAACAGCGCGGCCGAGGCGATCAACCGCATCATCGACGTCTTCCCGAGCCACCAGCAGAGCCAGGTGCGGGCGCAGCTCGCGTTCGTGCTCGAGGGAGTCGTCACGCAGACGCTGTTGCCGAAGGCGAAGGGGCGCGGCCGGGCGATGGCGGCGGAGATCCTCGTCGTGACGCCGGCCGTCCGTGCGCTCATCCGCGACGACAAGATCCATCAGATCTACAGCACGATGCAGTCGGGCAAGAAGTTCGGCATGCAGACGATGAACGACGCGCTGTACGGCCTGTACATGAGCCGCGAGGTGTCGCTCGACGACTGCCTGCGCGCGTCGCACGACCAGAACGAGTTCCTCCGGATGATCGGGCAGACGCCCGAGGAGGAGGGGAAGAAGCCGGGGATGGCGGGAAGCGCGACGGCGCGCCGGTAGGACGCGGGACCGAAGGACCACTCACGCGGGACGGGCGGCGCAGGATCGCCGCCCGCTCATGAAGGAGCGAACCGATGCCAGCATTCACCTATACGGCGCGCGCCCTGAACGGCGACCTCCGCACGGCGACGATCGACGCGCCGAGCCGGGACGAGGTCGTCGCGCAGCTCCGGCGCCAGCGGCTGAACGTCGTCAAGATCGACGAGGCGGCGCAGGCGGCGAACAAGAAGAAGTCCGCCGGCAAGATCTCGATGCGCGACATCGTGATCTTCACCCGCCAGTTCTCGACGATGATCAACGCCGGTCTGCCGCTCGTGCAGGCGCTGGACATCCTCGCGAAGCAGAGCGAGAACAAGGCGCTCAAGGACGTGACGCGCGCCGTCGTGTTCGACGTCGAGTCGGGCCACACCGTGGCGGACGCGCTGCGGAAGCACCCCAAGGCGTTCACCGATCTGTACGTGAACATGGTCGCCGCCGGTGAGGCGGGTGGTATCCTCGACACCATCCTCATGCGCCTGGCGACGTTCATGGAGAAGAACGACGCCCTCGTGCGGAAGGTGAAAGGCGCGATGATCTACCCGGGCGTGATCATGAGCGTCGCGGCGATCGCCATCGTCGTGCTGCTCGTGTTCGTGATCCCGGTGTTCGAGAAGATGTTCGGGAGCGTCGGCATGGCGCTGCCGCTGCCGACCCGCGTCGTGATCGGCGCCTCGCGGTTCCTCACGGGCTACTGGTGGGCCGTGCTCGTCGTGCTGTTCGGCTCGGGTTGGTCGCTCAAGAAGTACTACGCGACGCCGGACGGAAAGCTCGCGATCGACCGCACGCTGCTGAAGATGCCCGTGCTCGGCGACGTGCTACGCAAGTCGGCCGTGTCGCGGTTCACGCGCACCCTCGGCACGCTGATCGGCTCGGGCGTGTCGATCCTCGACGGCCTCGAGATCACGGCGAAGACCGCGGGCAACCGCGTGATCCAGGACGCGATCATGGAATCGCGCGCGAGCATCGCGGGCGGTGAGACGATCTCCGCGCCGCTCCAGAAGTCGCAGGTGTTCCCGCCGATGGTGATCTCGATGATCGCCGTCGGCGAGCAGACCGGAGGGCTCGACGAGATGCTGTCGAAGATCGCCGACTTCTACGACGAAGAGGTGGACGCGGCGGTGTCGGGACTGCTCTCGCTGATGGAACCGATCATGATCGTGTTCCTCGGCGTGGTGGTCGGCGGCATGGTGGTGGCGATGTACCTGCCGATCTTCGACATGATCAACGCGGTGCAGTAGATTCGCTGGCTGAAGACTGTGCCGGCTGTAACGCCTCACACTGGGGCCTCGGTTCGCCAACCGGGGCCCTTGGTGCGTCTGGCAGTCCGTTCCCACTCACTGCGGGCGCATCGCGCCGGGTGAGCGTGCGCGGGAAGGCTGCCGCGTCTCGTTCGCGACCCGAACGGCGATCGCCCTCACTCCGTCTCTCCGACCGCGCCGATCCACCGGGCTCTCGTCAGCGGCAGCCCGTAGTACAGCTCTCTCCACCCGGTGGCGTGCGTCGACCTCCCCGACGTCCACGCGGTGAACTCCAGTCGCCACTCGGGCGCACCCGGCTCCTCGAAGACCCCGCCGCCACGATAGCGCATGCGACGAGAAGTGTCCGGGCCGCACGTGTACCCGACCCCGTCACCCACGGCGACGACTCGGCAGGCGACGCTCTCGCCGGCGGCGTACAGGCCCAGCAGCTTCGCGCGATCCGTCGGCGCCAGTGGTACCTCGGCCGCCGAATCCGGCGCGACGCCGAGGATCCCCGCCGCCACGCGGCGCGCGATGCGCAACGCCGGCACTCCTTCCGTGTTCGACAGCACGGCGACGGTGAGCGACGCGTCGGGATAGGACGCGAGGCCGGCGGAGTAGCCCTCGACGTCACCCTCGTGCATGTGCTCGAGGTGACGGCCGAGGGCGGAGAGCATGATGCCCAAGCCGTACGGCACGATCTCGCCGCTCGGCAGCCGCGTCGGCGCCGTCATCAGCGCGTACGAAGCGGGCGAGACGACTCGACCATGGGCGAGCGCATCACCCCACCGGGCGACGTCCTCCGCCGTGGCATAGAGGCCCCCGGCGGTGAACGGCGCGTCGAGATCGCCGGACTGGATCGGCTCGAGCGTGTCGGGCGTCTGGCGATGCCCGGACGCGACCTCGTTGCCGAACCCGGCGACGGCGTACGGTCCGGGCATCGTGCGTCGCAACCCGGCCACGGGCGCCAGCCGCGTGCGAACTATCTCGCGCCACGGCATGCCGGTCGCTCGCTCGACGATCCGTCCCAACAGGAGATACCCTGCGTTGCTGTAACCCCAGCTGGTGCCCGGCGGAAAGTCGAACGTGGCGTCTGGAATGGCGCCGGCGCTGTCGGGGCGCAGACTGCCATGGAGTCCCGACGTGTGGGCGAGAAGTTGACCGATGGTGACGGTCCGCCCGGCACCACCGAACGCAGGCAGCCACCGCTGCACGCTGTCTTCGAGCGAGAGGCGTCCGGACTCGGCGAGCTGCATCACGGCGGCCGCGGTCAGCTCCTTCGTGATCGATCCGATGGCGAGCAGCGCGTCACCTCTCAGGGGCGTGCCTCTAGCCGCGTTCGCGACGCCGTCGGCGACGATGACCGGCTCGCGGCCGGTACGAAGCACGGCGGCGACGAGCCCTGCCGCGTGCGACTCGGCGCGCGCGGCGGCAATGACGGCCGCGACGCGCGCGCTGTCGCGAGGTGGCCGGGCGCTCTGCGAGGCGCTCGCGCGGGCGAGCAGCACCAGCGCGAGCGAGCAGAGAGCAAGCCGCACCCTCACTGAGTCGTGGCGCTCCGCACACCGCGGAGCGTCCCCGTCCGCGGTCCCATCGCCCAGTCGCCCGTGATCGAGTCCCCTTCGAACCGAACGTGCAGCGCCACGAGGGCGCCGGCGGGAGTCGTGGTGCTGGCGGTGAGGCGGTCTCCCTCCAGGCTCGCGCGCTGGAAGAGAATGTCGCGCGTCATCCCGCCGGTGTTCATGACGACGGTGTACGCGCTGTCGCTCCGCGCGATGACGATCGTTCCGCGCACCTCCTGTCCGTCGGCCGCCGACGTGTAGTCGAAGCGGCCGAGCGGATCGACGGCTCGCATCGTGACGGACCGCGGGTGCGCGCAGGCGGCGGCGAGGGCAGACGCGGCGAGCAGCGGCGCGCGGAGCAGGGCGGCGAGGGTGAGCGCGACGAATCGCGGGCGAGTGCTGCGTGAGCTGGAAGGGCGCACGAGAGCTCCGGGGTGCGAGTGGGAACGGCGACGACGCGCACCCGGTTGACGGGCGGCTATGTAGAATTATACATTGCCCTCGTCCCGCGCCAGAGACCACGTGAACCTCACCCAACCCACCGCGCTCGCGCTCCAGGCCGTGGCGCGCGGGTACCGCTACGGCTTCGACATCATGACCGCGACGGGCCTGCCGAGCGGCACGGTGTACCCGCTGCTCCGCCGGCTCGAGCGCGAAGGCTGCGTCGTCGGCAGGTGGGAGTCCGAGGACGCAGCGTTCAGCGCGGGCCGTCCGCGTCGCCGGACGTACCGCATCACGCCACGCGGCCGTGAGCTGCTCGCCAGCGCGCTCCAGCGATTCGCGTATCTTCGCGACGCGCTCGCGAATCCATGATGATGCGCCGGGACGAATGGATCGCGCGCTGCGTGTGGCGCATCGGATGGCTCGTGCCTCGCGGCGCGCGCGCCGACTGGCGCGAGGAGTGGTTGGCCGAGCTGCACGGGACGGACCGCGCGGCCTGGCCCGACGCGGGCAACCTGCTCCGGGGAGCCGCGTACGACGCGCTCCTGCTGCGGCTCGGCGCGCCCGACGAATGGGCCCGCGATGCGCGACGTGCCGCGCTCGTGCTGGCGCGCCACCCGGCCGCGACGATCGCCTCCGTCTGGGTGCTCGGCCTCTGGGTCGGGGTCGCCACGATGCTCTTGGCGGCCGCGCGTGCGATGGTCGCCCGGCCGTCGCCCTCGTTGCTCGCGCCTGAGCGTGGGCTGCTGCTCGCGTCGGCCGTCGTGGCGCTGTCCACGCTCTCCGCGGCGGCGGCGCGGGCAGTTCGAGGCCTGCTCGCCGACCTGCCGCGTGCCGAGTGTCTACGCCAGCGGCTCACCGTCGGAGCGTGTCTCGGCTGCGCAGGCGGTGGGATAGGCGTGTGGCTCGTCTCGCTGGCGCTCGCCCGGCTCGCGCTGCGATGATTCGACGCGCCATGATCGCCTGACAGCGCGCGCCCCCGCGCCGCTTCAACCCGGCGAATCGCCGACCACTGAACCACGCGCTAGCTGTCGGGCCGCGGCGTGAGCACCGACCAGAGCAGACACGCCAGCCCCGCGAGCTCGAGGACGAATCCCACTGCGTGGCCGCCCTCCCAGCGCGTGCGCAGCGCCACCCAGAGCCGCGGCAGCGCGGCGGGATCGGTCGCGGCGGCTGCCGCGACGGCGCGATTGACCGGCTCGACGACGAGCAGCCAGACGCCGAAGGCGAGATAGTAGGCCATCACGCCAGCGAGCGTCCATCGGAAATCGGGGCGCCGGCGCAGCGCGACCACCAGCGCGGCGCCGGCCAGCAGCGTGAGCACCGTCAGCGGACCGCCGACGAGGGCGAAGTAGCGGTAGAGCGTCGAGTTGACCGCGGTGTAGAGCTCGGGCGACCAGGCCATCTTCTGCGGGAGCTCCAGAACGTGCGCGGACTCCATGGTGAGCGTCAGCGCCGCGAGGATCAGCATTACGAATCGCAGCCTGCGATGTGCCATTCCGATCTCCTCCCCACAACGTTCGAGGTCACAGCCAGCGCCGTACGCGCGCCATGTAGTCGCGGTATGGCTGCCCGAATCTCGTCTCCAGGTAGCGCTCCTCGCGCCGGACCACACCGTGCTGCACGGCGAACAGGACGAGCGGCAGGATCAGCAGCGCCCAGCCGCTGCGCGCGACGAGGGCGATCCCGAGATACGTGAGCGTCTGGCCGACGTAATCCGGATTGCGTGTGTAGCGGTACGGTCCGTCCACCACGAGGCGCCTGGTCGGACGGTAGGGCGGTACCGGCGTCGCCGCCCTGCCGAAGGCGCGTATCACCCACCCACTGAGCAGCAGACCGAGCACGATCGCCGGAATCCCCAACAGACGCGGCCACCCGGACGGCGGCGCGATCGGGAGGGGATGCAGCTCGTGCAGCAGCAGCGCGATCAGGAGGGCTGCGCCGAAGAGCACCGGAGGGGGAGCGATCACGCCGGCGGTCGCATTGCCGCGGACGTCAGGCCGGTTCGAGTCGGCGTGCGTCATGTCCGTGCCTCCGGCGACGGTGATTCTCGCGCACCGCTCGGGCGACGCGATGCACCCGGGCCCACCGGACGCTCCATTCGCAGTTCGACTCGGCCGTCGGTCTCCAGCACGGTCTCGTGGCCCGTGAGATGGAAGCCGTGGCGCTCGTAGAGACGACGAGCCCGGACGTTCGCCGCCATAACGTCGAGGCGGACGAGTTGCGCGCCCGTCTCGGTGGCCCAGCCGAGGTGTGCGGCAACGAGGGCGTCGGCCGCGCCGCAACCGCGGAGCGCGGGATGCACCCACATCGCCATGAGATACGCGACGCCGGGGTCCGCATCGTCGTGCATCCCGGCAACGAGGCCGAGTGGCTGGCCGGCCTCCTCCAGCAGCAGCGTGACCCCTGGGGAGAGCCAGCGCCGCCAGTCGTCCGCCGTCCGCGCCAGCTCGCGTTCGTAGGTGGACGCGAACGCCTCCGGTGCCTCCGTCATCGCCTCCAGCCTCAGCGCTCGCAGCACGGGCTCGTCGCCGGGGACGGCCCGTCGCACCGTCTTCCTGCCTGCCGTCACGCGGTGAGTCCTCCTGGCGGGGCGGCGCATGAGATGTCCTCGATCAGCCGCCAGTAGCCATCCGGCTGCCGCTTCCAGAGCGTGGTACAGCGAACGGTGGTCTGCTCGGCGGCATCGGACGCGGAGAGGGCCACCGTACCACGCATGTATCCGAGGTCGCCCGCGCTCTCTGCCTCTTCCAGCAGCACCCTGTGCCGGGTGCCGGACTCGCGGGCCCACTGGGAGGATGCCCGGATGAATCGATCGACGCCCGCTCGCCCGTTGATCGTCGGCGTTCCCGTCGCCACGAGGCGCGCGTCGTCCGCGAAGTACTCGGACATCGCGCCGTGGCACCCCTCGTCGAACCAACGTTCCCAGTCACGCACGAAGTGGCGGAGCACGTCGGGATCGAAGCTCGTCAGTCCGGCCATTGCTGGTCCTCCTCAGCGTCGTTTGCAGGTGTCAGGTGTCCTCTCGCCGTCACTTCGCAGCGTGCACCTCGGCGACGATGGCACGCAGGGCATCGCCGAGGTCGTGTCCCGTCGGCGATCGCGCCGGGTCCATGAGCCGCTGGGCCATCACGCCGATCAGCAGCGCCTGGTGAAACGCACCCCTCGCGCGGGTACGCTCGGCGTCAGCGGGAACGCCCTCGCCATGCCGACCCGCCGCCATTCGCTGACGCCCGTGCTGCGCCGCGTCGGCAAGGAAGCGCTGCAGGTCGGGCGAGTGAGCCACTTGCGCCAGTGCCTCGAACATCGCGGTCCAGAGCGGCCGGTACTCGTCGAAGCTGTCGAGGATGCCGCTCCACGCCGCCTCGAACCGCGCCAGAGGGTGGTCGGACGGGAGCGCCTTGCGCCAGCGCGTCCGAGACGGTCGTCCCACTCGTCGATCGCCTCCATCAGCGCCGTGCCGGTGTCCCATGCGATCCCGTCGGTGATGTAGTGTCCGGTGAACCGTGATGGGTCCAGTTCATGTATACATACGTATGTATAGAAACCGGGCTCGCGCGCGTCAACTCGCACCGACCCCGCCGGGCCGGCGGGACCCTTTCATGGCAGTGCGTCGACCAGACACGGCGGTGCAACGACGAAACATCGAACAGGCCCGACGCGAAATCTCGCCCGGGCCCGTTCGCTGTTCGAGCCTGACCGCTCCGCGACCCGCCGTCCGAGCCGGATCGCGCGCGAGGTCAGCGACCCACCGCGGCCGGCGCGGCCGTCGGCAGCAGCACCGCGTCGATGACGTGGATGACGCCGTTCGACGCCTGCACGTCGGCCGTGACGACGCTCGCCCCGTTCACGTACACCTTCCCGTCGCGCAGGACGATGTCGAGCGGCTGGCCGTTCACCGTCGCCGGCGTGCCGCCGTTGCTCTTCACCAGGTCCGACGCCGTCACCTTGCCGCTCACGACGTGGTAGGTGAGGATCGACGCGAGCTTCTCCCTGTCGGCGAGCAGCGACTCGACCGTGCCCGCCGGCAGCTTGGCGAACGCCGCGTCGGTCGGCGCGAAGACGGTGAACGGGCCGGGGCCCTGGAGCGTCTCGGCGAGACCGGCCGCCTTCACCGCCGCGACGAGGGTGTTGAAGCTGCCCGCCTCGACGGCGACCTGCACGATGTTCTTCATGGATGTCTTCTCCGAATGTGACGTCGTCTGCGCCGGCGCGATCGCCGGCAGCGCGAGCACGGCCGCCATCGCGGCGACCATGCGGGTCATCCCCTTCCGTGTGGTGCGCATCGTCCTCTCCGGTGATTGTGTGTGCGGCCGACTACGCTGCGGTCGCGCGCGCGGTGCGCGCCGGGGCCCGCCACCGCCCCTGGATCGCCTTCCATTGAAGCGCCTGGTAGACGGCGGAGACGCCGACGAGCGCGTACACGGCGCGGCTCAGCGGCGACATCACGCCGAACAGCGCGGCGACGAGGTCGAACCCGAACAGACCGACGAGACCCCAGTTCAGGCCTCCGATCACGAGCAGAACGGCGGCGACGACATCGAGCTTCTTCATGGCACTCTCCCGATTGGTGGTGGTGTTTTCTGGAAGCCTCCCGTCATCGACGAGAGGTACTGTCTAGCAATTGTCTAGTAATTCAAGCGTGCGCCGGCCCGTCTGTCAAGGCTTCGTCCACAGAAAAAGTTGACATCAGTTATACAAGCAGCCATCTTCGGGGGGTGAAACAGCCGTCGGCTCCCTCAGCGCCAGCCCTGGCGCGCCACCCGATCTCCGTCGTCGTCGAGCGAACGGGGCTATCGCAGCACCTGCTGCGGGTCTGGGAGCGCCGCTACGGCGCGGTCGAGCCGACGCGTGGCGAGGGTGGGCACCGGCTCTACTCGGACGCGGACATCGCGCGGCTCCGCCTCCTCCACGCCGCGACGCTCGGGGGACGGAGCATCGGCCGCGTGGCTCGGCTCGCGACGGAGGAGCTGGCCCGGATCGTCGAGGAGGACGCGGCCGCTCGCGACGAGCTGGGGCGCTCCGGTGAGGGCGCGGCGGGAGACCTCGCTCCCGACGACGCGCACGAGCACATCGACGAGGCGCTCGCGCTCACCCTCGCGCTCGACGCGCCGGCGCTCGACGCGGCGCTCCGGCGGGTCGCGGCGCGCCTCGGCGTCACGTCGTTCGTCGAGCGGGTCGCCGCGCCGCTGCTCCGGCGGATCGGCGACGAATGGCACGCCGGACGACTGACCATCGCCCAGGAGCATCTCGCCTCGTCCACCGTGCACGACATCCTCGTCGAGACGATGCGCTCGCTGGCTCGCGACAACGGCGATGCGCGCGTCGTCGTGGCGACGCTGCCGGGAGACCGGCACGCGATCGGCGCGGCGCTCGCGGCGGCCGTCGCCGCCGCGGAGGGGTGGAGCGTGGTCTACCTCGGGCCCGACGTGCCGGCCGGGGAGATCGCGGCGGCCGCCGTGGCGACCGGCGCCCGCATGGTGGCGGTGAGCGTGGTCTACGTCGACGACCGGGAGCGCATGCTCGGCGAGCTGCGGACGCTGCGCGCCCGGCTCCCCGTCACGGTGTCCCTCGTCGTGGGCGGCGCGGGTGCCGGCACGCTGGAGGACGCGCTGGCGGGGTCGGGAATCCTCGCGGGAGCGACGCTGGCCGACCTGCACGACGCGCTGCGCGCCGTGCCCGCCGACGCGCGATGAGCACCGACCCCGCGTCCGACACGATCACGACCGCGCCGAGCGCGTCGGCCCGCGCGCGGCTCCTCCTCGTCACCGGCGCGAGCGGCTACGTGGGCGGACGGCTCGTCGCCGCGCTCGCGCAGCGGGGCGAGCGGGTGCGCTGCCTGGCGCGCCGCCCGCGGGAGCTCGAGTCGCGCGTCGCGCGCGGCGTCGAGGTCGTCGCCGGGGACGTGCTCGACCCGGCGTCGCTCGAGCGCGCGCTCGCCGGCGTCGACACGGCCTTCTACCTCGTGCACGGGATGGGGTCGGCGCACGACTTCGAGGAGGAGGAGCGCCGCGGCGCGGCGAACTTCGCGCGTGCCGCGCTCGCCGCCGGCGTGCGGCGGCTGGTGTATCTCGGAGGGCTCGGCACGGCGACCGATCTCTCGCCGCACCTGGCGAGCCGTCACGAGGTCGGACGCATCCTGCGCGAATCCGGCGTGCCGACGATCGAGCTGCGCGCCTCGATCATCCTCGGGTCGGGGAGCCTCTCGTACGAGATGCTCCGCGCGCTCGTCGAGCGGCTGCCGGTGCTGGTCACGCCGCGGTGGGTGCGGCAGCTCACGCAGCCGATCGCGATCGAGGACGTGATCGCCTATCTCGTCGCCGCGCCGGACGCGATGGCGACGGGGAGCGTCGTCGTCGAGATCGGCGGGCCGGATCGCGTGTCGTACGTGGACCTGATGCGCGAGCACGCCGCGCAGCGCGGGCTGCGGCGCGTCATCATCGGCGTGCCCGTGCTCACGCCGCGGCTCTCCAGCCTCTGGCTCGGGCTCGTCACTCCCGTGTACGCGCGCGTCGGCCGCAAGCTGATCGACAGCCTGCGCAACGAGACGGTCGTCACGTCGGACGTGGCGGGCGAGCTCTTTCCGGGCATTCGCCCGCGAGGCGTGCGCGACGCGCTCGCCCGCGCGCGCGCGAACGAGGATCGCGAGTTCGCCGAGACGCGCTGGTCCGACGCGCGCTCCTCGGTGGGTCCCGCGCGAAGCTGGGGCGGGGAGCCGGCGGGCTCGCGGCTCGTCGACTCGCGCGCCACGCCGGTCGCCGCGCCGGCGGCCGCCGCCTTCACCGCGATCGCGCGCATCGGCGGCGACGTCGGCTGGTACTACGGAGACTGGCTCTGGCGCCTGCGCGGCGCGCTCGACCTGCTCGTCGGCGGAGCGGGGATGCGCCGTGGGCGCCGCGATCCCGATGCGCTCTTCCCCGGCGATCCGCTCGACTTCTGGCGCGTCGAGGCGGTGGAGCCCGACCGTCTGCTCCGGCTCCGTGCCGAGATGAAAGTTCCGGGTCGTGCGTGGCTGCAGTTCGAGGTCGCGCGCACGAGCGAAGGAAGCGTCGTCCAGCAGACGGCCATCTTCGAGCCGCGCGGCCTGGCCGGGCTGCTCTACTGGTACGCGCTGTATCCGCTGCACAGCCTCATCTTCGCCGGCATGCTTCGGGGCGTGGCGCGCGCCGCTCGCCTCGCGGGACCGGCCCCTGCATGAGGCGTGGTCCAGATGAGGATCCTCTGGACCTACCTCCGCCCCTACCGCTGGCTGATCCTGCTCTCGCTCGTCCTGGCGGGCGCCGCGCAGCTCCTCAGCCTCGTCGACCCGATCATCTTCGGGAAGATCATCGACGGCTATGCCTTCTCGAAGGTGCAGCGCACCGAGCGCGAGCTCGTCTCCGGTGTCCTGCGCCTGCTCGGACTCGCCGTTGCCGTCGCCCTGCTGTCGCGCTTCGCGCGCACGATGCAGGACTACGTCGTGAACTTCGTCGTCCAGAAGTTCGGGATGCAGATCTTCAACGACGGCATCCGGCAGACGCTCCGCCTGTCGTACGCGGAGTTCATGACTCAGCGGAGCGGCGAGACGCTCTCGGTCCTCCAGAGCGTCCGCACCGACACCGAGCGGTTCATCAACGCGTTCATCAACATCCTCTTCTCGTCGCTCGTCGGCGTCGGGTTCCTCGTCTGGTACGCCGTCACGAAGAGTTGGACGCTCGTCCCGGTCTTCCTCGTCGGCATCGCGGGGCTCGGCGGGCTCACCGGATTGCTGAGCAGCCGGATCAAGACGCTCCAGCGCAGCATCAAGCGCGAGACGAACCGGATGTCCGGGGTCATCACGGAGGCGCTGCGGAACATCGAGCTGGTGAAGAGCCTCGGGCTCACCTTCCAGGAGATCCGCCGGCTGCGCGCGCACACCCAGGAGATCTTCGACCTCGAGCTCGCGAAGGTGCGGAAGGTCCGCACGCTCACCTTCCTCCAGGGTTCGGCGCTCACGCTCCTCCGGCAGTCGATCCTGTTCATCCTGCTCTGGCTGATCTTCCGGAAGGTGCTCGCGCCGGGCGAGCTGATCGCCATGCAGTTCATCACGGCGCAGATCTTCATGCCGCTCCAGGATCTCGGCAACGTGATGATCCTCTATCGCGAGGCGGACGCCTCGCTCCAGACGTACGACGCGCTGCTGCGCCGGCCGGTCGAGACGAATCCCGAGGAGCCGGTGGAGACGGGGCCGATCACCCATCTGCGGTTCGACCACGTGGTATTCCGCCACCCCGACTCGGCGACCAACGCGATCGACGACATCTCGCTCCAGGCGTCGGCCGGCGACACGATCGCCTTCGTCGGGCCGTCCGGGTCCGGCAAGTCGACGATGGTCAAGCTGCTCGTCGGGCTCTATCGGCCGGTGGAGGGAGAGATCTTCTACAACGGCATCTCGACGAAGGACATCCGCTTCAATCCGGTGCGGCGCCGGTTCGGCTTCGTGACCCAGGAGACGCAGCTCTTCTCCGGCACGCTGCGAGAGAACCTGCTCTTCGTGAAGGCCGACGCGACCGACGCCGAGATGCTCGACGCGATGGCGAAGGCGTCGGCGATGGGGATCGTGGACCGCACCCCCGCCGGCCTCGGCGTGACGATCGGCGAGAACGGGATGAAGCTCTCGGGGGGCGAGCGCCAGCGCATCGCCATCGCCCGCGCGCTGCTGCGCCGTCCCGAGCTCCTCATCTTCGACGAGGCGACGTCGGCCCTCGACTCGCTGACCGAGGACGAGATCACGGACACGGTGAAGGAGGTGTCGCTCTCCGGCGACCGCATCACCGTCCTCATCGCCCACCGCCTCTCGACGATCATGCACGCGAACCGGATCTACGTGCTCGAGCGCGGTAGGGTCGTGGAGCAGGGAGACCACGAGGCGCTGCTGGCGCTCACGGGGCTCTACTACGCGATGTGGCGGCAGCAGATCGGCGAGCGTTGACGGCGCACATGGGCAGCTCCGGAGCGCACGCCGGCCGAGCGTCGCCGTTGTCGAACCGCCGTAACTCGCCGCGATCGCCGCGGATGGGATTCGCTCGGCGTCAGACCGTGGTCCCGAAGATCCGTCCCACGATCCAGGTCGCCGCCATCGCGAGGGCGCTCCAGAAGGTGACGCGCGCGGCGCCGCGGATCCGGCCCGCCCCGCCGGCGTGGGCGGCGAGGGCACCCAACGCGGCGAGGCAGACGAGGGAGCTCACCGAGACCGTCGGGATGATGAGGCGCGCGGGCGACAGCGCCGCGACGCCGAGTGGAAGCGCCGCGCCCACCGAGAAGGTGGCCGCGGACGCCAGCGCCGCCTGCACGGGCCGCGCAGCCTGCGCCTCGGTGATCCCCAGCTCGTCGCGCGCATGCGCCGCGAGCACGTCGTGCTTCGTCAACTGTTCCGCGACGCGCCGTGCGAGCTCGGGCTCCAGGCCGCGCTGGACGTAGATCCCCTCCAGCTCGCGCAGCTCGGCCTCGGGCGACTCGGCGAGCTCGCGCCGCTCGCGGGCGATGTCGGCCATCTCCGTGTCCGACTGGGAGCTCACCGACACGTACTCGCCGGCAGCCATCGACATCGCGCCGGCGACGAGACCGGCGATGCCGGCGAGCAGCACCGGCCCCCGCGCGCTCTCCGCCGCGGCGACGCCGATGACCAGCGCGGCCGTGGAGACGATGCCGTCGTTCGCGCCGAGCACCGCGGCGCGGAGCCAGCCGATGCGTTGCGTGAAGTGCCGCTCGAGATGGCTGTGACGGTTCATCTCACCCTGGCGTGGGCGGTGCGTGGCGGGGGACCGGCGGCTCTCGTCGGCAGAGAGTGCCGCGCGCCGTCGGATTCCGCCAGTGCGAGCGCCGGCCGCCCGCGCCGGGCGGACCTCCCGCCGGCCATGCCGTTCGGCTTGCTGGCGCACCTCCGGCGGCGTATACATCACGGCCCATCCCGGGGCGCCGAGCGTCGTCCGTCGATTGGATGCCGCCTCGCCGAGCACCGGACACGCCAGCGCCGGAGGGCGCATGGGCCTCTCCCATCACGAGAGCAGCATCGGCACCGCCCGCGTCAGCGGCTCCACGCGGCGCTCGCTCATCCTCGAGGGCCCGATCGACACGGCGCTCACGCGCTCGCTCGAGGAGCTGGTGCGGCTCCTCGAGCGGATGTCGCCCGACATGCGCGGCTCGGTGCTCATGCTCGGCGACGACGGCACCTCGATGTACCACGCCGCGGGGCCGAACCTGCCGAAGTCGTACCTCGACGCGATCGACGGCGCGCAGATCGGGCCGGTGGCGGGATCGTGCGGCACGGCGGCGTACCGGCGCGAGCGCGTCATCGTCGAGAACATCGCGACGGATCCGCTGTGGGCGCCCTACCGCGCGCTCGCGATGCGCTACGGGCTGGCCGCGTGCTGGTCGACCCCGATCGTCGATCTCGAGGGGAGCGTGCTCGGCACCTTCGCGATGTACTACGAGAAGCCGCGCGCGCCGCAGGACGCCGACATCGCGCTCACCGAGGCGGCGATCCTCCTCGCGCGCGACATCATCCTGCGCGCGAAGTCGGCCGCGGCGCTGCGGGCGCGCACGGCCTCGGCCGAGCGCTCCGCCGAATTGCTGCGCCGCTCCGAGGCGCGCTTCCGGGAGATGGCCGAGACGATCCCGGTGCAGGTGTGGACGGCGGGTCCCGACGGGCAGCTCGACTTCGTCACCCAGCGCACCGCCGACACCTTCGGGTTGCCGATGGACGACGTGCTCGGCGCGAAGTGGCTCGCCATGGTACACCCGGACGACGTGGCGCCGACGGTGGCGCGCTGGCAGAAATCGCTCGAGACGGGTGACCCCTACGAGGTGCAGTTCCGGCTTCGCACCCGCGGCGGCGAGTACCGCTGGTACCTCGCGCGCGCGCAGGCGCTGATCGACGACGACGGCTCGCTCGCGAAGTGGTTCGGGTGCAACACGGACATCGAGGAGTACAAGCGCCTCCAGGCCGCGCTCGACGGCGCGCTCGAGGACGCGCGCGAGGCGAACGCGGGAAAGGCGCGCTTCCTCGCGATGATGAGCCACGAGCTCCGCACCCCGCTCAACGCGATCGGCGGCTACACGCAGCTCATGCTCGACGGCATCCCCTCCGCACCGTCGAGGGAGCATCGCGACTTCCTCGATCGCATCGCGCGGAGCCAGAAGCATCTGCTCGGCCTGATCGAGACGGTGCTCACGCACGCGAAGCTCGAGGCGGGGAAGACGACGTACACGATCGAGCCGGTGCGCGCGGGCGAGGTGCTGACGGCGATCGACTCGCTCACCGCGCCGCAGCGCGCCGCGAAGCAGCTCGTCTACGACTGCGCGGGCTGCGACCGGATGCTCGAGGTGAAGGCGGACCGCGACAAGCTGACCCAGATCCTGCTCAACGTGATCGGGAACGCGGTGAAGTTCACGCCGGCCGGCGGGAGCATCACGGTGCGGACGGCGGTGCTCGGCTCGGGCGCGGCCGCGTTCGAGATGGCCGACTCGGGAGTCGGGATGTCGGCGG
>Ga0310810_10002433_pt1 | contig 20004 bp, 23 predicted proteins | sample NCmetagenome_FD_207641 | JGI IMG/M metagenome (GOLD analysis project Ga0310810, IMG submission 207641) | Soil microbial communities from experimental microcosm in Duke University, North Carolina, United States - NC | ecosystem: Engineered > Artificial ecosystem > Soil microcosm > Unclassified ...
GCGTTCTACCAGGCTCGCGGCTCACGTGTGGATCTATTCAAGGAGATCGTGCTCGTGCGCGTGCAGACGACGCAGCCGATCGATTCGCCGGCATATGATCTGGGCATGACGGAGGACGAGGTTCGCGATCGATGGGAGCGTCACTTCCAGTCGATTCGCGGACGCGGCGCCTCCGTGCCGACGGGCGAGTGAATGGCTATCACGCTGACACCGGACACGATCAAGCGCCTGCACGGCTCGATCAAGCGATTCGCCGCCGAGCACCTGGACGAGGAAATGGGCGACCTCACGGCCAACCTCCTGCTCGATTTCGTGCTGAAGGAGGTCGGGCCCAGCATCTACAACACCGCGATTGCCGACGCGCAGACATACTTCCAGGGCCGCGTGGCTGACCTCGAGGGTGTGTGTCACGAGAAGGAGTTCACGTACTGGGCCCAGGATTCGCCGAAGCGCTCGAAGTAGTGGACAATCGTCGCGGATGAAATCCAGGACCTACACCACGACCCTCGTTCGCGATGGCTCGATGTGCATCGTGCCCGTGCCGTTCGATCCGGTGCCCGTATTCGGCAAAGTGCGGGCCCCCGTCAAGGTGACGCTCAACGGCTTCACGTATCGAAGCACGATCGCCGCGATGGGCGGGCCGCCGTGCATCCCGCTCCGCAAGAGCAACCGCGAGGCCGCGGGCCTCGAAGGCATCGAGACGCTGGAAGTCCGGCTCGAGCTCGACACTGACGCGCGCGTCATCACGCCGCCCGCCGATTTTGCCAGGGCGCTGAAAGCGGCGCCGCCCGCGTGGGACCGCTGGCGGGAGCTGAGCTACAGTCACCAGCGCGAGTACGCCGAGTCGGTGTCGAGCGCCAGGGCCGCCGAGACGCGCGCTCGCCGGATCGAGCGCGCGGTGCAGTCGATCGGCCAGCGGCCGGCGAAGCGGCCACCGAAGGCGGTGCGTTAGACGCCGACCGTTGTCTGGAGTCCCCGTGATGAGTGAAGGAACGATCAGTCGCCGCGTCTTCGGGCAGTCGATCGCGGCAGCGGCCGTGAGCGGTATGCTGAAGCCGGTGACGACGAACACGGTCCCTGCCGGCGACGATCTGTGCGCGCTGACCGCGGTGGAGCTTGCCGCGAGGATTCGCGCGAAGCAGGTGTCGGCCCGCGAGGTCATGACCGCCCACCTGGCGCGCATCGAGCGCGTCAACCCGCAGGTGAACGCGATTGTGACGCTCGTGGCCGAGCGTGCGATGGCCGACGCCACGCGCGCCGACGAGACGCTTGCACGAGGCGAGACGCCGGGTCCGCTCCACGGTCTGCCGGTGGCGCACAAGGATTTGGTGGACACGGCCGGCATCCGGACGACGCGCGGCTCGCCGTTCTTCCGCGACCATGTGCCTACGGACGATGCCCTCATCGTGACCCGCATCCGGGCCGCTGGCGCGGTCACGCTCGGCAAGACCAATACGCCGGAGCTCGGCGCCGGGTCCCAGACCTTCAACACCATCTTCGGAGCCACGAAGAACCCGTACGACCTGACCAGGACATGCGGCGGCAGCAGCGGCGGCGCCGCGGTATCGCTGGCCTGCAGGATGCTGCCTATCGCCGACGGCAGCGACACCGGTGGATCGCTCCGCAATCCGGCGGCCTTCTGCAACGTCGTCGGCTTTCGTCCGTCGCCGGGCCGCGTGCCGTCCGAGGCCGGCTCGTGGTCGCCGCTGTCGGTCTCGGGACCCATGGCCAGAACGGTGGCTGACGTGGCGCTCTTCCTCAGCGCGATTGCCGGTCCCGACGCCAGAAGCCCGCTGGCGCTGCAGGATGACGGCGCGCGCTTCCGGGCGCCGCTCGGGCGCGACTTCAAGGGTGTCCGGGTCGCATGGTGGAAGGGGCTCGGCGGCATTCCCGTCGAGCCTGACGTCACGAGCACCGTCAACGCCAACAAGCCTGTCTTCGAACGTCTTGGCTGTGTCGTGGAGGAGGCGGAACCCGATTTCTCCGGCGTCGCGGACGCGTTCCCGATCCTTCGATACGCCTCGAGTTATCCGCAGTATTCCGAGCTGGCGCACCAGCACGCGGACTGGCTGAAGGACACGATCCGGTTCGAGATCGCCCAGGCGGAGCGGCTCACCGCCGCCGACGTCGGCCGCGCGGCCGCGCGCCAGGCCCAGATGTATCTGCAAGCGCGCGAGTTCTTCTCCCGCTACGACTACTTCGTGCTGCCGGTGACGCAAGTCGTGCCCTTCGACGTGAACGTGCCGTACCCCAGGGAAGTCGCCGGCTCGCCGATGGCGACTTACATCGACTGGATGCGCACGTGCTGGTACGTCACGTTCATGGGCACGCCGGCCATCTCCGTGCCGGCCGGCTTCACTGCCGCCGGACTGCCCGTGGGTCTCCAGATCGTCGGGCCGCACCGCGGCGACTGGAGCGTGCTGCAGCTCGCGCACGCGTTCGAACAGGCGACGGGTCACGGAACGCGCCGGCCGCCCGCTACTGCGTGAGCAGCTTCTGCACTTGCCGCCAGGTCACGAGGTTGACGTCGTTGTCTTTCAGCGCCTGCCTGAACGCCTGACTCGTGACGATGTCGTAGTCGCGCTGGCGCCAGGCGGATCCGTAGGGCTCATGGTCTACCGTCACCGCCTGCAGCTCCGCGTCGTCGTGCCCCAGGTGGACGATCATCTCGGTGAGGCCAGGCTTCAGGTTCTTGATCGCCCCGAAGTAGAACTCCTTCCACTGGTCGCGCGGCTGGTTCATGCCGGCGATGAGGACCGCGTCGAGTAACACATCCTTGTCATTCGTCGGCAACGGCACGCCGCCGCCCATGCCACGAACCGCCAGGAAGGGCAGGTGGTAGTCGTGTGCCACCTTGGCGAGCGTCGCGAAAAGCTCGGGTTTGGCGAACAGCGAGCCCATGTGGCTGTCCAGGTGTGTTGGGTGGATGCCGAGGGCGATGGCCCGCTCGACCTGGGCACGAATCTCACGCTCGGCCTCCGCGGGAATCGCTTTGGCTGCCACCACCGGCGTATCCGTCGGGAATGTCCCGTCCGGACCAAGCAGGCTCGGCACCTTGTCCGGCGATTCAACCGAGCCCCACCGGTATGTCTTCCACTCGCTGGTCAGCGTCAGGTGCAGGCCAAGATCTGCGTCGGGATGCGTCTTCGCATACGTGGCCACTTCGGTGACCCAGGGCGTCGGCATCATGATGCTGGCGGAGGAGATCGCCTTGCTGTCGAGCGCGTCGAAGCTCGCCGCATCCACGGAGTGCGCGACGCCAAGGTCGTCGGCGTGGAGGATCAGCAGCTTCGCGTCTGCCGGATACCCGAGGCGCTCGGCGAGGGTCTTCGTCTGCCCGCTCGCTCCAATCACCGCGGCGATCGAGAGCACCGCCACCTTCATCCCTGTCCCATGTCGCATCATCACAGGCTCCTCAGTATGCCCGGCCGGAGCGTAGCACACCGGCTGTAGACTGCGGCCACCCGGATGTCCGCTCCTCGTTCAACGCGACAGGAGGCGAGATGAAACATCTTCGAGCGCTGCTCATTTGCTCGGTGCTGGCCGCGACTACTGGCACGTCAGACGCGCAGAATCCGTCGTCGTCTGTCATGTCGTCCCGCGGAGCGTTCTTCGCGCTGTCGGTCGCAGACAGGAAGGCCAGTGCGAACTGGTACCGAGAGAAGCTTGGCCTGGCTGTCGTGATGGAGGATGCCGGAGCGGGACACCCCAGTGTGACCGTTCTCGAGGGAGGGCGGCTGATCGTCGAGTTGATCCAGGACGATGCCGCGATGCCACTCGCACAGGCGGCGCCCGCGGTCCGGGACCGGATGCTGGTCCATGGGCTGGTGAAGACCGGCGTGATCGTGGACAATTTCGACGAGACGCTCGCGGCCTTCAGGGAACGACACGTCGACATCGCGTACGGCCCGTTTCCCGCGCGACCGAATCAGCGAGCAAACGTCATCGTGAGGGACAACGCCGGCAACATGATCCAGGTATTTGGCCGATAGATGCGCGCGCGCCTCGAGTCCATCGACGTTCTTCGTGGGATCGTGATGATCGTCATGGCGCTCGACCACGTGCGCGATTTTCTCGGCGTGCTCGCCAATCCCACCGATCCGGCCACCGCCAGCGTCGCCTTGTTCTTCACGCGTTGGATCACCCATATCTGCGCGCCGACGTTCTTTCTGTTGACCGGCGTGGGAGCCTGGCTGCGGGGAAACAGGGGGACAGTCCCCCGTGAATACGGGCTCTCCTGGTTCCTGCTCACCCGCGGCCTCTGGCTCATCGTGCTGGAACTGACGGTGGTTCGCGGTCTTGGCTATCAGTTCAACTTCGACTATCGAGTGACGGCGCTGGTGATCCTGTGGGCGCTGGGCTGGGCGATGATCACGCTGGCTGGGCTCGTGTTCCTGCCAACGCCTGCGGTGATCGCCTTTGGCGTCGTGCTGATTACCGCGCACAATCTTTTCGACCCGGCCAACGCGGCGTCGCTCGGCGCGTTCGGTCCCATCTGGTCGATCCTGCACGCGCCCGGCATCGTGATCGGCCGGCCGGAGTTCGTCGTGTTCGTCGCGTACCCGATCGTGCCGTGGATCGGTGTGACGGCTGCGGGCTACGGGCTGGGGCAGGTCTACGGCTGGGATCCTCAGCCGAGGAGACGATTCCTGCTCAGGCTCGGCCTGCTGTTGGCGCTCGGGTTCATCGTCCTCCGCGCCATCAACGGCTACGGCAATCCGGTGCCGTGGAGCGCGCAGCAGACGCCGGTCCGGACGGTGCTCTCGTTCCTCAATCCGAACAAGTACCCGCCTTCACTGTTGTATCTGTTGATGACGCTGGGGCCGGCGTCGCTGATTCTCTGGATGCTCGATGGCGGTACGCCGCGGCCGTTGCGGCCCGCGCTCGTCTTCGGCCGCGTGCCGCTGTTCTACTTCCTGCTGCACCTGCCGCTGATTCACCTGCTGGCCGTCGTCTCGTGTTACGCGCGTTACGGCGTGGTCCATTGGATGTTCGAGTCGCCGTCGCTCGACAAGTATCCGGTCACGTTCCCTCCTGGCTGGGGCTACGGTCTGGCCGGCGTGTACTTGGTCTGGATGGTCATCGTCGTGAGCCTGTACCCGCTCTGTCGCTGGTTCGCCGATGTCAGGCGCCGGCGCAGCGACTGGTGGCTCAGTTACCTCTGAGGCCATGTCGCGCTCCTTCCGCATCGCGGGCATCGCCGCCATTCTGGCGGGCACGTCGTGGGTCGCATGGGTCGCGATCAACATGGCGACCGGCGGAGGCCTGGACGCCGGGCCGCCCGCGGTGCAGGTGACGATTGCGCGGACTGGCCGTGCCCTGATCGTGGGTTACAACGTCTTCCTGATTCCTGCCGCGCTGGCTTTCTGGAGATGGTTCAAGCCGGTGCGGCCGGAACTGGCATTCGTGGCTTCGGTTTGTGGTCTCGCGTCGCTGTGCCTGTGGGCCGGGGGTGCTGCGGCAGACCGCATCACGCCTCATCTCGAAGTCACGTACCTGGCACTCTCCGGCATCTGGTGGTGCGCCCTCGGCGTCATGCTGTGGTCCCGCACGCGGTTGTTCGGCGCTTTCACTCTGGTGCTCGGAACTTTCGCCCTCTGGGACAGCCTGCTGACCGCACTCTGGCCGGTCCCGTTCAGCCTGTACCTGACGGCAGCGCCGAAGGTGCCGCTATCGATCGTCTGGGACTTCGCGCTCGGCGTTGTTCTCTGGGGGTGGGCGGCGCGCGTCTCGCGCGATAATCTGGCATGGCCATCGCCGACGATTTGATCGACGACGGATTCGTGTCCGAGCGGTTTCCGAGAGCGTCGACGTATCACCCAGACTGGATTCGCGAGAGCGCCGGCGGTGGCGCCAACTCGTTGTGGCTTACCGAGTGGCTCGCGGGCGCGCTCGATCTGCGAGCAGGCATGCGCGTGCTCGACCTCGGCTGCGGGCGGGGCGCGTCCTCGATTTTTCTGCACCGGGAGTTCGGCGTGCAGGTGTGGGCCACGGATCTGTGGTTCAGCGCGGACGAGCGGGCGATGCGGATTCGCGACGCCGGCGCCGAGGGAGGCGTCGTTGCGGTTCACGCCGATGCCCGTGCCCTGCCGTTCGCGGTCGAGCACTTCGACGCTATTGTCAGCATCGACTCGTTCTTCTACTACGGGACGGACGACCTGTACCTGGCCTATCTTGCCCGTTTCTTGAAGCCTGGAGGCACGATCGGGATCGCCGGCGCGGGACTGATGCACGAGCTCGACAGCGGCGTTCCGAATCATCTGAAAGCCTGGTGGACGCCGGACCTGTGGTGCCTGCACTCCGCGCCGTGGTGGCGGCGCCATTGGGAGCGTCCCGGCATCGTTGACATCCTCGTCGCGGACGCGATGCCGGACGGATGGCAGCGCTGGCTCGACTGGCACCGGGCAGTGGCACCGGACAACGCGGCAGAAATCGAGGCTCTTGAAGCCGATCAGGGCCGCTCGCTTGGCTACGTGCGTGTAGTGGCCAGGCGCCGGCCGGATGTCGCTTTGGACGATCCGATCGTGTCGCTCCCGGCGCAATATACGAAGCATCCGCTGCTGCGAAATCGGACGGCCGGCGGAGGCTGACACCATGGCGTTCAGGTGGCTTGCGCTGGCGGTCTTCCTCGGCGCGCTGTTCGTCTCGGCGTACCATCGCCGGCGTGCGCGGGAGCGTGAAACAATCCCGCGCCGACGGGAAGGTGGCGCGCTGATGGCCGCGCGGGCGCTGGTCGCGTTCCCGTTGTTCATCAGCCCGCTGGCGTACGTCGCGCACCCGCCCGCGATGGCCTGGGCGTCCTTCGATGCGCCCGGTTGGCTGCGGTGGACGGGCGTCGGCCTCGGGGTCGTCGTGATCGCGTCCGTGCACTGGGTCCTCAGCAACCTTGGCCGCAACGTCAGCGAAACCGTGCTGACAAAAGAGCGCCACGAGCTGGTGACGAGCGGGCCGTACCGCTGGATCCGGCATCCGCTCTACACGACGGGCATCGCGCTGTTCGTGGCGCTCGGGCTCATCGCGGCCAACTGGTTTATCCTGCTCTGCGCGGCCGCGGCCCTCGTCGGGATCCGGCTGGCGGTGGTCCCTCGAGAGGAACGTGAGCTGCGCTCGCGTTTCGGAGCGGCCTACGACGATCTGGTGAGCCGCACGGGCGCCATGTGGCCGAAGTACGTGCGGCCATCGCGACAAGGGACGAAGGACGAAGGACGAAGGGCGAGGCCCAAGGGATGACGAACCGGGGAGCAAGGCCGCTTCACCGATGGCGCGCGGGGCTGCTGATGGCGGTTGTCGCATGCGCCGCGGGCGTCCTCGGCGCGCAATCACCGATCCAGTCGTGCAATGCCACGCCGGCGCCCGCCTGGTGCAGCGCAGTCGCCGGCGATCGATCGGAAGGCTGGGCGCCGCAGCGGCGCTCGGAGGTGATGGCGCGCAACGGGATCGTCGCCACCAGCCAGCCGCTGGCGGCCGAGGCCGGGCTCGACATCCTGAAGAAAGGCGGCAACGCCATCGATGCCGCCGTCGCCACGGCTGCCGTGCTCAGCGTGGTCGAGCCGATGAACGTCGGGCCCGCCGGCGACCTGTTCGCCATCATCTATGTCGCCCGCGAGAACAAGCTCTACACGCTCAACGCGAGCGGCAAGGCGCCCACCGGCGCCACGCTGGAGCGCATGAACGCGCTCGGGTACTCGTGGGACTCCGCGAACTGGGGACCAGGATCGGGGATGCCGCCTGGCGGCATCCTTGACGTCACTGTTCCTGGTGCCGCGTGGGGCTGGGACGAAGTGCAGCATCGCTTCGGGTCCCTCAGCTTCAAGGAGACGTTGCAGCCCGCCATCGACTACGCCGAGCAGGGCTTTCCTGTCTCCGAGCGCATCGCGCACGACTGGGGCCTGCCAAAGGGCCTCGGGCCGACGCCGGGCGATCCTCGCGGGTGCTGCACCCAATTGGACCCCGATGCCATCGCCACGTGGTACGTGAATGGTCACCGGCCCGCCGCCGGCGACATCTTCCGCAATCCTGGCCTGGCAAAGACGCTCCGGGTTCTGCAGCAGCAAGGCCGCGACGGCTTCTACAAGGGCGAGATCGCTCGCGCTCTCGTCGACAAGTCGAAAGCCGTTGGCGGCACGATGACCCTGGACGACCTCGCCAACTACTCCGGCGAATGGACGACGGCGGCAAAGACGAACCACCGCGAATACGACGTGTTCACGCTGCCGCCGCCGGCCCAGACGTGGGCGACCGACGAGATCCTGAACATCCTCGACGCCTGCGTGCCGCAATGGGCGCCGGGCCAGACGCTGGCGAGCCTCGGCCCCACCAGCGCGAAGTACTGGCACTTCGTCGTCGAGGCCAAAAAGCTGGCATTCACGGACCTGTTCACGTACAACGCTGATCCGAATCTCGCGCCGGTGCCGCTCGATCGACTGCTCTCGAAAGCCCACGCGGCTTCGCTGTGCGGCAAAGTCGATCCCAATCGCGCGTCCGGCACGGCGTCGGGCTCGCGCGTCGAGAGCAGCGGCGACACGATCGTCCTCTCGACTGCCGACCGCTTCGGCAACATGGTCGCCTGGGTGAACAGCCTGTACAACGGCTTTGGCTCGGGCCTGGTCGTGCCCGGCTACGGCATCACGCTGCACAACCGCGGCGGACTGTTCACGCTGGATCCGAAGAGCCCCAACGTCATCGCGCCGCACAAGCGTCCGTTCAACACGCTGTCGGCAGGCTTCGTGATGAAGAACGATCGCCCGCTCATGACAGTGACGCTGATGGGCGGCGACATGCAGGCGCAAGGGATCGCACAGGTGCTGCTCAACATCCTCGACCTCGGCGCGAACGTCCAGGCCGCCAGCGACATGGCGAGGTTCAGGCACACGCAGGTTCCGAACGTGCTGACCCTCGAGTCCCAGCTCTTTAGCCTGGTAGGCCCACAACTTGAGGCGATGGGACACACGGTGAAGTCGATCAACGGCGACACCGTCGGCGGGTACCAGGCCATCATGTTCACGCCTGACGACACCTCTGCCGCTCAGGCAGGGTCGGGGCCCGTCAAAGGCTTCTACCGGGCCGGCTCCGACCATCGCAAAGATGGCCAGGCGGTTGGATATTAGGACAGTCGCCGGCTACGAGCAGCAAGCGGAGACCCTGCTTTCGGCCCTGAAGTCCGGTGACAACGACGCGGCGTGGCGCTTCAAGTGGGAGCATCCTCGCTTCGGGGGCCAGACCGTAGACGAGGTGAAAGCGGCCACGCCCGATCTCGATCTCGACGATGCGCGGCTCGTCGTGGCGCAGCAGCAATCGTTCGAGACATGGGCCGACCTTGTGGCGTTCGTCGATGCCGTGGTGAAGCCGGGCCCCGTTGCCACCTTCGAAACGGCCGTTGAGGCCGTCATCTCCGGCGATCTCGCGACGTTGCAGGCGTTGCTCCGTGAACAGCCGGATCTCGTCCGCGCGCGATCGTCCAGGCGGCACCACGCGACGCTCCTGCACTACACGGCGGCGAACGGCGTCGAGGGCGAGCGGCAGAAGACGCCACCTAACGCCGTCGCTATCACGAAGGCGCTGCTCGATGCCGGCGCGGAGGTCGACGCGCTGGCCGACATGTACGATCACAAGTGCACGACGATGAGCATGCTCGTGTCGAGCGCGCATCCGCACAACGCAGGCCTTCAGATCGCGCTTGCCGAAACGCTGCTCGACCATGATGCCGCGCTCGACGGCGCCGGCACGAACTGGCAGTCGGCGGTCACGACCGCGCTCCAGTTCGGCTACCTCGACACCGCCAGGGCGCTTGCGCGGCGTCAGGAATCCGTCCGCACGCTTCCCGTGGCAGCGGGCCTCGGGCTGCTCGACGACGTGAAGCGATTGCTACCGGAGGCTGGCGTGCGAGACCGGCACGCGGCGCTGGCGCTCGCGGCACAGCACGGACACGCCGACGTGGTCCGGTTGTTGCTCGACGCCGGTGAGGACCCGAGCCGCTACAATCCCGACGGCTTCCACAGCCACTCGACCCCTCTGCACCAGGCTGTGTGGGCCGATCACCTGCAGGTCGTGATGCTGCTGGTCGAGCGAGGCGCGCGCCTCGACATCGGCGATACGGTCTACAAGGCCACGCCGCTCGGCTGGGCGATGTACGGCGAGCGGACGCGCATCGCCGAGTATCTTCGCGCCCGGAACGCGCCAGGGTAACCCGGCCGCAGAAGCACGAATGAAACGGCGAATGCTCAGCCGCGCGTTCTGGAGCCTGGTCCCGGTGCTGGTCTGGTTGCCCATGTCGGCCCAGACGCCCGATGGTCACGCCTCATTCGATGACGTCCTGCAGCAGGTGCGCGCGCTCGCGCCAGAATCGCGCGAAGCAAGCCTGGAGCAGTTTCTGCGCACAGCCGGCCCGCTGCCGCTCATCGAGCGCGACACCGCGATCTTCCTCGCGAGGCGATACGAAGGGCCCGCGCCGACGATCGTAGGGGACTTCACCGACGGCGGGTCCTACGGTCGGAGACTCACAACGGGCGAGATGACGCCCATCGAGGGCACCGCCTGGTCTTTCCTGAAGCTGCCGCTCGACCCCGCGGCTCGCATCCAATACGCCCTGAAGTCTGGCGACCGGGCTTTCCCCGATCCAAGCAATCCGCACCGGGTAACCAGTTTCGGAAGCGAGGTGTCCGAGTTGCGGATGCCGGCGTATCGCGCGCCCGCGGATGTCGAGACCGATCCGAGCCTGCCGCGGGGTCGTGTCCTGACGAGCGAGCTCGAGAGCCGGGTTCGGCGCAACACTCGCGCCGTCCACGTCTACCTGCCACCCGGCTACCCGGCCACGGGGACGCGCTATCCGGTCGCATACTTTGGCGATGGGACGAGCTTTCTCGAACAGGCGCACGTGCCGACGATCCTCGATCACGCCATCGGCCAGCATCGGCTGCGGCCGATCATCGCGGTCCTCGTAGACCCCGCACCGCGGAGGGAGGAGTACACCGCGAGCCGCGACTACCGCCGATTCTTCGTCGAAGAGCTCGTGCCCTGGGTTGATGCGAGCTACGCGACGGTGGACTCTCCTGCAGCGCGCCTCGTGTTCGGCGCGTCGCGAGGCGGCCTGGCTGCCCTGGATCTGGCGTTTCACCATCCCGACCGATTCGGGATGTGCGTGATGTTCTCGCCCGCTGTGCGCCCGGTGGAACTGATTGACGCCATAGCGGCAGCGGATCCGCAGCCGCTCCGTTATTTTGTGCTCGGCGCGCTCTACGACGCCGCATGGCTGCCCGATGCGCGAAGGCTTCGCGACGTGTTGACGTCGAAGGGCAACCACCTCCGATATGTTGAGATTCCGGAGGGCCACGACATGCTGGCATGGCGCGCGCACGTCGGCGATGCGCTCGTCGCGATGCTGCCGGCCCGGGGTCCCGCAGACGACTGTGTGAGCGGGGAGCCGGCGCCCGTCCTGGATGCCGCCAGTCCGCTGATCCACTCGCACGTCTTCGCGATCACTGGCGTCCGCACGGCGGAGGAGTCCGCTGTGCTCGAGCCGGATCTGGCGATTCACGTGAGCCGTGCGGGATGCGCACACTTCAGCCTGGTCTACTCGTTCAGCCTGGCGATGCGCGCTCCCCTCGGCGATTCCCGCGCCTGGCTCCGTGAAGCGAGCCGCGTGATGCGGCGAATTGCCCGCGCTGAAACGGCCGGCTTCGCGTCAACGCTGGCAGCCGCGCTGGAAAAGCAGGCCAGAGCCCGTTCGTACCGCTACGGCGATCCGATCGTCATCACCGAAGGCTACGCGTCGGCCGTGCTAGAGGTCAGCGCCGACAGCGAGAAGACCAGATCTGTGCGCGTCGCGTATCAGGTCGTCTTGTGATGCCTGGAACGGCCATCATCGCGGTCGGTCTCGTGTTGATGCAGGCACAGGACTATCGTGCTGCGATGCGAGCCTACGACGAGGCCCTGTCCCGCGTGACGTCGTACGCGCCGGGTGCGTCGCTCGAGGAGGTATACGCTCGCGCTATCCAGCTGAGTGATGCGCTGACGTCCGATACGACGCTGGAATCGATGACGGCCAGCGAATTCGAAGCACTGCGGACGAAGTCGCCCGGGCTAATCCTGAACAGAGAAGAGGTCCTCATCGCGGAACCTCGAGCGCCGTACTTCCTCGATCTGGCACAGAAGTTCGGTGGCCCCGCGGATCGGGCCTTCTTTGCGGTGCTCGATCACATTCGGCCGGATGGGGTATGGCCGATCTACATCGACCAGCAGACCGACTACAGCGGCTGCACGAGATTCGGCCGCGGTGCGTTGGTTGATGGCTATAGACGCTGGCGCGAGTTCAAGAGCCAGTTCCCACGCGCCTACGTGCCGTTTGTCGCCCGTGGCCTCGCGGACATCGAGGAGCAGGTGGCGCTATCCACTTGCGCCTGTGGCGACGGTCAGGAAACCGCCCGCGAGCTCGACGAGTTTGCAGCGGCGTTCCCCGATTCGGACGCGTCCGCTGCTGCAGCCGCCCGATCTCGCGCGATTCACAATCACATGTCCGCCATTCGCTTCAAGTGCGTGTCGGGATGAGAGCGCCGCAGACGGCGTTGATGACGGCATGCGTTCTTGCGTTCCTGCTGGTGCCAGCGGCGATCGCGCGTCAGCCACATGCACCAGAGACGATCATCATCGGAAGTCACTGGGAAACCATCAAACGTCAGGGCCGGCCGGATGCAGCATCCCGTGTTCCCGGTGCGAATGTTGATCTGCACGCTCTGCTGTGGCGTCCCAGCGGCAAGGGACCGTTTCCTGCCGTTTTCTTCAACCACGGGAGTTACGGGCGCGGTGACGCGCTGACATCGGAGCAAGCCGCCGTGCTCGGGACCGTGTTCGCACAGCACGGGTATGTCTTCTTGTTCCTGTTTCGCCGCGGCGTCGGCCTCTCGGCGGATCAAGGTCCGCCGGAAGGCGAGTTGATGAATCAGGCGTTCTCCAGGGAGGGCTCGCGCGGCCGTAATCGCACGCAGCTGGAACTGCTGGATGGTGAGTCGATGGTCGAAGCGCGCGCGGGCGTTGACTTCCTCAAGTATCGCCCCGACATCGATCACGGTCGAATTGCCATCGCCGGACACTCGTTCGGTGGGTCGCTGTCGCTGCTCCTGGCGGCCAGCGAACCTGTGGTCCGTGCGGTCCTCCTCTTTGGCTCGACGGCACGCAGCTGGGATCGCTCGCCCGATCTCCGCGCCCGGTTGCTTGCTGCAGCGCGGACAACAGGGGCACCCGTTCTCTTCATCCACGCGGCCAATGACTATTCCACGTCCCCAGGGACGGTGTTGGCTGCCGAACGGCAGAAGCTCGGACTTCCGCAGCGCCTCAGGATCTACCCGGCATTCGGATCCACCGCGAGCGAGGGTCACAACTTCCTCTACTCGAGCCCTGGTATATGGGAGTCCGACGTCTTCGCGTTTCTAGATGCATCCCTCAACTCCGCAAAACCAATCGCGCACGTCTCGCCGCCCTGACCGCGCAGCAGGCGCGTCCAGTCCGGCGCCTGTTCGAACCCCGTGTAGAAGACCGTGAAGCGTCCGCCGCCCTCATCCACCAGGCCCAGCGGCGTGCGGACGTCTTTGGCCCACGATCCCGCGGTGGGCTGCACGACCAGCGCGTGCCCTTTCTCCCACTCGACGCCATCGGCGGACCACGACCAGCCGATGGCGTCCGCGGCATCGCCGTCGTAGACAGCGAGCCAGCCGCCATCGGGCGCAGGCGTGACGATGGGATTCTCGATGAACTTCGTTTCAATGGGCAGGGGGCTGTGGGCCGGGATGCGAGACCAGGGGCCGGAGAGCGCCGGCGCCGAAACCAGACCCACGAGCCAGTGCTCGATGGGTTGGCGCTCGCTGCGGGCGCTGCCGTACATCGCGTACCAGCGCTCGCCAACGTGCCACGGAAAGAACGAGTCGGTGCCCTGAAGGCCCTCCCACGGCAGTGAATCGGTGCCGGGTTGCATCACGACGCCGACGTCTTCGTACGGCCCGCCTATCCCCTTCATGCCCGGCGCCTTCGAGATCGCCCGCCAGATGCGGCCGTCGTAGTTCAGCGTGAACGCCGTGCCGTCGCCGGGCTTCGAGCGGTACGCAACGTAGAAGAGATTCCAGCGGCTCGCCGCGTCATCCCAGACCGGTAGCGGCGACCACAGGGCGGCACGCGGATCGGCGCCGGTGAACTCGGCACTCGACTCGCGAACCGTTGCCACGCGCGTCCACGTCAGCCGATCGCGGCTGGTCCAGTAGCCAAGCTTCATCCGCACCCAGATCGGATCGCCGACCATCTCGGACGTGAACAGGTGGTACGTGCCGTCCACCTTCACCACGCGCCCGCCTTCGAAGCCGAAGCGATTGCCCTCCGCGCCACTCGTCCGCGTGGACAACACCGGTGCTGGATGCTGACGGACGAGGCTGAGCGTCGGGCTCGTCCGTGCAGCCGATCCCGGCGCGGCCACTACGAGGACTGAGATGGCAGCCATCATCGCCGCGTGAGTGCGCGTCAGCATGGGACCATCATAGAATTATCGGGGGAGGAGAGTGGAGTGAGGTCGTTACACCTGAGTGCGATGCTGTTGCTGACGGCCATGTGCGTACCGGCCCATGGTGCGCCTGCACCGTCTGACCAGATGCAAAAGCTGCTGCGGACGTTTGGCGGCACGTGGTCGATCACGTACACGCTGGAGCCGACCGAGCAGTTGCCGAAGGGTGGAACAGGGGCGGGGAGGGAAGTGTTCCGGCCCGGCCCCGGCGGCGCCTCGCTGGTGGAGGAGTTCCGTGCGCGCGAAGGCACGCGCGACGTCTCGGGCCTGGGCCTGGCGTGGTGGGACGAATCGGCGCAGGGCTTCAGAGCGGTCTGGTGTGCAGACGACAATCCCGCGGGATGTGGCGTGATGTCCGGGCTGGCGCGGTTCGACGGCGCCGACTTCGTCCTGACCGACGAGTTCGAGATGATGGGGAAGAAGATGGCCTTCAAGGAGGTCTTCTCCAACATCACGACGGTGTCCTTCACGCAGACGCTCTACCAGGGCGAGGCCGGCAGCGAGCTGAAGAAGATCATGACGGTCCAGGCGACGAAGCTGACGCGGCAGGCACTGCCGGCTCCGGGGCGCACCCAGTAGCCCCATTGCACTCCATGTCCGTGGACTCCTCCCGTATCGTCGCCATCGATCACGTGCAGCTCGCCATGCCCGAGGGCGGCGAAAATGCCGCCCGCGCGTTCTACGCAGGGGTGCTCGGATTGACCGAGATTCCCAAGCCCGTCGAGCTGGCTGTCCGCGGTGGCGCATGGTTCGCCGCCGGCCGCGTGCAGGTCCACCTGGGTGTCGAGGCGGACTTTCGCCCGGCGCGCAAGGCGCACCCGGCGCTTCAGGTCGAAGGCCTCACGGCGCTGGTGGCCCGATGCGAAGCGGCTGGAGTCACCGTCGCGCGCGACGTGCCGCTCGCCGGCATCGATCGCGTGCACATCGCCGATCCGTTTGGCAATCGGATCGAGCTCGTCGAGCGGGGATCCGCCCGTTCCGGCCGCGAAACCGGATGATGGTGCAACAGGCGGCCGCCATTCCGTTCTGCCGCCGTGACGACGGCGTCTACGTGTGTCTCATTCGCAGGCGCGAGTCGGAGTACTGGAGCATCCCGAAAGGGTTCATCGATCCCGGCGACACCCGCGAGGAGACGGCGCTCAACGAAGCCTGGGAAGAGGCCGGGCTGCGTGGCCAACTGGTTGGCGAAGCAATCGGCACCTACCAGTACGTGAAGTTCCGGTCGAAGTTGACCGTGGCGGTGTACGTGATGGAAGTCCACGCGGAAGAGCGCGACTGGCAGGAGGCGCGGCTGCGTGAGCGGCGGTGGCATCCGCTCGACGAGGCGATGACGCTGCTCGAGGGGCATCCGGTGCAGCCGCTGCTGGCACGCGCGATTGCAATTGTCCGGGGATGACGACCTCAGGCATGACAGACGACGTCCGCGAGCTGGCCCTGACCATCTGGAACTATCACCGTCTCAGTCATCCGCTCCGCCGAGCCGACGCGATTCTGGTGCTCTGCAGCCACGACACCGCCGTGGCCGAGCGTGGCGCATCGCTGTTTCTCGACGGGTGGGCGCCGCTGCTGATCTATTCCGGCGGCCAGGGGGCCATCACGCGCCAGTTGTGGAACGAGCCGGAGGCGGATCTGTTCGCGCGCATCGCGGTCGAGCGCGGCGTGCCTGCGGACCGGATCCTCATCGAGAACGCATCCACCAACACCGGCGAGAACGTCCAGTTCACCAGGCGTCTGCTCGCCGAACGCGGCCTCGACCCGGCCAGCTTCATCGTGGTGCAGAAGCCGTACATGGAGCGCCGCAGTTTCGCCACGTTCCGGAGGTTCTGGCCCGAGAAGGACGTGATCGTCACCTCGCCGCAGGTTTCCTTCGACGAGTACCTGCGCACCTACTCGAACGGTACCTTGTCAGCCGACGATGTCGTCAGCATCATGGTGGGCGACCTCCAGCGCATCCGGCTGTATCCGCAGAAAGGCTTCCAGATCGCGCAGGACATCCCGGACAACGTATGGCGCGCGTATGAGTCGCTCGTCGCCGCCGGCTATGACAGGCATCTGATCAAGGGGTGACCCGTGTTCACGCGACACGTGTCCGGCGTGTGTGTCGGCAGCTCCGGGATCGCAGGTCTGGGTGTTTTTGCCGCACGCTCGTTTGCGGCCGGCGAAACGGTCCTGCGGCTGGACGACTCGCGCGTGGTGGACGACGAACATCCGCTGGACACGGCGGCGGGCGAGCTGGCGCATCACTGCGACTACCTGGCGGGTGGCCGGGTGGTGCTGATGCCCTCGCCCGACTGCTACATCAACTCGAGCTGCGAGCCGAACACCTGGGTGGTAACGCGAGATGGTGTCCGTCACGTCGTGGCGCTCACTGCGATCGACGCCGGTGACGAGGTTACCTACGACTATCTGATCAACTGCCACGGCGGCGTCGTCTGGCAGTGTCATTGTGGAACCGGGCGGTGCCGGGGCACGATCCCGGCCAGCTTCTTCGACCTTCCGGCTGACGAGCAGCGACGGTTGCGTACGCTGCTCGACGGCTGGTTTGTCGCCGAGCACGCCGATCGCCTGCGCGCGCTCGATCAGGAGGTGGGGTCATGACGAAGTCGCGCCGCCTGCCGCCCGCGGTCGTTTCGGCGATTCGCGACGGGAAGATGCTCGCGATCCGCGCCGGCACCGAGCATCGCTTCATCGGCATCTGGGCGGTCGTCGTCGACGGGCGCGTCTTCGTGCGATCGTGGAGCCTGAAGCCGCGGAGCTGGTATCGGACCTTTCTCGACGATCCCGCCGGCGCCATCCAGATTGGGACGAAGACGATCCCGATCCGCGCCGTCCACACACGCAGCGAGTCGCTGAAGGACACGGTCAGCGACGCCTACCTCTCCAAGTACAACACGCCGGGATCCCTGAAGTACGCGCGCGACCTCGGCAAAAAGCAATCGCGCGACGCCACGGTCGAGCTGACACCTGTGCGATGATCGTGCCCTTCTCGAAGTGCCACTGACAACGAGCCTGCTGATCATCGGAGCGGGTCCCTTCGGTCTCGCGCTTGCCGCCTGGGCGCAGCGGGAGGGCCTCGACTACACGATGGTGGGGACGCCGATGGAATTCTGGCGTCGCCACATGCCGGAGAAGATGGCACTGAGGTCGGACGCCGACTGGCATCTCGACCCGTTCAACGTCCACACCATCGATCGCTTCTTCGCGGAGACAGGCCGCACGCGGCAGGGAGAGACGCCGTTCTCTCTGAGGACATACCTGGCGTACGTGGACTGGTTTCAGCTGCAGTCGTCGATTCGGCCCATCGAGGCGCGCGTCGTCCAGCTCGAGCCGTCCGCGGCGCCGAGCCGCACCTTTCGCGCGATGCTCGACACGGGCGATTCCATCGATGCGCAGCACGTCGTCGTTGCCGTCGGGTTCTGGTACTTCCGCCACGTGCCTCAGGAGCTGGAGGCGATCCTGCCACCCGGCCGCTGGAGTCACGCGTGCGAGGCCGTCGACATGTCGAGGTTCGCCGGGCACCGCGTGACGATCGTCGGCGGGCGGCAGAGCGCGTTCGAGTGGGCGGCGCTGCTGTGCGAGGCGGGCGCCGTACACGTGGACATCGTGCACCGGCACGCCAGCCCGCGATTCGCCGAGTCGGAGTGGGAATGGATTCCGCCGCTGGTCGCCCGAACCGAGCAGGATCCGAGCTGGTTCCGTCTGCTCGGTGAGAGCGAGCAGAACGCGTTGGCGCACAAGCTGTGGGCCGAGGGCCGCCTCAAGCTCGAGCCGTGGCTCGAGCCGCGGTTGCGCGGCGCGCCGGTGACTCTCTGGCCGAATGCCGAGGTCTCCCGGTCGCAGATCGACGGCGACCATGCGATTTCGCTCGACCTGACATCCGGCGCGAGACTGCAGGCCGACCACGTCATCCTCGCGACCGGCTACAAGGTGGACATCCACCGCGTGCCGTTTCTGGCGAGAGGGCCTGTTCGCGATCGCCTGCAGGTTCGCAATGGCTTTCCCGTGCTCGACGAGCACTTCCAGACGAGCATTCCCGGCCTGTTCATCACCAGCATGGCGGCGACGCAGGACTTCGGTCCCTTCTTTGGCTTCACGGTGTCGGCACGCGTGTCGGCCCTGACCATCGGCCACTCGCTCCGCTCGAAATGAGACCGATCGCTGGCTTTGGCCTCGCATGCGGGATGCTGTCGGCATTGTCGCCGCGCCCTGCAGAGCCCCCGGCGATCGGCCTCAGCCACGTGCCAGTGGCCGTCGCCGATCTCGACCGCGCGGCCTCGGACTTCGAGCGCCTCGGCTTCGCGTTGAAAGTCGGCCGCGTTCACGATGACGGCATCGTCAACCGTCACGCCAAGTTCACAGATGGCACAGAGGTCGAGCTCATCACGGCGCCGGCAGCAACTGATGCGCTCACCGCGTATTACCGCCGGTTCCTTGCCGACGGTGACGGCGCCGCTTTTTTGTCGCTCTATCCCGAGTCCATGGACGATGCCGGGCAGCGCCTTGCGGCGGCGGGGCTGCCGGTTCATCGCGGCGGAGGCGTCCTGGATTTTCCGTACGGACATGCGCTGGGCTATGTGTTCTTCGCCGGACTGAATCAGTCGCCAACGGATCGGCCCGAGCACTTCGCACACGCCAACTCCGCGTTCTGCCTCGAGGGCGTCTGGCTGGAAGGCCAGTCGCTGGCGGCCGAGGCGCAGTTGTTCGCGGCACTCGGGCTGAAGACGAGCCCCTGCGTGGACGATCCCGCGCCCACGTCGTCATGCGTCCCTCTGGCTCGCCGTCAATGGATCCATCTGGCAACGACGCCGAAGGACACGGGCCGACGCATTGCGGGGTTGACCGTGTCGGTCCGCAGCCTGACCATCGTCGAGAATCGACTGGGCCGTGAGAGGATTGAGTTCCGGCAGAGCAGGGGCGGCGGCTGGTCGAGCCTCATCGTGAACGGCTCGATGGCTCATGGCGTCCGGCTCGAGTTCCGGGAGTATTCACAGGCGGGACGACCATGACCAGTCAGGATCTGAAGACGCTGCTCGACTATCACTACTGGGCGCGGGATCGTGTGCTCGCGGCACTCGAGCCGCTGACGTTGGAGCAGTACACCCGTGATCTGGGCAGCAGCTTCCGCTCGGTGCGCGACACCGTCGTGCACATCTACTCGGCCGACTGGATCTGGTACCAACGCTGGCGTGGCGAGTCGCCGTCGGAGCGCATCAAGGGAGATGCGTTTCCGGATCTGGCGGGACTGCGCGATGCCTGGCAGACGCTCGAAGGCCAGGTCAGGGCCCACGTGGCGAGCCTTGACACCGACGGGATCGAGCGAGTCAGGGAATACCGTCTGCTCAACGGCCTGCCCGGCGCGTCACCCTTCTGGCAGATGCTGCAGCACGTCGTCAATCACGGCACCTACCATCGAGGTCAGGTGACCACGATGCTTCGCCAGCTCGGCGCTGCCCCGCCGAAAGACC